>Ga0157371_10005200_pt1 | contig 11064 bp, 8 predicted proteins | sample C45metaG_FD_113462 | JGI IMG/M metagenome (GOLD analysis project Ga0157371, IMG submission 113462) | Corn rhizosphere microbial communities from Kellogg Biological Station, Michigan, USA - C4-5 metaG | ecosystem: Host-associated > Plants > Roots > Rhizosphere > Soil | place: USA: Michigan... | reverse complement strand
CGCCGGCATCACCAGCAAGCAGCTGGTCAGTACGCCGGCCACCGTCATGGCGGGTGAAGGCAACGGCTTCCAGCTGCTGCTGGACGATCAGGTGATGGCTGAGGGCGTCGCCAGCGATTCCCCCGCCGCGCGCGATGCCCTGATCGAGCGCACTAGGGCCGCGCTCGCACAACTGGCCGAGTCCTAAAGGGCACCCGTGGTCCCCGGCGTTGTCAACGCCAGGGACCGCCATTACAGTGACCACCCTTTTTTCCCACCCGACCAGAAGCCGCCATGACCCCCCTCGAGCGTTACCAGGCCGACCTCAAGCGCCCGGAGTTTTTCTACGATGCTGCCCAGGAAGAGGCCGTTCGCCATCTGCAGCGCCTCTATGACGAATTGCTCGTCGAGCCTGCCGCCAAGGGTGGCCTGTTCGGCAAGCTGCTCGGGCGCAAGACGGTCACGCCGATCAAGGGTCTGTATTTCTGGGGTGGGGTAGGGCGTGGCAAGACCTATCTGGTCGATACCTTCTATGACGCCCTGCCGTTCAAGCAGAAGATGCGCACCCACTTCCACCGCTTCATGAAGCGTGTCCACGAAGAGCTGCGCACCCTCAAGGGCGAGAAGAATCCCCTGACCATCATCGCCCGGCGCTTCGCCGACGAGGCGCGGGTGATCTGCTTCGACGAATTCTTCGTTTCCGACATCACCGATGCCATGATCCTGGCGACCCTGCTCGAAGAGCTGTTCAAGAACGGCGTGAGCCTGGTCGCCACCTCGAACATCGTGCCCGACGGCCTCTACAAGGACGGCCTGCAGCGCGCGCGCTTCCTGCCAGCCATCGCGCTGCTCAAGGAGCACACCGAGATCGTCAACGTCGACAGCGGCGTGGACTATCGCCTGCGCGCCCTGGAGCAGGCCCAGCTGTTTCACTATCCGTTGAGCGAAGCCGTCGAGGCGGCGATGGCCAAGAGCTTCCGTTCGCTCACCGTCGAGTGCAACGACCTCTGCGAAGACGTGCCGCTGATGATCGAGAATCGCGAGATCCGCGCCCGCCGCACCTGCGAAGACGTCGCCTGGTTCGATTTTCGCGCCCTGTGCGATGGCCCGCGCAGCCAGAACGACTACATCGAATTGGGCAAGATCTTCCAGACGGTGCTGGTCAGCAATGTCGAACAGATGGATGCCCACAAGGACGACATGGCGCGGCGCTTCATCAACCTGGTCGACGAATTCTACGACCGCCAGGTCAAGCTGATCCTGTCCGCCGAGGTCGAGCTCAAGGACCTCTATTCCGGTGGTCGCCTGGAGTTCGAATTCCAGCGCACCCTCAGCCGCCTGCTGGAAATGCAGTCCCACGAATACCTGGCTCGTCCGCACAAGCCGTGAACCCTGCCTGGGTTGAGGGATCAACCCTTTGACCCAGGTTTTCGGGAGGTACGTGTGAATTGCGATCCCTTCGCCGACTGGGATGGCTCGCCCACCCAGGCGCGCATCCTGCAGAAGCAACTGGCCAAGCAGGTCCTGTTGCACGACGACTTCGGTTCGCCGCGGCGCTATGCCGGCGTCGACGTGGGCTTCGAGGAGGGCGGCGAGACCACTCGCGCAGTGGCCGTCCTGCTGGATGCCGAGACCCTGCAGCCACTGGCCCATGCCATCGCCCGCATTCCCACCGTGATGCCCTATGTGCCGGGCCTGTTGTCCTTTCGCGAACTGCCGGCGCTGCTCCAGGCGCTGGCGGAATTGCCGGAGACTCCCGATCTGGTGTTCTGCGATGGCCACGGCATCGCCCATCCCCGCCGGCTGGGCATCGCCGCTCATCTGGGCGTGGTCACCGGTCTGCCGACGATCGGTGTGGCCAAGAAGATCCTTACCGGTCATCACGACGAACTCGCCGAGACCCGCGGCAGCCAGGTCGAACTGCTGGACCGAGACGGCTCGGTGATAGGCTCGGTATTGCGTAGCAAGGACAGGGTCAAGCCGCTGATCATCTCCCCCGGGCATCGGGTCAGCCTGGCCACCGCGCCCGCCCTGGTCATGGCCTGCGTCAGGCGCCACCGCCTGCCGGAACCCACGCGCCTGGCAGACCATCTGGCCTCGCGCCGCCAGGGCTCGGCGGCCACCCAGGCGCTGTTTTCTTTCTAATTTCAGGTTGCTTTTTTACCGTGAACGGGTATCATGCCGCAGCTTTCTTGGCGGGGGATGCCTAAGCCTGCCGAGATCGCCGTAGCGGACGCCGACCCGAGCCCCCGAAGAGCGTCTGTTTCCGGCTGCCCCTGACTTGTCCGGGGTTGCACTGTTGTGTAGAATTTGCCGTCTTTTTACCAGGGCGGCCTCTGAGGCCATAGAGAATGAAAACTTTCACCGCAAAACCGGAAACCGTTAAGCGCGACTGGTACGTCGTCGACGCTGCTGGCCAGACTCTGGGTCGTCTGGCTACTGAAATCGCCACTCGCCTGCGTGGCAAGCACAAGCCCGAATACACCCCTCACGTTGACACCGGCGACTACATCGTCGTCATCAACGCCGAGCAGGTTCGTGTGACCGGTGCCAAGACTACCGACAAGATGTACTACCATCACTCCGGTTTCCCGGGTGGCATCAAGTCGATCAACTTCGAAAAGCTGATCGCCCGTGCTCCCGAGCGCGTCATCGAGACCGCCGTCAAGGGTATGCTGCCGAAGAACCCGCTGGGCCGCGACATGTATCGCAAGCTCAAGGTGTACAAGGGTGCGAACCATCCGCACACCGCTCAGCAGCCCCAAGAACTCAAGTTTTAATCGGGATAGTACAACATGTCGGCAACTCAAAATTACGGTACCGGCCGTCGTAAGACTGCCACCGCTCGTGTCTTCCTCCGTCCGGGCACTGGCAAGATCTCCATCAACGATCGCGCTCTGGACACCTTCTTCGGCCGCGAAACCGCGCGCATGGTCGTGCGTCAGCCTCTCGAGCTGACCGAGACCCTGGAGAAGTTCGACATCTACGTCACCGTCGCTGGCGGTGGTGTGAGCGGTCAGGCCGGTGCCATCCGTCACGGCATCACCCGTGCTCTGATCGAGTACGACGAAAGCTACCGCAGCTCCCTGCGCAAAGCTGGCTACGTCACTCGTGATGCCCGCGAAGTCGAGCGTAAGAAAGTCGGTCTGCGCAAAGCGCGTAAGCGTCCGCAGTACTCCAAGCGTTAATCCTGCGGGATACGCTCAAAAAACCCAGCCAAACGGCTGGGTTTTTTTATGCCCGGAATTTTTCCAGCAAGGGCGCCGTAGGTTGGGCTGAGGCGGCTCCACCGCCGAAGCCCAACAGCCAAGCCGTATATCGAGCTGTTGGGCTTCGCTATGCTCAGCGCCAGCCTACCTGGGGCTATCCAAGCGCCGTAGGTTGGGCTGAGGCAGCTCCATCGAAGCCCAGCAGCCACCAAGCCGTATATCGAGTCGTTGGGCTTCGCTACGCTCAGCGCCAGCCTACCCAGGTCTATCCAGGCGCCGTAGGTTGGGCTGAGGCAACTCCACCGCCGAAGCCCAACAGCCAAGCCACTGGGCTTCGCTACGCGCAACACCAGCCTGCCTGAGTCTATCCAGGTGCCGTAGGTTGGGCTGAGGCAGCTTTATCGCCGAAGCCCAACAAGCAGGGCATCTTTCCGCGCCTTGGGTTTCGCTACGCCTGGGAAGGCACGAGCACTGGCCTGGGGGCATGACCGCTTGAATTCGAGGCAAAGAAAAGGGCGCCTAGGCGCCCTTTTCATAGGTGACGAAGATCAGCCGGGATGATTTTCCCGCGACTCTTTGAGCTTGCGATCGAATTCGGCCTGGGTGGCCTCATCTTCTTTCACAGCGTCGACCTTGGGGGCTTCCTCGGTGGCGCTTTCCTGATTGGTCAGGGCAACGCCGGCTGCTTCTTCCTGGGCAGGGCTGGGCACGATCTCGACGGGCTCTTCCATCACGACCGGCGCCGATTCCGCCTCGGCTGCGGGCAGTTCTTCGGCCGCCTGGACAGGCGTGGGCTCGGGAGCCTGCTGCGGCTCGACGGTCCCTACCGCTGCGGTAGCGAAGGTTTCCTCGGTTTCGGCAATGGCGCCCAGGGCGGGTGCCTGAACGTCTTGCTCGGCCTGCTTGGCGCGGGCAGCTTCGGCTTCACGGGCCAGGCGCTCACGGCGACGACGCTCACGCGGGTCATTGGAGGCGCGACCGGCGGCCGATTCTGCAGCTTCGCTCTCGACCGGTGCCGCAGGAATGGGTGCGGTGGCCGTTACCGGAGCGATTTGCTCGGCAGCGGGTGCGGCGATTTCCACTTCCTGATGCGGCGCACGCTCGTCCTGCAGCTGGCTCACGTTGGGGGTGAGGATTTCCGGCTGGGCAGGCGCCTCGGCGGCAGGCTGTTCCATCGCGGTTTCCTGGGTTGCTTCGACAGCGGAGGTGTCGACGGCAGCTACCGGCTCCTGCTGGCGAGCTTCGTTGACCTCTTCCTGCGTGGCGACGGCGGTCACGCTTTCGCTGACCACGACAGCGGTACCCAGGGCGACAGCGGCTGGCGCGACGTTGGCGTCGGTGCCTGGTTCTTCGTCTTCGATGAAGTTGCCGTTGGCATCACGTTGACGCTCGCGACGGTTGCTGCGACGACGCTGACCGCGCGAGCGGCGACGTGGACGCTCTTCGCCTTCTTCCAGCTCTTCGTTGCCTTCCAGTGCTTCTTCTTCGTTCAGCTCTTCGGCGCTGGCCGCTTCCTGACGCTCTTCACGCGCCTTGCGCTCTTCGCGTGGCTTGCGCTCCTCACGAGGTTGACGCTCCTCACGCGGCTGGCGCTCTTCGCGAGCCGGACGTTCTTCAGCGCTCACGCGCTCCTCACGCGGTTGACGCTCTTCACGGGCCGGACGCTCTTCACGCGGCTGACGCTCTTCGCGATTGGCACGCTCCTCGCGGGGTTGACGCTCCTCACGCGGCTGGCGCTCTTCACGCGGTTGACGCTCTTCGCGATTGGCGCGCTCTTCGCGGGGCTGGCGCTCCTCGCGAGCCGGGCGGTCTTCACGGGCCTGGCGTTCTTCGCGAGGCTGGCGCTCTTCCCGCGGCTTGCGTTCTTCGCGGGCCGGGCGTTCGCTGCGCTCGCCACGATCGGCGCGGGGCTGACGCTCTTCGCGCGGCTTGCGCTCGTCATCACGACGGCCTTCGCGGCGGCGATTCTGCTGACGACCGTTGCGACGCTCGTCCTGGCTGCGCTGCTCGTCGCTGCCTTTGGCGGCGACCGGTGCGGCAACGGTCTTGTCGACCATGGGCTGCTCTTCGGTCTTGCCGGCGAACAGGCTGACCAGCGATTTCACCAGACCCTTGAACAGATTGGGCTCGGCAGTGGCCTTGGCGGCAGGGGCGACGGGTGCCACGACTTCGGCGGCAACCGGGGTAGGGGCTGGGGCGCGTTCGGGGGCGACCTTCACCGCGGCTTCCTGGCGTACCAGGGTGCGGGTGGAGCTCACCGGTTGCACCTCTTCCGCTTCGGTGTTGGCCATCTCGTAGCTGGACTGGCTGTTCAGCAGCTCGGGATTGTCGTCACGCAGACGCTGCACTTCGAAGTGTGGGGTCTCGATGTGGTCGTCCGGCAGGATGATGATGCGTACGCGGGTACGCAGCTCGATCTTGGTGATGCTGTTGCGCTTCTCGTTGAGCAGGAAGGACGCAACCTGGATCGGCACGTGGGCGCGGACCTCGGCGGTACGGTCCTTGAGGGCCTCTTCCTCGATCAGGCGCAGGATAGCCAGCGACAGGGATTCCACGTCGCGGATGATGCCTTGGCCGTTGCAGCGCGGGCAGACGATGCCGCTGGTTTCGCGCAGGGAAGGGCGCAGGCGCTGGCGGGACATTTCCAGCAGGCCGAAGCGGGAGATGCGACCTATCTGTACGCGGGCGCGGTCGGCTTCCAGGGCTTCGCGGACACGGTCTTCCACGGCGCGTTGGTTCTTGACCGGGGTCATGTCGATGAAATCGATGACGATCAGGCCGCCGATGTCGCGCAGGCGCAGCTGGCGGGCGATTTCCTCAGCCGCTTCCAGGTTGGTCTGCAGGGCGGTTTCTTCGATGTCGCCGCCCTTGGTGGCGCGCGCCGAGTTGATGTCGATGGACACCAGGGCTTCGGTGGGATCGATGACGATGGAGCCGCCCGACGGCAGCTTCACTTCGCGCTGGAAGGCGGTCTCGATCTGGCTTTCGATCTGGAAGCGATTGAACAGCGGGACGCTGTCCTGATAGAGCTTGATCTTGCTGGCGTACTGCGGCATCACCTGGCGGATGAAGCTCAGGGCTTCTTCCTGGGCTTCGACGCTGTCGACCAGGACTTCACCGATGTCCTGACGCAGGTAGTCGCGGATGGCGCGAATGATGACGTTGCTTTCCTGATAGATCAGGAAGGGGCCCTTGCGCTCGCCCGAGGCTTCGTTGATGGCGGACCAGAGTTGCAGCAGGTAGTCGAGGTCCCACTGCAGTTCTTCGGTGCTGCGGCCCAGGCCGGCGGTGCGCACGATCAGGCCCATGTCGCCCGGGGCGTTCAAGCCGTTCAGCGCTTCGCGCAGTTCGTTGCGCTCTTCACCCTCGATGCGGCGGGAGATGCCGCCCGCACGGGGATTGTTGGGCATCAGCACCAGGTAGCGACCGGCCAGGCTGATGAAGGTGGTCAGGGCGGCGCCCTTGTTGCCACGCTCTTCCTTCTCGACCTGGACGACTACTTCCTGGCCTTCGGAGAGCACTTCCTTGATGTTGACGCGGCCTTCCGGGTTCTTCTTGAAGTATTCCCGGGAGATTTCCTTCAGCGGGAGAAAGCCGTGGCGATCGGCGCCGAAGTCGACGAAGGCGGCTTCCAGGCTGGGTTCGATGCGGGTGATGCGGCCTTTGTAGATGTTGGCCTTTTTCTGTTCGCGGGCTCCGGACTCGATGTCCAGATCGAACAGGCGTTGACCGTCGACCAAGGCAACCCGCAATTCCTCGGGCTGGGTCGCGTTGATGAGCATTCTCTTCATGTAATACCACTACGTTCCGGGCTCTCGGCCCGCGTGGTGGCAACAGGATTCGAAAGAAGGGTGCACGGGGTCGTATCGAAGCCGGGCTAAGCCGGCCTTCGTGTCCAGCAGCAGGCCCGGGGGCGCGCCGCGACTACGTCTCCTGCAGGCGCTTGAGCGACTGCCTTTGCAGCTCCGCAGAAGGAGGAATCAACCAGGCATGGTGCGGGCGTGACAGCCGAAAGGCTCGGGCAGCCGGGTCGTCGCGGATTCGTGTCAGGTGTCGCGGTTGGAGCATCGGCCGTTGGCCTTGAGGCTTCCACCTGCGATCGTCACCTTGGCCGAAGCTGGGCGCGAAGCGGGCTGCAGGCGTACTGTCAGGCTACGCGATACGCTGGTTGTGCATCTCCATCCTGCACACAATCTTCAGGAATCAGGTGCCGCCCGCAAGGTCCGGAGCGGTTGTCGTTTTACAGCTGGCACCCTGGGTGCCGCTGCCTTGGTTACCAGGCGGATCGCAGATCGCCACTCACCCCCTTGGGCAGAGTCGGCGGTCTGCTGGACGGCCAGACGTCCAGTGACTATTGCATTTGCAGCCTATTATTCGCGGGCGGAATCGACGGCCTCGCGAGCGGTGCCATCCAGACAGGACTGATAACCGCCTCCGGACTATAGCAGCAAGCTTTAAGTGCTTCAAATAAGGGAAAATTGCTATCATCCGCCGATGACTAAGCCTCCTTCTCCCAGCACCGGCGTTCAACTGCTCGATGTGCCTGCCGACTATGCCGGCCAGCGCATCGACAATTTCCTGCGTACCCAGCTCAAGGGCGCGCCCAAGACTCTCATCTATCGCATCCTGCGCAAGGGCGAAGTGCGGGTCAACAAGGGGCGCATCAAGCCCGACTACCGTCTGCAGGCCGGCGACCAGATCCGCGTGCCGCCGCTGCGGCTGTCCGAGCCCGATGAGCCGGCACCCCTGGCCAAGGGGCTGCTCGAGCGCCTGGAGGATTCCATCGTCCATGAGGACAAGGCCCTCATCGTCATCAACAAGCCGGCCGGTATCGCCGTGCATGGAGGCAGTGGCCTGTCGGGCGGGGTCATCGAGGTCTTTCGCCAGCTGCGCCCCGATGCCCGGGACATCGAGCTGGTCCACCGTCTCGACCGGGATACCTCAGGCCTGCTGATGATCGCCAAGAAGCGCAGCATGCTGCGCTTCCTGCACGAAGCCTTGCGCGGCGACGGCGTGGACAAGCGCTATCACGCCCTGGTGCGCGGTCACTGGCCGGCCGCCAAGAAGAAGATCAGCGCGCCGTTGTTGAAGAACACCCTCAGATCCGGCGAACGCATGGTCGAGGTCAATGACGAAGGCAAGGAGGCGCTCACCGAGTTCCGCGTGCTGCGGCGTTATGGTGAATTTGCCACCCTGGTCGAGGCGCGGCCGGTGACCAGACGGACCCATCAGATCCGAGTCCATGCCCGCCATGCCGGGCACGCCATCGCTGGCGATCCCAAGTACGGTGACGAAGCCTTCTCCCAGGAAATCCGCGACCTGGGCGGCAAGCGGCTGTTCCTGCACTCAGCGAGTCTGGTGATCCCCTTGCCCGAAGGCGGTGAGCTACGCCTGGAAGCGCCGGTCGACAGCACCTGGAGCCAGACGCTGGAGCGTCTGGATGCCTGACTACCAGCTGCTGATCTTCGACTGGGATGGCACCCTGGCCGACTCCATCGGCCGGATCGTCGAGGTGATGCACGTGGCTGCCGAGACGCTGGGTCTTCCGCCCCGCAGCGACGTGGCGATCAAGGGCATCATCGGCCTGGAGCTGGTCGCGGCGATCCAGACCCTCTATCCGCACCTGGTCACCCAGGAGCAGATCGAAGGCTTCCGCGATGCCTACAGCGCCGAATTCGTCCGTCGCGAGCAGGAGGCATCGCCGCTGTTTCCTGATGTGCTGAGTGCTCTGCAACGCTTCCGTGCCCAGGGTTATCAACTGGCCGTGGCGACTGGGAAGAGCCGTCGCGGCCTGGCTCGTTCGCTGCAGCAGCATGGCCTGAGCGATTTCTTCGACATCACCCGCTGCGCCGACGAGGCCGCCGGCAAGCCCGATCCGCAGATGGTGCAAGAGATTCTTGCCCATTGCGGCGTGGCGCCGGAGCGTGCCCTGCTCATAGGAGATGCGGTGTTCGATCTGGAAATGGCCAGGCGCGCCGGGGTCGCTGCGGTCGGGGTCGCCTATGGTGCCCAGCCGGCCGAGGTGCTGAGGGATTTCGGGCCGCGCTTGGTGATCGAAGCTTTCGCGGACCTGGCCCTGTGGCTGGGTGACAATGTTGTGGTCAGGAGTGAGAGTGGGCATGGCTGACGAATGGAAGGAAGAAAACGGGCGCTCGCGCCCGACGGACGACAAGACCTGGGCCCTGATCGAGAAGACCATGCTTGCCAGCGTGCGCGAGCAGCGGCGGGCACGGCGCTGGGGTATCTTTTTCAAGCTGCTGACCTTCGCCTATCTGATCGTCATGCTGGTGCTGTTCACACCCCTGCTGTCGCTGGGCAAGAAGAGCGGGGTGACCGAGTCCGGTGCCCATACCGCGCTCATCGAGCTCAAGGGCGTGATCGCCGACGACGAGAAGGCCAGTGCCGACAACGTGGTGACGGCCTTGCGCAAGGCCTTCGACGACAGCAACACCCGTGGCGTGGTGCTGCGCATAAACAGTCCGGGCGGCAGTCCGGTGCAATCCGGCTACATCTATGACGAGATCAAGCGCCTGCGTGGCCTGCATCCCGACATCAAGCTGTATGCGGTGATCACCGACCTGGGGGCTTCGGGTGCCTACTATGTAGCCAGCGCAGCCGATGCCATCTATGCCGACAAGGCCAGCCTGGTCGGCTCCATCGGCGTGACGGCGGCTTCCTTCGGCTTCGTCGGCACCATGGAGAAGCTGGGTGTGGAACGGCGGGTCTATACCTCCGGTGAGCACAAGGCCTTCCTCGATCCCTTCCAGCCGCAGAAGCCCGAGGAAACCCGCTTCTGGCAGCAGGTGCTGGACACCACCCACCAACAGTTCATCGACAGCGTCAAGAAAGGCCGCGGTGATCGCCTCAAGGTCGAGGGTCATCCGGAGCTGTTCTCCGGCCTGGTCTGGTCCGGCGAGCAGGCACTGCCGCTGGGGTTGATCGATGGTCTCGGCAGTGCCAGCTATGTGGCGCGGGAGGTGGTCAAGGAAGAGCGCCTGGTGGACTTTACCCAGGAAGACTCGCCCTTCGATCGCTTCGCCAAGCGCCTGGGTGCCAGCGTCGCCGAGCGTCTTGCCCTCTACATGGGCTGGCAAGGGCCGACGCTGCGCTAACCGGCACTGTCTGCAGGTGGCCTAGGGCACCTGCAGGCCTGCCTGGCGCAGCAGTGCGGCCAGGCGGATCAGGGGGAGGCCGATCAGGCTGGTCGGATCGTCCCCCTGCATGGCGTCGAAGAGGGTGATGCCCAGGCCTTCTGCCTTGAAGCTGCCGGCGCAGTCGTATGGCTGCTCCGCCAGCAGGTAGCGGTCGATCGTCGCAGCGTCGAGCGAGCGAAAGCGCACCTGGAAATCCACCACCTCGCTACGGCATTCCCCGGTGCGGCTGTCCAGCAGGGCCAGGCCGGTATGGAACACCAGGGTGCGACCACTGGCCCGGGCCAGTTGCTGATGGGCGCGGTCGTGAGTCAGGGGCTTGCCGAGGATCTCGCCGTCGATGGCGGTGGCCTGATCCGAACCGATGATGAGCGTGTGCTCGGGCTGATCGCCCAGGGCGGCGGCCTTGGCGCGGGCCAGGCGTTCCACCAGTTCCCGAGGGCTTTCGTCGGGCAGCGGCGTTTCGTCGATGTCGGGTGAGCGATGGGCGAAGGGCAGGTGCAGCCTTTCCAGCAATTGGCGGCGGTAAGGCGAGCTGGAAGCGAGTAGAATAAGAGGCATCAGTTTGTTCTCGGGCGAGGTCGACCAAAGGTCGGCCGGAATCGCTTCGGGGTTAATTTCCTTTGACAGCCGTAAGGCCGTCCCTATAATGGCGCGCTTATGTTGAATGGGCCAATTCCACCTCAGGTCGATCCTCGCAAATTGGCGGATCGCGGCGTAACCCT
>Ga0157371_10005199_pt1 | contig 11066 bp, 10 predicted proteins | sample C45metaG_FD_113462 | JGI IMG/M metagenome (GOLD analysis project Ga0157371, IMG submission 113462) | Corn rhizosphere microbial communities from Kellogg Biological Station, Michigan, USA - C4-5 metaG | ecosystem: Host-associated > Plants > Roots > Rhizosphere > Soil | place: USA: Michigan... | reverse complement strand
GTTTCTTGAACTGGCGGGGCCGATCCCTATGTTCCGCCTAGGAGTGAACTGTTGAGGAGTTGCAATGCCGATGGACTTTCTGCGGCGCATCGAGGAGGCTTCCTTTCCCCTGGCCATCCACGAAGAGGCCGACATACAGCGGGCCGCCGTGCTGGTGGCCGCCCAGTTGATCGAGGCCAACCTTCCCGAGCCCGGCAAGGGCGAGGGGCGCGGCGCGGTGATCCTGCGCATCACGCCGTTGGGGCGGGCGGAGCTCTCTCGGCTTCGGCCGCAGTGAGGGCGAGGCATCAGGTTCGTTTCGCGCTGGCTCGGCGCTCACACCCCCGCCGGTAGCAACGCGGCAAGCGCGTCTCGCATCAGCCGCGCGATCAGCTGCTGGCGCTCGCGCGGCATGCGCTCCAGGGTCGATGCCACGCTGATGGCGGCCGAGGGTTCGCCTTCGGCGTTGTGCACCGCCATGCCCACTGCGAGAACGCCGTCGGTGGCATGGTTGCCGATGACCGACCAGCCCCGTTCGCGCGTGGCCTGCACCAGCAGCGCCATCCGCTCGGGCGTCATCCCGCCGTAGCGCGGCAGGCTCGTTGCGTTGGCTGCAATGGCGGCCTTCACCTGATCGTCGGGCAGTGCCGACAGCAGCGCCAGCCCCGCCGCGCCCACGCCGAGCGGCTGGCGGGTTCCGACTTGGATCACGAGGATCTGTATCGGGTGCGTTCCGACGTGCCTCGCGATGCATCGCGAGGCGGCGCCCTCGCGCACGATGGCGAAGGCCGCGTCTCCGCATGCCGTGCTCACCCGTTCCAGCACGGGGCGCAGGCGCGCCGCCAGGTTCGGCGCCGCATCGTTCAGCGCCAGGGCGGCCAGCCGCTGCCCCGCCACGTAGCGGAAGCGCCCGCGCTGCGCCACGTAGCCGCTCTCCACCAGCGTGGCGATCAATCGGTGGACCGTCGCGCGCTCCAGCTGCGCGATGCGGCACAGGTCCACCACGCGGAGTCCCTCGCGGTCGGCCGCGAGCACGGCGTCCAGCAGTTGCAGGCCGCGACGAAGCGTCCGGCCGCCGCCGTCCTCCGCTTGCTCGCTGCCGGATCGGCCGCGCGCCGGGGTCGTCGAAGCGGGCTCGGGATCGAGGTTGGTGGAGGGGCGGCGGGTCGGCATGCGGTGGATCTCGGGGCGGGAGCGGAACCTCCGAGTGTGCCCAAAACGTCCGCCTGCCGGACGTTTCGATTGGTGCGTTGGTCGGGCCTGCCGAAGAATTCCCCGCTGACGCATCGGCCGCCTGCGAAATGCAGGGCTGTTGGCAGGGGCCATCGCCGACGTCGAGACCTCGAAGGAGACAACACGACATGATTCCCCCCACCGCATCCCGCCGGCGGCTGCTGGCACTTGCCACCGCGCTGCTTTGCAGCGCGGCCCTTCCCGCACGGGCCGAGCCCGCCGCCTGGCCGTCCAAGCCGATCAAGCTCGTGGTCGGCTATGCCGCGGGAGGCGCCACGGACGTGGTCGCGCGCCTGGTCGCGGTGCGGCTCGGCGAGCAGCTCGGACAGCCCGTGCTCGTGGACAACCGCACGGGCGCCAACAGCAACGTGGGCGCAGAGGCCGTGGCGCGCGCCCCGGCGGACGGCTACACGCTCTACGTCTACACCATCGCCAACACGATCAACGCTTCGCTCTATGCGCGGCTCGGCTACGACCCGGTGAAGGACTTCGAGCCGGTCGGCCTGATCGCGAAGATTCCCAACATCCTGGTGGTCAACCCCAAGCTGCCCATCAGGAGCGTGGCCGACTACCTGCGCTTCGCGAAGGAGCAGCCCGACGGCATCACCTTCGCCTCCTCGGGCAGCGGTTCGTCCATCCACCTGTCCGGCGAGATGTTCAAGATGAAGGCGGGCCTGAAGATGCTGCACGTGCCCTACAGGGGGAGCGCACCCGCGATCACCGACCTGCTGGGCGGGCAGGTGCAGTCGATGTTCGACAACATGCCCTCGGCGCTGCCGCACGTGCAGGGCGGACGCCTGCGCGCGATCGCCATCACGAGCGCGCAGCGTTCGCCGCTCTTGCCCGACGTCCCCACGGTGGCGGAGTCGGGCTACCCGGGCTTCGACGTGCAGTCGTGGTTCGGGCTGGCCGCACCGGCAGGGACGCCGCATCCGGTGATCGAGCGCCTGAACGCCGCGCTGGACAAGGTGATGGCCGCACCCGAGGTGCGCCAGCGCCTGAGGGACCTGGGCGCCACGCCCGAAGCCGGCACGCCCGAGCAGATGCGCGCCCTCGCCGTCGCGGAGATCAAGCGCTGGCGCGAGGTGGTCAAGGCCTCGGGCGCCAAGGCCGAATAGATCGCAGCCAAGGCAACCCCCAAGCTCAACCCCGACAACGCCGACAAGGAGCCTCCACCGCATGTTTCCGATCGACTTCTTCTGGCGTGCTGCCCAGCGCTGGCCCGAACGCATCGCCATCGATGCCCCCGAGGGCCCGATCCGCTACGACGCGCTCGCCGCGCAGGTGGCCGCGCTCGCCGCCGCACTGAATGCCCTCGACCCCGAACCGCAAAGCCGCGTGGGCATCTGCGCGAACAACAGCGCCGGGCACATCGCGGCACTGCTGGCCGTGCTGGCCTGCGGCAAGGTGTGGGTGCCGCTCAATCCGAAGAGCACCCGCCCCGAGCTGCGCCGCATCGTCGACGCAACGGAGCCTTCGATCCTCGTCGTCGAGCCAGGCTGCGCCGGCCTGCTCGAAGGCGCGCCGGGCGCGCGCATCCATTGCGGCGAAGCAGCGGCCGGCGAACCCACCGTCGCGTCGCTGACGGCGCGCCATGCCGGTGCCGCACGGCCATCGTTCCATCTGCCGCCCGAGGCTGCGCAGGCGATCAAGTTCACCGGGGGCACCACCGGCGCGCCCAAGGGGGTGATCCAGCCGTACCGCGCCTGGATGGCCACGATCGTCAACCAGATCCATGCCTGGGGCTTCGACGCGAACGACCGCTACATCGTGGCCGCGCCCATCACGCACGGCACCTCGACCTATCTCCTGCCCATCCTGGCGCAGGGCGGCTGTCACGTGCTGCTAGCGGAAGGCGGCGCGCAGGCGGTGCGCACGGCCTTCCGCGAGCGCGGGGGCACGGTGTGCTTCATGCCGCCCACCCTGGTCTACATGCTGATGGCGCTGCCGGGCGCATCGCGCGCCGACTTCCCTCAGCTGCGCCGGCTGATCTACGGCGGAGCGCCGATGCCGCCCGAGAAGATTCGCCAGGTGCGCGACTTCTTCGGTCCGGTGCTCGGCACCACCTACGGCCAGACCGAGGCGCCGCAGATCCTGACCGTGATGCGGCCCGAGGACTTCGAGGACGAGCGCAACTGGGCGGCCGTGGGCCGCGCCACGTGGTACAGCGACGTGGCCATCATGGCGCCCGATGGCCGGCTGCTGCCTGCAGGCGAGGTCGGCGAGGTGGTGGCGCGCGGCGACCTGGTGATGAGCGGCTACTGGCGCCTGCCCGACAAGACCGCCGAGACGCTCGTGGGCGACTGGCTGCACACCGGCGACCGCGGCCTGATCGACGATCGCGGCTATCTGTACCTCAAGGACCGGCTCAAGGACCTCGTCATCACCGGCGGCTTCAACGTCTATCCGGTGGACGTCGAGAACGCGCTCGGCCAGCACCCCGCCGTGCACGAGTGCGCCGTGTTCGGCATCCCCGACGACAAGTGGGGCGAGGCGGTGCAGGCCGCCGTGCAGCTGCGCCCCGGCACGCAGGTCTCGGCCGCCGAGCTGATCGCCTTCGTGCGCGAACGCCTGGGGCCCGTGCAGACGCCCAAGCAGGTCCACTTCTACGAGAGCCTGCCTCGCTCGCCCGTGGGCAAAGTGCTCAAGGCGGCCGTGCGCGAACGCGCGGTGGCCGGCGGGGCCGCTACCTCGGCCACCTCTTCTTCCTCTTCAACCGCCACCGTCCAATGAAAGACCACGCCATGCCCGACGCTCCAGCCACGCCCGTGACGGGCCTTTGCACCCATACGCTCACCAGCCTCCACTACCGGGACGACGACCTCGTCGAGGACCTGCTCGGCAAGAAGACCTTCACCGAGGCGCTGCTCAAGCAGATCCTGAACCGCACGCCGCGCGGCGTGGACCTGCGCATCACCGACGCCGTGTTGATCGTGCTGATGGAGCACGGCCTCACGCCCAGCGCCATCGCCACGCGCCTGGTCTACATGAGCGCGCCCGAGAACCTGCAGGGCGCCGTCTCTGCGGGGCTGCTCGCGGTGGGCAGTTCCTTCGTCGGCACGATGGAGAACTGCTCGGGCCTGCTCGATCGCATCGGCGCAGCCGCCGATGCGGACGCCGAAGCGCTGGAGATCGCGCGCGAGCACAAGGCGCTCAAGGCGGCGGTGCCCGGCTTCGGCCATCACCTGCACAAGCCGGTCGATCCGCGCGCCTACAAGCTGCTCGACATGGCACGTGCCGAGCCCGAACTGCCCGGAGACAAGGTGCGCGCGCTCGAGCGCCTGTCGGCGGCGGTGGACGCGGTGGCGGGGCGCCCCATCACGATCAATGCCACGGGCGCCGTGGCGGCCCTGCTCGGCGAGATCGGCGTGCCCACCGCCGTGATGCGCGGTTTCGCGGTCATCTCGCGCGCGGCGGGCCTGGTGGCGCACATCGTCGAGGAGCAGCAAAGCCCGTCCGGCCGCTTCATCTGGGACACGGTCGAGCACGCGATCCCGTTCGTGGCTGCAGCCGAGGCGCCGCGATAAAGGCGCCGACGTCGGCGCGCGGCCGAGCCTGCGGGGCGGTGGTCACCGTGGAGCGACGACCTCGAATTCGAACTGCACGGGGGCGGAGCCCTCGACGTAGACGCTGATCAGGTAGCGGCCGGGAGGGTCGCCCTTGACCACGTCCCAGGCCTTCGAGATGGTGCCGTCGTAGACGGTCAGGGTCGCGTCCAGCGAAAGCGTCTTTCGGTCCGCCGACATGCCGTGAGCCTGCCCGCCGGTGCCCCATGTCTTCGGGGCTTCCGGCAATGTCATGCGTTCGAGCACGCGCACCTTGCCGTTCTTGCGGTTGAGCTTCAGGGCCCATCCGTAGCCCTGGCCGACCGCCAGGGGGACGGTGTTCGAGACCCTGAAGTCCAGCACTTCGTTGTTCGGCGCGAGCCTGACGAGGCCGAAGGTCGCGTCGAGCGGACACGCGGCGTTCGATTCCGCAGCCTCGGCGCAAGCCTTGAACACGGCGGCGTTGGATTCGGCGACGGCGCTGCGCGAGGCGGCGCCCGTCGTCTGAGCGCCCGCGTGGGTGCAAGCGGCTGCGGCGAGTAGAACGAGAAGGTGGCGAATGCGTTTCATGGGATATGAACTCGGTCGGCGACGGGCGAGAGATTAAGCTATCGGACGCGCGTGCCGGCATGCTTCGAAGGCCGATCGATCGAGGGCTTCAGGCGAAAGGATCGATCTAGAAAAAATGTTCTAGAATATTTGTTCTAGATAAACATCGACCCGCCCCCGTTGGCGGATTCCATGCCCAAGTCAAATCGCCCGATCAAGCCCACGCCGGCCGAACTCAACCTGCTTCGCGTCCTCTGGGAACTCGGCCCTGCGACGGTGAAGCAGGTTCATCTGGCCGTGCAGATCGACCGGCCCGAAGCAACCTACGCCACCGTGTTGAGGCAACTTCAGCTCATGCATGCCAAGGGGCTGCTGCGGCGCGACGAGAGCGAGCGGTCCCATGTCTATGCGGCGGCCCAGAAGAAGAACGCGCTTCAGACCAATCTGCTCAAGGAGCTGATCAACAAGGCCTTCGCCGGCTCAGGGAAGGCGCTGGTTCTGGCCGCATTGCGAGGACACGTGACGCAGGAGGAGCGCGACGAGATACGGCAGATCCTGCACGGAGAGGACCAGTGAGCGAGCTGTCCTTCGGCGTCGTCGACGCCCTGGGTCACGCGCTGCTGCATTTCGTGTGGAAGGGCGCTCTGCTCGGCATGGCAACCGCCGTCCTGCTGAGATCGCTGCGCCACGGCAGACCGCAAGCCCGCTATGCGCTGCTTCTTGGAGCCTTGATGCTTTGCGTCGCCATACCCGCCCTCGACGCGTACCGGTACCTCGCCGCCGGCGCGGCAGTCCCTGACGCAGGGGGCATCAGGAACTGGCGTGGATGGCCGGCCGCTTTCCCGAGCGGCTTCATGCCCTGGCTGGTGGCAGCCTGGCTGCTTGGCGTTGCCGCCATGTCGATACGCCTCGCCTCCGGGCTGCTCTGGGTCGCTCGCGCAGCCGCCTGCCATCGTGGCCGGGAAGATGCGAAATGGCAGACGCACGTGTTGCGCATGGCCGCGCACTGGGGCATTCGCCGCCACATCTCGCTGCGCATCGTGCCCCGGCTCGAACGGCCGCTCACCGCGGGCTGGTGGCGCCCGGTCATCCTGCTGCCCGCCGCATTGCTGACGCAGATGCCGGCCCCTTTGCTCGAGGCCTTGCTGGCGCATGAGGTTGCCCACATCAGGCGCTTCGATTACCTGTTCAACCTGCTGCAGGTTGCCGTGGAAGCCCTGCTGTTCTACCACCCGGTCGTGTGGTGGTTGTCCCGCGAGATCCGCATCGAGAGGGAGAAGATCGCGGATGAACTCGCAGCCAGCTATCTCGGTGAACCTCGCCGGCTCGCGTTGGCGCTGGAGCAATTGAGCCATCTCGATCCCGGCTCTGCGCCGACGCCGTTCCTCGGGCAATTTGCCGGCAGAGGCGAGCTTTCGGACCGCATCCGGCAACTGGTGCGTCCAGGTCATCGCTCGCCGCATTGGAGGGCCGTTGTTCCTGCCGCCACCTTCGCGGTGCTGGCGGCAGGCGTTGCGCTCGTCACGCTCCGTGCGGAACCCCTCCACGATGCGGTTGCACACGCCCCCGATGACGCGATCAAGGCACTTGGTGGTTCGATCCGATCGAATCACGCCTTGTTGATCGACGACAGCTCGGGAAGCGTGCTGTTGCAGAAGAACGCTTCAGAAGTCGCGCCCGTCGCCTCGCTGACCAAGCTGGTCACCGCCATGGTGGTACTCGACGCGAGGCCCGACATGGAAGCCATGGTCAGCATCGACGCGATCGATGCCGGCGGGGCGGATCGCGAGCGCGTGGGGATTCCCGTGGGAACGAACCTGCCCTTCAGGGAGGTCGTGCGGCTTGCGCTCATGTCTTCGGACAATCGTGCGACCTATGCGCTCGCCAGGCGGTATCCCGGAGGCATGGCCGCGTTCGAGACCGCGCTGCGAGCCAAGATATCCGCACTGGGTCTGGCGCATACCAGTTTGAGCGAGCCCACGGGACTTTCCGCGCGCAACACTTCCACTGCGGCCGACATGGCTGTGGTGGCCCTTGCAGCCTCGCGCTATCCGGCCATCGCGCAGGGAACGACGATCGCCGCCGACACCATCGACATCGACGGCAGGAAGATCGAATACCGCAACACCAATCCCCTCGTCGGCCAGCGAGGCTGGGACATCCAGTTGTCGAAGACGGGATTCATCGATGCGGCCGGGCGCTGCCTGGTCATGCGCCTGCGCTCTTCGGGACGCAGCTTCACGATGGTGCTGCTCAACTCCAGCGGGACGGCAGCACTGGCCGAAGACACCACCAACATCCGAAACGCGCTCCAGGGCATTGCCGCAGGGCATCGTGCCTGACGGCCGGTTCACGTCGCCATCATCCAATCCCTTTGCGAACTCGACATCGAATGAAGACATTGCGTCGCCTTGCTCCCACCGTTTCCCTCTGTATTGCCGCGCTGCTTGCGGCTCCCGTGGCGCATGCCCGGACGCTATGTACCGTGATCGCGGATGCCGACACCGGTGAGTTCGTCGTCAAGCAGGGGCAGTGCGATGAAAGGGTCACGCCTGCGTCCACCTTCAAGATCGCGCTTGCCCTGATGGGCTTCGATTCCGGATTCCTGAAGAACGAGCATGCGCCCGTGCTGCCCTTTCGCGAAGGCTATCCCGCCTGGAACGAGAGCTGGAAGCAGCCGACGGATCCACAGCGCTGGCTGAAGTACTCGGTGTTCTGGTTCTCGCAGAGGGTGACGTATGCACTGGGCAAGGAGCGATTTGCGCGCTATGCCGAGGAGTTCGCGTACGGCAACGCCGACGTATCGGGCGACCCAGGGAAAGGCAATGGACTCGAGCGGTCCTGGGTCTCGTCCTCCCTGAAAATCTCGCCCCTGGAGCAGATCGGCTTCGTGAGAAAGCTGATCCACGACCAGTTGCCCGTATCGCGCGGCGCGTCCGAGATGACGCGCCGGACCATCGAGGCCATCGAACTGCCGGACGGATGGACTGCGCACGGAAAAACCGGCACGGCCTACCCCAAGATGCCCGACGGTTCCAGCGACGAGGCGCATGGATACGGCTGGTACGTGGGCTGGATCACCAAGGGAAAGAAATCCTTCGTGTTCGCACGGTTGGACCAGGACGAGAAGAAGGCATCGCCGCCCACCGGCTTGCGTGTACGTGATTCGCTCCTGCCGACGCTGCCTGCACTTCTCGGTCCCACGGCGAAGTGACCGCCGTCGGCGACGATCGACGCAGCGCGCGGATCGACGTGCTGCGGGGCATTGCGATCCTGCTCGTTCTGCTGCACCACTTCAACATCGCCTATCGGCTCGAGGACACGCTCCTTGCACGTGCCATGGGCTGGGAGGCGGTGCGAGCGCTGGTTCGCAACGGTAACTACGGCGTGACGATGTTCTTCGTCATCTCCGGCTTCCTGATCACATCGAATGCCAAGAGGCGGTGGGGTGCCCTCGAAAAGATCAGGCCGCTGGAGTTCTACGGCATGCGCGTGGCCCGAATCGTGCCGTGTCTCCTGCTTCTGCTGGTGGTCGTCAACCTCCTGGCTTGGGCGGGCATCGCGATCTTCCAGAACCGCCCGGCCTCGGGAGCGCCGGTCTCCCTCTGGCTCGTCAACCTGGCCTCCCTGACCTTCTGGATGAACGTCCTGCTGGATCGGTACGGGTGGGTCAACTATGCGCTGGGCGTGCTTTGGTCCCTGTCGGTCGAGGAAGTGTTCTACCTCTGCTTTCCGATTCTTTGCGTGGCGATGCGCCGGGAACGCCGCCTGCTGTTGTTCTGGACGACGCTGATCGCGTTCGCGCCGGTCTACCGCCTGATGCACCAGGGCGATGAAGCCGGATTCCTCTACGCCTACTTCGCATCGTTTGACGGCATCGCTGTCGGCTGCTGCATGGCCTTGCTCGACGAACGTGTGACGCTCACTGCGCGTGCAAGAGGATTGCTTCAGATCGGCACGGCAGCCTCCATGGTCTTCCTCTACCTCTACTGGCCCATCTCGCAGAGCAATGTCCTGGGCGTTACTGCGATGTCCTTCGGCACTGCCATCTTGCTGCTCGGTACAAGCGATCGATCAGGTGGAGAGACCAGCACTCGCATGGGATTGGGGCGTGCATTCGAATGGCTTGGGCGGCGCAGCTATGAGCTTTACCTGTTCCACCTCGTCTTGCTGGGAGGCTTGCGGACCATGTTCCCGCCCCGGCTGGCCGATGGCGACGAGAAGATGTTCCTGCTCAGCGCCTTCCTGATCCTGACGCTGGGAGTGGGCGAAGGCATCGCTCGTTTCTACAGTGAGCCCCTCAACTCGCGGATTCGCCGCCGCATCGCAGCCTCGAACCCCATGAGGGGCACCGGAGATCCAGCGAGCAGTTCGAAGAACTGACAGGGCTCGCAGGCCCGCTGCCACTGGGGCTGATGGTTGCAGCGAGGGCGAGGGCGAGGGCGCGGGAGCGGCGTGCCCCTCAGCTAGCTGCTCCACCTGCCCTTGACCCTCTTCGAAGCGAACAGCGCTTCGCAAGACGCGCGCAGCCAGCGGCTGGCCGGGTCCTGGTGATAGCGCGCATGCCAGTGCTGCTTGACGGTGAAGGGCGGTACCGGCACCGGGCAATCGTGGACCTTCAGGACGCCGGGATTCGAGTTCGCGAGGGTCTCGCCGATGTGGCGCGGCACGGTAGCGATCAGGTCGGTCGTGGACACGACGGCCGCAAGCCCGAGAAACCCCGGCAGCTCCAGCAAGACACGCCGCTCGACCTTCTGCCGCTGCAGTGCCGCCTCCAGTAGCAGCACACCGGTGCCCCCGACGATGCCGACATGGGCCTCGGCCTTGTACTCGCGCAGGCCCAATCCCTTGGCGCCGATGCGCGGATGGCGCGCGTTCACCAGGCACACCCAGTCCTGTGGATAGAGGACCTGCTGGTAGAAGCCCGATTCCAGCTGGGGCACCAGGCCGATCGCGAGGTCCGCCTCGCCCGATTGCAGCGCCTGGGCGGTTTGCTCGTCGATGCGCGCGGCCTCCAGGCGAACGCCGGGCGCGACTGCCCGCACGTGCGCCAGCAGGCGCGGCAGCAGGGTGATGTGGCTGGCGTCCGTCATGCAGATGCGAAAGCGCCGTGTCGCGATCGACGGGTCGAAGGGCTCTGCAGGCGCGGCCACGCGTCGCAGTGCGGCCAGGGCTTCCCGCACCGGCACGATCAGCTCCTGCGCGCGCGGTGTGGGCTGCATGCCCGTGGGGGTGCGAACGAAAAGATCGTCGCCCAATTGCCGGCGCAGGCGGCCGAGCCAGTTGCTCACGGTCGGCTGGCTCTGGCCCATGGCCTCGCCCGCCCGCGTCACGCTGTTCGTGCTGTAGAGCAGGTCGAACAGGCGCAGCAGCCTGATGCTGAGAAGGGACGCGTCACCTTCGATGTCGTCGTCATGGTCCAAGCCGCACCTCCATTTCAATATGAAATGTAGATCATGGCGGGCATGCTATGTGCAACATGGGTGCCGGAGCCTATCGTCGGGTCATTCCGAACGGAGACTCACATGAAGATCTATTTTCTCGGCGCCGGCGCCCTGGGTTGCGCCATCGGCGGGACCCTTGCCGCCGCGGGGTCCGACGTCACACTGATCGACCCCTACCAGGCCCACGTCGACGCGATCAACCGCGACGGCTTGCGCATGAAGGTCGGCGATTCGGAGCGCGTCGTCAGGGTACGCGCCGCGCTCGACGCCGCGAAGCTGGAGGCACCGGACCTCCTCATCGTGCTGGTCAAGTCCT
>Ga0157371_10005196_pt1 | contig 11067 bp, 10 predicted proteins | sample C45metaG_FD_113462 | JGI IMG/M metagenome (GOLD analysis project Ga0157371, IMG submission 113462) | Corn rhizosphere microbial communities from Kellogg Biological Station, Michigan, USA - C4-5 metaG | ecosystem: Host-associated > Plants > Roots > Rhizosphere > Soil | place: USA: Michigan... | reverse complement strand
AGCGGTTCCCTTGCCCGCGGGGCGCACTTAGGAGGCGTCGCCGAGGAACGCAAGGAGCCGTTGCACCACACATTTCTCGCAAACTTTTGATAAATGTATGTTATGTAAGTTTCGATGTATACCTTGCGCCTCTCTCGAAGGAAGCGCATCGTGATACTTCGGGGAGAGGGCCATATGGCGAGTCGGCGTTTCAAGTCGGCAACGCAAGGTGTGCCCCTGCGCGAGACCTTAATCTCGGCGGGCCTCGAGCCCCATCTCGCCGATCTGCTCGACGACATGCCGCATCGCGTCGTGCAGGTCGATCCGAGGCGTCCGTTCCGCGAACAGGGTGCACGGCGCAACGAAGTCATGTTCGTTCGCATCGGGATCCTGTCCAAGTTCAAGACGGATTCGGCGGGCCGTAGACAGATCGTCGCCCTGCGCTTCCCGGGCGAAGGCATCCTTCCACGCGACGGAGCGGCCGATTACGGCATTCAGGCAATCGTCAGAAGCGAGGTGATGGTCGGGAGGGCCGAGGACTTCGACCCGATCGTCGATGCCCATCCCGAGCTTCAGCGCTTCTTCCGCAAGCTCATCCAACGCAACGAGGCGATCGGCTACGAGTGGCTAGTGAATTGCGGCCGCCGCGATTCCACCGCCCGCGTCGCACACCTTCTGTGCGAGACCGCGGTGCGGATGAACGTGAAGGAGGCGCACATGATGAACCCCTTCACGCAACAGCAGATCGCCGACATCACCGGCCAGACCTCGGTCAACGTCAACCGCGTCCTCGCCGATATGGAGCGACAAGGGCTGATCCGTCGCAAGGGCCGCGAGATCGAGTTCAGCGACTGGACCGAAATGCGCCGTGTCGCGAGCTTCCAGCCCGACTATCTGGCGATCTGACAAAAACCAGGATTCGGCTTCGGCGATCCGCGGCTGCCTACATCCCCGGATTTCGTCCAGACGGGGATGGTGGGCGCGACAGGGATTGAACCTGTGACCCCACCCGTGTGAAGGGTGTGCTCTACCGCTGAGCTACGCGCCCACGCTCCTGTGGAAAGCGGCGGATATAGTGGCGTCGAAGCGGCTGTCCAGCCGCACTCTACTGAACGGCGTCTTTCAGGACCTTACCCGGACGGAACTTGGGCTGCGAGCTCGCGGCAATCTGCATCGGCTCGCCGGTCCGCGGATTTCGGCCCATCGACGCCTTGCGTCGGGTCACGGAAAAGCTGCCGAACCCGACCAGGCGTACTTCGTCGCCGCGCTTCAGCGTCGACGTGATAACTTCCAGCATCGTCTCGACGGCCCGCGAAGCGTCGCTCCGGCTGAGGCCAGCCCGGTCCGCAACATGGCCGATGAGTTCCTGCTTGTTCATGCCCCGGCTCTCCCTCACCGCATACAGACTCGCGCCCGCAAAGCGTCTGCCTTTAAGGCAAGACTTCGCCGCCGAGTCCAGTGGCTCTAGTGACGGATTGCGGCGCCCGTGTCCCCAAGTGGCGCATGCGCGGATGGTTCTGGCGCATGTTCGTCGGCGTCGGTCCATTCGATCGCCTCGAGCGGCGCGACCAGCGCCCGCGCAAGCACCTCGTCGACATGGTTGACGGGAACGATTTCCAGGCGGTCCCTCACCGTTGCCGGAAGGTCCACGATATCCTTCTCGTTTTCACCCGGGATCAGCACGGTCTGGATTCCGCCGCGGAGCGCCGCCAGCAACTTTTCCTTGAGCCCGCCGATCGGGAGCACGCGGCCGCGTAGCGTGACCTCTCCTGTCATGGCGACATCGCGGCGAACCGCGACGCCCGACAAAGTGGAAATCATCGCCGTCACCATGCCAATGCCCGCCGATGGACCGTCCTTCGGCACTGCGCCCTCGGGCAAGTGAACGTGAATATCCTTGCGCGCGAAGATCGATGGCTTGACGCCATAGGCGGGTGCCCGCGCTTTCACGAAGCTCATCGCGGCCTGGATGGACTCCTGCATGACTTCGCCGAGCTTGCCCGTCGTCTTGATCTGTCCCTTGCCGGGGACCGTCACGGCCTCGATCGTCAGCAGCTCGCCGCCGACTTCGGTCCAGGCGAGGCCGGTGACGGCGCCGATCTGGTCCTCTTCCTCGCCGATTCCGTAGCGGAATTTCCTTACGCCGAGGAACGTCTGGAGGTTGTCCTCGCGAACGACGACGCTTTCGTATTTGCCCTCGAGGATGTGGCGGAGCGACTTGCGGGCAACCTTGGCCAGTTCGCGCTCGAGCGTTCGGACGCCCGCCTCGCGCGTGTAGAAGCGAAGCATCGCGCGCAGCGCTTCGTCGCTAAATTCGAGTTCGCCGTCCTTGAGCCCGTGCGCTTCCATCTGTTTCGGAATCAGGTGGCGCTTGGCGATCTCCACCTTCTCGTCCTCGGTGTAGCCCTCGAGCCGGATGATCTCCATCCGGTCGAGCAAGGGCTGGGGCATGTCGAGCGAGTTGGCGGTCGTTACGAACATGACGTCGCTAAGGTCGTAATCGAGCTCGAGATAATGGTCTTGGAAGCGGCTGTTCTGTTCCGGGTCGAGCACTTCCAGGAGCGCTGACGACGGATCGCCGCGGAAATCCTGTCCAAGCTTGTCGATCTCGTCGAGAAGGAAGAGCGGGTTCGAAGTCCCCGCCTTCTTGATGTTCGAGATGATCTTGCCCGGAAGCGAGCCGATATAGGTCCTCCGGTGACCGCGGATCTCCGCCTCGTCACGCACTCCGCCTAACGACTGGCGGACGAACTCGCGTCCTGTCGCTCGAGCGATCGAACGGCCGAGCGAGGTCTTGCCGACGCCGGGCGGCCCGACGAGGCAGAGGATCGGACCCTTGAGTTTGTTGGTGCGCGCCTGGACCGCGAGATATTCGACGATCCGCTCCTTGACCTTGTCGAGCCCGTAATGGTCCTCGTCGAGCACGCGCTGAGCCTCGGCGATGTCCTTCTTGAGCTTCGATTTCTTGCCCCACGGAAGGGCAAGAAGCACGTCGAGATAGTTGCGGGCGACCGTCGCCTCAGCGGACATCGGAGCCATCGCGCGAAGCTTCTTGAGCTCCGCGTTGGCGCGCGCGCTTGCTTCTTTCGACAGGCGGGTCTTGCGAATCTTCTCAGCGAGTTCCTGAAGCTCGTCGCCGCCCTCTTCGCCTTCATTGCCGAGCTCGCGCTGGATCGCCTTCAGCTGCTCGTTCAAATAATATTCGCGCTGCGTCTTCTCCATCTGGCGTTTGACGCGGCTGCGGATCTTCTTCTCGACCTGCAGGACGCCGAGCTCACCCTCCATGAAGGCGAACACCATCTCCAGCCGCCGGGCGGGGTTGAGCTCGCCCAGCAAGGCCTGCTTGTCGCCAACCTTGATCGAGAGGTTGGATGCGACGGCGTCGGCGAGCACCGACGCATCGTCGATCTCCGAGAGCTGGATCCCCGTTTCCGGCGGCAGGCGTTTGTTGAGCTTGGCGTAATTCTCGAACTGGTCGATGACCGAGCGCATCAGAGCCTGAGTTTCGGGCCCGTCCGCCTGTTCTTCGTCCACGTCCTCGATTTCGGCCGTCGTGTAGCCGTCCCGCGATTCGAGATTGACGAGCCGCGCACGCTTCACGCCCTCGACGAGGACCCGGACCGTCCCGTCGGGCAGCTTGAGCAGCTGCATCGCTGTAGCGATGACGCCGAGGTCGTAAAGCGCATCGCGATCGGGATCGTCCTCGCCCGGATCGAGCTGCGCAACGAGGAACAGCTCCTTGTCGGCGGCCATCGCGGCCTCGAGTGCCGCGACGGATTTCTCGCGTCCCACGAACAGGGGAACGATTCGATGCGGAAAGACGACGATGTCGCGAAGGGGAAGGATCGGAAGAGTACGAGTCATGGGTAACATATGGGCGGCCCCATCAACCGGCGCAACAAAGGCAGGAACATTGCGCGTGCACGGCTCGCTTTAACCCTGACCAAGGAGGCAGCGATGGCAGAAGACCGGGAAAAGATCAGCACGGGACCCAATGAGGAGCCGATCAACGAGACCATCGCCGGAACTGGTCCGGGCATCCCCGATGACACTTTGGCCCCTGGCGAAGACGAGTTGCCGCAAGCTCCAAGCGATGAGCAAGTCGAGGAAATCGCTAAGAACCTCGGCTCACCCACCGCCGAAAAGGACACGCTTCCGCTGGAAGGTGAATAATTCGGCATCAGTTGAACGCCGGATTCTGTCACCGTTCAGTTTCGTTGACTATCAAGGACGATATGAACGTTCGTCATGCTCTATTCGCGATGAGCGCGCTGGCGCTGTCTGCCGGTGCTTCTGCGCAATATTGGTACGGCCCGCCTCCGCCACCGGCGCAGCCGGCTCCTCCCCCGCCCGCCGCACCGCAGCGGGCACCGGCCGCGGAACCGTGGATGGCGCAGCCGCAGCGGCCTGCTGTGGCCGAGCCGTGGATGGCGCAACCGCCGCAGGGGCAGGCGCCCGCAGGCCAGCCCTGGCAGTCCCCGATCGCCCAGTCGAACAGGGGAGCGGCGCTCGAGCCGATCGACCTCCCGCCGGCAATCGAGCAGGGCGTCGACATGATCTACATCGACGAGGCACTTGTGCCCCGTGCGGTGCACGACAATCGCGGCTTCCTGGCCGGAATGTCGAACGCGGCGTGGAGCGCTGCCCCGGTCGACCTCTTTACCTCGGTCAATCCGATCTACACCGACTTGAGGCGCGGCCTCGTCAAATATGAGCAGAGCTGGGGCAGTTTGCCGCAGATCGAGATTCCCGCCGGACCGACGCTCAAGGCCGGTTCGACGGGCGATCGCGTCGCGGCGCTTCGGACCCGCCTGGGCCTTGCGGGCGGCGACAGCTACGACGCCGCGCTGGCCGCGAAAGTCAAGGAATTCCAGGCCGTGCACGGCCTCAAGGACGATGGGATAGCCGGCGTAGGAACCATCCAGGCACTCAATCGGGGGCCCGATTATTATGCGCAGCTGATCATCATCAACATGGAGCGGGCGAAGCGCCTTCCGGCCCCTGAAGAACAGCCGAAATATGTCGTCGTCGATTCGGGCGATGCTCGCCTGTCGATGTGGGAGAATGGCCGCAAGGTCGACGAGATGAAGATCGTCGTCGGCAAAGCGGAAAGCGCGACGCCGATGATGGCGGCCTACATCAAATATGCGAGCGTGAACCCTTATTGGAACGTTCCGCCCGACCTGGTGCGAAGCCTCATCGCGCCCCGCATCGTCGCGCAGGGCAGCGGCTATCTCAGCGACCGCGAGTACCAGGTTCTCTCCGATTTGTCGGAGGACGCGAAGGTGATCGATCCGAGCACGGTCGACTGGCGAGCGGTGGTCGACGGGCGGGAAAGCGTGGCTCTTCGCCGGCTACCCAGCCCGGCGAACTCGATGGGCATGATGAAGTTCATGCTTCCCAACTACTTCGGCATCTATCTCCATGATTCGCCGGAGAAAGAGCATTTCACCAAGAATGAGCTGTGGATCAGCAACGGCTGCGTGAGGCTCGAGGATTACAAGCGCGTCGCGCGCTTCCTGTTCGACGGGCACATCCCGCAGGGCGACAATCCCAAGGTAGAGAAGGAAGTCGACCTGCCGCAGCCGATCCCCGTCTACATGACCTACCTCACGGTTCAGCCAACCGCGGACGGGGTCCAGTTCATGGAGGATCATTACGGGCGGGACGCGCACCTGATGGAACGCTACGGCCCGCAGCTCCTCGCCGCGGTGCACGGGGAGTAACCTTCAGCGGTCAGTGTTAGGTGCGGCGCCGCTCAGGCGGCGTCGTCCGCCTTGTCCTTGGAAGCGTAGACTCGCACCGGGTCCTTGCGGCCTTCGACGACGTCGGCATCGACGTGGACTTCGTCGACGCCGTCCATCGACGGCAGGTCGAACATCGTGTCGAGGAGGATGCCTTCGAGGATCGAACGCAAGCCACGAGCGCCGGTTTTCCGTTCGATCGCTCTGACCGCGATCGAGTGAAGCGCGTCGTCGGTGAATTCGAGCTGGACGTCTTCCATGTCGAACAGCTTGGCGTACTGCTTTACGAGAGCGTTCTTCGGCTCGACCAGGATCTTCACCAGCGCCGTCTCGTCGAGGTCGAGCAAGGTTGCGATCACCGGCAGGCGGCCGACGAACTCCGGGATGAGGCCGAACTTCAGAAGGTCCTCGGGCTCGCAATGCTTGAGGACCTCTCCAGTCTTGCGCTCGTCGGGCGCGGCGACATGGGCGCCGAAGCCCATCGACTTGCCCTGCATGCGGTCGGAGATGATCTTCTCGAGACCCGCGAAGGCGCCGCCGCAGATGAACAGGATATTGGTGGTGTCGACCTGCAGGAACTCTTGCTGCGGATGCTTGCGGCCACCCTGCGGCGGTACGCTCGCGGTCGTCCCTTCCATGAGCTTCAGCAGTGCTTGCTGAACGCCCTCACCCGACACGTCGCGCGTGATCGAGGGATTGTCCGACTTTCGCGAAATCTTGTCGATCTCGTCGATGTAGACGATGCCCCGCTGCGCCTTCTCGACATTATAGTCGGAGGCCTGGAGCAGCTTCAGGATGATGTTCTCGACGTCCTCGCCGACGTATCCGGCTTCGGTCAGCGTCGTCGCGTCGGCCATCGTGAACGGAACGTCGAGGATCCGCGCAAGGGTCTGTGCGAGGAGGGTCTTGCCGCAGCCCGTCGGGCCGATCAGCAGGATGTTCGACTTGGCGAGCTCGACGTCATTGCCGGCCTTCGCCCCGTGCGACAGGCGCTTGTAGTGATTGTGAACGGCGACGGAGAGAACGCGCTTGGCGCGGTCCTGGCCGATCACATAATCGTCGAGGACCTTGCAGATCTCGGACGGGCTCGGAACTCCGTCGCGCGTCTTGACGAGCGCCGACTTGGATTCCTCGCGGATGATGTCGTTGCACAGCTCGACGCACTCATCGCAGATGAAGACCGTCGGTCCGGCGATCAGCTTCCTGACCTCGTGCTGCGACTTGCCGCAGAATGAGCAGTAGAGTGTGCTCTTGCTGTCGCCGCCTGAAAGCTTGGTCATTCCTGTCCTTGCATCTCGGCCGCGAACGGCCGCCTTCTCATGGGCATGCTAGCCCGCTTTATGCCACAATCAACTCTGCGGGTTCGTTAATGTGCCGCCCCGCCCGGATTGCTGTTTTATTTCAGGAATATGGATGGAGTGCGCCTCTCAGGCAAGGGGCGACCTGTCACAGTTTGAGACGGTCGAGAGCTTCGCGCATCGCTTCATGGAAGTCCGACCGGGCGTAGATATCGTTGTGCCCGGCGCGCGCGATGGTGCGGTCGAAAACGATCCGCGGCGCCCTTTCCCTTAGCGCGTCGGTCCGCTCCGAAGGCACGATCTCGTCACGCTCCGCGGCCACCACGGCGACCGGCACATCCAGCTTCTCGAGAGCAAGTGCGGCGTCGATCTCATGATCGAAGAAGGGGCCGATCGGCAGCCAGGGAAACATGGACTGGGCAACGGCCTTCAGCGAGTCGAATGGCGTCACGAGGATGAGGCCGTCGACGGGCCGTTCGGCGGCAAGCCGCGCCGCTACTCCGCTTCCGATGCTGAACCCGACGGCGATCACGCGTGCCGGTTTCACCCGCTCGACCGCGAGATCGTAGACCAGCGGCGCATCCGCGATCAGCGCTTCCGCCGACGGAGAACCCTGCGACGGCGCATAACCGCGATAGTGGAAGACCACGACCTCGTCGTCGGGGAAGAGCTCGTGAAGATATTCGGCGACATCCTGCGCATTCCACGCATTGCCGCCGAACCCGATGATCAGCGTCGCGTCCGCCGAGGGCTCGTCGGCGCGAATCCAAATCCCGGATAGATCCTGTCCTCCGGGCGTCGTGAGCGATAACCGCTCCGCTCCGGGGGGCCAGCGGCCCGCGGACGGCACGGCATGCGTCGGGAAGATCAGGTGCGACTGGAATTCGAACATTCGGCAGTTTTCCGCGAGCGGGCGCCGGTGCGCCGCTACTGCGCGAACGCTGCGTCGATGGCCGGCGTTACGCGGTCGACCGTGTAGGGCTTCTCGATCACCGGAGCGTTGTTGAACTCGGGCGGCGGCGGATCGACGTGGCCGCCGGTGGCGATCACGAATGGAACGTTCTTCTCTCGGAGCTTGGTGGCGACGGGCCAGACATTCTCGCCCTTGAGGTTCACGTCGAGGATGGCGAGGTCGAACCCTCCCTTTTCGACTTCCTCAAGCGCGCATTCGACCGTCTCGCAAGTGCCGCGCACCTTATGGCCCAGGGAATCGAGGAAATCCTCGAGCATCATCGCAATGAGGGGCTCGTCCTCGACGATCAAAATGGAACGCGCGTCAGCCATATGTCATTCGATAGAGTGCGCGCGTGAAACCGAAAAGCTCTATTTCGTCCCGATCGCACGCCGTGCCGCGGCAGCGAGGTCGGTGACCGAAAAAGGCTTGGGCAGGAAATTGACGTTTTCGATGTCGATCGATTTCCGCAGCTGCTCCTCGGCGTAGCCGGACATGAAGAGGATTTTGATGTCGGGACGGCTTTGCCGCGCCTCGCGAACCATCGTGGGACCGTCCATTCCCGGCATGACGACATCGCTGATCAAAAGCTCGATCGGCTCGCCGCGCGCGAGATATTCGAGCGCATCCTCGCCATTGTCGGCAGTAACGACCTTGTAGCCGTGACGCGTCAGCGCCCTCTCGGCAACGCTCCGAACCATCGGCTCGTCCTCGACCAGGAGCACGGTGCCACTGCCCCAGAGCTCCTCTTTCTTCGCTTTGCCGGTTGTCTGGCTCCGGCCCTTGCTCGCCTCTTCGCGGTGCACCGGCAAGTAAATGACGAAGCGGGTCCCTTCGCCGACCTTCGAATCCGCAAAGATGAAGCCGCCCGACTGCTTGACGATGCCATAGACGGTCGAAAGTCCGAGGCCGGTGCCCTTGCCCACCTCCTTGGTGGTGAAGAAGGGCTCGAAGATCTTGCCGAGGATGCTGGGCGGAATGCCGGTTCCGGTGTCCGTGACCGAAAGGGCGCTGTAATCGGCGATCGGCAGGATATCGCTGCCGAGCTCCGCAACCTGGTCCGATTTTACCGAATAGGTCTGGATCGTGAGCACGCCGCCCTTGGGGACCATGGCGTCTCGCGCGTTCACCGCGAGGTTGATGATGACCTGCTCGAGCTGCCCGGGGTCGGCGCGAATGGGACCGAGGTTGCGGCCGTGCTTGACGACCAGCTCGACGGTTTCGCCCAGAAGGCGCTTCAGCAGATGGGACACCTCCGACACAACGTCGGGAAGCTGGAGCACCTGCGGGCGCAGGGTTTGCTGCCGCGAGAAGGCAAGAAGCTGTCGAGTAAGGCCCGCAGCGCGGTTCGAATTCGACTTGATCTGCTGGATGTCGTCATAGTCGATGTCCCCCGGCGTGTGCCTCATCAGCATCAGGTCGCAGTGGCCGATGATCGCGGTCAGAATGTTGTTGAAGTCGTGGGCGACGCCTCCAGCGAGCTGCCCGACGACCTGCATCTTCGTCGCCTGGGCGACTTGGCGCTTGAGCTTGGCTTCCTCGCTATTGTCCTTGAGGAGGAGAAGCACTGCAGCCTCGCCAAGCCCGCGAAGGCCCGCAATGGTGAGCGCCACCGGCTCCGCAGGCTGACGGGCGAGCCGGACGGCGATGTCGCCCGACATGGCGGGGCCGCGCGTGTTGCGGCGGACCGCATCGGCAACCGGCGCCTTGTCTTCCTTGACCACGAGGTCGCCGGGATAGACCGGCATCTTCGAGCCGGTGATTCCCGCGGCCTGGCAGAAGGCCTGATTCATGGTCAGGAACCGGCCGTCGCCATTGACCAGCGCAAGGCCGAGCGGAAGCATGTCGAGAAGCGCCTGCAGGTGCGACGAGCTCGACATCGAGACGCTGTCGGGGCTGTCGAACAGATAGAAGTTGCCGTAGTCGTTGGGTCCAGGCGGTTCGAGCGGGATGAGGACGGCACGAAGCGGGCGTCCGGTTTCGCCTTCTGCGGTCAGCTGGAAATGTGCTCCGTCCTCGGTTTCCTGGACGAGATCGCCGAGCCGCGGAGCTTCGGCGTCTTCGTCTCCGAGTGCCCGCTCCTCGAACAGCCGATTGCGCGCGATCACCTTGCCCTGCGGATCGATGAAGGCTGCGAGCACCCCTGCCCTGCCCAGCAAATCCCCGACGCGCCCGTGAAGCCGATTGACCGCGAGGGTAACCGGGTCGGCGCGCTCGCCTTCGCAAATTTCCACAGCAGAAGATCGTTTTGCGTGCCGGCGCGCTCGACCTCGACCGGCGTCGGACCCGCCGCGGTCGCTATGCCGGCGACGCAGCCTGCGCCGTCGCGCCATGCCATGGTTTGAGCGAGCGCGAGGCCTTCCCGCGCTTCGTCGTCAGTTCCGACGTCTAGCGGTGCAGCCGCTGCGCCGAATCGCTCACGGTACGCCGCGTTGACGAGCAGCAGCGAGCCTTCGCCGGTAGTCAGCGCGACCGGATCGGTGCTCAGCCCAAGCGCCGATCCTAGCAACGCGAAGTCGGGTCCGGCTACCAATGGCTCGGTCGGAGTGCGCGCAGCCGGCGTTCGGAAGTAAACGACCGCCGCGCCCACCAGGCCGACGAGCATCATGCCTGCCGCAATCAGCGGCTGCCCCACCCCAACCAGCAGCAGGGCCACGGTCAGTGCTGCGCCGGCAATAAGCGCTGGCGTGAGCCAACGACCCCATCCGTCGAGGGCGGTCGATTCGATCTGGGGCAGCTCCTGGTACAGCATGGGCGTCGCCGCCCATGCTACCAGATGCGCATCATCCTACCAGATGCGCACGCGATCCGCCGGCGCGAGGTAGAGCTTCTGCCCCGGCTGCACGCCGAAAGCTGAATACCAGGGGTCCATGTTGCGCACGACGTCGGTGCGGACCCGGCAGGGCGAGTGTGGGTTGGTCAGAAGCTGTTGGCGAAGAGCCGCCTCGCGATCGTTGCAGCGCCACACCTGGGCCCACCCGAGATAGAAGCGCTGGTCGGCGGTCACTCCGTCGATCACCGGCGGCGGAGCGCCGTTCAGCGACGTCAGATAGGCGTCATGCGCGACGGTGAGGCCGGCGAGGTCGGCGACATT
>Ga0157371_10005195_pt1 | contig 11067 bp, 9 predicted proteins | sample C45metaG_FD_113462 | JGI IMG/M metagenome (GOLD analysis project Ga0157371, IMG submission 113462) | Corn rhizosphere microbial communities from Kellogg Biological Station, Michigan, USA - C4-5 metaG | ecosystem: Host-associated > Plants > Roots > Rhizosphere > Soil | place: USA: Michigan... | reverse complement strand
TCAGGCTGCTCCCGCATCTCGCTGCCGACGACCGTCCGGTCGTGCTGGTGCTCGAAGATCTTCATTGGGCCGACGAGGAGACGCTCGCCGCCGTCGAATACCTGGTCGATGCTGCTGAGACCCTGCCGTTGCTGCTCGTGCTCACGGCGCGCGACGAGCAGGCGATCCGGACGCGCCGATTGCTGCGCGCGCTAGCTGCGCGCGGCGCCATACGTCTTGTGCAGCTTGGTCCGCTCGACGCCGCGGCGACACGCGATCTTGCCGAGCTGCGACTCGCTGCTCCCGTGACCGCACCATTGTTGGACTTGCTCGTACGACGTGCCGAGGGGTTGCCACTGTTCGTCGAGGAGTTGCTCGCGGCGCTCGATGCGGCGGGCGCGCTTCTGCATGGCGTTGACGGCGTCGACATTGCGGCGAACGCCGCGCGAGTGTTGCCCGACACCGTCGCCGACACGGTGGCAACGCGGCTCGACAGCGTGCCGGACGAGAAGAGGCGCGTCCTCGAGTCCGCCGCGCTGCTCGGCCCGAGCTTCGACCACGACCTGCTCCTCGCCGTGCACGAGCCGGCGACGGTCGAGGCCGCCTTGTTATGCGCGATCACGCTCGGGTTGTTGCAGGAGGATCCGGACCGGCCGGCGCAGCTGCGGTTCCGGCACGCATTGTTGCGCGATGGCGTGCTCGCCGCCACGTATCCGCCGCGCCGCGCGGAGCTCGCCCGCGCACTTCTCGACGTCTTGCTGGTCCGCGATCTCAGCGAGGACGAGCGGGCTGTTGCGATCGACCTCGCGGCGCGCGCCGGTGACAACCCTCGCGCCGCTCGGTTAGCCATCGACCGGGCGATGGAGGCGTTCGACGTCTGGGCGATGGCGTCTGCAGATGCCGGCCTGACGGAGGCACGGCAGTACGCAGGCACCGACGCGAATCTGCTCATCGAGATCGACGTCACGCAGATGCGCGTCGCCTCGATCATGGGCCGGCTCGATCTCGTCCAGCAGCTCGGCAACGCGCTGCTGCTTCGGCTTGATCCACCCGGCGGCCGTCACGACGCAGAGTTGCTGGAGACGCATCTTCGGCTCGGCCAGATGCTGCTTGACGAGGAGCGCTGGCAGGACGCGCAGCCACACATGGATGCGGCCGCGATGTTGATCGCGGCCGGCGATGAATGCCACGTGACGCGCCTCGAGCTCTGGTCGTCGTTGCTCGAGCGGCTGCGCGGCGACCGGGAGGCCGCTCGCACACGTGCGGTGCGCGCCGCTGATCTCGCCCGTCCACACGCCTACCAGTCCGACCTCGTGTGCTGTGCCTTGATGTACGAGGGGCGCGCCTGGATCCCTGACGTCGACACCGCACGTGCACGCTGGCAGGAAGCGCTTGATTACGCCGACCGCTACGGGTTGCGCTTGTGGCGCGCGCGCATGCTGCTCGAGCTCGCCCTGCTTGAGCTCGATGAGCTCGCCGGAGACGTCGCGGTCGACGACGTTCTGGTCGAGGCCGACCAGCTGGCGACCGAGTGCGGGGGCGTGCTGACTCGTGCGGGCATCGCGCTCTTGCAAGCGCGGCTGGCGTTCCTGCGCTTGGATGTCGATCAGGCATGGGCGCGCCTGCGCGCTGCCACCGAGTTCGGCATCGCGGGCGCGAGCGCGCGGCGCGCCTACAGCGACCTCGAAGCCGCTCTCACCACTCTGACGACAGGGACCGTCGAGGCCGACGCCACGCTGGACATGCGCATCTTCGCCGCGTTGGTTGTCGACGACCTGGACACGGCGCGTGCGCTGGGGCGCAACTCGTCGACGATCGAGGGCGGTTGGGGTGGGCGGCCGCTTGCGTTGTTCATCGACCTTGTCGACCTGGACGCCGTCGGCGTGGGCGGCGTCATCGAGGCCCGGGCGTCACTGCCCGACCTCGTCGCGGCGTCCCAACGGCTGTCGAGAGCACCGCTGCTCGAGGCGTTCTTCACCCGAGTCCATGCGACCGGCGCGACCGAGGATCGCGAGGCGCTACATGCGGCGGTGGGGACGTTCGACCGGCTCGGGCTGACGAGGCCGGCCGATGCGTGCCGCGCCATGCTCCGGGAAGCCGGGGTGCCCGTCCCGCGGCGCTCGACTGCGCAGGAAGGCGTGCCGAACGAGCTCCGCGCCGCGGGCATCACCACCCGGGAGCTCGATGTTCTCCGGCTCATCGCCGAGGGACGCTCCAACAAGGAGGTCGCCGCAGCGCTCTACCTGTCGCCGCGGACCGTGGAGAAGCATGTCGAGCGGCTCCTCCTGAAGACGGGGACGGCCAATCGCACGGCGCTCGCTGCTCTCGGATTACGTAGTCCGAGCGCCTTGAGTACGTAGTCACACCGACGCGGCGGCCCGCCCCGCGGCGGGACCGTCGTACTCATGACGACAACGACGGCCCCACCGGCCTACATCGAGTCCCTGCCCAGCCTTCGCCGCGTCATCGCCGGCCCGGTCCTGACCGCGGACGACGCCGACTACGCGACCGAAACCGCCGCCTGGAACCTCGTCACGACGCACCGACCGGCAATCGTCGTCGGCGCCAAGTGTGCCGACGACGTGGCAGAGGCAGTCCGCTTCGCCATCCGCCACGGGCTCTCCGTCGCCGTGCAGGCGACGGGGCACGGCGCCTCTTTCCCGGTCGAGGACGGCCTTCTCATCACGACCTCGCGGATGCAGGACGTTGCGGTAGACCCGCAGCGGCAGACGGCGCGGGTCGCCGCGGGTGCAAAGTGGGCGCGAGTGGTCGAGGCGGCCACGCCGTACGGACTTGCGCCGTTGTCCGGCTCGACGACCGATGTCGGCGTTGTCGGCTACACGCTTGGCGGAGGGATGGGTCCGCTCGGCCGCAAGTACGGCTTCTCCGCTGACCGCGTCCGCTCCGTCGAGATCGTCACAGGCGACGGCAAGCTCCGCACGCTCACCGCCGACGACGAGACCGGCCTGTTCTGGGGCGTCCGCGGCGGGAAGGGCAACCTCGGCATTGTCACGTCGATCGAGATCGACCTCGTGCCGGTCGCCCGGCTCTACGGGGGCGGCATCTTCTTCGCCGGCGACGACGCCGCGCGGGTGCTGCACGCATGGCGCGAGTGGGTGCAGACCGTGCCCGAGGAGATGACGTCGTCGGTCGCGCTCCTCCGCCTGCCGGACATGGAGTTCGTGCCGCCGCCGCTGCGCAACACGACCACACTGCACGTGCGGATCGCCTACCTGGGTGAGCCGTGCTGGGGCGAGAAGTTCGTTGCTCCGCTGCGCGCTGTCGCGACGCCGCTCATCGACATGGTCCGTGACATGCCATTCACCGAGGTCGACTCGATCCACATGGATCCCCTCGACCCGCAGGCGGCGTGGCACGAGCACCGGCTGCTGCGCGACTTCGACGACGACGCGGTGGAGGCACTCCTGCGCGTCGCCGGACCGGACATCGACGTCCCGCTCATCTTCGCCGAGGTGCGGCACATGGGCGGCGCGCTCGGTCGTCAGCCTGCGGTGCCCAATGCGGTCGCCGGACGGGACGGCGCGTTCAGCCTTTTCGCGCTCGGCCCGATGGTTCCGGGACTAGAGAACGTCGTCCCCGCGGTGTGCGATGCAGTCGTCAGCGCACTCGAGCCATGGCACACGACCGGGCGCCTTATCAACTTCCTCGGTACGACGGACGAGGGCGCTGCGTCAGTCGCGGCCGCTTACGCACCCGAGGTCTACGTCCGGTTGCAACAGCTCAAGGACAAGTTCGACCCGCACGGTCTGTTCCGCCACGGTCACGCACTTCGCACACCAGGAGGATCACGATGAACCCACTGACCCAACAAGTCGCATCCGCTCGCATCCATCAGCTCCAGATCGAAGCCTGCCGCTTCCACCTCAGGCGCCTCGCCAAGGCAAGCCGGCCCCGCCGGCGTCGCACCTGACGTCGAGTGCGACGTAATCCACCTTCCACGGCCTCGGAACGGTGGATTACGTCGCACTCAATTTTGCTTTTCCGGCCAGCTATGACCGGCGGCCTCGACTTGTGCTTGGAACTTCGCTGCGGCGCGCCGATCGTCGAAGGTCTTCCGACTGCCAAGCTCCGCCCCGGCTGCCTCCGAGGCGCCACTGAATCTCGTAGCCCATCGTGCCGTCACTGCGCCTTCGAGGTACGAGAGTCGCCATCGTCGGTCTCCGCCAAGATCAGGTGATGCCACCGTGATGCCAGGAGATCGACGCTAAGACCCTCAACCGACAAAACCGCTGGTCAGCGGCTATGTCACTTGGCGGTGGAGGTGGGATTTGAACCCACGGAGGAGTTGCCCCCTCACACGCTTTCGAGGCGTGCTCCTTTGGCCGCTCGGACACTCCACCGCCGTCCAGCCTAGCGGAGCGCCGCCCCGCCGCGCCGGGTCTCGAACCACTCCCGCAGCACCCGCCCGCAGTCCTCGGCGAGTACGCCGGACACCACCTCCGGCCGGTGGTTGAGCCGCCGATCCCGCACCACTTCCCACAGCGAACCGGCCGCTCCGTCCTTCGGGTCGGCCGCGCCGTACACCAGCCGCGACACCCGCGACAGGACGACAGCCCCGGCACACATCACGCACGGCTCCAGCGTCACGACCAACGTCAACCCGTCGAGCCGCCACGAACCACGCGCGGAGGCGGCCGCCCGCAACGCCAACACCTCCGCATGCGCGGTCGGGTCGCCGAGAGCCTCACGTCGATTCGCCGCGGACGCGACCACCGCGCCCGACTCGTCCACCACGACCGCGCCGACCGGCACGTCCTCCGACTCGACTGCCGCTGCGGCAGCCAACGCCAGCCGCATCGCCGGCTCGAATTCCGACCGGAGGCTCACGTCTCCCGCAGCGCCTCGAGCGCCTCGAGGCAACCGGCGGTCTCACACAACGCACTGAGGATGTCGGCGGGCAACTGGCCTTCCTCGGCGCACAACGCGAGCAGCCGGTTGCCGGGCACGCCGAGGTCGGCGAGCAGCTCCGGATCTCCGATCGGATCGCCGGCCGCGCGGGTCGCCTCCTCTTCCTCCTCGTCGTCGTCGCCGTCCTCGTCGTCGTCGCCGACGTCAGCGGCATCGTCGTCGTCGACGGTCGCGGCCTCGCCGAGAATGCCGCCGACCTGGCTCGTCTCCACCACGCGGCCGTCGGAGACGAAGACCCGCGGGTCGCCGTCGTCGTCGATGCGCACGACGCCGAACCACTCGTCGTTCTCCTCGAACAGCATCAGCGCGGTCTCGGCGTCGTCGCCGACGGCCTGCCGCACGGAGTCAACGACTCCGTCGAGGTCCTCGACGTCGTCGAGCTCGATCTCCTCCCCCGTCCAGCCGGTTCCACGGCGAGCCAGTGCAGCGGCAAAGTACGTCACGTTTTCCCCTGGGCGTCACTCGGTATCTGGGCGTTAGTGTGCTGCTGCTTCGACGGCGCGATCGTAGACGTCCGAGAAGCCCAAGCCGGCCGCGATCGCCAGCAGCATCTCGTCTGCATAGGCGTCGACGTCAGCCAACACGGCGCCCAGCTCCATCTCGTCGAACCCCAAATCAAGGAAGATGGACATGTCTCCAGCCGGCCAAACATCTTCCAGGTCGTCGTCGCCGGGCGTGTCGATCCCCAGCCGGTCGACCACCTGGCGGGCGAGATCCCACGCCACCGCGGCGGTCACGTCCGAAAGCAGCATCTTCACGTCGTCGCCGCGTACCCGCACCGCGACGAAGAACTCGTCCGCGACGTTGACGAGCCCGATCGCCCCAACTTCGCCCGGCTGCTGGCGGAGTACGCCGATCAACCCGTCGAGGTCGTCGGCGACTCGCTCCGGAAGTACGCCGGATTGCCACACGCCGTCCTCGCGGAAGATGACCAAAGCCATGCTGTCCGCACTGTCCCGACCCATGGGGTCCCTCCGTCGTCGTCGCGGCGATCGTTTCAGATCGCCCGCCCGCTCGCCAGCCCTCCATCCCGTCGGGGCTGGTCAGGGCCTTGCGGCGTCGACCTCGCGAGGTGCGTCGGGGGCCGGCCGGGGCGACAGCGGCGAGCCGGCGCTCCCGTGCAAGGAGCGAGCCGCGGCGATGCCCGCGGTGGTGCCCTGGGCCGCGGCGATCTGCACGAGCTGCAGCCCGGGCACCAGGTCGCCGGCGGCGTAGACACCGTCGACCGACGTGGCGCCGTTCGCGTCGATCTCGACGTATCCCTCGTCGTCGATCCGGCAGCCGAACTGCCGGGCGAGGTCGGCGCGGGGCTCGAGGTCGACCGAGAAGAAGAGCAGCTCCGCGGGGATCACCGCCCCGTCGGCGAGCTCGATCCCCTTCAGCTGCCCGCGCGCGCCGAGCATCCGTACGGCGGGAGTCTCGACGACCTCGATCTTGTGCTCGGCGAGCACCTCCAGGCACGCTTCGTCACCGGCGAACCGCCGCCCGCTGGTCAGCACGGTCACCGACCGGGCCCAGTTCAGCAGCGAGCTCGCGAAGCCCACCAGGCGTTCGTCCCATCCGAACGCGACGACGTCCCGCTCCTCCGCGTCGTAGCCGTCGCAGGCCGGGCAGTGGAACGCGGACGCGCCGTAGTGCTCGGCGAACCCGTCGATGTCCGGGAACGCGTCGACGACACCAGTGGCGAGTACGACGCGCAGCGCGGACATCTCCCCTCCGTCGTCGAGACCGAGCCGGAACCGGTCGCCGTCCCGGCGCGCGTCGACCACCGAGCCGGCGAGACAACTCGCGGTCGGGTAGCCGAGCAGTTGGGTTCGCGCGACCTCGATGAGATCCAACGGCCGTTGCGGGTCGCGGCCGAGGTAGCCGTGCGACCACTCGACCCGGCGGGCGCGTTGTTCGCCCGCATCGACGACGACGACGTCGCGCCGGTAGCGAGCCAGCCAGGTCGCGGCGGCGAGCCCGGCTGCTCCGCCGCCGACCACGACGGCGTCATGGGTGACCGGCATGCGGTCAGGTGTGCCGGTAGGTCAGCATCCGGTGGAGTTGGTTGGCCTTGATCCGGCGGGTGCGTCGCGGTGCGATCCGCTCGCGCAGGGCGCGCGCCTCGGCGAGCTCGCGCAAGAAGGCGTTGCGTCGGCGCAGTCGATCGCGGTCGGCCACACCGCACCCCTACCCCGGCAGAACCTCACGCCAACGTCACTCCTCGGTAACGCTGAGCGACTCCGGCGTGCCGGTGCCGAGCATCTTCAGCGACCACGCTCGCCGGCAGGACTGGCACCACCACGAGCCGTGCCGGTCGTCCAACGGACGAAGGTCCTCGTCGCCGCAGTACGGGCAGTAGAACGGGACCGCGCGGTTCGTCGACATCAGCCGGTGCTCACGAGATGAGCGACTCGTCGGCCCGCCGTACCCATGTCGCGAACGACTCGCCCTCGGTGCGGTCGGAGGTGTAGTTGCGCAGGATCCGCTCGACGTAGTCGGGCAGCTCGGCCGAGGTCACCTTCAACCCGCGCAGCTTGCGGCCGAACGCGGCGTCGTACCCGATCGATCCACCGAGGTGCACCTGGAAGCCCTCGTCGTCGCCAACGATCGAGCCCTTCAACCCGATGTCCGCGGTCTGGAACCGCGCGCAGGAATTGGGACAGCCGTTGAGGTTGATCGTGATCGGAGTGTCGAAGTCCGGCAGCCGCCGTTCGAGCTCTTCGTACAGCTCGACCGACCGCACCTTGGTCTCGACGATCGCGAGCTTGCAGAACTCGATGCCGGTGCACGCCATCGTGCCGCGCCGGAACGCCGACGGCCGCACCCGCAGGTCGCGCGACTCCAGCTCCGCCACCAGCGCCTCGACGTCAGCGTCGTCGACGTCGCGGATGACCGCCTTCTGCTCGACGGTCAACGCAACGTGACCGCTGCCGTAGCGCGCGGCGAGGTCCGCGATCTCGGTCAGCTCGCGACCGCTCGTGCGCCCGGATCGCAACGCGAACCCGACGTAGTTGCGGCCGTCCTTCTGCCGCCGTACGCCGACGTGGTCGCGCACCGCGCCCGGTTGCAGCACCGGTGCCGGCCCGTCTTCGAGCGCGCGGCCGAGGTACTCCTTCTCCAGCACCTCGCGGAACTTCTCCACGCCCCAGTCCGCGACGAGGAACTTCAGCCGCGCGCGGTTGCGCGACTTGCGGTAGCCGTAGTCGCGGAAGACCTTCGTCACGCCGGCCCACACGTCGGGCACGTCATCCGGCTCGACGAAGACACCCAGCCGCTGCGCGAACATCGGGTTGGTCGACAGCCCGCCGCCGACCCAGACGTCGAACCCGACCCGGCCATCCGAGTGCCGTACGCCGACGAACGAGATGTCGTTGATCTCGTGCCCGACGCAGTGCACCGGGCAGCCGCTCACGGCGGTCTTGTATTTGCGCGGCAGGTTGGAGAACTCCTTGTTTCCCTCCGCCAGCCGGTTCGTCCGCATCAGGACGTCGGTGCCGTCGAGCACTTCGTCGGCGTCGATGCCGGCGAGCGGGCAGCCGAGCATGTTGCGCGGGGTGTCGCCGCACGCCTCGGTCGTCGACAGGCCGACGGCCTCCAGCCGCTCCCAGATCGACGGGACGTCCTCGATCCGGATCCAGTGCAGCTGGATGTTCTGCCGGTCGGTCACGTCCGCCACGTCGCGGCCGCACTCGGTCGCGATCGCGGCGATCGTCCGTAGCTGCTTGTTGCTGAGCTGGCCGCCGGGGATGCGGACCTGGAGCATGAAGTACTCGTCGTCGAGCTCCTCCGGCTCCAGGATCGCCGTCTTGCCGCCGTCGATGCCGGGCCGGCGCTGGGTGTAGAGCCCCCACCAGCGCATCCGGCCGCGGAGATCCGCGCCGTCGATCGAGGCGAACCCGAGCTTGGAGTAGATGTTCTCGATCCGGGCTCGGACGTTCAGCCCGTCGTCGTCCTTCTTGGTCCGCTCGTTCGGGTTCAGCGGCTCCAGGTGGCCCAGCGCCCACTGGCCCTGCCCCGCCGTACGGCGAGCCGGGCGAGCCGGACGAGGCGTGTCGGCCATGGGAGGTGGTGCCTTTCGTGAGCGTGACTGGACGGCGGGATGTCTCAGTAAGCGAGACAGATCGCGCTCGAAACGCGCGCCAGGTCGACGTGGAGGCGGGCCACCAACGCCGGACTGTTGCTCACGCAACAAGTGTGTCACACTGACGACGTGGCTTTCTCCGTGCTTCTGGTTGCGCGGCTGCATGTAGACCTGCAGCGCGTCCAGAGCGCGGCGTGTCGAATGCGTTGACGTTCCCCGTCCGCGTTCGACCCCTTTTTCTGTGAGGCCATGTCATGACCGCCGCGCTAGAGCTGTCGTATCTGCACGACAGCACCGCTTCGCTGCATGACCTGTACGACGCCTCCGACGGTCTCGAGCACCTCGCGCTGCACGCCGGTGCCGCGCTCGAAGGCGCCGAGCCGCAGGAGATCCTGCGTTGGGCGATCGACCGGTTCGGCCCTCGGTTCGTCATTGCCGCGTCTATGGCCGACGCGGTGCTCGCGCACATGGCCGCCGAGATCCGCCCGGGCGTGCGGGTGCTGTTCCTCGACACCGGCTACCACTTCCCCGAGACCGTCGGTACGGCGGACGCGGTCGAGACGGTCGTCCCGATCCAGCTGCTGCGGGTCCGGCCCGAGCAGACGGTGGCCGAGCAGGACGCGACCTACGGCAAGGACCTCTGGGCCCGCGACCCCGACCTGTGCTGCCGGCTGCGCAAGGTGCTGCCGCTGCGCCGCGCGCTCTCGCCGTACCTCGCCTGGGCGTCCGGCATCCGCCGCGACGAAACGGAGAGTCGGCGCGACATCCGGGTCGTCGAGTGGGACGCGTCGCAGCAGATGGTGAAGGTCAACCCGCTCGCGGCGTGGACCGACGCGCAGGTCGACGACTACATCGCCGCCAACGGCATCCTGGTCAACCCGCTGCTCTCCGACGGCTACGGCTCGGTCGGCTGCGCGCCGTGCACCAAGCGCGGGCTCGGCCGGGAGGGCCGCTGGGCCGGCACCGCGAAGGTGGAGTGCGGTCTCCACGCCTGATCCTTGCCGCTCACGGCAGCGCTGACCCGCGCTTCGCCGCGGTCGTCGAGGAGATCGCGGCCTCGGTACGCCGGCGCCGGCCCGAGCTCGACGTCACGATCGGCTACCTCGACCACGGGCCGCCGCACGTCGAGGACGTCGCGGACGCCGTCGTCGTGCCGCTGCTGCTCTCGGCCGGCTTCCACGTCCGGGTCGACCTGCCGGCGCGGGCGCCGCGCGCGACCATCACCACCGCCGTCGGCCCGGACCCGCTGCTGTGTCTTGCGCTCGCCGACCGGCTGGCCCTAGCCGGCTACGACGGGAGCGCGCCGGCCACCTTGGTCGCGGCCGGCTCGGCCGACGAGCGCAGCCTCGACGACGTACGCCGGCAAGCGGCGATGCTGGCCGCCCACCTCGGAGTGGAGGTGCGGGCGGCTTTTCTGTCGGCCGGCGAGCCGAGGGTCGACGCACTCGAGCCGGACGTGGTGGCGTCGTACCTGCTGGCGCCGGGTGTGTTCCACGACAAGCTCGCGGCGGCAGGCGCGACGGTGCTCAGCGCCCCGCTCGGCGCTCACCCGGCGCTGGCCGATGTCGTACTGAACCGCTACGACGACGCTCAGGTGCCGGGGCGGACGGCGCCGGCGTAGTCGGACCGGAACGCGCCGGAGATCCGGACGTTCGCGCCGCTGTGCGGCGCCTCGATCATGTTGCCGTTGCCGATGTAGATGCCCACGTGGTGCAGGTCGCTGCCGAAGAAGACCAGGTCGCCCGGCTGCAGCTCGCCGCGGGAGACGTGCCGGCCTTCGTTCCACTGCGAGCCGGTGTAGTGGTCGAGGTAGACGCCGGCCTTCGCCCAGACGTACTGCGTCAGCCCGCTGCAGTCGAACGAGTTCGGCCCGGCGGCCCCCCAGACGTAGGGCTTGCCGAGCTCCTTGTAGGCCCATTGGACCGCGACGCGCGCGCCACCCGAGCCGGAGACGACCGGCGAGCTGGACACGCTCTGGTCGGACAGCGCTCGGGCCGCGGCGGCGGCGGCCTCGGCGCGGGCCCGAAGAGCGGCCGCGGCGCGCTCGGCGGCGGCCCGTGCGGCGGCGGCCTTCGCGGCCCGGATCGCGGCGG
>Ga0157371_10005194_pt1 | contig 11072 bp, 14 predicted proteins | sample C45metaG_FD_113462 | JGI IMG/M metagenome (GOLD analysis project Ga0157371, IMG submission 113462) | Corn rhizosphere microbial communities from Kellogg Biological Station, Michigan, USA - C4-5 metaG | ecosystem: Host-associated > Plants > Roots > Rhizosphere > Soil | place: USA: Michigan... | reverse complement strand
GAACTCGTCCACCATCAGGGCTACCGCCAGTTTCAGGGCCTCCGGGATCGATTTCCAGCCCCATTCGGCGGTGACATCTACGAAGCGATTTTGTCGCGTACCTAGAACGTCTTCGTTGCGCGCGAAGCCCATCAGCGGCGAAGATCGCCGTCCGGAGTAGGCACTTAGATCGAGAAAGTAATAGGCCTGACTTTGATCGTAAGGCTCAACCGTATAGTTGTCATCGGGGTCTAGAACCACGCCGTCTATTTGAACCTCAGTTACGATGATCGCATCATCGATGTTGACTATAGGCCCTTCGTAACGAAAGCGGCGCGTCTCGGTGACGGGATCGACCGTGAAATCGCGTTCTGCAGCGCGAGAAATCGCGTCTTCCACCACCGGCAAGGCGGCGTCAATCTGCGCGTCGCGCTTGTTGTCGCTGATACCGCGCAGCGCCTTGTATTCATCCCTGTCGAGGATTTTAGCCAAGATCGTCCGACACCTTCATCGTCTCATACCCTTCGGAGGGTACGGTCTGGATCTTACCTTCGCCCCAATCGATCTCGAACTCGATATTCAGTTCACCTTCGTTTTCGGTATGAGCGGCAGCGGGCGTGTATTTGATACGCCCTTTCGCCGCGTCTACCACCACGACCGCAACCTTGAATAGCGGGCTTTCCGGGTCTTTCTTTCCCTTTTCGCGCGCGACTACTTTCACGCTTACTACTCCGGTTAGATTGATGACTTCTTTGACGCCGGTTTCAGCGTTGGGGGCTTCCAGGGTCGCAAACCCCGGAGGCCAAGTATCTCCCTCCTTCCAAGTCCAGATAGCCATAAAGTCAGTCTACCAACTCAGCATCGCTGGTATTCGGCGTCATGGTGACGAAGGACGGCTGTACGGCTTCCATTGAGATCGTCGTCTTCGGTTGCGCGGTTATCTCGGCCGCGGAAGTGTTCGTCGTCACCGCGACGTTGGATTCCTCGACGTCCAAGTCCGCGGTCGAGGGGAAGCCGAAAATCGGCACTTCAGAGAGGATTTCAATGAAGCGTCCGATGAACCCTGAGCCTATATGTCCTGATCCTATAAAGCTCACGCCCGAATCCTCACGGCCTCCATGACCGAGCCTTCCAAAATCGACAGGTTGAATTCTTTGGCTTCGTTCTGACAGAACTGCACATTGATCGTTCCCGCCGTGCCGCCGCCGTAGATCAGCGCAGTGATTGGAACGCCGCTCGTGTTGTTTCCGGTCGGCTGGGTGTTGAACGATTCACCAAGACCCAGCAATTTGGCGGGCGTGTTGTTGGCGGGGCCAGTCTGCCACCCCTTACCGGCCGCATTGTTACCAGAGGAAATCTGCCCCCACACAGCGCTCGCGCCTGCTGGCCCCGCCGTAAGGGCGAATTTAGCGTCGCCTTCCGTACTGCTGCACTGCATTTTCAGCCACCAGGTCACGCGCCACACTTCCGTAGCCGAGGCGCCGAGTTCGAAGCCCATCCCGGGGATGGTCACAAATTCTGTGCTGTTTTTGACTGTTTTCGTTTCGATTTGGACCCCTACCTGTTCTTTGCGGACGGAGAGAAGTTCCCGGAGGGCCTGTTCGTTGGCCTTGGTCAGGAGTTCGCGGCCGAACGAAGTAGTGCTCAGCGCGGCGATGAGCGTCAAATCTTCATCGCTGGGCTGATAGTCGGTATGCGCGTGGGTTGCGGCGCTGCCAAGTCCTAGGTTGGTTCGAGCGGTACCGGCGTTGGTCAGGTCGGATAGGTTGGAGGCCTTCGCCAGCTTGCCTTCAACGAGGGCAGACAGCGCTGAGAGGGCGGCGTCGTCGGATTCTTCAGCGGCCTGTAGGGTGTCGTAGACCTCTTTTAGGGTGTCGAGTGCTTCGGGGGCGCCGCCGATTACTTTAGCGATGGCGGCAGTGAGTTCTTCTTTTGAGGCCTTGGCGGCCAGGGCGGTCGTGACCGCCGATGAGTCGGCCTTACCGGCTAGCGTCAGGCCTAGCGCTTCCAGGCGCGCCTGGACTGTAGCTGATTCTCCCGAAGGGTTTTCTCCTAGCTCATCAACTACGTCCTCAAGGCCATCGGCTAGCTTGTTGTGATGAGCGGCGTGCTCGCCTTCGCCGGGGGTTCCGCCCTCGGCTTCTAGCCCCGCGGCGTCGTCTACTCCGGTTTCGGCGTCGGTCTCATTCAGGAAGTCATCGCGAAGAGCTTCAGGCGGATAAGGCATGCAGCCAGTTTACGGCATAGAGAAGGCCGCGCTGCTCACCCCCGAGACAGCGCGGCCTGGTTGATGGGACGTAAGTTACTCGGAGTCTGAATCGTCGTCCGCGGCAGGCTTGGCGGCCTCCTGCGGAGCGTCGGGGTCCGGGACCACGGAGGTCGGCTCAGCGTTACCAGAGAAGACGTCCTCCGGGCGCGGCTGCGCTGGCTCATCGTGGGGCGCCGGAACGGCGGGATCGCTGCCTTGTACGCCGCCGTCAGTCGGATCACCGAAGATCTCGTTGGGCGACGGCTCGGTGTGCGGATTTACCGCAGCGCGCGTACCGTCATTGGCGCCGACCGGAATCTGTACCGCCTCCGGGGACTTAGGATCGGTGACGACCTCAGTGTCCTTGTAGTGCGGCGACTCCTGGCTTGAAGTGTTAGCCATTAACCAGCCCTACCCCTCCGACGACCTGGAATGCCTTGGGATACCGCGCGGCGGTGAAGCCGACGCGCTCCTCTGCACGGAAGACCGTCCGGTTTGAAGTGAAGTAGACGTGCTCGCTAGAGGCGTAGGTCACGTCTTCCCGATCGAGAATCAGCCCGGTCTTGAAGCGACCGACGATTACGCGAGACTCGTTGGTCCCCGCGCCGAGGTTGGTCGGCACGTTAGCGGTCGTGTAGACGGGGAAGCCGAAGACAGATCCGACCGGGAGGGCGCCCTGACCGTAGCCCGGGAGCTGATCGTTGAAGTTGCGGTTGCCGCCGAGACCCGTACCGGGGCCGACGAGGAAGCTCTCGCCCGTACCGGATTCGGTCCGCGCGCTGGCGATCCGCGCCCACGTCCGCGGGTGCATGACGATCGCGTCAGGCGGACCCTTATATTCGGTGTAGACGTTGGTAATCGCGGTAACGATTGCCTGCAGGAGGTCGATCACGGCGGTGGAAGTCAGCGCGACCGCCCCGACGCCCGACGTGTTCAGAATTCCCCGCGGCTGGCCGGTACCGGAGCCGTTAATGAAGGCGACCTCCTCAAGCTGAGCGAGGCGGAAGGCCAAGTCAGTATTGACGAGCTGATCGACAGACCAGTTGGCGTCCTTCAGAAGCTGATTCGAGACCACCGCGAGGCCCGCGGCAGTGAAGACGTTGGTGGCGGCCGACGCGAAGGCGAGGTCCGCGGCAGGCTTTTCGGCCAGCTCCGCGACCCAACCGGCGGTCAGACCGGAGGTAACACTCGGGATGATGAATTCATCCGTCGATACCTGAACGGTGGAAAAGAGACCGCGCAGCACCGAGTTGGTGTAGCGCAGCCGCTGCAGGTCGCTCGAAACATCGGGCGGCACCAGGAATCCACCGGCGGAGTCGGTACCCTCGACCATCGCCTTACCCTCCAGCCCCTCAAGCGACTCCTCGATGCGCTTAGCGCTCGCGGCGTTCGCTTCGTGCTGGGCCGACTTAACGTCAGCGTAGAAGCTCTTACTCGTCTTGGCCTCGGGGCCGTAGACGGCGGACTTGGCGCCATTCTCAGTACGCTGGAACGGAAGGCGGCCTGGCTTGCGGGCGGCGTCAGCGCGCTCGCGCAGTGAGCGGACCTCGTCCTCCAGCGCCTTGATGACTGCCTTGCCCTCAAGGTCAGCCTTCTCGGCCACTAGCGGCTCCAAGGACTCCTGGATCGACTTGACCTGCTCCTTGACCTCCTCGACGCCATCGGAGGCGGCGCCGGACTCAATCTTCTCGACCAGAGCGGCAGCCTTGCCCTCCAGCTCCGTGATCTTCTCGGTGACCTTATCGAGTCGCTCGTTGGGATCCATGTGAAGAGTTATACCAAGTGAAGTGGAACAGTCAGGAGAGCGACTTATCGATGCGGTCGAAGATCGCATTCAGCTTGGAAATAGCGGCCTCCGCGGCATCCAAGTCGGGGTCCTCCCCGAACGCCTTACCGGCGACAGCAAACAGTGTACGCGGATTGATCGGTAGCGGGGTAACAGACAACTCCGCGACGTCGCACTTGTGAATGCGCGTGCGGCCTTGCTCGTCAGTCCGACGGTGAAAGCGCCCGCCGATCGAAAACCCGCGGATCACGCCGGACTTGATCTTGTTGTAGACGTCCGCCAGCGGAGTATGAGGCTCCGGGCGATCAACTCGAACCTTCACCCACGGCCCCTGCGCCTTACTCTCCCACTCCAAAACTTGACCGAGGGCCAAGTCATATTTGTGGTGGTAGCAGACGATAGGATTACGGGACATGAAACTCTTCATCCCTTCGTCGAAGGCGCCCGGCTCGAAGGCCTCGTCCTCACGATCGAAGTCGAAGTCTGCGGCGAGACCTTCGAGGATCAGGTGATCGTCCTCGTCGCGAACCGCACCCTTACCCTCAAGGGTGAAGTCATAGGTAAACGGAGCCTCGGTCTTCACACGCCTAGCGTAGCAGGCGTATAAGTCTCAGCCGTCGCGCTTGAGCGCCTCCTCGGGCGTATCGGTAGGCTCCGGGACTGGAATCTCCTCCTCAACCGCGGGCGCGGCGCTTCGCGGGGAGATCGTTATGAATCCCGCCAGCACCAAGGCGGCCGTCAGGCCTAAGAGCGCGAACGCGATGGCTTGAAAACCCAATGTAGCGAAGGTGAGGGTGGCGACCGCGGTGTACTGAGCTGCTGGACTCATTTCGTGTAGCCTAGCAGCTCTCTACCGGCGTCGCAAACCAGGCAAATCCGCATGTTGCGAGCGTTGGGATCGTGTTCGTTCTCATTGGTGGGAATATCGCAGAGGACATGATCGCGCTCGCAGTTGGTGAGTTCAACGAGTACACGTCTGAATTTCCCGGGCGCCTGCTTGATGGGCGTCTTGCGATCGGCGTGGCGGTCTACATAGACGATACCCCCGAGGCGCTCGGTCACAATCCTGCGCAGATCCCGAAGCTCTAGCTCGTCGGGCGCCGACGTTACGTAGTCGAAGCCACGCGGAAAGTCTGGGTCGGGGGCGGCGGACATCGATATCAACTATAGCGCCGGTTTCTTGTATTTCAAGCTCCACTTTTCACATAATTCGTGAAATACGAGGAGTTAAGCCCAATTTCTACGCTTAATTCAGCAGATATGACGAATTATCTCCGCCGCTTACGCCGCCTGGAGCGCTTACGCGCGGCCTTCCCGCGCCGATAGCCGTCCACCTTCACGCGCGGTTTACCTCGGTTGGAGCCGCGCGGCGAACGCCCGTGCGGCTTCACGCGCACGGCATTCCCGGCGCCCCGCTTACGCTTACGCTTAGGTCGGCCTCGCGTTGCCATCCTCTTAAACTACCACGACGAAGAGCGGGGAGTCATCAATGCCGCCTACGGTCAAGATCTGGTTAACACCGCAGGGACAGTCTTCGGTCACGATTGTTGGAGCGTTGGCTTCACTATTCACCAATCGCTGCGTGCTCCTAATGCTCGCCCCGCGGGGAATGTAGAACTTCGCGACGCCCGAGCGCGCGGGCTTCGGTTGATCTCCCCAATAGTACCCCGGGGGCGTCTCACTGCGCTGCCACATATAGATAGCGGTCCCATTGACGCCGCGCGCCTGAACAACTAGTAGTTGATCGTCGCAGCCGTCCTCGGATAGAAACTCCACGTCTGGTGCCGAACCCCACTCGCCGCCAAGATTCTGCAGCGATTGATTCAGTTGCTGTAGGGCTTCCGCCTCCTGATGTCGCGTGAATGTTGGGGTCTTCGCGGGTCCCTGCTTTGTCACAATGCCGAAGTCCGCGGCCGCGAGTGAGTAGATCGATTGCACATCAATCCCCGCGCCGATGTGACTTAGCACGCGGCGCGTCAAGTAAGTAGCGCGTCGCTCCGGGGATCCGTAATTTATTCCGCACTCCGTCGCCGCGATCTTCAGCCCGGTACCGGAGATCGCCTGCTTATTCGCCATCAACGGCCAGTTGTCGGTTACGTCCCCCGCCCACAACACCTTAAACGTCGCGGGGTCCCAGGCGTGCGCCTCCGGTTGGCGCCCGTAGTCGTGTATGCCCTCGTGAGTGATTGTCGCGGCGACTTGGGCGGGCGTCGGGGAGGTTTTCTTTGTCCACACCAAGCTCGCGGAGCCGGTCTTGTCTGTCCCGCCTTGAATCAACCGCACTCCGGGCGGGAGGTCTTCGATCTTCAAGGCCTCCGCGCAGATGCGCTGCAGTTGGTACGTCTTCGTGATGCCCGCGGGCGGCGTATCGAAGAACCTGATTCCGTGGTTCCAGGGTTCCTTCAACCATTCGTCCTCATTCCAAAGGCATATGTAGCCGCGCTCGCAGCCCGCGGCGTCGATCTGCTCAGCGAGGAAGCGCACGTAGCGCAGGTAGGCCGCGATGGAGGCCTTCGTGTAGAGGTCCTCGGGGTCATCATTGAAGATTGGGCGGTATAGCGATCGCTTAATGCCAACTTGAGTCCCCGCCGCTAGGGGCGTCGTTACCTTCGAAGCGAGCGCGAGTGTGTTGCCGCTAACGCCGGAAATCAGACTGCCGTTATTAGCGGAAATCTTAGCGGTGATCTGCTTGTTGCCCGGCTGCGCCAGCACGAAGTCATTCAGCGGGGCGATCTCCCCACTAGCGTCTCGATCGACGAGGAGGCTCGCGTCGCCCGCGGCGGCCGCTCGCGCCAGCGTGTAGGTGTAGGCCTGACGCGCGGGGGGCGCGTAGCCCGCGACGTAGATGGGCGCCATCCCGTAGGCCGCCATCTTCGCTAGGGCGGCGATGTGTTCGGCGTTGAGGGCGAGGGCGCCTCCCGTTGACTCAGTGCCGCCCCAGGAGGGCTGACAGCGAATCGCGTTGAAGCCTAGTTCGTGCGCTAGGTCTACTTCCTGCGGCAGGGAATTTCCGCCTTGGACGCCGATGACCTGCTCGGCGGCCTGGACGGAGGCGTAGGCTATAGCGCTCACGCGGGCACGCTTTCGTTCCCGCGGCCTTCAATCTTCTTATCGGCGGGGAGGTCTTGGCCCGCTGGGACCTTACCTGATTTTTTTTCCGCGCGCGGCGGGCGTCCTGGCTGCCCGGGGAGATTCTCGGTTGAGGCTTCCTGCCCCGGCAAGTTCAGAACGATTTCTTCGATCTTCTTGGCTTCCTCTTGATCCTCCATCAACTCAGTAAGGCGCGGTTTCCCGGCCGCCTCGCGAACCTCGCGGATGGTAATACCAGGCAGCGTCCCGTAGGTCCCCGCGAGCTTGATTTGTTCCTCGATCGGCATCTGGTACTCGTACTCGATGCAGAACTGCACGCCCCAGCCGGGTTCCGTGAGGCGGTAGGTGAGGATCTCCTGGATGCGATTGAGTAGCGGGCGCATCATGCCGTTGGCGAACTCTCGACGTTCCTCGCCGGGTTCATCGCCGCTTTCCAAACCGAGCTTGGAGCGCGGGACGCGGAAGAGCGCGAGTACGCGCTTCATCGTTTGCTCGGTGATGGCCGCCAGTTCGGCCTCCTGCGCGTTAGATTGGATCGGTCGATACTTGACGCCCGCGGAGAGGAGGGCGGTCATCCCTGAGGCCTCCGTACCCGCGAAGAGACCGTTAAACTCGCGCTTCAGCTTCGAACCGAGGTTGTCGGGTACGGAGCGATCGGTCTCCAGTACGCCACTGAGTCGAGCGCCGTTGCGGAAGAAGGCCTCCTTCGCTTGCTGTAGCGCCAGCTCCAGGTCGAAGAGGAGCGGCGCGCCCGCGATGATCCCCGCGCCGCGATAGGGAGAGTGGACGTTGGGGCGCCGGAGCTGAATCACGTCGGCGGCGTCGTAGTCTACGGGCTTCTCGGCGCCGGGTACTTCATAGCGGTAGCCGCCAATCAACTCACTGGCGCGCCCGACCTCCTCGCCGGTCAAGACGGTCACGCGATCTGGGGGCAATCGATAGAGGGCGACGGGCTTCGCGCCGGGGTACTCGCCGGTCTCATCTTCGAGGCCGTACTGATAGATGAACCAGTCTCCGGTGAGGATGTAGTCGATGATCAGCTCTTCAATCAAGTCCGTCCACGTCTGCCAGGGGTTCGGGCGCTTGAGGAGTTCAACGAGATCCTGGGGCGCGAGGCGTTCGCTCGCCTCCGCCTCCGCGCGACATAGCGGGAGGGTTTTGCCGTCTTCGTTTTTCAGTTGGAAGCCCGCGGCGGAGGCCGTCTCCGCGATTACGTTGCAGCAGCCGAAGACTAGATCGATCGCTTGATTGCCCGCGTAGGCGGACAGGTGGGTCTTAGCCGCGCGCGCGGAGAATGGACCCGATCCCTCGTGGGATCCCGAACCGAAGATGAGCGCGGACCCCCGCGAGCCTCGATAGGCGAGCGCCTTCCGGTCCGCTGGGGCGCTCGTCAGTCCCCGGAGTGTGTCTCGAATCGAAGCCACAGGGGGAGATTAGCAGGGCGTCGGGAGTTATAAGAGCAGCGGGTGAGTCATACTGCGCTGGCTCGGCTCGCCTCTTGGCTGAGCCGAAGCCTAGCATACGTATTTGAACTCAGCAAATTTGGCTTGAGGACTGGAGATTAAGAGCGTAACGTTTTGTCTGAATGGAGGTTTCAGGAAAGGTTAATACACTTCGGGCCTCAAACGGCATGAGGATTGACTTTGCTGCTATACTTCATGTATGAAACGACTGCCTTCGACGGGGGAGATCGACCGCGAGCTGCGCGAAGCGCGAGAGGCTGTAGAGGCCGCTCAAGAGGAGCGCCGCCGCCTTCGCCGCCGTACGCGCCCTCGCGATCCCGAGCGGCAGAAACGGATTCGTCGTCAGATTCGGTTGACGGAGGATCGAAGCGATGTCCTCCGATCGGAACTTAAGCGAAGCGACCATCATGATCGGCCGTACACCCCCGCGCATCGGCGCTCGTTCAAGCGCCTCCTGCGACAGCTCCGGCTTGAGCGCCAGAAGCTTGCGCGTATGTTGCCCGCCGATGACTTGATCTGAGACAAAAGGTTTCGTTTTAGGTGCCCGCCCCGGTGGGCATTTTGTCGTTCCTGCGGTTCTGTAGCGACAGAATTCTAGTCTAGGTTGCAACACTTCGATTCTATGGGGGGTCCCTGTCACCGCCCCTCCCCCTACAATCCAACGTCGCTAACTCTGCGCCATTTCTGATGCGGCGCCCCAGCGATCCTACCTTACTGGGACGTTGGGACACGTTGGAAAAAGTTTCGTCCGGCGTCGGACGTAACGTTGGGGCGCCAGGGGATATGGCACCCCAACGTCCCTACAATCAATCAGCGTCGATAACAATAGATCTCGAATCCACCGACCTCCTCTCGCGGATTAGGCATAACGCAAGTCGCGGGACGCTGGCCGCTCGCGGGCGCCAGCTCAAGCCGCCCGCTGCCATCCTCATAGAGCCGCGCCACGGTGACGCAGGGGCGCGCGGTGGTGGGCGCCGGTCCCCACAGCTTCGCTGGGTAGCAGACTCGCTCGGCTCCGGTGCCTTCAGACGTGAATGGCTCGGCCTTCGCGCAACCGATAACGATGACCGCCGCCAGTAGCACGCCTAGGATGAAACCTTGGGCGGCGTAGCCGGTTCGATGCTCTCTCATTGTCTGTCTCACTTTCCGTTTATGAATTCGTTGTACTGATCTGACAGAGTATATACGTAGGAATCAAGGTAGCCCACTGCCTGCTCGGGGAACCTGCCGCGCTCAATAGCGTAGGCGGTCTGCCCTAGGCACTCAGTAAAGAGCGCCCGCCTAGCATCGGAGCTGGGCAGTATGGGAGCGTGCGCGCCGCAAGCCCGTGTCTCGCCCTCCCAATCGAAGCCCGCCACCACGGCGGCCGAAGGGCGCAATTCGTCGCCCGCGCCGCGCGTCCAATTAGGGAAGCCTCCCGCCACGCTGGCGGCGTAGTGACCGAGCACATCATGCACAATCCGGAATGCGACGTTCTCAGCGGGCGTCCACAGGGGATGCTCGCAATGCGTAGTTGAGACCATGAAGTGCCCGCCCCAAATATCGCCACACATTTCGGCGGCATTCGAATACGGCTCATCGTAGGGAACCTCCTCCACATCCAACAAGAGACGAATCCCGGCGGCGCGCTCTACGGAATCCTCAGCAAGTTCGCGCCAGCCGCTCTCCGCGCGACGCATCGGAGAATTGACAACATATCTAGTGTCTTCAGCGCTCACCATGAGATCCGCGTAGGCGCCCGCGATGAGCGCCCGGTTGTCTATGAAGTGAATACTCATTATCTTTTCCTTTCGCCGTGAGCCTCGCGGCCCCGTTTCGCTTTGTGGGAGTATGAAATCACGGCGTTGGAGCGTTGTCAAGGGAAAATCTTGTTATGTGACGGATTTCACTGTGTGACGCTTATGTGACGAAGACAGCTTGACAAGCCAGGAATCCGTGCTTGGATGGCGGCATGACAACGCGATTCCGCCCCATCGTCTCATTCCTACCGGCCGCCGGATGCGCGCTGGCTGGGGTAGCGTTGGGGTGGATCGCCCACTACCTTGAACGCGCAAGGAAGCCCGAATGATCCACACTGACGGGAAGCCCACTATCGTTAGCGGGCACTTCGAGAGTACCGCCGACCGCATCGCGCGGGAAGTCGGTCCAACGCTCCGCGAGGCCGCGCAGGCCGAAGCGGACGCCTCCAACGTTCCGCCGCATCTACGCGGTGCCATCAGTCCAGAACGCTGGGAGCAAATCTGCCGCGAAGATCAGGAAGCGGAGGAGAGCGAGTGAGGTCGGCGTCCCTACAAGCCCGCTACGCGGCGGAGCATCGCCACTGGCGCGACCGCCTCCTCAAGCACTTCGAGTCGGCTTCGAGCGCGACGCTCGAAGCCGGAGGTCTGTGGTACCCGCACGCGGCGGAGATCGTCGCGGCGCTGGCCGAGCGCTATCAGGTGGGGCGCCCGACGGTCGCGGGAGTAATCGCCGCCCTAAGCCCGCAAGTACGCTGGCGCGAAAACGT
>Ga0157371_10005191_pt1 | contig 11076 bp, 10 predicted proteins | sample C45metaG_FD_113462 | JGI IMG/M metagenome (GOLD analysis project Ga0157371, IMG submission 113462) | Corn rhizosphere microbial communities from Kellogg Biological Station, Michigan, USA - C4-5 metaG | ecosystem: Host-associated > Plants > Roots > Rhizosphere > Soil | place: USA: Michigan... | reverse complement strand
TCTCGAGCCTCGGGCCCATGGGCGGCATCACCTCGACACCCGTCGTGAACCCGCCTCAGGTCGCGATCGTCGCCGTCAACAAGATCGAGGACAAGCTCGTGCCCCTCGACGGCGACGTCGAGATCAGGAAGCGCATGAACCTGTCGCTCAGCTGCGACCACCGCGTGGTCGACGGCTGGGACGCGGCGAGCTTCATGCAGACGCTGAAGGGCTATATCGAGAACCCGCTCAGGCTGCTCAGCGCTTAGTCGTTCTTCTTCCCGAGCTCGTGCCAGCTCTTCTCGTGGACCTCGACGCCGTGCTTCTTCGCGGCGGCCTTGATCCGTTTCCAGGCTTCGTCGCGCTCGTCGTCGCTGACGCCCTCGACCTGGTCGAAGCGGGCAATCGCATTGCGGACGTGCTCGGCGTCGTTGATCGGCTCCTTGCGCTCCTTCGGGAAGGCGTACTGGCTGTCCTTCAGTTCCTCACGGTCTTCTGCGTCGAGTTCGCTCATCGTGGGCCTCCTTCACGCCAACAACGAACATGCTCCGTAGGCGGTCCATGAATTGAGGTTGCTCAGGCGGCGAGCCGGATCGTTTCGCCGAGTGCGCGGCCGATCGATTCCTGCCGCTGCTCGGGGCTGACCGCTAGCCCGTCCGCGGCGACGAACTCGGGCTCGATGCCGATGAAGTTGAAAATGCCGCGAAGATAGGTCTCGAGATGCTCAAGCGCGCTCGCGGGCGAGCCCTCGTCGTAAAAGCCTCCGCGCGCGAGGGCGACGATGACGCGCTTGCCGCCGATGAGGCCGACGGGCCCGTTCTCCGTATAGCGGAAGGTCCTCCCGGCAATGACGATGCGGTCGATCCACGCCTTGAGCTGGGTGGGGAGCGTGAAATTGTACATCGGCGCGCCGATCACCACGGTGTCCGCCGCGAGGAACTCGTCGAGCACCGAAGAGTCGGCGAATGCGTCGAGGGTAAGGTGGGGTAGCGGCTCCGCGGCGAGATCGCGATAAACGACGTCGGCGCCGCCGCGCTCGATCGTCAACTGGTCGACGATTGACCGGGAAATGGCGCGGCTGGCGCTGTTCTCGCCATTGATGCTGGCGTCGATGTGCAGGACGGTCACTATTGCCTCCTTGGTATGGATTTGTTACCGAGGCACCCTAAATAACCACACGCGATTCCCCCGCAAGGACGCACTATTTTGTGGTGGACGAACAAATTTGTGGGGAAGGAACATTGAGGTGACCGAGCGATGAAAGATCCTTCCAATCCAGTGTGCCGGACCATCAGCACTTTGCTGTCGCGGATCGGCGACAAATGGACCGTGCTGGTTGTGCAGACGCTCGCCGACGGCTCGAAGCGGTTCAACGAGCTTCGGCGCGAGATCCCGAGCGTTTCGCAGCGGATGCTGACCCTGACCCTGCGGAACCTCGAGCGCGACGGGCTGGTGAAGCGGACCGTCACGCCGACCATACCCCCGCGGGTCGATTATGAGCTGACGGAACTGGGGCAGTCGCTGCAGAAGCCGATCTGCGGCCTCGCCACCTGGGCCCTCGAGAATGTGGCAACGATCCACGAAGCGCAGGCGCGCTTCGACGCCGAGCAGGACAAGGCGGCGGCGGCCTAGATTTTCCGCAGACGCTCGCCTACGGTCACGCTTCACGGTGCTGAGGGGGCGAGGCGCTGGAGACGGGGGTTCCTTCAAGGACGGATTCGCTCGAGCGGTCGACGATCGCTGCGATCTCGTGGCGAATCCTGCCGCTGATCGGCCTCGGCTATCTGTTCGCGCTGATGGACCGGGTGAACGTCGGGTTCGCGGCGCTGCAGATGAACCAGGAGCTGAAGTTCAGCGCCACCATCTACGGCCTCGGCGCCGGCGCTTTCTATTTGTCCTATGCGCTGTTCGAGATCCCGTCGAACATGCTGCTGACGCGCTTCGGAGCGCGGCGCTGGCTGGCGCGTATCATGTTCACCTGGGGGCTGATTTCGGCGGGCACGATGTTCGTCCGAACGCCCGGACAATTTTACACGATGCGCTTTCTGCTCGGCATGGCCGAGGCCGGGTTCTTCCCGGGCGTGGTCTATTATCTCGCCCAGTGGTTCCCGCGCACCCAGCGCGGCCGCGCGATCAGCCGCTTCTATTTCTTCGGGCCGCTCTCCCAGGCCGTGATGGGACCGGCATCGGCGTGGCTGCTCGGGCTTCACGGGCACGCCGATCTCAGCGGATGGCAATGGCTGTTTCTCGCCGAAGGACTCCCGGCGGTCTTCGTCGGGATCGCGATTTTCCTCCTGCTTCCGGATTCCTACCGGACGGTCCGCTGGCTCACGCCCAGGCAAAGCGAGTGGATCGGACGCGAGCTCGAGCGCGATTCCAAACGCATGGGGGCGCAGCATTCGGGAAGCCTTGCGGCAGCGCTTGCGCATCCCGCCACGCTGCGCTTCGCGATCCTCGGCTTCCTCACGATCGGGGTGATGGTGACCTATGCTCTGTCGGGACCGCTGATCCTCAAGGCCGCGGGCTTCACGAGCGGGCAGATCGGCATGCTCGTGGGGGTCGGCGGAATCCTGGGTGCTGCGGGGATGCTCGCGACGGGCCTGATCTCGGATCGCCTCGGCGAGCGGTTCACAACGATGTGGATCAGCACGACGATGATGGGGATCGCCTTCGCGCTCAATGCTGCTGCAAGCTCGCCGGCGCTGATAGCGATGGCCTACCTCCTTTACGCTGCGTCGTGGGGTGCCGTGACATTGTCGCAGGTCAGCGCCTGGCCCGACGTTCTGCACGGGCAGGTGCTCGCGCTCGCATGCGCCGCGGTGAACACCGTTTCCCAGGCCGGAGCCTTCCTGATGCCGATCGTCTGGGGACGTGCGGCCGATGCGACCGGCAGCTTCCATCTCGGCCTCGTCCTGCTCACCGCTGCGACCGGGCTGGCGCTGCTCAGCACGATGGAATTGGCCAATCACGTACGCAAATCCCTCGCGCCGGCATAAGCCGCCAGCGGTAGACTGCTTGCCCAGGCGACGAAACGGACTAGGGGCACGCCCATGCTCAAGCCCGTTACCACTGACATCGATGCGCTGAAGACGCTGGACGAGCGGCTGCGCTGGCTGTCCGCCTGGACCATCCACCATGCCAACCACGTGCGCGAGAATGCCGATGGGCTGAAAGTCGGCGGTCACCAGGCGAGCTGTACGTCGATGACCGCGATCATGGCCGCGCTCTACTTCCATGCGCTCGGGCCGAACGACCGCGTCGCGGTGAAGCCCCATGCCGGGCCGGTGCTCCACGCGATCCATTACCTGCTCGGCAGCCAAAATCGCGAGGCGCTGGAAAATTTCCGCGGCTTCGGCGGGGCTCAGAGCTATCCGAGCCGAACTAAGGACAGGATCCCGGTCGACTTCTCGACCGGCTCCGTCGGGCTCGGCGTCGCAATCACGCTCTTCGCCAGCCTGGTGCAGGACTATCTGACGGCGCACGGGCGGATGGAGGAGCGGGACCGCGGCCGCTTCGTCGCGCTCATCGGCGACGCCGAGCTCGACGAGGGCAATATCTACGAAGCGATCATCGAGGGCGCTAAGCACGACGTCCGCAACCTGTGGTGGATCGTCGACTACAACCGCCAGAGCCTGGACGCGACCAGCGCCGACCGGATGTTCGAGCGCTTCGACGAGATATTCCGAAGCTGCGGCTGGCGCGTGGTGGAGCTGCGCTACGGGAAGCGGCTGAAGCGCGCGCTCGACGCCAACAAGGCGCTGAAGAACTGGTTCGAAAAGCTGTCCAACGCCGAGCTGTCGGCGCTCCATTACCAGGGCGGCGCAGCGTGGCGTTCGCGAATCGAGGCGGAGGTCGGCGGCAAAGCCGCGGCGTTTCTCGAGGAGCATGACGACCCGGCGCTTGCGAGCCTTTTCACCGACCTCGGCGGCCATTGCATGGAGACTCTGATCGAGGCGTTCGACGGCGCACAGGACGATGTCCCGACCTTGTTCATCGCCTGGACGATCAAAGGATTCGGCCTGCCGTTCGCGGGCCACAAGGACAATCACGCTGGCCTGATGAATCCGACCCAGGCGAACGCGCTGCGCGAGCAGATGGGCGTTCGCGAGGGGCATGAATGGGAGCCGCTCGAAGGCGTCGGCGACAATGCGCGTCCCGGCGTCGAAGCGCTGCTCGAGCGGTCGCGCATCGCCCGCGACAAGCGTCGGCGCGCGTTCGGTAGTGTCGCGGTGCCGAACATCCCGGCGCCCGCGGGCGAGGAGCAATCGACCCAGGCCGCGTTCGGGCGAATCCTGCTCGACCTGTCGAAAGCCGGCGGCGAGCTTGCCGACCGGATCGTCACGACCTCGCCCGACGTGACCGTCTCGACTAATCTCGGCGCGTGGGTGAACCAGCGCGGGCTGTTTCGCCGCCGCGACATGCCGGACGTGTTCGCGCAGGCGAAAATTGCGTCGGCGCAGAAATGGGGCGCGAACAGCAAGGGCCAGCATGTCGAGCTCGGGATTGCCGAGAGCAACCTGTTCCTGATGCTCGCTGCGGCGGGCCTGTCCGGAGACCTGTTCGGCGAGCGGCTCTTCCCGATCGGGACCCTCTACGACCCGTTCATCGCCCGCGGCCTCGATGCGCTGAATTACGCTTGCTACCAGGATGCGCGCTTCCTGCTTGTGGCGACGCCGAGCGGGATCACGCTCGGGCCCGAGGGCGGCGCGCACCAGTCGATCAATCCGCCTTTGATCGCGCTCGGCCAGCCGGGGCTGCGCCATTACGAACCTGCGTACGCCGACGAGCTTGCGGCGATGATCGAAGAGGCGTTCCGGCTGATCGACGATCCCGCGGGCGAGAGCAGCTACCTCAGGCTCTCTACGCGGAGCATCCGCCAGATCGAGCGGACGGACGACAGCTGGCGCGAAGGCGCGCTGAACGGCGGCTATTGGCTGCGCGAGCCGGGACCGAACGCCGAAGCGGCGATTGTCGCGATGGGCGCGGTCATGCCCGAGGCACTCGCCGCGTGGGAGGAGCTGAGCGAGGACTTGCCCGGCCTCGGCCTCCTCGCCGTCACCTCGCCCGACCTGTTGCACCGGGGCTGGACCGCCGCGCAGGCGGCGCGCTGGGCGGGCGAGCGCAGGCCGAGCCATGTCGAAGAGCTGCTGTCGGCGCTGCCGAGCCATGCGGGCCTGGTCACGCTCGCGGACGCGGCGCCTGCCTCTCTGTCGTGGCTGGGCGGCGTGCTCGGTCAGCGCGTGGCGCCGCTCGGAGTGGGAAAATTCGGCCAGACCGGAAATCTCGCCGACCTCTATGCCGCTTATCGTCTCGACGGCGACGCGATCACCGAAGCGACTGCGGAGATCCTGTTGCCGTTTCGGACATAAAATTATTTCTTTACCGCGATCCGTTAGTGGCCGCGGAATGGCGGAATATCGTCACGACGAGGAGCTTCGGCTTCGCCTTGCGCAGGAGCTCGAAAACGTGCGGCACATGCTCGATCTGATGGGCGAGCAGCTGTCGGCCGACCTCGATGTGCTGAGGACTCACGGAGTGTCGCTCCAGACCGTCGATATCGCGGGGCAGATCCTCGGCCATATCGCCGCCATCGTCCGCTCCAATGATCCCGACGCGGCAGTCGAGCGCATCGGCATGTGCGAGCTGAGGGCGCGGCTGGAGAAGCAGGCGGCAGCCTGATCTTGGCAATCGCCGCGGCGCTCGCCTAAGGCGTGCGCATGGCAGGGCGCTATTTCGACGAGTGGGAGGTCGGCGACCGCGTCTCGCACGCGATCACCCGGACCGTCACCGAAACCGACAACCTCCTGATCACCACTCTAACTCACAACCCGCAGCCGCTTCATCTCGATTATGAGGCTGCGGCGAAAACCGAGTTCAAGAATCCGCTCGTCAACAGCTGCTTCACCTTCAGCCTGCTCGTCGGAGTCAGCGTTCATGACACGACGCTCGGAACGCTGGTTGCGAACCTTGGCTACGACCAGTTGAGGTTTCCTAAACCGGTCTTTGCCGGCGACACGCTCCGGTGCGAAACCGAATGCGTCGCGCTTCGCGAAAGCCAGTCGCGGCCGAATGCCGGGATCGTGACCTGGGCCCACCGGGCGTTCAATCAGCGCGACGAGCTGGTGTGCGAATGCACGCGCACCGCGCTGATCCAAAAAAGACCGGCCTGATGCAGCCGCGTTCCTGGCTCTTCGTTCCCGCGGACAGCGAGAAGAAGATCGCCAAGGCGCTCGACAGCGATGCCGACGCGATCATCTTCGACCTCGAGGACAGCGTCGCGCCGGGGAACAAGGCCGCGGCGCGCGAGCTCCTGAAGCAGCTTCCGCAACGCTCGGAACGGCCGCAGCTGTGGGTCCGGATCAACCCGATCGGGAGCGAGTTCCACCGCGACGACCTGCACCTGATCGGCGTTGCCGACATTCACGGGATCGTTCTTCCGAAGGCCGAGAGCGGCGCGGACGTCGTCCAGCTCGCACACCGCACCGGCAACATTCCGATTCACGCAATCGTGACCGAGACGGCGGCAAGCCTGTTCAACCTGCTGTCGTACCGCGATCCAAAGTCTCCGCTGGCGGCGATGAGCTGGGGCGCGGAAGACCTGTCGGCGGCACTCGGCGCCTCGTCCAAATACGATTCCGACGGCGGCCTCAGCTTCACCTACCGGCTCGCCCGCTCGCTATGCCTCGCCGGGGCGGTCGCCGCGGGCGTTCAGCCGGTCGACGGAGTGTTCGCCGACTTCCGCGACGACGAGGGCCTGAAAGCCGAAGCGGACGCGGCGCGCCGCGAGGGCTTTACCGGAAAGCTTGCGATCCATCCGGCGCAAGTGCCGGTGATCAATGCCGCCTTCACGCCGTCGGGCGAGGAAGTCAGTCACGCCGAAGAGATCGTCGCGGCGTTCGAAGCGCATCCGGACGCGGGCGTGCTTTCGGTCGGCGGCCGAATGGTCGATCGCCCGCATCTCGTTCAGGCGCGGCGCGTTCTCGAACGAGCAGCCAGGGAGTAGGAGTCGAATGGCCGAAGCAGTGCATCCCGTTCCACCGGACTTCAACGCACGCATCGGACCGACTGAACTTGCCGAGCTTAACGACCTTGCGAACTCGGACCCGGACCGTTTCTGGCTCGACCAGGCACGCCGACTGACGTGGAACAAATTCCCGGCCAAGGCCGGCGACTGGTCGTTCGACGAAGCGGACTTCCACATCCGTTGGTACGAGGATGGCGAGCTCAACCTTTCGGTCAATTGCCTCGACCGGCACCTCGCCGAGCACGGCGACCGAACGGCGCTGATATTCGAACCGGACGAGCCCGGGCACGGCCATCGCTGGACCTACCGCGAGCTTTACGAGGAGACATGCCGCTTCGCCAACCTGCTCAAGCAGCGCGGCGTGAAGCGCGGCGACCGGGTGATGATCTACATGCCGATGATCCCCGAAGCAGCCGCGGCGATGCTCGCCTGCGCCCGGATCGGCGCGATCCATTCGGTCATCTTCGGCGGCTTCTCTCCGGAGAGCGTCCACGGGCGCATTGTCGATTGCGACGCGCGCGCGGTGATCACCGCCGACGAGGGCGTGCGCGGCGGCAAGAAGATCCCGCTCAAGGCCAACGTCGATGCCGCGCTTGCCGAGCGCGACGTCGAGACGGTCATCGTCGTCACCCGCACCGGCGCGGACGTGCCGATGAAAGAAGGGCGCGACATCCGTTACTCGGATCATCGCGACCAGCTTTCGACCGAGTGCAATCCCGAGATCATGAAAGCCGAAGACCCACTGTTCATTCTCTACACCTCGGGATCGACGGGAAAGCCGAAGGGTGTTGTGCATACGATCGGCGGCTATTCGGTCTGGGCGGCGACCACGTTCGACTGGATTTTCGATTACCGCCCCGACGACATTTTCTGGTGCACCGCCGACATCGGCTGGATCACCGGGCACAGCTATGTGGTCTACGGACCGCTGGCGATGGGCGCGACGAGCGTGATGTTCGACGGCGTTCCCAACTACCCGGACTTCAGCCGTTTCTGGGAGACGGTCGACCGCCTCGGCGTGACCATCTTCTATACCGCGCCGACCGCGATCCGTGCGCTGATGCGCGAGGGCGAGGAGCCGGTGAAGCGTTACAGCCGCTCGTCGCTCCGCCTGCTCGGGACGGTCGGAGAGCCGATCAACCCCGAAGCCTGGGAATGGTATTGGCGCGTGGTCGGCGACTGCCGCTGCCCTGTCGTCGACACCTGGTGGCAAACGGAAACAGGCGGCATCCTCATTTCGCCGTTTCCGGGGGCGACGGAGACGAAGCCGGGCTCCGCGACCAAGCCGTTGCCGGGGATAGAGCCGGTGCTGGTCGACCCCGCTCATAACGTCCTCGAAGGCGCGGCGAGCGGCAACCTGTGTTTGGCAAGTTCGTGGCCGGGACAGATGCGAACCGTCTGGAACGACCCCAAGCGTTTCTTCGAAACCTATTTCAAAGCCTATCCCGGCCTCTATTTCACCGGCGACGGCTGCCGCCGGGACGAGGACGATTATTATTGGATCACCGGCCGCGTCGACGACGTGATCAACGTCTCCGGGCACCGCATCGGCACCGCCGAGGTCGAAAGCGCGCTCGTCGCTCATCCCAAGGTCGCGGAGGCCGCGGTCGTGGCCTACCCGCATGACATCAAGGGCCAGGCAATCTATGCTTTCGTCACCCTGATCGCCGGCGAAGAGGGCGACGAGGCGCTCCGCAAGGAGCTCAACCAGACGGTGCGCAAGGAAATCGGCGCGCTTGCCGCTCCGGATAAAATCCACTTCACGCCTGCTCTTCCCAAGACGCGCTCGGGAAAGATCATGCGCCGCATCCTGCGAAAGATCGCCGAGGGAGCGACGGAAGGATTCGGCGACACGTCTACGCTCGCCGACCCGACAATCGTCGATGCGCTGCTCGCAGGGCGGCAATGAGAACCGCTGCGGCGTTGCTCGTTGCAGCCGCCGCGGCCGCGTCGAGCGCCAGCGAGCCTCAGTCGCAGCTCGACATGCTGGCATTCTTCGCCGGCCGCACCCACGCCGACAATGTCATCAAGGTGGTCCTTCACGGTCCGCACAAGCTGGTCGTCGACAGCGTCGGCGGACGCAACAAGGAGGGGCAGTTCGTCCTGATCGACACCGTGCAGGAGGAAGGAAAGCCCGAGCGCAAGCGAGTCTGGGTGATGCACCCGGAGGGCCCCGGCCGCTTCACCGGAACGCTGAGCGACGCGAAAGGCCCCGTGAACGTCGTCGTCGACGGCACCGGCGCGACGATCACTTATGTGATGAAGGAAGGCAGCCTCAAGATTACGCAGCTGCTCGAGCTGCAACGCGACGGCACCCTATCGAACCATGTCGTCGCGAAGAAATTCGGGCTCAAGTTCGCCGAGGTCGACGGAACCATCCGCAAACTGGACTGAACTGCGACCGCTGCTAACCTCCGCGTCCGGAGGGGGTGCACATGGCGGCAAGCGCAACGGCGGGCGAGCGCAAGCCCTGGTCGATGGCCCGGGTGGTCATCGCCTCGTCGACGGGCACCGCCTTCGAATGGTACGATTTTTTCATCTTCGGCAGCCTTGCGCCGGTCATCTCCAAGGTGTTCTTCGCGGGGCTCGATCCGACACCCGCGCTGATCGCGGCGCTGGGCTTGTTCGCCGCCGGGTTCGCTTTTCGTCCGCTCGGCGCATTGATCTTCGGAGTCATCGGCGACCGGCTCGGCCGCAAGGGTGCGTTCCTGATCACCGTCAGCCTGATGGGCGGGGCGACCTTCCTGATCGGCTTCCTGCCGACGTACGTGCAGGCTGGCACGCTCGGCCCAACCCTGCTCATCGTGCTCCGGATCATTCAGGGAATCGCGCTCGGCGGCGAATATGGCGGAGCGGCGATCTACGTCGCCGAGCACGCACCCAACGACAAGCGCGGCGCGTCGACCGGATGGATCCAGTCGTCGGCTTCGTTCGGCCTGCTCGCCGCGCTGCTCGTCATCTACTGGACGCGCAGCTACATCGGCGAGGACGCATTCGCGGCTTGGGGCTGGCGGGTTCCGTTCCTCGTCTCAGCAGTGCTGCTCGCGATTTCCGTGTGGATGCGCGCGAAGCTGGCCGAAAGCCCGCACTTCGCGAAATTGCAGGAGGAGGGCGAGGTCACGCGTGCGCCGCTGCGCGAATCCTTTGCCCGCTGGCGCAGCGTCAAGAAGGTCCTGATCGCCTTTTTCGGGATCATGTGCGCGCAGGGCGCCGTCTGGTACTTCACCTTTTTCTACCTCCAGGTCTTCCTCGAAAAATCGCTTGGGATCCCCGCCGAGACCAAGGACCTGCTGCTGATCGTGATGACGGTCGTCAGCGCGCCGCTGTACGTCTTCTTCGGCTGGCTCAGCGACCGCGTCGGACGAAAGCCGGTGATGGTCGGCGGAATGGCGCTCGCGCTGGTGCTTTACTTCCCGGGCTCGCACTGGATCGCGGGCGCGGCGAACCCGGCGCTGGTCGAAGCGCAGGTTTCGACGCCGGTCATCGTCGTGACCGATCCGCGAACCTGCTCGGTCCAATTCGACCCGGTCGGCACCGCCAGGTTCAACAGCGCCTGCGACATCGCCAAGAGCTTGCTCGTAACCCGGGGCATCTCATTCACCACGCGCGCATCGGCCAATGGCGCGACGAGCGTGATCATCGGCACGGAAGCGGTCCCGATCCGCGGCGGCGAAGGATTGAGCGGCAGCGACTTGAAAGCGTTCAAGGTCAAAACCGCCGACGCCATCGGGACCGAGCTGCTCGCCGCGGGCTATCCGAAGACAGCGGACCCGGCGAATGCCGACATCACCTTGCTGATCGTGATTTTGCTCGCGTTCGTGGTGGCCGCGACGGCGCTCTATGGTCCGCAGGCGGCTGCGCTGGTCGAGATGTTCCCGACGCGCATTCGCTACACCGCGATGTCCTTCCCCTACCACGTCGGCACCGGCTGGGTCGGCGGCTTCCTCCCGGTGACCAGCTTCGCCATCGTGGCGATCACCGGCAATATCTATGCGGGGCTTTGGTATTCGGTGATCTTCACGGCCATTTCGCTCGTCGTGTCGCTGTTGTTCCTCAAGGAAACCGCCGGGCGG
>Ga0157371_10005190_pt1 | contig 11080 bp, 4 predicted proteins | sample C45metaG_FD_113462 | JGI IMG/M metagenome (GOLD analysis project Ga0157371, IMG submission 113462) | Corn rhizosphere microbial communities from Kellogg Biological Station, Michigan, USA - C4-5 metaG | ecosystem: Host-associated > Plants > Roots > Rhizosphere > Soil | place: USA: Michigan... | reverse complement strand
CGCTGTCGCGCGAGGAGTTCATGCAGATCTTCTTCGACGACCTCGAGCTGCCGAACCTCGCCCGCACCGAGCTCGGGCGCACCGAGCAGAAGAGCAGCATTCGCGCGGGCTATACGCGCAGCGGCGTGCCCGCCAACCTCGCGATCGTGCGTACGCTGCGCCAGTCGCTCGCGCGGCGGATAGCGCTCGGCGGCAGCCTGACCCGCGACCTCGAGGCGCTCGAAGCGGAATTCGCCACGGCCGCGGCCCTCGGCCAGGCCGAGCAGGCTGCATTGATCTACGAGGAGCTGCAGCGCATCGTTCGCCGGCGCGGCAACCTCCCGTTCATCGACGAGCCCGACCTTCGCTACCGCAACCGCGTGTGGCGCCCGGAGCCCGTCGCCCGCGCCACGATGTTCTGCCTGATGGACGTGTCCGCGTCGATGGACGAGGACAAGAAGGACCTCGCGAAGCGCTTCTTCACGCTGCTCTACCTGTTCCTGACGCGCAAGTACGGCGAGGTGGACCTCGTGTTCATCCGCCACACCGACGACGCCGAGGAGGTCGACGAGGATACGTTCTTCCACGACACGCGCTCGGGCGGCACGGTGGTGTTCTCGGCGCTTGATCTCGCTGAAAACATCCGCGCGGCGCGGTACGCGCGCGGCTGGAACGTCTACGTGGCGCAGGCCTCCGATGGCGACGCGTTCGGTGCCGACCCGGCGCGCAGCGCGCGGTTTCTGCGCGAGAAGCTGCTGCCGGCCACGCGCTACTACGCGTATCTCGAGCTCGCCGACCCGCGCTCGAGCGAGCACGCGTCGTCGCTGTGGGCCGAGTACGAGCGCGTGGCCGAGGCGACGACCAACTTCGCGATGAAGCGGGCGTCGCAGCGCGACCAGATCTACCCGGTGTTCCGCGAGCTGTTCCGGAAGGAGAGCAACTGACATGGCGGCCATCTCGCACGGCGCCGACTGGGATTTCGACCTGCTCGAGCGTTACGACGCCGAGATCGCGAAGGTCGCGGCCGAGTTCGGGCTCGACACGTATCCGAACCAGCTCGAGATCATCACGTCCGAGCAGATGCTCGACGCGTACGCGTCCTCCGGCCTGCCGATCGGGTATCCGCACTGGTCGTACGGCAAGGAGTTCATCCGCAACGAGCAGGCTTACCGGCGCGGCATGCAGGGGCTCGCCTACGAAATCGTCATCAACTCGAGCCCGTGCATCGCGTACCTGATGGAAGAGAACACGATGACGACGCAGGCGCTCGTCATCGCGCATGCGTGCTACGGCCACAACTCGTTTTTCAAGGGCAATCACCTGTTCCGGCAGTGGACCGACGCCGAGGCGATCCTCGACTACCTGGTGTTCGCGCGCCGCTACGTCATGGAGTGCGAGGAGCGGCACGGCGCCGCCGCGGTCGAGGAGGTGATCGACGCGTGCCACGCGCTGATGGCGCATGGCGTCGACCGCTATCGCCGTCCCCCCGCGCTGACGCTCAAGGCGGAGACGGCCCGGCTCGCCGCGCGCGAGGCGCACCGCGAGCGGCAGTTCAACGACCTGTGGCGCACGCTGCCGGAGAAGGCGGCCACCGAGCAGGGCAAGGGGAGGCGGACGTTCCCGGTCGAGCCGCAGGAGAACATCCTCTACTTCGTCGAAAAGTTCTCGCCCAAGCTCGAGCCGTGGCAGCGCGAGCTCGTGCGCATCGTCCGCAAGCTCGCGCAGTACTTCCACCCGCAGGGTCAGACCAAGGTGATGAACGAGGGCTGGGCCACGTTCTGGCACTACACGATCCTGAACCGGATGCACGAGCGGGGGCTCGTCGACGACGGCTTCATGCTCGAGTTCCTGAAGAGTCACACGAACGTCATCGCGCAGCCTGCGTACGATTCCAAGTTCTACAGCGGGCTCAATCCCTACGCGCTCGGGTTCGCGATGTTCTCGGACCTGCGGCGCATCTGTGAGCGGCCGGAACCCGAGGACCGCGCGTGGTTCCCGGACATCGCCGGGAGCGACTGGCAGAAGACGCTCGATTTCGCGATGCGGAACTTCAAGGACGAGTCGTTCGTCGGCCAGTACCTGTCGCCGCGGCTGATGCGCGAATTCCACCTGTTCGCGATCGCCGACCACGCGGAGGAAGACGAGCTCGTCGTCGACTCGATCCACGACGAGCGCGGTTACAAGCGCGTGCGGAAGCTGCTGTCGCACCAGCATGCGCAGGAGATGCGCGTGCCGGACGTGCAGGTCGTGCGCTTCGACCGCGACGGCGACCGCTCGCTAACGCTGCGCCATCTGCGCCGCCGCGGCCGGCCGCTGACCGACGAAGCTGCCGAGGTGCTCGCGCACATGCGCAGGCTTTGGGGCTTCACGGTGCGCCTCGAAACGTGGGAAGAAGACGCGCGGGTCGAGAACGTCGCCGAATGCGCGGCGTGATTTCCCCAAGCTGAACGATCGCGCGGCCGTTCGGCCGTTCCGCGAGTTCGGCGTCACCCTTCACGGCGTCGTCCGCCGGGCTCAAGTCCGGTGTTAGCCCATGGGCTGATTTAGTCGCCAAATGACGACATATATCGCCTGCGGCGCGCCGGTGTGAGAAATGTTTGTACTTATGCTGGTGGCATGCTAGCCTTCGGCCGGCATAACGTACGTAACCCATTGCGCAGCAAATCCTCCTCGGGGATCGCGCAGCCTGCGCAGTGCCCCTGCATCAAGTCATCCGCACACGCTTTTCATGCCACAGGAACCCCTGCTCATTCAACGGAATCGCTTCATTGCGGACTACCTTCGATTCGTCGTTCTTGCTGCATTGCTTTTGATCGCGTTTCGCGCGCATGCCGGCGACGTGACGCTCGCGTGGGACGCCGTGTCGAGTCCGGCGCTGGCGGGCTACACGGTTCATTACGGAACCGCCAGCCGCAACTACACGGTGAAGCTGGACGTCGGCAACACGACGTCCCGGACGATTTCGAATCTCACGGAAGGCGGCAAGTATTTCTTCGCCGTGACGGCCTACGACAAGTCGCATGTCGAGAGCGGGTTCTCGAACGAGGTCGTCGCGACCGTCCCATCCGCGGTGCCGGTCGCGAATTTCTACGCCAGTGCAACGTCGGGCACCGCACCTCTGTCGATCAACTTCGTCAATTCGTCGACGGGCAACATCGCGTCATACGCGTGGACCTTCGGTGACGGGACGACGTCGACGTCCACGAGCCCGGTGCACGTGTATTCGACGGCCGGTACCTACAGCGTCAGCCTGAAGGTCACGGGACCTGGCGGAACGAACACCAAGACGCTCGCGAGCTACGTGAAGGTGTCGGCGCCCGCCACCGTCGACTCGGCGCCGCCGAGCGTCCCCGGAAGCCTCGTCGCAACGGCGAGCGGCAGCACGACGATCAATCTGCGGTGGAACGCGTCGACGGACGACAAGGGCGTCGCCGGGTACCAAATCGAGCGCTGTCAGGGCGCCACGTGCACGGCGTTCGTTCAGATAGCGACATCCGCCGGGACGACGTACAGCAACGCGGGGCTTGCGGCCGGGACGAGCTACGGCTATCGCGTCCGCGCGACGGACGCCGCGGGCCGATTGAGTGCCTATTCGAACACGGCCCGGGCGACCACGGCTGCGAGCGCCACGACCCGGTCGGTCACGACCACGACGCTGACCGCAACGCCAAACCCGTCGCTGACCGGCGCTGCGGTGACCATGACGGCGACGGTCACCGGAAACGCTCCGACTGGAACGGTCAAGTTCACCGATAACGGAATTTCGATCTCCGGTTGCAGTGCGATCGTCCTCGCCGGCACCGGCAACGTGCGGAAGGGCACTTGCACGACTTCTGCGCTCGTTGCTGGCTCGCATGTGCTGGCCGCTTCGTACACGGGCGATGCGCTTAACTTGGCCTCAGCCGGCAATCCGATCACACAAGTCGTCAGCGCGCCCGCGCCCGGCACGGTGACGAATGTCGCGCTGGCGGCCAGTGGCGCCGTCGCGACGGCCTCAAGCAGCTATGGCGCTGGGTACATGCCCGCCGCCACGATCGACAACAAGCGCTCCGGCGCCGGGTGGGCCAACGGGGGCGGCTGGATGGACGGGACCCGGAGCGTGTTTCCCGATTGGCTCCAGGTCAAGTTCAACGGCACGAAGACGATCGACCGCGTCGTCATTTATTCGGTGCAGGACAACTTCGTGAATCCGGTCGAGCCGACGGACACGATGACGTTCTCGCTGTACGGCCTCAGCGATTTTCTGGTGCAGGGGTTCAATGGCATGAGTTGGGTCACGCTCGCGACGGTCAGCGGCAACAACCGAGTCAAGCGAGCGGTGACGTTCACGCCCTATGCGACGGACCGGATCCGCGTCCTGGCGAACCGCGGCGGAGGCGGCTATTCGCGGATGACCGAGATCGAGGCGTGGACCGCGGCAAGCACTGTAGGGCAGAACTTCGCACTGGCCGCCAATGGCGCGATCGCGACGGCCTCAAGCAGCTTTGGCGCTGGGTACATGCCCGCCGCCACGATCGACAACAAGCGCTCCGGCGCCGGATGGGCCAACGGAGGCGGCTGGATGGACGGGACCAGGAACGTGTTTCCCGATTGGCTCCAGGTCAAGTTCAACGGCACGAAGACGATCGACCGCGTCGTCGTTTATTCGGTACAGGACAACTTCGTGAATCCGGTCGAGCCGACGGACACGATGACGTTCTCGCTGTACGGCCTCAGCGATTTTCTGGTGCAGGGGTTCAATGGCGTGAGTTGGGTCACGCTCGCGACGGTCAGCGGGAACAACCGAGTCAAGCGAGCGGTGACGTTCACACCCTATGCGACGGACCGGATCCGCGTCCTGGCCAACCGCGGCGGAGGCGGCTATTCGCGAGTCACCGAGGTGGAGGCATGGGGGCGGTGACGCTGGTGATTTGGCGGTAGCGGCAGGCCGCAAGGCGTCGGGCGCAATGCGCGGTAGCGCCATCCTGGAGCAGCCGTTCATCGGCTGGCACCGGCCGATCTCGCACGGCGCGCTCGATCACCCATCCGAAACAATCACAAATCCCGGGCGTTTTCAACCGAGCCGTCGACAGGAGCCGGTCGAAGCGCCCAACGGATTGTCGGCGGGTCGCATCGACCTGTCATTTGCCTTCCTTTGTGCCGGGTCCACTCGGAAAATCATGTCTCAAGCCGGCGACGACGCCTGGACCTATTTGTACACGACAAGCAATTGGTTACGAGGATCGGATGACAAATTAAGCAAAACAATCAATGGAATGACTGATATTTTATTCGAACGTCCATTTTGAGCGGGGTGTCTCCGAATTATGACAATGTCCTCTAAAGAAATGTAATTCGTACAACACTGTACAAATATCAATAAATGTCCTTGGTTGGCACAAACCAGGACCACACACAAAATGCGCGCTACATTCTTGCCAAACCTTTTATGCTCATGTTATAAATACGCACGATATGCGAGTGGCATATACAAACTATGCTATTGGCATGAGCGGAGCCGAACACTCAAGACGACTCCGACTCGGGTGGCGAGGCAGGCGTGACTGGCAGGCGCAGAAAGCAGGACAGCCAAGCCGTTCCCGGCCTTCCGCCATCGGAATCCCGGTCACCACTGGAGCGGCAATGTCACTCGCCAAACGAATCTCCTCCCCGAAGCAGCGCAAGGAAGGCCCGCGCCGGACCTCCGCGAACACGAACGCAGCCCTGGAGGCGACATGCGCCCAATGAACGTGAACGCGTGCGCGGCGTCGAGACCGCGCCCGGCGCTTTTCCATTCGGTCTTTCTGTTCATCGCGCTGATGCTGATCGCGGCGCGTGCGCTCGCCGGCAGCCTCACGCTGGCGTGGGATCCGGTGTCGAGCCCGGCCCTGGCGGGTTACATGCTCTATTACGGCCCTGCGGCCGGCAATTACACGTCGAAGATCGACGTCGGCAACACGACGATGCGCACGGTGGCCAACCTCACCGACGGCGCCACCTATCACTTCGCCGTGACGGCGTACGACTCGTCGCGCGTTGAATCGGGCTTTTCCAATGATGCCGGCGCGACGGTTCCAGCGGGTGCGCCGGTCGCGAACTTCACGGCCAGCGCGACGTCGGGCGTCGCACCCCTGGCCTTGAACTTCACGAACACGTCGACCGGAAGCGTCACGAGCTACGCCTGGAGCTTCGGCGACGGCACGAGCAGCACGAGCCAGAGTCCCAGTCACGTGTACTCGGCCGCAGGCAGCTACACGGTCAGCCTGACCGTCACGGGCTCGGGCGGCAGCAACACCAAGACGCTCGCGAATTACATCAGCGTGACCTCGCCGCCGACGGGCGATACGTCGCCGCCTACGGTGCCCGGCTCGTTGACCGCGAGCGCAGCCGGATCCACCGCGGTGAACCTCTCCTGGAACATTTCGATCGACAACGTCGGCGTCACGGGCTATCGGATCGAGCGCTGCCAAGGCGCGGGCTGCACGTCGTTCGCCCAGATTGCAACGGTAACCGGAACGACGTTCAGCAACAGCGGCCTGGCGGCAGGCACGAGCTACAGCTATCGCGTGCGGGCGGCCGATGCGGCCGGCAACGTCAGCGGCTACTCGAATACTGCGACCGCAACGACGACCAGCGCCGCGACTTCGCCGGTCGCCGCGTTCAGCGGCAGCCCGACGTCGGGAACTGCGCCGTTGACGGTGAACTTCACCAGCTCATCGACCGGCACGATCAGCACGTATGCGTGGAACTTCGGCGACGGGACGACGAGCAGCGCGCAGAACCCGGCGCACGTGTACGCGGCGGCCGGCTTCTACACGGTGAGCCTGACCGTCACGGGTTCGGGCGGCAGCAACACGAAGACGTATACCAACTACGTGACCGTGACCGCTCCGGCGGTGGCCGGCACATTGAGCGGCACGTGGATTGCGAATTCGAACACCGCCGACTTGACGAGCGCCGGCCCGAGCGATTGGGTGCAATGGGCGGATTACGTTCGCAGCGCCTCGGGAGGAAGCCAGATCAGCAACCTGGCGATGCTGAACGGTGGCATTGCCGGCAACTATTCGGGTGATGCACGGACGCTCAAATGGAGCAACGGCATGCCCATGGTGTCCGGAAGCACCAACAGCGGCATGTACGTGAGCGGGAATGGCAAGGGCTTCCAGTTCACCGTCCCCGCCGACACCGCCATGCGCACGCTAACCATTTATGTCGGCATGCAGAACGCGTCCGGTACGCTGACGGCGCAGTTGTCCGACGGCTCGGCCGCGAACTACGTCAAGACGTACAGCGGACAGAAGTCCCGAACCGATGGCGTGTTCACGCTGCAGTATCGGGCTGCGACGGCAGGGCAAACGCTCAACGTCAAATGGGTGCAGAGCGCCGGACGGAGAGGCAACGTCTCGATGCAGGGCGCGGCGCTCGCGGTGGCGGGAGGAACCACGACGCCACCGCCGCCGACCACGTCATGCCCGTGCACGCTATGGAGCGATTCGGCGGTGCCCAAGGTGGCGGCCGATTCGGATTCCAGTCCGGTCGAGCTCGGCGTGAAGTTCAAGTCGGACATTGCGGGCTACATCACGGGCGTGCGGTTCTACAAGTCCGCCACCAACACCGGCACACACGTCGGCAGCCTGTGGACCGCCAGCGGAGCGCTTCTTGCGCGCGGCACGTTTACGAACGAAACTGCATCTGGATGGCAGCAGCTGACCTTCAGCACGCCGGTGGCAATTGCCGCCAATACGGTCTACGTGGCGTCGTATCACACCGACGTCGGTCACTACGCGGGCGACAACGGGTTCTTCGCAACGGCCGGTGTTGATAGTCCGCCGCTGCATGCCCTTAAAGACGGGGCGTATGGTGGAAATGGGGTGTACGTTTATAGCGGTGCGCCCGCCTTTCCTAACCAGACCTGGAGCGCGAGTAACTATTGGGTCGATGTCGTATTCACGCCCCAGTGAAAAATAATTGGGACAGGTTCGATGCCAAGGAATTGCGCAAGAGGGAACGAGAGCGCAACGAGCGGCGAATCGCGCGTAGTCCCCGTGTCGAAGTCTACCCGAGCGACATCCCTGGATTGCAAGTTTCGAGCGTCGGAATCGGGGGCCGCCGCAACGCATCAGGACGCGCATCACCACTCCGGCCAGCCGGGGGGCCGATTCACTTCCGGAGCCGACGTGTTCAAGAAGCGGCGCACGCGAAAACGCCGTGCACGGGCGAGGAACCGACGAACCGCTGCGCCCCGCTCACGACAAAAGGCTCGCAGCTCCGTGTATGCTAATGTCATATTTAGAAACCATCGCACTTCGCGGATTGCTCGCCATTTGCGCTTTGTGGACCCGGTTGCTACGTGATGCGTCCAAGTAGTTTGGCTACGCGGAACTGCGTGATCGAACGAAATCATAGGAGTCGAAAGATGAAAACGAGTTGCGCGCGCGCTTTCGCCGTGATGGCACTTATGGCCCTCGCAGCGCCGTCGTTCGGACAACCGTGGTCGGGCGTCCTCTCGCCGGACCGGGCGAAAGCTTGGTCGCTGGCAGGGATTCCAGGCGGAATTCCGAACCGAACTACGGTGTGCGCGAATGTGACCGCCGGCACATCGACATCGAACATCCAAACCGCCATCAACAACTGTCCTGCAGGTCAGGTGGTCGTGTTTGGCGCCGGCACATTCAATGTCTCGGGTCTTTACGTCAACAAGGGCATCACCTTACGCGGGCAGGGGCCAAGCAGCACGACGTTGGTGTTGAGCAGCAACAACATATTCTTGGGTCCGTTCGGCACCAGTTGGCTAGGAAGCGCTCCATCCAGTCACACAGTCACATCGTGGACTGGTGGCCTGCAAAGAGGTAGCACAGTGCTCACCGTCGGCAGCACATCAGGCATGAGCGCTGGGCAGACCGTCATCATGGACGAGCTGAATCCACCATGGGTCTTCACAGCTGGCCAGTCCGGGAGCGACGGTAGCGCTGGACGTGGGGACGGAACCGGCGGTTCGGGTGAGTATTACTGGTTCTACGGTTCCACCTCTCGCGCTGCTCCGCAGATGACAAAGATCGTCAGCGTGGATAGCGCAACGCAGATCACGGTCAGAGATCCTGTGCTGTACACCCACACAGCCGGACGGTCTCCACAGGTATTCGCTTGGAGTCCATCAAACCTGCAGAGCGCGGGCGTAGAAGACATGACGGTTAACGCCAACAAGGTTGAGCACGCCATTGGCCTCATGCATTGCGACTACTGCTGGGTGAAGAACGTCAGAGTCGACAACGTCGGTAGGTCTGGCGTAACGACCCGCTACGGCTATGGCATGGTCCTTCGCGACAGCTATCTGAGTGCCCCACCAGCCAAGGGCGGCCCGACTCAGTACGGCACGGAGTGCTACATGTCGTCAAACGTGCTGGTTGAGAACAACATCTTTTGGAATATTACCGATCATGTGCAAGTGCAGAATTGCACTGGTAACGTGTACTCGTACAACTACATACACAATCGGGTAGCGGATAACCTGTTTCCGCAGATGGATACGCACGGGGCGCACAACCACTTCCATCTGTTTGAGGGCAATGATGTTGATAAGATCCAGTTGGACAACGTGTGGGGGTCAAGTTCGCACACCACAGAGTTCAGAAACAGGATCAACGGATACGGCGAGAACAAGACGAACTACAGGACAGCGGTCGGCATCATGGCTCATAACCGCTACATGAATGTCGTCGCGAATGTGGCCGGCACGACAGGGCACCATACCCACTATCAGTGCGATACCGACACTTACTACTCGTCAGACAATTATGTGTTCGATATCGGATTCTGGAACGACTGTCAAACGGGAACGAGCAACTACGACACTGTCGTCAAGTCGTCCCTCGTGAGATGGGGGAACTGGGATGCGGCCACTTATCTGGCCAACGGAAACACGAACGGCATTCGCTATTGCACGGGGAGCGGCGCAGGAAATCCGGCCTGTTCGGCGAGTGAAACTGCTAGTAGCGATCCTACATTCCCCGGACTTGCAAACCCCGGTACGACCTTCCCGGCGTCATTCTACTTGTCCACGAAGCCAGCTTGGTTCGGTGCTGTTCCGTGGCCTCCGATTGGACCAGATGTGAGTTGTTCGACCAACTGCGTCGCAAATGCTGGCAACAGGGCAAACAAGATCCCGGCTCGTCTCTGCTATGAGTCGTCGCCGAAGGACACCAATGGCAACCTGACGTCCTATGACGCACGAACGTGTTACTTCGAATTGCCAGTCCCCTCCGGCCTCAGAATTGTCCCCTAGTCTATCAAGGGGGGCCGCCCGGCTCTGCCGCGGGAATCGACCTCGGAGACGCCGGGAGCGCTTTCGCCAGCGCGCGATCACGCCGACGTATCGCCTGCGCAGGCCTCTTCCAATTGACCTCGACACAGGGCTCGCCACACTGGTTGAACAGCTCCCCACGAACTCAGTCGCCGGCAACCATCGTTCCGGGACCATGCCGGAGCGCGTCAACATAAGTTGTCGCCTCGGTCATGCGACCTCAGTGCGTTTATGAACGCGGATGCCGGCCTCAGTGCTCACCGAGTCGTGCTCGGGATTCAGCGCGACAAGTCCTGCCGGTGTCCAGTTCCGGTGTGGCGCGACCAACGCTTGGGGTTTGCGTAAGCTTCCCCGTCAAGTGGAAGTTCTAATCTGGAGTTTCGGGGGACGAGCAACCGCTCGCGATAGCGCGCCGGTGGCAGGCTTCCCAGCGCGTCGTGTGGTCTGACTTCGTTGTGCCGCTCGATCCATCATGACCCGGATCGCCTCTTGCTTGGCGGACGCCGTTAAAGTTTTCGGCGGTTCACCTCGCGCATCAGGTCGACTTCGAGGTCGCGCTCGGCAAGTAGACGCTTGAGCTTCGCGTTCTCCAGTTCCAAGTGACCCTAACCCAGGATTTCGTACCGATGTGAGGTGGAAAATCCGGCACAATTTTGACCTCTGAAAGGAGGGTGTGCCGTGAAGCGGAGCAAGTACACCGAAGAGCAGATTTCCTTCGCGCTGAAGCAGGCGGAGGTTGGGACGCCGGTTGAAGAAGTCTGCCGGAAGATGGGCATTTCGGACGCCACGTTCTACAACTGGCGCAAGAAATATGGCGGGTTG
>Ga0157371_10005188_pt1 | contig 11086 bp, 8 predicted proteins | sample C45metaG_FD_113462 | JGI IMG/M metagenome (GOLD analysis project Ga0157371, IMG submission 113462) | Corn rhizosphere microbial communities from Kellogg Biological Station, Michigan, USA - C4-5 metaG | ecosystem: Host-associated > Plants > Roots > Rhizosphere > Soil | place: USA: Michigan... | reverse complement strand
TTATATAATGCAATGATAGCACCGATTACACGCTTCCCGATCAAAGGCGACATTTGGTACCAGGGCGAAACAAACGTCACCAACCCCGATACATATGAAGAAACTTTCAGTGCGATGATCCACCAGTGGAGAGAGTTGTGGAACGAAGATTTCCCGTTTTATTTTGTGCAAATTGCACCCTTCAATTATGGTGCAGGTAACAAAGCTGCATTGGTGAGAGAACAACAATTAAAAACATATCGTGATGTTCCCAATACAGGAATAGTAGTGGTCAGCGATATTACAGGTGATACCAACAACATTCATCCAATCAATAAAATAGATGTAGGCAAAAGGCTTGCTGCATGGGCACTTGCAAAAACTTATGGACAACAAAACATTACCTATTCAGGCCCGCTCTACCGCTCAATGGAAGTAAAGGGAAACGAAGCAATAATCCACTTTGATTTTGCAGATGACGGTTTGATAATAAAAGGAGACAAGCTTACCCATTTCATGATTGCCGGTGACGATCAAAAATTTGTTCCAGCCAATGCAAAGATTGAAGGAAGCGCAGTGATTGTTTCAAGTCCTAAGGTGCAACATCCAGCTGCCGTAAGATTTGGTTTTACGAACACGGCAGAACCTAATCTTTTTAATAAAGCAGCTCTTCCTGCTTCTCCCTTCAGAACTGATGATTGGGAAGTAAAGTGACGGTGTAACGTTGATGATTAAACGATAATGAATGAGATAGTGAATGAAGTAATATGAGGTTTTTTTTATTTGTTAGAAAGGAAAATCGCAGCTTGATATTTTAAAGAAAACAACAATACTATTGAATTCGATATGAGAAGAATTACTGCAATTTTTATCAGCTTGCTTTTATCAGCAAGCAGCAATTGTCAGAGTGTTTCAGGAACTTTGGAACCGTGAACTTCACCGAAGATTCATTTTTAATGGTACGCCTCATGATTATTCTGAGCGGCCTGGTTCGCACACTGGCAAAACTCATTAACCTATCACGTATTATTCTTCTCAAAAGTATTTGCAGAAAACGGATCGGCGGTAAATCAAAATTCTTAATCGATGCTCGCTATCTATGGTTTTTTAACTATTGTAATTTTCCTGGTTCTTATCATCACAAAGCGATTGTCTGTGATAACCGCACTGGTGTTGATTCCTGTTGTTATTGCTTTTATCGCAGGGTTCAATTATAAGGATATAGGAGTGATGTCGCTGGCAGGGATAAAACAAGTGGCGCCGACAGGCATATTGCTGATGTTTGCTGTGCTGTATTTTTCAGTGATGCTGGATGCAGGTTTATTTGATCCTGTCATTGCTTTTATCGTTCGTTCAATAAAAGGCGATCCTTTGAAAGTTGTAATGGGCTCTTCTATACTAACCATGATGGTTCATTTGGATGGCGATGGTACGGCAACTTTCATGATCGTTCTTTCAGCTTTTCTTCCTATTTATAAAAAACTCTGGATGAGCAGGCTGGTACTAGCAGGCATTGTTGCATTGAGTGTGGGTCCGATGCATTTGGTTCCGTGGTCGGGCACATCTGCCAGGGCGATGGCAGCCTTGCACACGGATGCCGTTCATATGTTTAACCCCAACATTCCTGCAATGATAGGAGGAATTATTTGGGTATTATTTGTTGCCTACATTTTTGGAAAAAATGAAAGAAAGAGATTGGGAGTTATTGAATTCAATTACAATCATAAAGAAAATTTCAGTGAGGAAGAAAGGTCGTTGCGCCGACCCAAACTCATCTATTTTAATGCTTTACTAACCGTCGTATTGATCATCATCTTATTGACAGGAGCCATTCCTGCTCCTGTGCTGTTTGTCATTGCCGGCATGATCGCCTTGCTCATCAACTTCAGCAAACTTGGCGATCAACAGAAGATAATCAAACGTCATGGAGCTAACATTTTTATGGTGTCCAGTATGATCTTTGCAGCAGGCGTTTATTCCGGTATACTCACAGAATCGAAAATGATTGAAGCAATGGCGGCAGACCTTGTGAATCTAATTCCCAAAGAACATGCAAAGTTTATCCCGGTCATTACTGGAGTAATAAGTATGCCGGCGAGTTTATTGTTTACACCGGATGCCTACTATTTTGGTGTAGTGCCGGTGCTGAGTCACACTTGCACTCAATTAGGCTTAAATCCGCTGGAGGTTGGCAGGGCTTCGTTGCTGGGACAAATGACAGTTGGTTTTCCGTTGAGCCCGCTTACAGCTTCTACATTTTTGTTAATAGGTTTAGCTGAAGTAGATTTAGGAGACCATCAAAAATTTATTTTTAAATGGGCGTGGGGCACAACGATCGTTATGACCATTATAGCCGTCTTAACCGGCTCAATACAGATATGAAGGAGAAAATAAGAATAGGAGGAGGGGCAGGTTTTTCGGGTGATAGAATTGAACCCGCGGTTTTACTCGCACAGAAAGGTGAGCTGGATTATTTAGTGCTGGAATGCCTTGCAGAACGTACAATTGCTTTGGCCCAAAAAAGAAAAATGGCAGATCCGTCAAAGGGTTACGATCCCTTGCTTGAGAAAAGAATGGAAGCTCTTTTGCCCTTTCTCATTAAAAATAACATCCGCCTTATCACCAACATGGGTGCGGCTAACCCGCTTGCAGCTGCAAAAAAAGTTATCGAGATTGCACAAAGGCAACATGTCCGGGTGAAAGTTGCGGCGATAACGGGTGATGATGTACTGGAAATTATTAAGCAAAATGCTTCGTCTCTTAAAGAACTTGAGAATGATAAAACACTGGACAATTATGATCTTATTTCCGCTAATGCTTACCTCGGTGCAGATGTTATTGTGAAGGCGCTAAACACAGGTGCCCAAATTATCATTACCGGAAGGGTTGCTGATCCTTGCTTGTTTCTCGCAGCGATGATCTACGAATTTGATTGGGATCCTTCTGATTACGATTTGATGGGGAAAGGCACTATTGTCGGCCATTTGATGGAATGTTCAGGCCAAATTACCGGCGGATATTTTGCTGATGGAGTATACAAAAAAGTAAGTGGACTTGAAAATCTGGGATATCCGTTTGCTGATATTTTCCCTGGCGGTTCAGCAATTATCAGTAAAATCGAAGGAACCGGTGGTGTCGTGAATCTTCAAACGGCAAAAGAACAATTATTGTATGAAGTATTGAATCCGAATGAATATTTTACTCCTGATGTGATCGCCGATTTTACAAAAGTGCATTTACGGGAATCTGGTAATGATGAAGTACATATCTCCGGCGGAAGTGGCAAAGAAAAACCGTCAACCTATAAAGTAAGCATAGGTTACAAGGCTTTTTTTTTAGGAGAAGGAGAAATTTCTTACGCTGGAAGTTTCGCTTATGAAAGGGCAAAACTTGCAGCTGATATCATTGAAAAAAGATTGAAAGAGAAATTTGCAGAATTACGTATTGATTTTATTGGTGTTCAATCTATGCATAAATCAACATTTGGAAATCCGGTTGTTCCTTATGAGGTCAGGTTAAGAGTTGCAGCAAAATCAGAAACGGCAGAAGAGGCTGCACTGATAGGCGAAGAAGTGGAAGCCTTATATACCAACGGTCCGGCTGGAGGTGGTGGTGCAAGAAAATGTGTAAATGAAGTTGTTGGTATCGTTTCGACTTTGATAGACCGCAATTCTATTTCTCCACAAGTAACCATTTTTCAATCATGAAGCTTTTTGAAATTGCACACAGTCGCGCCGGTGACAAGGGTAACACCTTAATGCTTTCACTTATTCCATATAAGGAATCGGATTATGATTTATTAATATCATTATGTACTGCAGAAAAAGTCAAAAATCATCTTAAAGACATTGTGTACGGCGAGGTGGTTCGTTATGAACTGCCCAATATTTCATCTCTGCTGTTTGTTTGCAATAAAGCTTTATCAGGTGGAGTAACTACTTCTCTTGCTTTGGATACACATGGCAAATCACTTAGTTATGCCTTGCTGGAAATGGAAATATAATTTGGCAAAATGACACCTCATTCAAATTTTTTCGGATCAAGGCGGAAAAAACGAACTGCATTATTAAAAAGAATATCTCGCTTTTGATCTTCGGAAAGGTAGGTGGCATTCATAATTACTCCAAGGGAAGTTTCCAGCAACTTTGGCCATATCATTAGGTCGGTTCCATACATAATTCTTTTTTCAAAACCTGCCTGTACCAGTCGTTTAATGTAATTGTTAACTTCTTCAAGAGGATAACTCCAGATCATTCCTGCCACATCCACATACACATAAGCATTGGCCCCCATCAACGCAATCATATTGTCGATCATCGGGTACCCGGCGTGCATTACCCACACTTTCAGTTTTGGGTGACGTGCTAGCAGGTCTTCAAGTAACAACGGATTACCCATAGACGCGCGATATTTTGGTGACGTAATATTGGCCATGCCATTTCCTCCTGTTCCCATGTGAATACCAACGGGGATATTCAATTTTTCAGCAGCAGCAAAATAGGCATCCAGTGAAGAATCGCTGGGGGAAAGGCCCTGGTATTGGGGCGCCACCTCAGCCATTACTTTATAAAAACCGGATGAAAGCGAATCAGTGAAAGCTACTACAGACATATCTTTTGAAGTGCTGATGCCGATGGCGGGAATTACCCTTCCCGGTGCGGCGTTTTGCCAATTGCGAAGAATCGTTGGATCACCCATAGCTACGATTGTAACATTCAAACGCTTCATTGTGGCGACAAGCGAATCCTGGAACTCCTGGTCACTTTTGGCAGCTTTAAGCGGACTCGCACAATCCGTATTAATAAATGAAGGAGGCGCTTCATACGGATCTGCCCCAGGCATACTGCTTAAGAACCAGGGACACATATCTGCAGCAAATTTTGGATTCAATTTCATTGCATGTACATGTACATCTATAATTGGTAGATGTTTTTTTGGTGTAGATTGAGAAAATGAATGAGTGTTAATTAAAAATATGAATAAGAATAAGCAAAAGTATTTCAGGTAATTTTTGAACATAATCTTCAATTTATAGATTGCTATTTTCGGATGTTTAAAGATAATTTCTTTTGTAATGGGAACTTCATAACATCGAAAAGAATAAAAAGTACAATGGTCATCGGTATTTAAATAACATTTTCATTTATTGTTTGTTTACTGTAGCTGAATTTATCTATATTTAATAGGCTAATTTTAGTAAAAGTTTTCCGGATAAAATTTCGCATCATGCGCATTACCTTATTAGACATATTCATAGATATTTCTTTCCGGATGTGGATTGATTTGACGGCGTTTGTTATCATTATATTTTTAGTTCTTCTGTGGGTAATAAAATTTAGAGAAAAAAGGATCAGGGAAATAGAAGCGACAAAGACGGAACTGGAAAAACTTCGCTCTGAGAATTACAAAGAACGCCTGGAAAGAGAACAGATCAACAATTTTTTTTCAACCTCCCTTCTTTTGAAGAACGATGTTGATGAAATTCTGTGGGATGTGACAAAAAATCTCATTGCCAAACTCGGTTTCGAAGATTGCCTTATTTATATATGGAATGAAGACAAAACCAAAATGGTACAGCGCGCAGGTTTTGGTGTTAAGGATTCAAAAGAAATATTGATCCAGTTTCCCTGCAACCTTGCTCCCGGTGAAGGGATTGTTGGCACAGTAGCCCAAACCGGCAATGCTATCATAGTAGCCGATACAAGGAAAGACACCCGTTATATTGCCGAAGGTTACAGCGGCCTGAGTGAAATTGCGGTGCCGATAAAATATGAAGAAGAATTGTTGGGTGTTATCGATTCTGAACATTCGCAGCCTGGCTTCTTTAATGAAAATCACTTGCAGTTCATGATTACCATCGGCACATTGATGGCTGGTAAAATAAAAGCGATTGAAGCGGATCAGCAATTGAGAAAGCAAAAGGAAGAAATCGACAACATTTCAAAACAACTCATTGAACTGCAATTGGCAGCGTTACGTAGCCAGATGAATCCGCATTTCATATTTAACGCGCTGAACTCGATCAAGAAATTTGTTTTATCGAATGACGTCGAGAATGCAGATATCTATTTAGGTAAATTTTCAAGATTAATCCGGTCCATTTTAAATAATACCCGCGAATCGAATATTAGTCTTGAGAAGGAAATAGAAATGCTTTCACTTTACCTCGAACTTGAAAAACTTCGTTTTGGAAAAAAATTAAATTATTGTATTCATCTGGATCCCTCATTGAATGAAGGGACTGTTTTTATTCCTACAATGATCGTTCAGCCTTTTGTTGAAAATGCGATGCTCCATGGTATCATGCACAAGGAAAGCGACGGTGAAATCAATATTTCATTTAAAGATCATGAAAGCTACCTTGAAATAAATGTGAAAGATAATGGCGTGGGCAGAAAGGCTGCAGCGCAAATGAATGGAAATAAAACTGCTGCCTATACTTCTTTAGGAATTGAAGTAACCAGTGCACGACTGATGTCTTTAAATACAGACTCACGAATCCCTTCGGGTGTGGAAATCGTAGATCTTGAACAAAATGGAACGGCATCCGGAACGCTCGTTAAGATTTTTGTTCCGCAATAAAATTTTATTTAAATAGCTAATCATGATCAAAACGATTATTATCGAAGATGAGCAACAAAGTGCTGAAGTGCTTAATTTGATGTTGAAAAAATTCAGTGATATTATTGAAGTGGTAGATATATGTAATACGCCGGCGAAGGGCGTTGAAAGCATTCAGAAAAAATCGCCTGATCTTGTTTTTCTTGATATCGAAATGCCGAGAATGAATGGCTTTGAAATGTTGAAAAAACTCGGGCCCATTGATTTCAATATCGTCTTCACCACTGCATATAATAAATATGCTATTAACGCCATAAAAATAAGTGCCCTTGATTACCTGCTTAAACCTATTGATAAAGATGAACTTGCAAGAGCAATAAGAAAGTGTCAGCTAAGCCTCGAGCAAAGAGACATGGGCTATAAAATGGATGTTTTACTTAAGAATATCAGTCAGCATAATGCACTGGAAAAAACGCTTACTCTTGCATCAGTCGATGGAGTCAGGTTTATTAAAATGAAAGATATTATCCGGCTGGAAGCAAATGGTCGTTATACTAAATTTTATCTTACCAATAAAGAAGTCATTGTTTCCAGCCGCACGCTTGGAGATTTTGAAGAAACGCTGGCAGCGAATGAATTTTTCAGAATCCATGAAACGCATATTATTAACCTGCTTTACATTGACAGGTTTCACAAAGGAAATAATTATGTATTGCTCTCCGACAAAACTGAATTACCTCTTGCCAGGAGGAGGAAAGAAGAATTTCTGAAACTGATACCAAAAATATAAGGCTGATTCCCGAATATTACATAAAGTGATCCGGTATTGATAAATCGCGAACCTTTTAATAATTTGATCTCATTTACAGATTTTATTTAAAGACATTTACATTCTCCCCAAAGACTTTTTGAAAAAAAATAGAACTTCTGAACAAAAAATCAAGAATAAACTTATGACTGATGGAGTAGAAGTCGCCTGGTGGAAGTCGCTTAAGAAAAAAGACATGCTTGAAATGGCTACTGTTCTTGCAAAACATGCATTGCCGGCGTGGAATGATTTTGATTTACATTGTAAATCAAGACAAGAATTAAAAACTCTTCCTGAAAATGCGCTTAAAGAAATTCAGTCAGTACTTAAAGGCAATTTGGAACATAATCTCTGCCAGCATTATAATTCATTTATAACACCGGTAATCCATATCCGAGATGGTTATTTAAAATATCCATATGAAGTAAGGTTAGCATTTTTATCGGTCTTTCATATTTTGCATGGAATGGTTTCAACGAATAACATAGCTGCTGCCAAAGAAGCATTTTCATCTTCCATCAGCAAGTCTATTGATGCTATTAAAATCGCTGGTATCCTGAGTGCTGAAGAAATTTCTTTAATAACCAGCAAATATTACCTTCTGACTAGAAGCATTTGAAAAACCTACTCTTGAATTCAAATAAAAATTTCTTTATTTTCTTTGTTAATTATAGTGACAAAACTAATCGTCGTCTTTTTCTGTTCCGGCAACTTTTAGAAAGGCACTATGACGCGGAGCCGGCATTACGCTGTTTTCTCCCTTTACTGCCTGCCAGATAATTTCGTTAAAAGGAATGTCTGGTGCAGCATCTTCCACTGCGAGGTTGAATTTCGCAGATTCGATCGCTAACTTATTCATGGCCGTGTTTCTTTCATTGATATTTATATTCGCTGCTTTTGCAGCATAAGGCGTTAAGTCAGCGGAAGAAGTGAATGATCTGAAAAACGGCATAGCAGCTGCATCATACTGGCTCATGGGAGGAAGCCCCATGATTAGTTCCATTGTCCGTAACATTCCTGATGTAGAATATATGGAGTGGTCAATAAAATGCCTCCTGGTATAGGGACTGATGGCGAACGCAGGTGAACGATGCGCATCCACATGATCAGGGCCGTTTTGAGCATCGTCTTCCAGGATAAATATGGCGCACTCTTTCCATATTGGGCTGTGAGATATATGATCGACAAAACGGCCCACAGCCTGGTCATTATCTGCAACTGCCGCCAAAGGAGTGTATGCGCCTTTGGCCATTCCGCTGGTATGGTCATCAGGAAAACGTAAAGTCGAAAAAGTAGGCAAAGCATTAATGGCAACCAGCGAATCAAAATCATGTTCCCAAACTTTCTCACGGTATTCATCATGAATGCTTAGATCAAAGTCAGGAAATCCAGCACAGTAATGGCCTTCAATTGAAGGAAGGATCGGCTCTTCACCATTGTGAACAAACTCTCCGTAATTGCGATAGCTTATCCCCGCACGTTTACAATAATCCCAAATAAATCCGTTGGCAGGGTAGGCGATTTGTCTTGTTCCTTCATAATCATAATTGCCCCCGCGGTCGCTGTAATTGGTAGGCCACGTTTTTTCTACATAATCGTTGGCATAAGCAGCAGTGCTCCAGTTATGGCCGTCAGCGCTCACTTCAGCATCCACATAAAAATTATCGAACAAAACAAAATCCCTTGCCAACGCATGAAAATTAGGAGTGATCTTTTCGTCGAAAAGGCATAATGAACTATCACCGTTTCCTTCTTTCATGTCTCCTAAAACCTGGTCATATGTGCGGTTTTCTTTTATCACATAAAAGACATATTTAATGGGAGATGGCCCCCCAACGAATTCAGGTACGGGATTACCATATTCACCTTCAGCCAACGCTTCTTTGTTTTTATTGTAAGGCGTGTTTTTGTAAACGGTTGTTGAATAATTCGCAAGTTCTTTAGTATCCGGAACCGTGATAAAGGAAAGCGTTCCTTTGAACAAACTACCAATATATTGTGAAGGAGAATTTCCTTTAATGTTTATTGCCTTTTGGTAAGGAGTTATTGTTTTTTTATTCATTGGTTGAGGCCCATTTGGATTTGCCATTGATTCAAATCCCTTTCCATTTGAAACCAACAGCTCGTGTCCGATTATGCGTACACAAGTAGGATACCATCCTGTTGGAATAAATCCTGCTGACAGTGAAGAACCCGGCTCTGAAACATTAAAAACTGAAAGGCAATTGTTATCTGCGTTCGCAATGTATAAAGTCTTGTCATCGGCAGATAGAGCAACACTGTTGGGAGTACTGCCCGCCGGCGCATTAGGATATAAACTCACAGAAAGCGTTTCAATGGATTTGCGTTTATCCATGTCAATGACTGAAACACTGTTACTGTTGGCATTAGCTACGAAAAGAAATTTTCCGTTTTTGGTAAGCGCCATATCATTCGGATGGCTTTCTGTTTTGATTGAATCAGTGAGCATTTCTTTTTTCAAATCGTATACATCCACTTTATCACCACCCCACAACGAAATATACAATTCACTTTTTTGTTGATTTAAAAGGCAAGTGTAACCTTCTGCACTTAACGGAACTTGTTTAATGATTTTATTCGTTTTGGTATTGCAAACATACAAACTGTTATTTTCTTTGGTAACTACATATAGCCGTGAATGCGCATCATCTAAGGCAAGTCCTGTAATCCCGATTTTATTGGGCCATGCTTTTCCCAAAACGATTGAATCTTTTACTGCCAGTTTATCTTTTTCTACTTTAAATCGAATGATCTTATTCTTTTCCCCCGTAGAAGCATACAAATATTTTCCATCGTTGCTGAATTGTAGTCCAACCCAGGCGGCAGGCATTTGATTAAAAGACAATATCTGTTTTTTGTCCACGTCGAGCAGATCAATTCCTTCTTTACCATTTCCATTGTCACTAATCGCTACATATTTTTCATCAGGCGAAATGGCCATATTCAGAGGCAGGTCGCTGCTAAGGTTTATTGCAGTTCCTGCCGGTGAAAGCGACCAACCATTTGGAAGTTCAACAGCTTTTGGCTGAAACGTTTTCTGTGCATTTACATTCAAAGAAAGAAAAATAACAACACAAAGAAAGGTCGGAAGGTGGATTTTTGGTGAACTCAAAATAAAGGATTTTATGGGTTTAAAATTAGCTATTCAAATTAAGATAAGATTCGTTAGAATTTGTTTGTTTACTGTTCTCTTTTAAAATCAAGATCCTGGAAGTCAAAACTAAAATCAGTAAGCGGCGAAATCGGTTTCATTTTTATTTCATTTGGTTTGCCTTCGGAATCAAGACTGAACATGACATATGCATCCGCATCCATACTTCTGTCGTTCCACTTTACAATAAAAGTATTGCCTTTATAATAAAACATTTGTCCTGTTAACCGGGGAGAATTTTTAGAATCCAACCAAAGCTTTCCATTTTTTTCGGAGATCAATACATCGCCGAACCATGGATCAGTGTAAGTTCCCGTGTACAAACCAGAATCTGTTGTCGTTTTATTTTTTTGTTGTTCCGCATTAATATCGTTCCAGATCTCATCGGTTATTTTTTTTGCATTCGCTTCATGCTCCATCACAATATCATGGTATTGTTTTAAACGGTCTATTCCCGAAATACCATAATAACTGTCCTTAATCGTATTGGTAATTGAGGTGAAGGCCGCTCCGGACTGCTGATTGGTAAACACAATGATTCCCAGCTTTATTTCAGGAACAAGTGT
>Ga0157371_10005187_pt1 | contig 11086 bp, 14 predicted proteins | sample C45metaG_FD_113462 | JGI IMG/M metagenome (GOLD analysis project Ga0157371, IMG submission 113462) | Corn rhizosphere microbial communities from Kellogg Biological Station, Michigan, USA - C4-5 metaG | ecosystem: Host-associated > Plants > Roots > Rhizosphere > Soil | place: USA: Michigan... | reverse complement strand
TAGCGAACGTTTTATCGCCGAACCACTTCGCGTCGGTGTAGCGGAATTCCTTTTCGACGGTACCTTCTAGGCCTACGATTTGTAGCCGTTCCGTCAGCGCCGTGATGATCGTTTGTTTATCGACGATATGCGTTGTTGGGACGGTTAGTTGTTCGGATACTACGGCGATTGACGACGCTTTGTTACCGCTCATACATGCGCTTAGACTGACGGCTGCGACTATGACGACCACGGCAAACGCGGTTAGCTTGCGCGGATTTAGCGTCATTAGGCGTTGACACCTCCATTCATAAATTGCTTTCTTCCTACTACTGCTTCTCTTTCGGCTTCTTCCTTGGTATCGAACAAACCTAAATAAATTCGTTTGCCATCCACCTTTATGTCAGCTCTCCACTTATTTCGTTGACCTACCCAACAAACCCCTCTTATGCCACTTTTAGAATTGCGTTGCGCACCCTTTGACCTGTTTTGTTGATTCTCTTTTCCAGTCACATTTCTCAGATTGGCTTTCCTATTATCTAAGGTGTTTCCGTTTATATGGTCTACCATCTTATCCGTAGGACATTCATTAATTATGCGATGCATCCTAAAACTCTGCCCTCCCAATGTTGTGACAACGTAAATATGGTCGGAGTTTTGAAAATTCACATTCCAATTATTAGGAAACTCTTTTATTTTAGGTAAGTCCTCAGTATCTATTAAAGTAGCAAACTGGCCTTTAGCCCGGTGATTCAAAAACACTTTCGTCACTTCTCCATTTGTTTCGTAATAATTCTTCATGCGTTAACCTCCTTGATTTTAATTCCGAGTAGGTTGAGCGTCTGTTTAATTGCGATTCGCGACGTTGTTCCAATCGAAAATCCTTCGTAATACTCGCGTACCTTTTCCTCCGGCGACTTTTCGACTTCGTATCCGTTGACTAGCGCTATTAACAACTCGTCTAAATCGAATGAAATTAACGAATCATCTGCGAAATCATTTACTACATCACTAACGATACTTTTATTACTGGCGCCTCTTATGCGATACCTTTCGATAGCCTCCGCCACTTCCTTCGGTAACGTCACCTTTACGTTTGTCATCCGTTATTCCTCCTTAGTTTTCCTTGCGTTTTAGCCTCCGTTTGTATTCCGTGAACAATTCGACTAGTCGCCGATTAAGTCGCTGATACGCCGGCGAAATGCCACGATTTCATCGCGTAGCTGTCGTAGGGTAGTTGCGTCGCTTTCGAGTATGCGTTGTTTTAATAGAACGTCGCAAACTTGCGTAATCGAACCGCAGTATTTCCAGTCGCGCCATTCCGTGCGAATTTCCGCCGAGTGCTTCGTTGTGTCGAACGTCGGTGATTTCGTCGGGTCAATCGTGTGCTTGCGTTGGATTACGATTTGCATAGCGTCGGAAATGATGCGGTGATCTACGTTGAGTGCGTTGATTTCGATGTTTAGTGTCATGCGTGAAAACCTCCGTTTGTTTTATTTATATCGCGTCTTTCAATTCGCTAATGTCGCGTGGGTTATCGAAACACCAATCGACGTATGCTCGATATTCTTGCGTCGTCATTTCGTTAACTTGCGCTAAGTATTCGATAAGTTCGTCGAATTTGCGTTGTTCAAGTCCGAAACGTTCGCGGTTAGCTTCGAACCATTCGAATATGTGTGTGCTGGCTTTACTCTCGTTCAAGCGCCCGTGCATCGGAATCATATTTCCGCGAGTTGTCCCGCCGTGCCCGACTGCAATCGGTATAGCATGATCGTAGTTTAAGTCACTGGAGGTTCCAGTGAGACTACACTCCCCGTTAAATCGTTCTAGCATTTCCACTCGATCTTCTTGTGTCCAATCGTCCGGTAATGAGGCAACTCTCGCACGACGGCGTAATTTCGATAGCCTCCGTTTATCCGTATTGTTACGACCCCAAACCGCTATACGCTGACGTTCCCGCTTCCGGAACTCAGGGCAATTCATCGAGACTCTGTAATTATCCCTGTCCCACAGACGTTTCCTCTCAATTCTCTCCGGACTCTCCGGATCGGCATACCACCTAGCCACTCGAATTCTTTCGCAGTTAAGACAAGCATTACTGATTCCCCCTCGACTTCGTTTATGCAGAGGGAACTTTTCCGCACTCTTTATTACATCGCACTTCGTACAATTCCGTCCACCCATCTCACCGTTATCATTTTCGTAATAACTCGTCTTTCCCCACGTCTTGAGCTGAAATCCCTGCGCCAGCAACTCGTCCACCAGCGCTTGCCCTTCCAATTCTTCAGCCAACATTTCCCCCATCGCCAACAACTCGTCCCTTATTACGATTCCATCTACATTCCCATCCACTACCATTTCGTCATTCCTCCGTTTCATAACCGCCGTTAATAGAAGTTGCGTAAATTATGTCGTTATGCGATAATGTAAGTAAGGCGTTTAATTCGTCGTAATGTTCGATAAAGAAGTGTAATGCTTCGGCTTGTGCTGGCGTTACCTTTATTAAGGTGCGTTTTAGCTTGCGTCCATTTCCGAACATTAATCGTAAAACCTCCTTCATTATTCGTATGTTATACGTCAAAACACGAACGATTCGGATTCCGAAAGTCTTTCGGACTACATCGTTTTTATTTGCGTTCCTTCTATTAAAAGAACACTTCGGACAACCTCCGCTAATTGACCGCTTATATCGTTAAAATACCGCATGTGCGTTTTCCTTAATTTAAGCGTCGTTTTAGGCGTTTTAAGACGTTCCCTAGTATTTGTTCCAATCGACTGTCAAAACGTCATATACGCACGATTTTGACGGTAAAACGACTATGCTGACGTTTGGGTGACGCTGAAACACCGAAATCGGGCGGCGCTACCTTTTTTTATTAATTTTGGTTTCACTTAAGTTCCTTCGCTAAGATATATAGTGATAAACCGCGTCGTTACTATGTTTTAAGTACCTGGCGATAAGGTTATTATCGCAATTACTTGTAATTAGTAGCGCAAACTAAGGCGCTTTAGCGACTTTGGTTGCAATGTTTAGAACTTAAGGTCTTAAATCTTTTAAAGAACTTAAGTACTTAAAGATCTTAAGTAATTAAAAGACTCATAGAAGAAACTCGAATTCCGCCATCCCCTCTGAAACCCTCAACGAATTTTCCACTTTAGCGAAATCCAAAACACGAACAATGTGTCATTAGTCCTACTATAAAACACGAACGTTACTAGTTTATTTACGTTAATCATTCGCCTTTAACACATCCGCAGTACTTCGAAACGTCCACGTGATTAACGCAGTACCGACCACCGTTGCGTAAAGTAGAAATAGCGTTGTTTCTAATTCCGTCATGTTATCGCCTCCTTCTATTAGCTATACCGTTTCATAATTGACAGTGCGGAGTATTTCCGTAAATTTATTTCTTAAACTTTTCGCCGACAACGCAAAAAAGCCCCACGCAATTAAGCGTAGGACGTCGTTTCTACGTTTGCATATCGTCATAATATTCGGTACAATTAGCATATAATCAACGTATAAGGGGACGATCAAATGACGGAATTAAATAGGAGGAAGTCGCGGAAGACGACGCTAGGAATTGCGATAGGCTTCGTTGTATTCGTGCTAGTCGTAGTTTGGGCGCTATTCAGCGACACTACGCCAGCGCAGCAACAGATGGGCTATAACGCAGAACCCGTAGTCGTAGACGGCATTTCTTACGAATTGACTGGCTCGGATACAAGCGGAACGAAACATACGTTTTATCTAACGCTTAAAAATACCGGCGACAATCCGAAAGATACGAGCACGACGTTTAATATCGTAAATGGTGATAAGCGATTCAGTCCTGATGACCGTAAATATAGCGCGAGCAAATTAAATCCAGGTATAGACGGAACGGTTGCGATAACATTTACGATGCCGACCGAGGATTTATCGAAGGGTACTCCTAAACTCGAAATCAAGCGCGGTATATTCGTAACGGAAAAGAAGGAAATAGCGTTAGTTAAATAAACGAAAAAAGCGATCTACTCGATTATGAGCGGGTCGCTTTATTTTTGTTCTTTTGCGTTATAGCTTCGTATGATATACTTCATAAGTACGAAAATTTGTCGCAAAGATTACGAAGAATTCATCGGAATGGTCGGCGAAGTTCATCGCCATTTCACCGTTACAAACACCGCACAAACCCCGTCATACCAACGCTTAGCTAGCCATATTCTCCATACGAATTTTATCTGCAATCATTGCAATAAACTCTGAGTTCGTGTACGGATAAAAGGCGTAGTGGCGCGGTTTAAGGCGATGTTACCACGGTTCATTCCGATAAATATTCGTCATTTCAGCATACATTTCAACGCACAAACATCGTACAATTCATCGCTATGAAGGGACGTAGAAATCAATGAGGAAATTCGAATTTAAGCACCGTAGCGCAAACGCAGTAACGCGTGAATTCAATCTCGTACAAACAATCGAACAATTTATCGATGACAAGCGGCTACAAAAGAGAAGCAAGCGGACAATCAAGACGTACAATAATGCGCTAACCCATTTCGTTAAGTATTGCGTAGCCAACGACTTAATCGGAAATGAGGTGGATTGCGTTCGAGATTACGTACATTTCATGACGTTCGAGAAAGTAAAGTGGGACGACCACCCTACGAATATCTCAACTACCGTAGGAGTATCGGCAAGGACGGTCAATAACTCGATTAGGTTTATTCGCGTATTTTATAATTGGGCGGTATCCAAGCGGCTAATCAACTTGAATCCGGCTAATAACGTAGAAATACAAACGGAAGAAGAAGAAACGTTCGAAATGTTTACCGACGAAGAAATCGAAGCGTTACTCAACTCGCCGAAACGTCGCTCCTATACTGGACTCCGAGATTATGCGATGATGATTCTAATGGTCGATACCGGATTACGTATCGGAGAAATGACGTCACTAATTCGCGGTGATTTCGACTTAAATTACCGTCAAATCGAAGTACGCGCAGAAATCGCTAAGAATAGGCGTTCACGAATAGTACCGATCAGCCGCACGACCGTCGAAGTACTGCAGGAGTTATTCGCTTACGTAAATATCGGAGAAGATGACGTTGACGAGTTCGTATTCCTAACGCAATATGGTGAGCGTTATTACGGCGATACTTTCGCGAAGATGCTTAAACAATACGCGAAACGTGCGAGCATTCAAATAAACGCACGAGTCAGTCCGCATACGTTCCGTCATTATTTCGCCGTTAAATTCCTTCGTAATGGCGGAGAACCTTTCGCGCTGATGAAGATATTAGGTCACCGCGACTTCTCGATGACTCAACGCTATGTCCAATATGCAAGCGCCCACATTAAGGATGCGCACGATAAGGCGTCACCCGTAGAGTCTATCGTTAATCGCAAACAGAATCGAAAAGGTTCCGTACTTTTTAAATAGTAGAAACACGCCACTTTTCGTTAATTTCGGGAGAGTGGCGTATTTTACGTTAAAGGAATCCGCCAACATCATCGTCGTCAATTTCGATACCAACGGCTACTGGCGTATTAACTACCGGCACTATACCGTTCAAGTCCCGTTCAATCAGCCGTTTAATATACTTGCTAAATTCGCCATGTTCCGGTTTATAAGCGTGCTCATGTAACCGCTTTTCGTAGCGACTCTTTAGGTTAAAGCTGACTTGACCGTTATGGCGAGTCATCGGTACGTCCTCCTAGCCACCTCGTAGCAACCTACGGCATTTGCGAACACTGGCGGTAGTGCCGAAATGTTTCCGCCAATCGTACGTAGAAATGGCGTCATGACTCTAGCGTTCGAATAGTGCGTCTGTATGTCCGTTAATATAAACGGCGCTACTTCTCCGCACACGTAAACGGCATTATTTTTACGCCATTTTAGCGATGTTGTAGCGCGGATAATACCTCGGGCTACCTCCGGCAAAGAAGCGTTATTGCCCACGGTTTCCATACCAAAATTAAACGTAGTTGATGCGTTATTAATGTGTAATTTATTACGGATAGTAGCGCAGTTTACGGTACCGCTTCCGATATCAATTATGCGAACTTCGCCTGCTTGCGGATTAGCTAGGTATGCGACGGAGCCTTCCGCAGCAACTCCGACTTCTTCTATAGTAATGCGTTGGAGAGCGCCATTAACGGTAAAGTCGTGCGTACCTCGCAACAGTTTGACTAGCTTCGCCTTTTCATCCGGTATATGCGTTATTATCGGCTGACTACAAACGAGTCTCACGCGCTGGTCCCCGATATAGTATTTCGCCCTGTATCGATAGATTGCGAGCAGTACCCGTATTAACGTATCGTCGTGCGCTTTCGATTCGCCGAACATTGCGCCTGTGCCGAACTGATCCTCGTTAGCTGCGATAGTGCCGGAGAATCCGCGCCTACCGTTTAATTCGAATTCCATATCGTCGTCTCCGTGTTTCTCCTCGACGTCACGCGCAAACCAATCGCATATCGCCGTTCTATACGTATCGTATCCGTGTGGTCCTGCCGTTTTCGCCGAATAATTTCCCGCATCTATTCCGAGTATTAACGTGCTCATTTATCAACCTCCGTTTTAGTTTCGTAATACATCCGTAATACAAACGTGCCAATTTCGTGTGATTCGGTATTACAACGGTATTACAACGCTTGCTGTAACTCCGACCACGACCGTCCATACATACGTGCATGCCGTTTCGTAAGAAATGCGTTATTATACGTCGACTTAACTGGCGGTGCCATGTGGCAAATAAACGCAGGCTGTAGTTCGTTCGCTGCCCTAACGCTAATAATCGCATGATGCGCCGGCAGTTTATACGCTTCTTCTAGCGGTATGGTATCGGTGAATCTATGCTTCGATAAGTCGAACGTTTTCGTATGGTCGTTCATAAATAGAAACTGCTGAACGCCTCCGCCTTGTAAATTCTCCTGTAACGACGGCGATAACTTATTCCAGTGGTGAAACGCATATAGCGAGCCTAACCGTTCTTTGCGTCCTTCCGTTCCAATCCGTCCCATTAGCTTCGTTAAGCCTTCCGATTCGTACTGTTCCGGCTCGTTAAATACGATGAAGCATCCGTTCTCTTGTTCGGCCTTGCTCATTAATAACCGCGTCATAAACGCCTTTAACGTAATCCAGTGGACTAAGGTCCTTACCGCCATTTCACCGAGCCCACGTCCGTTCGGCACACGTATAATAACGACCTTACCTTCGCGCATCCACTTTGCAAAATCGAGTTCTTTCAGCGGATCTTGCGCGAATATATCGTATAGGCGGTCGTTACCAAAGAAGCGGTTTAAACGGCTTAGTATAGCGTCGCATTTACTGCCGAGCGCACTATTATCGCCCCACTGTAGCAAGTCGTTCGCCAGTCGCGTATTACCCTCGGCGATTAACTGCTCAATACGTTCGGTGCGGTAATCTTCATCCTCGATAATCCGCTTGATTGCGTAAAGACTTCCGCCACTAGCCTTCGCAGCATCCGTTAGATAGCGCTCCGAACGGTTCATTCCGTCAATCTGCATAAAGTCGATCATTTCGTCGGCGAACCGACTGGCACCGCTACGCCCTAATGCTCCGATGACTTCCGTTAGGTCCATCGGCGGTATGAAGTCGTTATCGTACATATTCAAGTCGATGACGTTTTCCGGTGGCAACGCGTCGCGTATTCCGTCTGCCATTCCGCGTGAGCCTTCTTCGACGATTGCATCCGGTATAATAAAGCCGATACCGTGCTTCGTATTACCTTCGACGACCCAATTGATAATCGCCGTATCTTTACCCGCGCCTTGACCGCCTATAAACGTATAGCCTCGGTAGAAATTATCGGGCTTATCGACGGGCATATAAATCGGAATCTTTTCGTCCTTCACTTCGGCTATACCGAGGTAAATGCCGTTTGTGTCGCGCATAGCTAACGGTATATCGACTTCTACGCGCTTCTTAACGTTTAAAGCGTCGGCATATTTCCGTTGTAGTTCGCGATTCGGCATCATTAGCGCCAGCTTCGACATTTCATCGGTGCTGACGAGGTTGACGTTCGGATCGTGTCGCGTAATTGCCGTCAGTTGCAACGTATTTAATTCGTTGAGCACCTTTATACGACGTCCATTTTGCGTTACTTTAAAGCCGTGGAGTTCGTTCGTGTCCGTTAAGTCCTGCAAGGATAGCGTTAATGATTCCGCCATAGAGTCGCGCGTTAAACGGTCGTGTGAGTGCGCTGCAATCCGCATATGCGACTTAAACACCGGCGTGTTACCCTTTTCGCGATTCAGCCGAGTTGTGCCGATTTCATCTTCGAGCGAGTACGCTTTCTTAATGACCGGCTTCTTTTCGACTGCTTTATCGGATTTAAAGAACGCGTTATTAAACGCTTCGAAAACGTCGGTCACTAAATCGTTGATTTCGTTGATTACTGCTGCGACTCCGACTTTTAATGCATTACCGACACGTCTACCGCTAATCGTCGCACGTTGCGGTACTTTTCCGTTCGACGCCTTTTCGTACGCCCACTGTGCATTACGTACCCATTTATTACGGCTTTCTGCTTCGTTACAGACGCTTAGACGTGCGACGTCACCATCGTATTGTAGTTCGTCTATGACGCTTAAAACGTTGGATATCGGCGTCTTAACGTCGTTGCTTGCCGTGTTCAAGCTGAATATATCGTGCTTTAAATAGCGGAGCTCCTGTACGACGGTGTTCTCCGTTGGTACACGTAAATCTTCGACGCTAGCCTCCGAGAACGTAACGCTCATTTTATTCTCGATTTTACGTTTTAACTTCGCGGCTTGAAATTCCGAAGTTGCTACGTAGAATTCGATTGTCTTGCGTCCGTTCACCTGGCGGAATACTACGTCGAACCAAAAGTAGTCCTTCTCGCGATACGTAAATTTGAATCGACTACGTTCGCGCCGGCTTCCGATGCTTTCGTACATTTCGTACATCTTATAGATAGCGCGCCATAACCGCTTATTATTATTCGTGACGTCGGCGTGTGGCGTGATTCGGTAAACTACGATATTATTACGTTTGTATTCGTAGAAAGTAGAGAGCGTTAATGCCGTTTTTAAACGCGCTACATTGACGTTAACCTTCGATTTGTTATCGAGTAGTGCCGGCAAACGTTCGACGTAAGGTACCGGATAGTATGTCGTTGTAACCTCCACGTTAAGTCGCCCCCAATATGCTCACGGCTACGATCGTTACTCCGCTGAATATCGCTAATGGCTTAATCATACCGCGACCTGCCATCGTGCTCAAAATAACGAAAACGCCTGTAGCTACTGCGCCATATCCGATTAAATCCGGTAGGACTTCGACGAACCATTCCCAAGCGGATAGACCGATGCTCTTAAAAACTCCGCCGACGGTTTCGCCGACTTTATCTGCGGCTGGCTCTACGATATTTTCCTTCCCCTTTTCGACAAGCCAACGGTCAAACTCCCAGTACCAACCTTCTTTAGTAATCGCCATTTAACCGTCCTTTCATATCGCTTTTAGGTAATCTCGAATATTTACCGCATTGCGCGCTAATAAGTAACCGCAACATACCCCGATTAATAGTTCGATAGCTTTCGAGCGATGTCCTAACGCCCATGAAGCGCCTGCAAATACGATAACTAATACGACCGCACTATCGAACATTTTCATCAGCGTAGGATAAAGGTTATCGAACGAACTACCTGACGCAAATGCTACGTTAGGTATCGTCAATAATAGAACTGGCGCAGTAGCCGTTAAAACTTTCGTTATAGACCAATCGATAGGTTTATCGTTAATTAATTCCGTCGGCATGACTAATCGTCCAGTCAGATTCGGATTTGAGTAGTCCGCTTCTAAAAACGCATAATTCGGATTTAATATCGCCAATTTTAAACCTCCGTGTATATTATTTATAAAACGTGTTAAGACTATCCTTAACTTATAGACGCGAAAGGGTGTGTTATTTATGTTCTTTATTATCGGATTAGGTATCGGAGCAACAATCGGTCTTTTAGTTAATGTTATCGGATGACTTCCGCTTTAACTCGCCTTTCATACGTGCAATGCGTTCGGCAGCCGTTTCTTTCTTCGGTTGTTCGACCGTTACTGTGACGCCCTTCTGCGCCATATCGGCGATTATTAGCTTTTTGACGTAACCGCTAAAGTTACGTTTGCTTACGTGTTTTAGGATTTGTTGGTCGGATATGTTAGTACGATTAAATGCGACGGGTTTTGAGAATCGATTCTTTTCGATGTTAACGCCTCCTTTAACACATGATATGAGCGCTAATATCGTTTAATGCACGTCCGCCTAAAATAAATATAAAAAAGTCCGTCAGTCAATCGACCAATCGGACTCTCTCAAGCTAATAGCGCTAGCTGCTATCTAGCTTATGCTAACCGTGCGCATAAAATGCGCGTCCACATAACGTTATTTTACGAAGTATGTACCGAGGATTTCTTCGCATTTAATGCGCAGTTCATCGCTCGTATATTTCCGACGTTCTTCGTGCCCTGCGTAGATAAATACGAATTCCGAATACTGCTCGTCTAATCGATTGCGAACTAATCGCATATTATGGCGCGTCAAGTAAATATCCGCAGCCTTTAAATCCGCACGTATGTATTTTAACGCCTTGTCGATTACCGCTAAATACGGTCGATTCAGTTTAAACGGTAGCTTATCGAATGATTCGACGTCCCGTTCTAACACCGTTATAAGCATCGGTAAGTATATTTTATTATCGAAATAGTGGTAAGCCTCCGTAGGTATTGACGGCATTTACGACACCCCTTTCCGATAATTATATCGAATGAACGTTCGTAACACAAACGAAAAAAGCGCCCTCTCCAACGAAGGAAAGGGCGTAGTTTTGCGTTATTTAGTTTCGTCGATAAGATGCGTAGTCCAACCGTATCTCGCTTTCAGCTTGGCTTGTGCCGACTCAGCGGATTCCTTCGTTGAGAATGAGCCGGTGTAAATTCGATACGTCGGATTAAATGCCGCAGAATCAGCGCTTTCATACGTAACCCAACCGAAGTCCGCTTTAACTCGGTCGATTGCGTCCGCCAATGATCGGGCGTTTGCGAATGTGCCCGTTTTAATACGGAATGTACCTTTCGTCTGTGTAGCG
>Ga0157371_10005181_pt1 | contig 11091 bp, 13 predicted proteins | sample C45metaG_FD_113462 | JGI IMG/M metagenome (GOLD analysis project Ga0157371, IMG submission 113462) | Corn rhizosphere microbial communities from Kellogg Biological Station, Michigan, USA - C4-5 metaG | ecosystem: Host-associated > Plants > Roots > Rhizosphere > Soil | place: USA: Michigan... | reverse complement strand
GATATCGCCAACGCCGCCACCCGAAGCCTCGCCAACGGCTCCGACTTCGGCGACAATATCATCGCCGCCCTCCCAGACACCATCGGCCAAACCATCGGCAACATGGTCGCCGATGGAGTGGCAGGACGAAGCACAACAGCGGCCGCTCCCGGCGACAGCTTGCAGGTGCCTGACTCCGAAATCTCGGTACTCAACACCCCGCCGCTTGATCATATTGATGTCGATTATGCAGGCCTCGCAAGTATCCTCGGAGTTGACGTTCCGGTCGATCCATTCGGTCAGCTCTCGCCCAGTACTGCCGCTCAGGTTGCCCTCTCGGGCTCGTCACTGACCGATCAATCGGCTGCTGCGAATGGCGGTTACGACCTTCCGGGAATGCAGCCGGAGACAGGCGGCACCGGCAGCTACGCGGCAAACCTCCTCTACTACGCGCCTAAATCGGAGGCATGGACAAATGACCTGCGGCTGTGGGTCTCAGGGGATGGGAGTGCCGACTTCGTCGCACAGCAAATGGCCTCAACGTTCGGCGACAGCCGCACTGGCATTATGGAATGGGCGAACTTCTTAGATGCCGGAGCCAAGCAGTATAATGTTCCGGAAGCGGCCGATCTGGCATCGCGGGTGCGTGCTCTCGCTCCGCAGGACAGCGGTGACTACACTCCGAAGGAGATTATCGAGAGCGGCGGTACGCTTGGCCACATATCGATAGCTGACAACCCGAGAGCGAGCGGCGGCCAGCCTTTCTATGAGCTGCCGGGGCTCCAGGCAGTGACGGAGAACGAAAGGTTCATCGCCGCGAGTGCTAAAAAACATGGCGTCGACGCTAACATGATGAGAGCGGTCGTGTGGGTCGAGTCAACGCATGGCTACTACGACTCGGTGCTGCGTCCGTTCAACCTGAACAAGAGCATTCTGCCAATGAATATCAACACCGACTACTGGGGAAACAGGTGGGGAACCAGAGATTCTCTGAAGGACCCAGCCAACAATATCGATGCAGGCGCTCAGATACTTAAGGCTATCGCGACAGCAATGCCCAACGCGTCCGTTGCCGCGCAAGCAACCATCTACAACAATGTGAATGCCACCAGGGTGAGCGACTACGGAATGCGGGTGCAAAATGTGTATCAGCAAAGGCCGTGGGTGAACTGGAATCGCGAGCCCCAAACGCCTTGGTATATACCTCCTAGGCCTGGGTTCTGAGGGATGAATTTATGAAACGTTCTTTGCCAACGAAGGCGGTTCTCGCGATCTCGTTCGTACTAACGGTGCTTATAGTGGGAGTGATGGTCTACGCGCTCGTCGACAATAACAATCAGGGCGAGGTCTACGACACGATTACAGGCGCGGTCGATTGGCCGTACATCATAAAGGTGGTCGTGGTGCTCTTCGCCGTCACCTTTGCCATCACCACGGCTGCCATTTTTGTCATTAGGGGCGTGATGGAAGCCGTCCGTCGTTAGGCTGCTCGCCGGCGTTGGGCGGCGGGTTTAGTGACGGCAAGATAAAAACAGTGCCTCACAGGTTCGCTGGGCCGCTTTGTGACTACTTCCACTCCCGCAAATGAGGAGAAGCGGACTGTCTGAGCGAGTAGAAAAATTGTTCGCCAATGGCCGCCACGCCATTGCAGCGCTCCCCATCTTTGCTACTGATTAATCAAGCCGAATCCCAACATTCGTTATTTCCGGGGGATCAATTCTAGTCGTGGATTCCGGGCGCGCACTTAGCCTGCTCGATTCGATGCTGTGGACCAGCGTCATCGTTTGCGCGCCCATCCTCGCGGCAATCCTGATCGTCGGGCTCATCATCAGCATCCTGCAGGTTACCACCCAGCTTCAGGAAATGACCCTGAGCTATGTGCCGAAGATGCTGGTGACGGCCGCCCTGCTGATCCTGCTCGGACCTTGGATGATCGCACGCCTGACCCAGTTCGCCATCTCGCTTTACACCGGCATCCCGGCACTCGCCGGTTCCTGAGACGGACATGGGGGGGCTTCAGGAATGGCTGAGCGCGGTCCTGCTGGTGAGCCTCCGGCTCATCCCGATGCTCGCCTTTTCACCACCCTTTACCCTCGTGCGAATTCCCGGAGTCGCGCGGCTTATCCTCTCTCTGTCGCTGGCCGCGTGGCTGGTGACCGGCCATCCGGCGCAGACCACAGGCGTCATCCAGGGACAGTCCTTGCTGGCGATGTCGGCTAGCGAACTTATCATCGGGATTGCCTTCGCGCTGCCGCTCCAGCTCGCGTTCGCGGCGCTGATGACTGCGGGACGGGCGGTTGACCTTCAGGCGGGCTATGCCTTCGCAATGATCGCCGATCCGGCCTCCAATTCCCAGCTGCCGCTCATTGGAATGCTGTTCGCCTATGCGGCAGCGGCGGTGTTCTTCACTACCGCTGGACCGGCCGATCTTCTCGCCCTGTGGGCGCTCTCGCTCGACCATCTGCCGCTCGGGAGCGTGCTGGGTGGTAATGCGCTTCCAGCGTTGACTGCCTTCACCGGCGCGATTTTCCTGATGGCGTTCGGCGCGGGCGGTCTGGTCCTCGTTGTCTTGTTCCTCATCGATGCGACGATCGCGCTTGTCTCGCGCACGCTGCCGCAGATGAACGTGCTGTTCTTAGGGTTCCAGGTGAAAACGATCGCGACGTTGCTGATCCTCCCGGTCGCGATCGGTGGGTCTGGCGCTTTGTATCTCAGGATGTTCCGCTTCGCGCTCGAGACGATGGCGAGATTGACCTGAGCGATGGCGGCTGCTGACGACCAGAATAAAACGGAGGAGGCGAGCCCGTTCAAGCTCGCCCGGGCGCGCGAGAAGGGGACGCTCGCCCGCGGCACCGATCTCGGCTTTTTCGCCAGCCTCGGTGCTCTCCTGCTGTTCCTAACCGTTGCCGGAGCCAGTGTCGCCGCCCGGCTGCTGGCGATGCTCCGGTCGAGCTTCCTGGGCTTTGCTGCGCTTGATGATCCGCGCCAGGCGTTGGCCGCGATCGGGCGCGATTCCGCAATCGCGTTCGGCATCCTGGTGCTGCTCGGTCTCACCTTGCTTCTGATTGTCCTCCCGCTGGAAATCTTTCAGCTGAAAGGCCTGGTGTTCAGCACGCAGCCGCTGAAGCCGGATTTTACGAGACTGAATCCCGCCAACGGGTTCAAGCGGCTGTTTTCGGTCCGAATGCTCAAAGATGCAGCCAAGAGCCTCTTCAAATTCGCGACCTACGCGCTCCTTGCCCTGCTTGCGATCCGCTTTGCGATCGGAAGAGCAGGCCTTGCAGCACTCTCGGCCGGCCAGGTCACCGTCCTCTTGTGGAGCTCGGGCCTGAGGCTCGTCGCTTTCTTTGCAGCGGGATCGCTGGCCCTTGCCGCGATCGACCAGCTGATCGCCCGCGGGGAATTTGCCAAGCAGATGCGCATGAGCCGGATCGAACTCAAGCGCGAGCTCAAGGAGCGCGAGGGCGAGCCGAGGATCAAGGCCAAGCGCAAGCAGCTCCACGGAGACTTCGTGAAGCAGATGCAAGGGATCGGAAAGCTCGACGGATCGGACCTCGTGGTCGTCAATCCCGATCATTATGCCGTCGCCCTTGCCTACGACCCGAAGACGATGAGCGCTCCGAAGGTTCGTGCAAAGGCGCGCAACCAGCTGGCGCTCGCAATCCGAAGCGAAGCCTTCCGGCTTTCCATTCCGATCATCTCCGATCCGCCATTGGCGCGGGCGCTTTTCAAATCCACTGCAGCCGGCCGTGAAATCGGCCCGGACCATTATCGCGATGTCGCACGCCATTATGCGGCGCTTCGCGCAAGAAAAACCAGCGAGTCCAATCCATGAAGCTTCTCACCGATCACAAGGACCTCGCCCTGGTGGGCGCAGTCCTCCTCGTCCTCATGATCCTCTTCGCGCCGATTCCGCCGGCGATGCTGGATCTTAGCATCATCACCAATCTCGGGCTTGCGATTACGATCCTGCTATTAACCTTCTATGTCGCCAAGCCCGTCGATTTTTCGACCTTCCCGTCGCTGCTCTTGGTGGCAACGCTTTTCCGCCTGTCGCTCAACGTTGCGGCAACGCGTCTCATCCTGACCGGCGCCAATGCCGGCTCGGTCATCAACTCGATCGGGGCGTTTGCCGTTCAGGGCAATTTCGTAGTTGGCCTTGTCGTCTTCCTGATCCTCGTCGTCGTCCAGTTCGTGGTGGTGACTGCCGGCGCCCAGCGCGTGTCCGAGGTCGCCGCCCGCTTCACCCTCGATTCCATGCCCGGCCAGCAGATGAGCATCGATGCCGACCTCAACATGGGCATCATCGACCAGAAAGAGGCAGTGCGGCGGCGCTCGGAGATCGAACGCGAGGCCTCCTTCTATGGCGCGATGGATGGCGCCAGCAAGTTCGTCAAAGGCGATGCCGTTGCCGGCATCATCATCGTCCTCATCAACATCATCGCGGGCTGGACGATCGGCGTCCTGGAAATGGGAATGCAATGGCATGACGCGCTGGAGCGTTTCAGCCTGCTGACGATCGGCGACGGCATTGCAACGCAGCTCCCGGCCCTCGTGATTTCGGTCGCCACCGGGATCATCGTCACGCGCTCCTCGGCGGATCGCGAGCTCAGCACCGAAGTCTTCAAGCAGCTCTCCTCGGTGCCGCGAATCCCGCTCATCGTCGCCGGCGTTCTCGCTATCCTCCTGCTCCTCCCGGGAATGCCCAAATGGCCGCTCATCCTCATCATGGCCGTTGCAGTCCTGAGCTGGATCCGCCTTCGGCGGCACGCGGCAGCGACCGAAGAGCTGGAGGAAGCCGAAGCCCTGGAGACAGGCGAGCGGACTGCGTCGCCTGCGATAGAGGTCCGCCTCGGCCAGCGGCTCGCTGCCGACTATGGCGGCAACCACACCACCCTTCTCGACCGGATCGGCGGCCTTCGCCGACACTATGAGCAAATCTACGGATTTCTCATCCCGGCTGTACGGGTCACCGACAGCGAAGCCTTGGGCGACCTCGATTATGAAATCCGCCTGCTTGGATCGCGCTTCGCGTCGGGCCAGATCCACCCGGACCGAGTCCTCGCGATCGGCCAGCGCAAGCTCGATCCAACGCTCCAGGGTATCGATACGACCGAACCTTCGTTCGGGCTTCCAGCGCTCTGGATCGAGGAACAATCGGCAGAACGCGCGCGCGAAGGCGGCTTCAAGGTCATCGATCCGCTGACGGTGCTCATCACCCATTTGGGCGAAGTCCTGCAAAGCGAAATCGCGATGTTCGTGCCGCGGGCGCTCGTCGTCCGCCTCGTCGACGAGGTGCGCTCGAGCCAGTCCGGCCTCGTCGAGGAACTGGTCCCCTCGATCCTGACGATATCGGATATCCAGCGCGTCCTTCAGAACCTCGTCTCGGAGGGCGTGTCGATCGCCAATCCCGAACTCATCTTCGAACATCTGGTCGACCTTGCCAGAAGCCAGAAGGATACCGCCGAGCTTACGGAACTCGTCCGCCAGAGAATGGGCTATGCCATCTGCCATCCGCTGCGCGGCAGCCACGAGGACTTGGCGGTCCTCAACCTCGACCCCAGAATCGAAAACCAGATTGCGGCGACCATCGCCCAAGGCGCGCCGCACGGGCTGATCGTCGAACCGCGGTTAGCCGAAGCGCTGATCCGCAATCTTGCGGCGCTGACCGACAAAATGCTTCGCGAAGGACGCGCGCCGGTCCTGCTCTGCGGCAATGAACTCAGGCGTCACTTGCGAAGCTTTACCCGGCGCACGCTTCCCAAGCTCGCGATCCTGTCGCTTGCAGAAATCCCCACCCGAATCCACGTGCGCTCGTTTGACGTCGTCCGAGCGGACGTTCAGGCGTGAACTCCAAGGGAGCGATAATGACCGACGCGGATCTTATGGCACATGCGCGCGACGAACGGCTCAAACGCCTGCTCGGCTATCTCGCCTCCGATCCGGCCAATGCAGCGCTTCGCAGCGAGGCCGCGCAGCGGGCGCTCGATTGCCGCGAGCCCGCGGTCGCACGAGCGATCCTCGAGCCCGCCGAAGGCGCGCTCGAACCTGCAGACCTCAACCGCCTCGGCCTTGCGTTGATTCAGCTCGGCGAGGGTGGATCTGCCACCCGGATTTTCGAGAAACTGGTCGGCGAGGGTTGCGCCGAGCCGGCGATCCGCTTCAATCTCGCCTGGTCGCTGGCGCTCGAGAAAGACTATGATCGGGCGCTCGACTCCCTCGACGACAGCGTCACGGCAGAGCTCGGCCAGGCAGCGATGCTCGAAGTGCAGCTGTTGCACCAGAAGGGCGAGTTCGAGCGGGCGGCCGAGGTCGCCCGGCACCAGCTCGCGCAGCACCCCGGGGATAAGGGACTGGCCGCCGCAGTCTCGGTGCTCGCGCTCGATATCGAAGACGTGGACCTCGCCCGCGCCTGCGCTCTTGCTGCCGGTGAACATCCCGACGCGCTCACGACCCTTGGAACACTGGACCTTGGGGAACAGAAGCCAGCAGCAGCCCTGGACCGGTTTAACGCGGCGCTCGAGCGCAATCCGAACGTGCCAAGAGCCTGGGTCGGCCGCGGCCTTGCCGGGCTACTTCTTGGAGACGCCTCCAACGCGGCCGGCGATCTCGACCGCGGCGCGGACTTGTTTGGCGATCACATCGGATCGTGGATCGCCGCGGGTTGGGCCTATCTGATCGTAGGCGATCGCGCCAAGGCACGGGCCCGCTTCGAACGGGCACTCGCGATCGACGATAATTTCGCGGAGAGCCACGGCTCGCTTGCCGTGGTCGATGCTCTCGAGGGCGAGTTCGAGGAAGCGCGCAGGAAGACGGCTGTCGCGCTTCGGCTCGACCGGAACTGCTTTTCAGGCGGCCTTGCGCAGGTGCTTTTGACGACCCGCTCGGGTAAGCCGAAAACAGCGCAGGCGCTGTTCGAAAAGATGCTGACGACCCCGATCAACGCGCGTGGCGACACCGCCGCCCAGGCACTGGCGCGGCTCGGGCTTCGTTAAGGCCTAGCGGGGCGCGAGTCCCAGCTGCCGGATTGCAGCATCGACGAGCGCGCTGGTATCGGAATCCTCGCCCAGCATTCGGGCAACCTCGTTCGAAATGCGGTCGAACTCCGGTTCGTTCCCGATCTCGTCGCCAAGCTCCTCGGTCAGAAGCGCGCGAACGAACTTGCGCCGAAACTCCTCGTCGCCGAGTTCCTCTGCGGGTCCGGCCTGCCGAAGCCGCTGAAGCGGCCCGGCAGCAGACCGCGGCGCGCGAGCGGAACGGCCGGCCCGCTCGCGCGCAAGCCGCTGCAGCTGCAGCCTGAGCTGCAGGACAACGCGATCGACGGGACCAATGCTGCTCATCGGCACCGCTAGTGGGTGGTATGCTTTGACGCGAACTGCCTCAGCAGCAGGCTCGTTGCCGAAACATCGGAATCGGCTGCCACCGTATCGACGGGCGACTGGAGGTTGCGGATTTTGTCGATGAGGAGCGCCATGTCGCGGTTGAGCACCGGATTCTCCTGATTGGCAGCCATTCCTTCTTCGAGGAGCCGGGCCGATTCGCCGAACTCGTCGCGGATAAGATGGGTGAGTCCAGCGACGAACAGGCGCAGATAATGATCGGCGGGAAGAAGGGCGAGCGGCCCCCAGACCGACAGCGCCTCCGCGGCATCGCCGCAGGTCAGCAGGAAGAAGCCCAGCTGGAAACGGGCAATGACGAGGTCGGGCGCAAGCTCGACCGCTTTTCGAAGCGCCGGCAGCGCCTCGATCGGCCGGCCGATCCCCGCGAGCATCGAGCCCCGCAGAAAGTGCAGCCGTCCGTCCTCGGGATATTGGGCCAGCAACCGGTCGGTGCGTTCAAGATCGTCGGGCGCGCCAGCCTCGAGCGCGGAGATAAGGCCCTTAAGGGTCGCCTCGTCGCAAAGCTTTGCTGTCGCCACCAATGTTCAATACTCCTTCGCCATGCGTTTTTTCAATTTGAGAAGCGCTGCGGAATGCAGCTGCGAAATCCGTCCCCGCGAAAGGCCCAGAAGAAGCGCGATCTGCGCGAAGGAGAGGCCATGCTCGTAATGCTGGCGGACGACCACGGCCTCATTGGCGGGAAGCCGGTCTATTTCGCGAACGAGCTTGGCCTGGGTTTGCCGCCACACCAGGCCTTCATAGGCGCTCGGTGACGGGTCGGGATCGCGCTCGTCGGCAGCGAGGCGGGTTTCGAGAATCAGTCCGATCGCAAGGCTCGCCGCGATCGCGCCTAGACATTCGACCGGATCGTCTTCGGCTGCGATGCTTGCGGCCTTTAGCGATCCGACCCGCTCGCGCTGCTGCCGCCTTCTTGCGCTTAACTGCGCTTCCATCTCGCTTGACTTGGCAAAGCCATCACGGACCGCGCCGGCAATGCGGCGCCGCGCATAAGCCTCGAACGGTGCGCCGCGCAGCGGATCGAAGGCGTCGATCGCCTGGAGAAGGCCTGTGTAAGCCCATTGTTCGGCGTCGCGCCAGGCGGCGCTGCGCCCCCAGCTGCGGTGGCGCGATGCAATCGAGCGGGCGAGCCCGGCATAGCGGTTGAACAAAGGCTCACGTGCATCCTGCCGCTTTTCGAACCGGAGCCGCGCCCAGAGCAAGGCTTCGGTGCGCTCCGCGCGCACCAGCAGCGCGAGGCCTCGGCGGAGCGCACCGTTCAATGAAAACTCCCCAGCACCCCTTCGATCACGAGGCGCCACCCGTCGATGAGGACGAACATCAAAAGCTTGATCGGGAGCGAGATCTGCTGGGGTGGAACCATGATCATGCCAAGCGCTAGGAGAATGCTCGAGACGACGAGGTCGATGACCAGGAAAGGCAGAAGGATCACGAATCCGATCGTGAATGAAACTCTAAGCTCGTTGATGAGGAAGGCGGGGGCGAGCTTCATGATCTCGACCTGGTCCGGCCGCTGCGGAAGCGGGGTTCGTGCGATCGCATAAATGGCTTCAATGTCGCGGTCGCGGGTCTGGCGGAGCATGAAGTCGCGAAGCGGCGCGCTCCCCTGGGTGATCGCCTGCTCGGCGGTAATGGTCCCGGCCGTAAGCGGCCGGATCGCGGTCGCGTTGATCTGGCTGACGACGGGCGACATGGTGAAGACGGTCAGGAAGAGCGCGAGGCTCATCAACACCGCATTAGGCGGGGTCTCCGGCATTCCGAATGCATGCCGCACCATCGACAGAACAATGACCGTACGAACGAAACTCGTCATGGAGATGAGGATTGCGGGGAGGAAAGCGACGAGGCTCAAGAGGAACACCGTCCGGATGAGATCAGACCCGCCGCCGCCCGGCATAAGTGTGCCAAGCGGCTGCGCCGCGGCTGCCGCCTTTGTGATCGTGAGCATTGCGAGCGGCACGATCAGGAATCCTTCGAAGGGGAAAGCGGCCGGTGGCGAAGGACCGCCGGCCCGCCGGCGGTCACGAGCAGAAGATATTCGTCGTCGTCGCACTGGATGAGCGACAGATCGGCTGCCGGCCCGATCCGCCGTGTTTCAAGAACGCTGATCCGGGCGCGCGGCGCTTGTCGGCCGAACCAGGACGGAAAAGGACGCCCGTGGCGTTGCCGAAGGAGCAGGATCGCCAGAAAGGCGATGATGAGGCAGATGAAGAGCGCAAGGAAGACCCGCACCAGCGAGATGTCGGGCGCATTGCCGCCGCCGAGCTGCTGCGCGGCCGCCGGACTCGCCGCCGCGAGGGCAGCAGCCGAAATCAGGGGACGGGCAGCCACCTCTACCTTACGATCTCGACGATCCGCACGCCAAAATTGCTGCCGATCGCCACCAGTTCGCCGCGGGCGATGGTCACGCCGTTGAGGCGGAGCTCCACATCCTCGTTGAGCGCGGCATCGAGCGGGACCTTGTCTCCAGACTTGAGCTTCATCAGCTCGGAGACCTTGAGCCGCGCGGACCCGACCCGCGCCTCGAGCATCACCTCGAGTCCGGAGATGAGTTTCTGGTCGATCCCTTCCGCGTCGCTTGCGTGCTCATCGACGAGACGGACATTGCTGTTCTTGTCAGACATTCTTTTGGTTCACTTCCTGGGAGCAAGAATGAGCGAAGCCGCTCCATCATTGGTTTCAAGATGGCCGCTCAGCGTCGACTGTTGCCCGTCGATCAAAAGGTCGAGAGCGGCTTCGGTCGAGCGGTCGAGTATGAGGAGATCGCCCGGGCCGAGGTCTTCAAGCTCGGCAAGGGTGATCGCGCAGCGCCCAAGATCGAGCGTAAGATTCAATGCCTGTCCGGCAAGCGCGGCACGGATCCCGGGGACGGGGCGGCTGCGGGGCAGCCCGAGCGCGGACTTCACAAGCCGCACCGCGCTCTGCTCGCAAAGCGCGAGGCGGAACAGGTGGCGCGAGCGCGACAGCGAGAGTTGCCACCAGCTGCAGCCTGAAAGCTCCGGCGGCGCGGTTTGGACCGGTTCAGCCGGATCGTCTCCAACCGCCGACGCAATGCGCCGCAACAGATCGTCGGCACAGCTGTCCGCCAGGCGCTCGACCAAGGCCCGGTCGTTCGGCTGGAGAGTCTGCTGCACGACCGGACGGCCGAGCATGGCCGAGGCCATCGCGCATTCCGCGGCCGGTGTAAGCGTTATCGCCGCGCAGCCGAGCGCGCGCCAGCGGGTCGACTGCAAACCCGGCCAATCGTCCTGGCAGAGCGATGCGATGCTCGCTTCGCCCGAGGTCAGCCAATGCTCGCCCCAGCGTGCCGCGAGCGTCGCGAGCTGCGGCTCCAGCCGGTCCGGCATGATGGCGCCACGAGGGAGCCATGAAGCTGCGAGTGCGGTCATGCTCTCCTGCTTCAGCCCGCCTGGCCGCGAATGCCGAACAATTGCTGGATCATGTCGTTGGCGACGCTGATGATCTGCGAGGACGCCTGATATCCGCGCTGGATCATGATCATGTCGCCGAACTCCTTTGCGAGATCGACGTTCGAAGCTTCAAGGCGCTGCCCCATGACGGTCCCCGCTTCCTTCGACTTGGTCGTGAACAGCTGGCGTCCAGCCGACCCATTGTCGACGTAAAGGCCCCCGGTCTTTGCTTCGAGCGATTGCGGATCGCGGAAGTCGGCGATTGCGACAGCGCCCAGCGATTTCTTGTTGGTGTTGGAATAGGT
>Ga0157371_10005178_pt1 | contig 11096 bp, 11 predicted proteins | sample C45metaG_FD_113462 | JGI IMG/M metagenome (GOLD analysis project Ga0157371, IMG submission 113462) | Corn rhizosphere microbial communities from Kellogg Biological Station, Michigan, USA - C4-5 metaG | ecosystem: Host-associated > Plants > Roots > Rhizosphere > Soil | place: USA: Michigan... | reverse complement strand
TGGCCAATGGCGACGTAGATGCAGCGGACCTGCTTGGTGACATCGCCAGAAGCCCAGTTGGCCTTCTGGTTGATGATCGTGTCGATCGCGATGGCGGACTTGCCGGTCTGGCGGTCGCCGATGATCAGCTGGCGCTGGCCGCGGCCGATCGGGATCATGGCGTCGATGGCCTTCAGGCCAGTCTGCATGGGCTCGTGGACGCTCTTGCGCTCCGTCACGCCGGGCGCCTGAAGTTCCAGGGCACGGGTGGTCTCGGCAACAATGTCGCCCAGGTCGTCGATGGGGGCACCCAGCGGGTCCACCACGCGGCCCAGGAAGGCGTCGCCCACGGGGACGGACAGGATCTCACCGGTGCGGTGAACCTCCTGGCCTTCTTCAATGCCGGTGAAGTCACCAAGGATGATGACACCGATCTCGCGGACGTCAAGGTTCTGGGCCAGGCCCAGGGTGCCGTCTTCGAAGCGAAGCAGCTCATTGGCCATAACGGAGGGAAGTCCCTCCACACGGGCAATGCCATCGCCGGCAGTGGTAACCCGGCCAACCTCGACGCGTTCGGCGTTGCCCGGTTCGTAGGACGCCGCGAAGTCATTCAACGCACTACGGACGTCGTCGGCGTTGATGGTCAATTCGGCCATCTGCAGTCCCTGCTCTCCTATTTCGCGATCACCGCAAATTGGCGATGACCTAGCTTTCGCACCATTCCCGACCTGTGTGGGCGGGCGGTTTGGTTTCTTACTGATAATGCTTTGTGGCTATCCAGCCAGCTGGCGGCGCAATTCGCCCAGCCGGGCCATGACCGAGGCATCCACGACCTCGTCACCCACCCGGACACGTACTCCGCCGATGAGGGCGGGGTCAACGCGGACGTTGATGTTCAGTTCACGCCCATAAAGGGAGTTGAGCCCTCGCTGCAGCCGGGCAAGCTGTCCATCCTGCATCGGGCGGCTTACCGTGACTTCGGCAATCCAGCGCTGCTGGCGTGCCGCTGCCAAGTTGGCAAAACGCTCGATGAGCTTGACTGTCTTGAGTCCGCGCGGATTGACAACAGCCTGGCGGATCAAGGCCTGGGCTTCGCCGCTTGCGCCGGGAACCAGTTTGATCGCCAAGTCCAACTTGGCGGACTCGCTTGCCTGCGGCTCCACCAAGGCGCGCTGCACCTCGTGGCTGGAATCAACGGCCTGGGAAAAGGAGAACAGTTCGCTCTCCAGCGATGCCAGGCCGCCAAGGCCGGAAACGGAGTTGCCGGAACTTGCAGACGTGTTCCGATTTTCTGCAACGGCAATGACCACTGTTGCGGCCACGGTCTCGAGTGCATCGCCAAGGTCACGTGCATCGCTCCAGCGCGCTGCAGCCAAATGGCCAACTATCGCTTCTGCTTCCGCAGAAACCTTGCCCTTGACCAGTGAGGAAACCAGTGCGGACTTTTCAGCGCCCGTGCGGGACGGGTCAGTGAGCGAGCGGCGCAAGCCGGCCGAGCTGTCCAGAACCGCAAGGATGGAAAAAAGCTCCTGAGCCAACGACAGCGACGCCGTGGGAAGCGAGGCTTCCAACTGGCCCAATGCTGTGGTCAGCGATTCGCTCGATACACCTGCCATTACTTCGCTGCACCTTCGCTCTGCTTGTCCAGCTCAGCCAGGAAACGGTCCACGACACGGCTGGCGCGGGCGTCGTCGTCCAGCGACTCGCCCACAATGCGACCGGCCAGCGTGGTGGCCAGCGAACCGACCTCGGAACGGAGCGAGACAACAGCGGCCTGGCGTTCGGCGGCAATGGCCGTCTGCGCCTGTTCCGTGATGCGCGCAGACTCGGAAGCGGCCTTCTCCTTCAGGTCTGCCAGGATCTGGGCACCTTCGGCGCGGGCTTCCTCACGGATGCGGTTTGCTTCCGTTCGTGCTTCAACCAGCTGCTGCTTGTACTCACCGAGTGCAGCCGAGGCCTCGGCCTGGGCCTTCTCAGCCTTCGCAATGCCGCCTTCAATGGCTTCAGTGCGGTCGGCGTAGGTCTTCTCAAACATCGGGACAACGAACTTGACCACGATGAACATGAGAATGGCGAAGCCGACAGCCACAACCAGTACTTCAGACCAGCTGACAGCCAGCGGGCTGGGCGCAGCATCCGCCGCATTGGCGGAGGCTAAAACCATGAGGTTATTCATATTTCACCCGTCCTTTTCTACTCGTATGTTGAAGGTTCGTAATTCTCTTTACTTGAGAACGAACGCAAACACGAGGCCGAGGATGGCGAGTGCTTCGGTCAGCGCCAGGCCCAGGAAGGCGAGGGGCTGGAGCACGCGCTGTGCTTCCGGCTGGCGTGCAACGCCGTTGATGTAGGCGGCGAAGACCAGGCCCACGCCAATGGCACCACCAATCGCAGACAGACCGTAACCGATGAGGTTCAGCGAGCCGTTGATATTTCCCGTCATTGTGTTTCCTTTCAAGATGCCCGAAGGCAGGTTGTTTGGTTCAAGTTATCCCCCGCGGGGAATTCTTTTGGTGTGTTTAGTGGCTGTCCGCGTGGACAGCGCCTTCAATGTAAATTGCTGTCAGCAGGACAAAGACATAGGCCTGGAGGACCATGATCAGGGCCTCAAGCATGTACATGGCCGTGGCACCGGCCAGGATCAGGATGGAAGTGCCCTTCAGCAGCCAGCTCTCCTGTGCGATCAGGAACTCAATGCCCGAACCGGCAATCAGGACAATCAGGTGCCCGGCCAGCATGGTCGCAAACAGACGCAGGCTGTGCGTCATGGGGCGGACCACGAAGTTCGAGATGATTTCGATCGGCACCACGAGCGGCAGGATGTACCACGGAACGCCGGAGGGAACCACGGCCAGCTTGAAGTAGCGGATGCCGTTGACCTTCACGCCAACGCCGATCCAGACCACGTACACCAGCAGCGCAAGCACGTAGGCGCCCGAGACGTGGGAGAAGCTGGGGAGCTGGATGAACGGGATGGTGCCGTAAAGGTTGTTCAGCAGGATGAAGAAGAACAGCGAGAACAGCAGCGGCACGTACTTCTTGTAGTCCTTGGCACCGATGACGTCCTTGCCAACGGAGTTGCGCACAAAGCCATAGGCCATCTCGCCCACGAATTGCAGCCTGCCGGGAACCAGCTGGCCCTTGCGGGCTGCCGCTACGAAGAACCAGGCGATGATCACAACGGAAAGCAGCACCAGCGCCATCTGCTTGGTGAATTCAAACCCGCCGATCGTGAAGAACGGGGTCAAGTGGGTTTCGACGCTGGGCGGGGTAAAGCTTCCACCATCTTGGGCGGGGAGCATAAGCGCGATCAACGCGTTTCCTCTCTGCAGAGTCCATAATTGGGCTGGATTTCGGGGACCGGGGAGCACATTGCCCCGAAGCCCCCAACGTTATTGAAAAAATGTGATATCACTGATGCTCAGTCCCTTTGCCGCCGGCTGCGTTTGGTGTTCCCATCCGCTTTCTTCGACCCGGTCGGTCCAAAGCGGCGGGCAAAGGACAGGTAGAAACCGCCGGCGAGTCCTGTGAATGCCCCGGCCAGAACAATCCAATGCGTTCTGAGCAAAATATCCAGAACCCACCCTATCAAACTCCAGACAACAATTCCGCCAATAATGTAGCTAAAGACGATCATCCCGGAATTGTAGCCGCCGTTGTTGTTGGCATTTTTGGGGTTGCCTGAAGCGGCCGAATACCGATCTTCCGGACCCGGGTCGGTGCTCATTTGGTGTCCCCGGCGGAGCCTGTCGAATCCTGCGGTTCAGCAGGGTCGTTGTAGAGCAGCAGGCGCTGCCTGCTGAAGGTGACCACCTCGGTGGCCTGCCACAACACAACCACCACGACGCCGGCCGCAGCGAACCATGGACCGTTCAGCCAGGTGGGGGTGCCCAGGGTGAAGAGTATGACGGCGAAGCCCACCACCTTGACCAGGTAGGTCACCATGAAGACGCCGATGGCCCCCGACGGGTTTTTCCGGCCGTAAATGTGGCCAACCAGCAGGCTGAGGCCGAAGAATACGACCACCACGGCGGAGCCAAAGGCCACACTGCCCACTCCCGCCCAGCCGCTGACCACCAGTGCCGCAACGGCCAGTGCGGCCGTCGCTGCGGAGGCTATCAGCAGGCATTTCTTGAGAATGTTCAGCCAGGGGGTCGCTGAAGGGCCGGAGGCCGGAAACGGCTCCTGTGCAGCACCGTTCAAGGCACCTTTGTCCTTCAATAGAATCTCCATCATGAGGGGCGCGTTCGGATTGAAAGCCACGGGAGCGCCACGGCGAGAACCGCCAAGGATAATTCTACATGAGATAGAACTGCACGCCGACAGGAACCATCCACGGAACGCTACTCCCCCGCTACCCCGCCGGCCGCGCCGTTGCCCGGCGCATGGGCTGCCTTGTGGCGGAAGTACCGCTGGAACAGGGTGGGTGTGCGCAGGTACAGCAGCACCACGGCAAGGCAGAGCGCGGTGGCACTGATCTGCATGGCGCTGTTTCCCTGCGCGGCAATGATGCCAAGGACACTGACCACCACGGTGGCCGTGCTGACCACCGCCGTGGCCTGCAGGTGGCCCAGACCCACAATGTTCAGCCGCTGGTAGACGTGCTGGCGGTGCGAGGCGTACCACCGCTCCCCCGCCAGCAGGCGCCGCAGGAAGGTCACAAAGGTGTCCACGAGGTAGATGAGCACCGGCGAGAATATGTATTCCACGGGGACTTTGGCCAGGAAGGCCGCCATGGCCGTGACCGAGATGGAAGCCCCCAGCAGGTAGCTGCCGACGTCGCCCATGAATACCTTCCGCCGCCCCAGGTTCCACGGCAGGAAGCCGGCAAAGGCGGCCGCAATCGCCACACCGGCAAAAACCAGCCAGTCATGGCCGGTGACCACGCCGGCGTATGCGTAGAAGCCACCAACCAGCAGTCCGTGCATGCCGGAAATGCCGTTGATGCCGTCCATGAAGTTGGAAACGTTGATATAGGCGGCCACCGCGATGGCGCCGGCCGGGATCCACCACATCTGCTGGGCGCCCGGGTCGATGACGGCCACGGCGCCCGTGGCCACGGCTCCCACGGCCAGCTGCAACCCGGCCCTGAGTGCAATGGGCAGGCCCCTGATGTCCTCCACCCAGCCAATGGCGGCGGCAGCCACGGCAACCAGCAGAACCACCACCAGCGTTGCCTGCGCCTGGCCGGCAGCCACACGGCCTTGCGGCAGGAAGATCGCGGTAAGCAGGCCTGCGGACAGGGCCACCGCCGTCGTAATTCCCATGCCTCGGATGGTGGGCGTCTGGTGCGAGGACCTGGCGTTGGGTACGTCAAGGACGCCTGCACGGACCAGGAGGGGCCGGGCCGCCAGGGGCAGGACCAGTGCCAGCACCAGTGCCACGGCACCAACCGTGAGCGCAGCGCCGGGCATCATCGCGCTTCCGCCGCTATGTCGCCGTCGGACTCGTCAATGCTGGGCAGCTCCGGGCCAGACTCGTCGCGGCAGCGCTGCAGCCACAGTTCCAGGCTCAGCTCGGCGGGGTCCAGGGGGCGTGCGTGCGTGTGTGAAATCTTCGGGTGGCCGTCAGGGTCCTTGATTTCGTCGTCGCCCGTGAGCTGTTCGTGGAGCTTCTCGGAGGGGCGAAGGCCGGTGATCTTGATCTCAACCTTTTTGCCCGACATGGCGATCATGCGCTCGGCCACATCCATGATGCGCACGGGATCGCCCATGTCCAGGATCAGCACGTCGCCGCCGTGGCCGATGGCGCCGGCCTGGATGACCAGCTGGCATGCCTCCGGGATGGTCATGAAGAAGCGGGTGACGTCCGGGTGGGTGACCGTGACGGGGCCGCCATTGTTGATCTGGTCGGTGAACAGCGGGAGCATGGAGCCGCGGCTGCCGATGACATTGCCAAAACGGACGGAAACGTAGCGCTTGCCCGTTTCGCCCGCCATCCAGGACGTGATCTTCTCCGCCGCGCGCTTGGAGTGCCCCAGGGCCGTGGTTGGGCTCGCCGCCTTGTCGGTGGAGACATTGACAAAGGTCTCCACGCCCACGCTGCGGGCTGCGGCCAGCACGTTGAGGGAGCCCAGCACATTGGTCTGCCAGCCTTCCTTGGGGAACATCTGCAGCAGCGGCGCGTGCTTGAGTGCGGCCGCATGGAACACCACCTCTGGGCGGCGCCTGGCAAATATGCCCATGAGCGTCTCGGCGTCGCGGATGTCAGCCAGCACGGTGGTGTCGTCATTGAGCAGGCCGTGGCCCAGGATGGAAAATTGCGTGTGTTGCAGGCCTGTTTCGTCTCGGTCCAGCATGATCAGCTCGGCCGGGTCGAAACCGTGCAGCTGGCGGCAGAGCTCGGAGCCGATGGAGCCGCCTGCACCCGTGACCAGGACGCGCTTGCCGGTGACGTAGCTGGCGATCTGTTCCACCTTGATGTCCACCGGGCGGCGGCCGATCAAGTCTTCCACGTCAATTTCGCGGAAGTCGGTGAGGCCGCCCTTGTTGTCCCGGTTGGTGTCGGGAGTGAGCATTTCCTGCAGAGGGGGCAGCACCAGGACCTTGATGCCCAGGCCGGAGACACTGTCCGAGATCTCCCGGATGCGTTTGGCCTCCAGGTGTGCGATGGCCAGCACCACCACCGTGGACTTGGTGCGGCGGATAATTTCCGGCAGTTCGTCCCCGCGCCCCAGCACGCCCACCGAGCTCAGCCGCAGGTGCTTCTTGGTGGTGTCCGCATCGATGAGCCACAAGGGAACGTACGGGGATTCCGGGTCCTGGATCATGCGCGTCACGAGGGAGTTGCCCAGGAACCCGGCTCCGTAGATGAGGGTCTTTTGGGCCTGCTCCCCAAACGTGGGCTTACCCTCTACGTAAAGGCGCTTGAGGTAGCGGACGGCCGCCATCAGCAGGGCGGCAAACGGGAAGGCAATGGCGCTGACGGAGCGGGCAATGTGGATTTCCTGGACGGTCAGGAACAGGAACACGCTGGTCACTGCGGCCACAATCAAGGTGGCGGCAATGAGCACCCTCGCCTCCTGGATGCTGCCGAAGGTGTAGCGCCCCCGGTAAAGGGCCAGCGACCAGCCCGCAATGAGCTGGGTGGCAATGGCCACGCCGATCAGCAGGACCAGGCCGCCCACGTTGATGAGCCGGACGTCCAGCTCATACCGCAGCAGGACGGCCAGCAGCAGTGCCACGGTCCAGGCCAGTGAGTCCAGGATGCCTTGGGCCCACAGCCACAGTGGCGGCTTTCCCTCGCCGCCTGCCGGGGTGGTGCCGGAGTGGCCTCTTGCCGAGTTGCTCGTCGTGTTCAACGTGATTCGTAGTCCGTTTTCTGCCCGGTGGTGTGTGGCATTGTGCATGGCGCGCGCTGTGCGGCCAGCGACTCAACAGTCCAATAGGTGGGGCTGTACTAAAGTGGAAGCTATTAAAGATAGTAATCGCTCCGCCGAATACCCAAGCGTTTAGCCGTGCCGCGCCGTGCCCTGTGCGGCCGAGAGGAACCCATCTTGCAAGATACCGTGGCCGTTGCCGCGCTCACCTTTGACCGGCCGGACGACGTCCGTACCTTGCTGGGGGCCTTGTCGCAGCAAACCCACGCCCTGCACGCCATTGCCCTGGTGGATGCCGGGACTTCGCCGGTGGCGGACATTGCCGCCGCATCGGGCGTTCCCGTGGACTATGTGAGGTCCCTGGCCAACCTGGGCGGAGCCGGCGGATTTTCGCTGGCGATCCTCAAGGCGATTGCTTCCGGCGCCGAGTGGGTCTGGATTATGGACGACGACGCCCATCCCGAGGACCCCAATTGCCTGGCCACACTCCTCGAAGCCGCCAAAAGCCGCGGCCAGGACGTGGTGGTACCCCTCATCGTGGCCCCGGGCGAACCCCGCAAGCTGTCCTTTCCCTTCCGTCTCGACGGGCACCTGACCCATGAGCGTTCCGTGGTGGAACCGCTGGGCTTCATTGCCGACGTCGGACAGTTTTTCAACGGCGCCCTGATCCGCACCGATGTGTTCTTCAAGGTGGGGCTGCCGGACCTGCGCCTTTTCATTCGGGGCGACGAAGTCGATTTCATGCTGCGGCTGCGGCAGGCGAAGGTCAAGTTCGGCACCGTCACGTCCGTTGCCCTGACCCACCCGGCGGGCTGGGGCGAAGTGAAGGAGGTCATGGGCGACCGCTTTCACGTGCTGGTCCCGGAGACCCCGTTCAAACGCTTTTACTACTACCGCAACCGCGGCTACCTCACCCGCAGGCACCGCCGCCTGCGCTCCTTTGTCGCCGACGCCGTCGGCTACCCCCTCTTTTTCCTCAGGGACGGCGACTTCAAGGGTCTGGCCAAATGGGCTTCGGCCTATGGTGCGGGCCTGCGGGGAGCAAAATTCGGGCCGGTCAAGGACCAAAAGTTTTGAGCGGCAACCGGCGGGAGAACTTTTACATCGTCGTCACCACGTTCAACCGGCAGGACTACCTGGCACAGTTGTTCGACTCCATTGCGGCGCTTGACCCGGCACCCGACGGCGTAGTGGTGGTGGACAATGCCAGCACGGACGGCACGGCCGCCGTCATCGACAAGGCCGCCGCACAGCTGGCGGCGCTCGGCACCCCCATTCCGCTGGTGGTGCACCGCCTCGCCGAAAACGCCGGAGGCGCTGGCGGCTTTTCAGCAGGCGTGGACCGCGCCCTGGCAGAGGGTGCCCAGTGGCTGTGGCTGATGGACGACGACGTCACCACGGTTCCCGGGGCCATCGCCGCCTTTGGTCCGTGGATGGACAAATACGACGCGATGGTGGGCCGGCGCTACAACTCCGCCGGGCAGCCATTTTTCTGGCAGCACAATTTCAGCGATTTCCTCGGGTTCCCGCTTCCCGTTCCGGGGGACGTGTTCAAAAATTCAAATGAATTCGCCACCAATGTGGGCTGCTTCGAAGGCATGCTGCTGCACGCCGACGCCGTGGCGGAGGTTGGCCTGCCCGATCCGCGCTTCTTCCTGAACTGGGATGACGCCATCTACGGTTGGCTCATTTCGCTCCAGCGCCCCGTGATGTACGTCAATGCTTTTGTACTGCAGAAAACCCGCGAACAGCGCACCATTGACCTGGGCATCAGGCACCTCAATGATTCCTCCGACCTGAGCCGCTTTTACATGATGCGCAACCGGGGGCTGGTGGCCCAGTACCTGCGCGCGAAGGGGAAGTACAACCCGGCGGGCTTTGCGTTGGGCACAGCGCTGACGGCCGGCAAGGAGCTGCTGCGCCTGGCCGCCGTCGAGAAAACCCTGCGTGGCAGCGGCAAGCTGCTCAAGGGCTGGCGCGAATCCCGGCGCATCATGGCTGATGCAGCCTGGCAGCCCATGCCCCCATTGGACCGGACCCGCTAGGGCAGGCTCAGGGCTGGCTTTCCGCGGGGGCCGACTGGTCCTTGGCGGCGGGTTCAGGCTCCGCCACCGCAGTCTCCGGCTCCGCCACGGGGGTCTCCGCAGGCTCCGCCGTCTCCGGCTCCGCGACGGGGGTCTCCGCAGGCTCCGCCGTCTCCGGCTCCGCCACCGGAGTCTCGGCAGGCTCCGCCGTCTCCGGCTCGGCCGCCACTTCCGGCTCCGCCGCCGGTTCCCACATCTCCGGCTCAGGGTCGTTGCCCAGGGCGCTGGGGACCATGCGCTGGATGGCCGCCAGGCTGATGGCGCCCTCGCGCACCACCCGCAGGCGCAGGCCCGTGGCGTCTACAATGGTGGACGGCACGGGCTCCGTGCCCTCAAGCGGACGGAAGCCGCCCTCCAGGTAGACCTCCACCGACTCGGCCAGCTGTTCGCGGGCTTCCGACGCCGTTTGCGCAGCCGGCTGGCCCGTGCGGTTGGCGCTGGAGACCGCCAACGGCCCCGTGGCGGTCAGCAGGTCAAGGGCAAGCTGGTCGTCCGGCACGCGCAGGGCCACGGTGCCAACGGTCTCGCCCAGGTCCCAGGTGAGTGAGGGCTGGGCGTGGAAGATGATGGTCAACGGGCCGGGCCAGTACTTCTCGGCCAGCTTCCGGGCGTCGTCCGGAATGTCCGTGGCCAGCCCTTCCATGGTCCCGATGCGTGGGATCAACACTGGCGGGGGCATGTTGCGGCCCCGCCCCTTTGCTGCCAGCAAGGTGGCCACGGCCTGCGGCGAGAAGGCGTCAGCCGCAATGCCGTACACCGTGTCGGTGGGCATCACGATGACCTGCTTGGCGGCAATGGCCTTCTGCGCATGGGCCAGGCCCTCGACGCGCTGGTCATCGTTGGTGCAGTTATAGGAAGTGGTAGTCACGGCTTCATTCTTTCATCACGTCGTCATTGTTTCCTTACACGGTGCGGCGATTGGCCTTAGCGCCGTAGGCCGCTCGTGGCACGGTCCCTGCCCGTCAAGTCCTGGTGGGTGGTGACGGCTTCCCAATGGCCGCCCTCCTTGAACAGGGCCGCCATCTGCTCCGCCTGGACTTCGGCGTGCTCCATGACGAAATACCCGCCCGGCCGGAGCAGCCTTGCCGCTGCGGCAATGGCTGCCGTGGGCATTTCCAGGCCGTCCGCTCCCCCGCCGTACAGGGCCATGTGCGGGTCATGCAGGCGCACCTCGACCTCCCGGGGGATGGCCCCGGCCGGGATGTAGGGCGGGTTGGAGACCACCACGTCCACGGTCCCGTCCAGCTCCGGAAAGGCAGTGCGCAGGTCCCCATGGACCAGTTCGACGCCGGTGCCCGCCAGGTTCCCTGCCGCCCACGGGTAGGCCTCATCGCTCAATTCGACGGCGTATACACGGCATCCAGGCACTTCGGCCGCGAGCGAGCCGGCTATGGCTCCGGAGCCCGTGCCGAGGTCGACGGCGGTGCTGATGCACTCTTTCCGCCCCTGTGTGAGCTTGAGCAGCACGTCAACGGCCAGCTGGACCACTGACTCGGTTTCTGGCCGGGGCACGAACACGCCCTTGCCGACCCGCAGTTCCAGGTGGCGGAAATATGCCACGCCCGTAATGTGCTGGAGCGGTTCGCGTGCGGCCCGGCGGTGCACCAGTTCTGCATAGCCTGCGGGCGCCCCGGCCGTGCCAAAGAGCATGGCCGCCAATTCCCCGCGCCCCACGCCGAGCAGGTGGGCGGCCAGCAGCTGTGCATCCACCGCGG
>Ga0157371_10005175_pt1 | contig 11102 bp, 7 predicted proteins | sample C45metaG_FD_113462 | JGI IMG/M metagenome (GOLD analysis project Ga0157371, IMG submission 113462) | Corn rhizosphere microbial communities from Kellogg Biological Station, Michigan, USA - C4-5 metaG | ecosystem: Host-associated > Plants > Roots > Rhizosphere > Soil | place: USA: Michigan... | reverse complement strand
GTCATTACCTGTTCTGCCCCAAGATGCTCTTAATTTCAGCTCATTAATTACATCAGATTTAAAGAAGTCTTCCTGAGAAATGCGCCATCCTGCCGAAACACCAGGGAAAAACCCGTAGCGTTTTCCTTCCGGAAAGTTCTGCGAACCATCGTAACGCATGGTGTAATCGATCAGGTACTTGCTTTTATAGTTGTAAGATAAACGGCTGATGTAATTGATACGTGCTGCTTCAGCTGCGCTGGAATTGTTTTGCTGACCAATAAGGCTTCCGGCAAAAAGCTGGTCCAGACTATTGCTGAGGTAATTTGACCTGGAGGCATTAATAATATCAGTATTTCCTTTAAAGCTCTCGAAAGCTACAAAAGCATCAAATGAATGATCGTTAATGGTTTTTGAATAACCTAGTTTTAAGTTGAGCAACCCCTGCCCAATGTCGCCTCTTTGTTCAAAAAGCGAAGGGGCAATTGTTGAGGCTACCTTTACATAATCTTTTGTTGCCGGATCATAACGGTATGCCGGTGGCGGAGTTTTTGTAAAGGATTTTGTTTTGGATACCGTTTTATCATAAGCATAATAACCATCTGCAAACAACCCTGGTGTAACCTTATCCAGCTTCCAGCTAAATGAAGCTTTGGTTTGCAGGTAGTCGGTAGTAAAGCGCTGATATCCTGCTTCGCCCGAGGTAATATATACCATGCTGTTATCAGGACCGCCACCAATACCTACACCAACAAGTCCGTTATCATAAACAGGTGTCAGATAAGGATAAGCCAGCCATAGTTCTCTAAAAATACCACCTGCATCATAACCGCGCTTTGCAGCATTGCGAAACTCATTGCGATAGGACACATCAACACCGATTTTAAAATTATCGGTTACGTTTACATCCACATTTGCCCTTGCCTGATCTTGCTTGTAATAAGCTGCATCACGCTTGTAAATTCCATCTTGTTTCTGGTGCTGGCCAGAAAAAAAATAACTCACCTTATCTGTACCTCCGCTTAACGACATGATATGGTTTTGCTGCAGTGCGCGTGTTTTCATTACTGCATCCCACCAGTTACTGTTTGGATAAGCAAGCGGATCTGATCCATCACGGAACTTCTCTATGGCTTCCGTTGTCCAGGTAAGCTGCTGGCCTAGTAAAGCATCGTATTCATTTGTTGCCTGTGCATACTGGTAAGAATTAAGCATTTGCGGCACACGTGTAGGCTGGGTGCTTGCCCAGTTGGTGCCGAGGCTAAGTACCGGCTTGCCCGACTTACCTCTTTTTGTTGTAATGAGAATAACACCATTGGCTGATCTTGCACCATAAATAGCAGCACTTGCATCTTTAATTACGGTGAATGATTCAACATCAGCAGGATTTAACCTGGCAAAGCCACCTGACCTGTCAGGAATCCCATCGATAACAACCAGGGCACCTGAATTACCAAGTGTACTCTTTCCGCGGACAAACACATCGGCATTGTCGTTGCCCGGCTCACCACTTCTGGCATTTACAATTAGGCCGGGAACCTGGCCTGCAATGGAATTGGTAAGGTTGGTGGATGGCGATTTGGCAAGTTCCGCACCACTAATGGTTGCTACCGCTCCGGTTAGGTTTGCACGTTTCTTTGTGCCATAACCCACCACCACGATCTCGTTTAGTCCGGAGCCGGATGCTTCTTCCAATTCTACTTCAATGTGCTTTCGGCCATTTACTGCAACTTCCTGATCTGTAAAGCCGATGTAGCTGAAAATTAATACTGCATTTTCAGGAACACTTAATTTAAATTTTCCATCACCATCTGTTTTAGTACCAAGCTGGGTTCCCTTTACACGGACCGTGGCATTTGGCAAGCCTACATTGTTGTCGGTTACCTTTCCGGTGATCTGCTGCTGCGCAAATACCTGGGCATAAAAAACAAAAAAGAGCAGTAATAGCGTAAGCTTTTTCCCGAGCAAATCAGGATAGCCTAACTTTTGGATAGTAAGTTTCACGTTCATATTTAGTTTTGATTTGGTTAGGTAATAGCGCAGTATATTTACTAGTCTAGTCTATACTGTTCTATTATTACGTAAATATAAAAGAAGTTTTTTCACAATTGCAAATTTTAGTTTCATAAGTGCCTTAAATTGTATTTAATGATTAAATAAAAATTATTACCTTGTGAAAGAAAAACTAAAACGACGTTTTACATACCTATAGACTAGTGTAGCCCAACCTACCGTTATGATAACCATTTTTGAAAAAATACAGGAACTTGAAGAAGTACCATCCTATTCTAAACACGAACAATTTGTACAGGGTATAATTAATGCCATAGACGAAAGAATAATCTCTAAAGGAGAAGCGCTACCATCCATAAACATATTGATTAAGGAACTTGGTTTTGCCAGAGAAACCGTAATGAAGGGCTACAGGGAGCTCATCAGCCGTGGAATAGTAGAATCGAAAAACAGGCTCGGATATTTTGTGGCCAATGATGATACGGAACAGACTTTAAAAGTAGCGCTGCTGATGTACCTGATTGACTCTTTTCAGGAGCAGTTTTACAGGAATTTTAGAAATGAACTGGGGCCAAATGTACATATTGATGTTTTTTTTCATCATGGGAACATCACTATGTTCGAAACCATGCTTGATATGATTAAAGGTAAGTATGGTGTATATGTAATTTCGCCAATACCACATCCTAAAACCAAACACCTGCTGGACATGTTACCCAGCAACAAATTCATCATGTTTGACCGATATGAACCGCTTAAAGGTGAGTTCAATTATATTACACAGGAGTTTGAACACTCTACCTACAATGTACTGGCAGAACTGGCAGAAACCATAAAGAAATTTGATGAGATGATCTTTTTTCATGTTCCGGGCTCTCTGGATCCTGTTGAGATCATTAAATCATTTAAAAAATTCACTAAAGATTTTAAGGTTAACACACGGATTTTAAAAGAGTATGAGCCCGGCAGTGTAGAAAAAGGAAAGGTATATTTTACATTGAACAACTCCGAAATATGGAAAATACTTAAGGACTGCGAGGCAAAGAAGTTGCAACCAGGGAAAGACATAGGCATATTATCGCACAATGATGAGGTGGTTAAAGAAATTATTGGCGGTGGCATTACTACTTATTCTGCAGACTTCTCTTTAATGGGCAAAAAAGTTGCTCAGGCGGTATTGAAAAAGGAAAAAGTACAGGAAACTATCCCTACTGTTCTGATCAGAAGAAAATCGTTATAACCCACACAGATGAATACAACTGCCTTTATCACCTTTATTGTGGTTACCTTTCTGGTAGGGGTGATTTCCTGGTTTAAAACCAGAAGGCATAAAATAACTACCTCGACAGGTCTTTTTCTGGCCAACCGCACCCTAAGCTTCACCGCTGTAGGCAGTGCTTTATTTTTCACCAATATCAGCGCAGCGGAGTTTGTAGGCAGCAGCGAATCAGTTTATGTAAACAACATGACGGTAATGGCCTGGGGCATTAGCTCTGTATTTGCCATGCTGGTGGTTTCGGAATTTGTGATTCCTGTTTATTTAAAAGGCGCCATGTCTACCACACCTGATTTCCTCGAAAACAGATACGATCCGGGGACAAAGAAACTGGTTTCATTTCTGTTCCTGATCAGCTACATGGTAAACCTGCTTCCTATTGTATTGTATAGCGGTGCTGTTGCGCTAAACGGCCTGTTCCATTTTTCGGATATATGGCACCTCAGTTATGGAACCAGCATCTGGATATTGGTTTGGTGCATAGGGTTGGTTGGTAGTTTATATTCTATTCTGGGAGGCCTAAAGGCCATTGTAATCTCGGATCTGGTTTTAGGGATCTGTATGTTTACAGGGGCATTAATGCTGGCATACTTTGGGCTAAGCCATGTAGGCAATGGCAGCCTTCAGCAGGGAATACACACCATCCTTACCTCAAAAACGGAGCATTTTAATTCCATTGGCACATCGGCAGATGCCGTTCCTTTTTCTACAATATTTACAGGTATGATCTTGATGAATCTCTTTTACTGGGGTACTGAACAGGTAATTGTTCAACAAGCCCTGGCATCATCTGATCTGAAGACCAGTCAGAAAGGTATTGCCCTGGCCTGCGCAGGAAAACTACTTGGCCCGCTGCTGTTTATTTTACCGGGAATTATTGCCGTTCATATGTATAGCAGTATGCAGAACACAACAGAGGTATTTTCAAGGGTGGTAAGTGATGTATCGCCTCCGGTACTAAGCGGCTTTATTGCGGCAGTTATTTTTGGTGCTGCAATCACGTCCTTTTCGCCGGGATTAAACAGCGCCAGTACCCTGTTCACCTTAAACCTATACAAACCTTTTAAAGAAAAAAAAGGGATAATAGTTACGGAAGCTGATCTGCTAAGGAACTCGAAAAGATTTGAGTTGTTCGCTTCTTTACTGGCTATGTTTATTGCACCGCTGATCATTTTTTCAAGCGATACCTTTTACACCTTTATGCAAAAGATAAATGCAGCGTTCAGCGTGCCCATCTTTACCATCATGTTTGTGGGTTTTGTAACCAAACGCGTTCCGCCTGTTGCTGCTAAAATAGGGCTTGGCTTTTGCTTTACCGGCTATATACTTACTCAAGTTGTTTTTGACACCGGCATCCACTTTCTGCATGTGCTTGCTATTCTTTTTGTGCTCACAGCAGCAATAATGCTCATCATAGGAAAGCTGTTCCCTATGCAAACTGCTTATGTTGCACAGAACAAACAGGTAGTAGATTTAAAACCATGGAAGAACCGCCATTGGGTAAACGGCCTTTTATTACTGATTATGGTTATTTTGTTTGTGCTGTTTTCCAGATCAGGAATAGCAACTTAACTTTTCGCGAACTTATCTGCTATTAAGTTCAGATTAATACCATGTTCAAGGTAAGCTTTTAATCCATCCACTACGGTTGTAAAGCCCCCGCTGGCCCCATTGATCTCGGCAAGTAATTCATCACCTGTGGTTTGGAAACCATACTGTGTAATGGTTACATAGGTAGTGCCCTCGCTTAATGCTTCAAATTCAAAATCAACAGGTGTGCCGTATTCATCCCACTCAATGGCTATTTTTTTGTTTGGCACAATCTCTTTTACCAGTACTGAACTGGAAACATTATACATTTCCCACTCCCAGATAAACGTTTTACCTTCTTCCAGGCGGCCACTCCCTTTGGTAAACCAGAAATGTTTGGTGATTTGAGGATCAATAAATGCTTCAAAAACAACTGCAACAGGTCGTCTGATTAACATTTGCGCTTCCACTTTGGGTGTTTTACTTACTTTTTCCATAATGAATGATGGTTTTTATACTAGCCTGATGACTGTTTAAATATAATGATTTATCTAAATTCTATTATTCCGTATCTTATCGCCAAATTCTAAACTATACTTTTAAGAAGATATGATAAGATCGGTCATTATTTGGAGTGTTGCCTGCATACTTGTAATCGTGGGAAGCATAAAATTTATGAGCTCAAAAACCAGAGCTTTTCATCAATCCTCTACCCAACCCAACATTATTGTTATTATTTCAGATGACCATGCGTATCAGGCTATTGGTGCTTATGGCAATAAAATAGCACAGACGCCCAATATTGACAGGCTTGCCAAAGAAGGAGCATTGTTTACAAACCAACTGGTTACCAATTCCATTTGCGGACCAAGCAGGGCTTGCTTTTTAACCGGCAAATACAGCCATATAAACGGTTACAAGGCAAACGACGGAAAGTTTAATGTAGGCCAGCAAATGCTACCCGGCCTGTTAAGCAGTGCAGGCTACCAGACCGCCTGGATTGGCAAATGGCATTTGGGAACTTTGCCCGGAAAAGCATTTGATCACTGGGAAATTATGCCTGATCAGGGCTTTTATTACAACCCTGATTTTATAAGTAAAAACAACGATACCACCAGAACTGAGGGCTATGTTACGGATATCATTACCGATAAAGCAACACAATGGCTCGATTCGCGTGATAAAAGCAAGCCTTTCTTTTTGGTTGTTGGCGAAAAAGCTACCCACAGGGAATGGCTGCCGGACATCCAGGATCTTGGCGCATATGATGATGTAGACTTTCCGCTACCTGCTACCTTTTTTGATGAATATGAAGGAAGACCCGCAGCTAAACAGCAGTACATGACCATTGCCAATGCAATGCAGCTTGACCGCGACCTGAAGGTTAATGTGGATTTCGAAAAGTTCATTCTTTATGAAAGGATGAACCCTGCTCAGCGTAAAGCCTTTGCCGACTACTACCAGCAAAAAGTAACCAGGGATTTTGAAGAGAAAAAACCAACTGGAAAAGCGTTGGCCACCTGGAAATATCAGCGCTACATGAAAGATTATTATGCTACTGCAAATTCATTGGATAGGAATATCGGCCAGATCTTAAATTACCTTGACAAGGAGCAACTGAGCAAAAACACCATTGTAATTTATGCTTCTGACCAGGGCTTTTATTTGGGCGAACATGGCTGGTTCGACAAGCGGTTTATGTATGAAGAGTCGCTAAAAACACCGTTCATAGTAAGGTATCCGGGAAAAGTAAAAGCAGGAAGTACGATAAACAATGTGGTAGCCAATATAGACTGGGCCCCTACTTTACTTGATATTGCCGGGGCTACAGTACCAACAGACATACAAGGAAAATCTTTCTGGCCTTTGCTTAAGGGCAGCAAGACGGGGAAAGCTGACAGGCCTGTTTATTATCATTACTACGAATACCCTGGCCCACATCTTGTAAACCCACATTTTGGTATAAGAACCAATCAATACACCCTGATCCGTTTCTATGGAAAACTAAATTACTGGGAGCTCTATGACATTAAAAAAGACCCAAGCGAATTAAAGAACCTGGCTGAACTTAAGGAATATGCGCCTGTTATGGCAGATCTGAAGAAAAAGCTTGGTACAGCTGCACATAAATACGAGGATACAGAAGCAGAACAAATTATAAATAATTTATAATTTTACATTTATTTGATAATATTCCTTATATTCCGTTATTAAAGGGGGAAATTATGAGGTTAATATTCATGTTAACATTTTGCCTGTTTGCAGCAGCTGCAGTAGGCCAAACCAGTCCGGTATCTGAGAAAGTAAATGTTGTTTATGGAAACGATGTCAAGAAATTTCACACCAATGTTCAGCCAAGGTATTTTCTCGACAGCACATTAGTGGGTAACTGCCTGCCCCTCTTTAGCATGAGCGAAATCAAAGATGTTAAAATAAACTCAGACAATAAGTTCGGCGAGGTTTATGTGGCAACCAAAAACCCTGGTTTATTCCGATTTATGACACTGGAAGAGATCAAAAACAAATATGTGAAATCTCCCGCACCTGCCACCTTATACATGATAGATAATAACCTGCTAAAAGGTAATGTAACCAACCTCAAAATTGATGAGAATTACATTTTAAATATTAATATTTTATCTGAAAGTGATTTTGGTTCTTTAAAAGGTTCGGTAAAAAACCTGGACATCATCAAGATCACCACTAAAAGTGAAGAAAACCTGGAGAGAGCAAACCAGATTTACATTAGAGGCACTGAGCTTCAGGCAGGGCTATAAAGCTGGTTGTTTACCAGCTGTCGGTTCTAAATGGTTCAGCAGGTAATCCTTCTACATTGTACAGATTTCCTTCAGATCTGTCTTTAAAGGCATATCTAACAGCTACGGGGCTTTTAACAGACTCACTGCGAACCACTACAGTTTTGCCTGTAATAGACGCTTCGGCCGGATAAAACACTTTGTCGTTACCTGCTATTTCAAAAGAGATCAGCTTCTCATCGTAGGCGGTTAAACCGTTTGGAATTTCATCAAAGCTCAGCGCAGCTTTATCGTCAGTTATTTTTAAAGACTTATAAACCGGCCCTCTGAATGCAATTCCTTGTTTTCCGTAGGTATTGCCAAGTGCCCAATAGGCCAGCCTTTTGCTGATAATGGTTTTATTGGGTGGATGGATGGTAGTCATACTGCCAACATCAACACTAACCACCATACCGGAGTTGGGGATCAGCTTCATGGCCCTTGATTGTGCTTCATATAAAAATGGGATCTGCTCGGCATGGTCCTTATACACATTTGGTGCGATCTGCACATAGTAAAATGGCCATTCGCCGGAATTCCATAACTGCCTCCACTCTTTAACCATAGCCGCCATTTTTTTATCGTAAGTAAGCGGGTTCATTCGGTTATTCTCGCCCTGATACCATAATGTCCCTTTAATAGAATAACCAAGAATGGGATTGATCATGGCATTAAACAATACGCCGGGATCATTCTTCATAATTTTCGCTGTATCAGAAGGGGTTTTAAAATCATTGAAACCCTGCAGGCTATTGGTAGTCATCCATGCTTCTATATCTGTGCCCCCAAATGCAGACTGAATGATGCCTACAGGAACTTTCAGTCTTTTCTGAAGTATCCTGGCAAACTGATAACCCACTGCACTGAACTCCTTAACAGAAGCGGCATCGGCAGTTTGCCATTTGGCATCCAATTGGGTTTGAGGGGTTTTTGACATTTTCTTCTCTACCCTAAATAGCCTTACTCCCGGTTCATCTGCATCCATTAAGATATCATTGGCGTTCAGTATCGGCTGGTTACCATATCCTTTTACAGGCATTTCCATATTTGACTGACCTGAGCATAACCATACCTCGCCTATAAAAACATCATCGAGCACCAGTTTACTTCCATCATTAAATGTGATCTTATATGGCCCACCGGCTTTTGGGGTACTTACAGCCAGTTTCCATGTTCCTTCTTTAGTAGCTGTTACACTATACACCTTTTGATTCCAGGAAGTAAGTACGCTTACTTTTGAATTGGCTTTAGCCGAGCCCCATAAGTTGGCATTGCTTTGCTGCTGTAATACCATGCCATTTGAAATGATGGCCGGCAAGGATACATTTGCTTTTATAATGGTGGTATTCCATAAAAGTATTACAGATACCAGGACAGTAAAATATTTGTTCATACCAATAAATTTAAACGTTATTCTTTTTTAGTTTCACCGCAAACAGCGACCATGTGGCCAATAGCATTGCAACTGCAGAAACCTGATAAACAATAGAAAGATCAACCTGAGCATCTTTTAAAGCACCGCCAACATACACCATTAGCCCCCCGATAATTGTACTCAGAAAATTCAGGAAGCCATAGCCTGTAGCAATATATCTTCCATCGGCAACCTGCCTTAAAATAGGCATCAGGTTAGCATCGTTAAATCCCCTGGCCAAGCCAAAGACCAGCATGGCTATAATAGCTATGCTAAACACATTTGTAGAAGCCATAAGAAATAAAAATGGCGCACCCAGCGTAAAACCAATGATGAGCATATACAAACGGCCCCTGTTATTTTTGCGTGTCCACCTGTCGGCCAGAATACCGCCCACTATTACACCTATAAAAGAACCGATCTGGATATAGCCCGTTGCCGAAATACCAGCTTCGCCAAGATTAAGATTAAAATGATCTTTAAGAAAGGTTGGCAGCCAGCCATAAACAAGCCAGTTTACAATGCCAAGTATAGCAAAATAGAACAGCAGAATAAAGAAAGAAGCTTCGCTAAAAAGCACTTTTAAAGCTCCCGTAAGGCTAATTCCTGGTGTTTGCTCTTCTTCTGTGATTTCTGCCGGACTGGCTTTATGATCCTTCAATACATACAAAAGGATTAGCGAATAAACGATGCCTACAATTCCAAAAACATGGAAACCGGAACGCCATCCCCACAATTCGGCAATATATCCGCCCAGGCCGCCAAGTGCCAGACCTGCATATAAACCACTCATATGGAGACCTGTTGCCAGAGAACGCGTTTTTCCTTTATGATAATCTGTAATTAAAGCGAGCGCTGCAGGGATATAGCAGGCCTCACTTACCCCCATTAAAAAACGGGCCGCAAGCATTTCCTGAAATGAAGTGGTAAAGCCAGTCCACAAAGTGACCACCGACCACACCATTACACTAAAAACAATTACCTTTTTTCTGCTGTACCTATCGGCAAAGTAACCTCCAAAAGGGCTCAAAAAACCATATGACCATAAAAAAACAGAAGTAAGCAGACCAAATTGCGCGTCGGATAAATTGAAATCTGTAACGATAGGATCGCGCATGGAAGTAATTAAAATACGGTCCAGATAGTTTAAGAAAGCCACTATCCACAACATGGCCACTATGATCCACGAATAGAAAGAAGTAGTTTGTTTCATTTGTAAGTTGCAATTAATACATTAGGGGTTCTTACTGCAGGTCGGATTTCGCCACCCGGAATAATTACTTTTCCATTCCACACGGTTAAGGTCGTGGTTACAGGAGGCTTGCTGGTGAATCCCTTTCCTACAGATTTCCAGGTATCGGTAAGCGTATCATAATTTAAAATTCTACTGGAAAAACCAGGGTGCTTTTCTTTTAGAACCGCAGCGGTAGCGGCTAGCTTGCCATCATCGCCACCAAATATCTGCAATGACGATTGCCCGGAAGCATACGCAGGTGTTGGTGCTGCCGCCACAGATGCCGGAAGATCGGCTATTTTTTTCCATCCTGTTTCGGGATGGTAGCGATAAGCATCTTTTAAATATTCACGGCTGCCATTGATAAGTGCCACACCACTAAAGAGGTAAAATGCACCACCTTGTGCACCGGCTACGCTAAGCATTCTTGGGGCACCAGGCCAGGTAGGCAATACTTCCCAACCCTTTTCAATCGCATTAAGGTCTAATGCCCAGAAATTGTTTCCGGCAGTTTTATCATCAGGCTTTTCAATTCCACCGGCAACATAAATTACACTGCCCACCAATGCGGCAGAGGTATTTGCAATTGCATGAGGTAAGTCTGGAAGATGAACCGTTTCAATTCCTCCATTCTTATAATTTAACATCAGCACTTCAGCATAATGACCTTTTTCATTGCTGCCGCCGAGAATAATCAGGCCATCTTTCCAGTTAACAGAAGCCCCGTAACCTAAGGGATGGGCCAGTTTACCTGCCTCTTTCCATTTCCCATCGGGAGTTTCAAGAACAAAAATATGATTGTGCCATGCCTTGACAGAGCCTGTCCACGGTGCACCGCCATCAGGAAAATTTGCACCGCCT
>Ga0157371_10005174_pt1 | contig 11105 bp, 9 predicted proteins | sample C45metaG_FD_113462 | JGI IMG/M metagenome (GOLD analysis project Ga0157371, IMG submission 113462) | Corn rhizosphere microbial communities from Kellogg Biological Station, Michigan, USA - C4-5 metaG | ecosystem: Host-associated > Plants > Roots > Rhizosphere > Soil | place: USA: Michigan... | reverse complement strand
GCAGGCGATCGCGACCGCGCGCCGGCTGGGCGCGATGACCGAAGGTTTCGACGTGCGCCCGGAAACGCGCGAGCAGATCGAATCACTGGGCGCGAAGTTCCTCGACCTTGGCGTCAGCGCCGCAGGGCAGGGCGGTTATGCGCGCGAGCTGACCGCGGAAGAGCGCGCCGCGCAGCAGGCGAAGCTGGCCGAACACGTGAAGACGGTGGACGTGATCGTCACCACCGCGGCGGTTCCGGGGCGTCCGTCGCCGAAAATCATTCCGTTGTCGATGGTCGCCGGCATGAAGGCCAGTGCGGTGATCGTCGATCTCGCGGCCGAGGGCGGCGGGAACTGCGAAGCCACGCAACCGGGCGAGCGCGTGCAGCGCCGGGGCGTCACGATCATCGGTCCGTTGAACCTTCCTTCGGGCGCGCCGCTGCACGCGTCGGAGATGTACGCGCGCAACCTCGCGCATTTCAGCGAACTCGTGGTCGCAGACGGCGCGTGGAAGCCGGACTTCGAAGACGAGCTGGTCGCGAAGACCTGCGTCGCGCGCGATGGCGAGGTGGTGTTCGGCAAGGCCTAGCAAGGCCGTCCCGGATTGCGCTGCGCTTCTCCGGGCTACAAGCGGTCGTCGCACTCAATGCCCGTGTGCGCCTTTCGGCGGATGCATCGGAATCGGTTGGCCGCCGTGCTGTTCCGCCCAACGCATGCGCTGTTGCGGCGGCATGGCGCGCCAGCGTTCGCGCAACGCGCGTCGTTCCGCGGGGGGAAGGGACTGGAACTTGCGGAACGCTTCGCTGACCTTGGCGCGTTCTTCGGGCGTGAGGTTGTGGAAGGCGCGCGCGTTTTCGCGCAACTGGCGGCGTTGCTCGGGCGTCATCGCGGCCCAGCGCGTCAGGCGTTCCCGGATTTGTTGCTGGCGCGCGGGCGGCAGCGTCGCCCAATGCCCGGCGTTTTGCGCGAGGTGGTGCTGGCGTCCGGGCTTCATTTGGTCCCACTGTCCCTGCAACGGGGCGAGCATGCGCTGTTGCGCGGACGAAAGGCTGGACCATGCGATGCGTTGCCGGGGTGCGTCGTTCCCGGCCGGTGCGCCCTGCATCGGGATGGCCGTTTGCGCCAGCGCTGCGCAGGGCGCGCCGAGCACGCACGCGGCAGCCAGGAACATCGCGAGCGTGGCGCCGCGCATCATCAACGTCCGCTCCCGGCCGGTGTGGCGGAAGCCATCGCCGGCTGAGCCGCAAGCCAGCGATAGAAATCGAGGTCCTGCACTACTTCCATCTGGTTGCTGGCGACGTCCGGGATCGCTTCGTCCGCATCGCCTTGACTGGAGACGGCAGGCGTCGCCACGGCGATCGGCGAGGACGGTTGCAACCGGTTGGCAGGATGCAGCCAGACCACGCCAATCACCAACGCGCAACAGGCGGCTGCGCCCGCGAGCGGCGCCCAGACCTTCAACGCGCCGTGGGCGGGACGGGCGCTCGATGCCTTGCGGCGCGCCAATCCCAGGCGCAGCGTGTGGTAGGAATCGGCCTGTTCGCAGGCGGTCCTGAAGATGGCGCGGGCGCGCGATGCGATTTCGTCGTCGCCCGGCAAACCGTTGAGTATGTTTTCGTGCATCTCGTTCATCGCCAATCCTCGAGTTGTGTACGCAGGGCATCCATGGCCCGCGAAAGATGCGTCTTGACGCTGCCGGCGCTGCAGCCCATCGCCTTCGCCGTGTCCGCCACGTCCAGTCCTTCCAGCACCCGCAGCATGAAGGCTTGTTGCTGGCGGCGCGGGAGCGCGCGGATCGCCTTCGACATCGCCGCGTGCGCCTGCCGCGATGCCAGCGCGCGCGACGGATCGGGTCCGAGGTCCGGTGCTTCCCATGCCGGCAATTCCTCGTCGTCATCGTTCGTTGCGCGCCCGGTCCAGACCAGGATCCGGTTGCGCACGGTGCGCCGCCGCTGCAGGTCCGTGATGCGCCGGCGCAGGATGCCCCAGAACAACGGTGGCCATTCCCCGGCCGGCTTGGCGGAGTAGTGCCTGACCAGCCGCAGCATCGCGTCCTGCACCGCGTCCAGCGCCTCGTCCGGATCGTGCAGCGCGATTTCCGCGACGCGCCAGGCACGCCGTTCCACCGAAGCCAGGAACGCTTCGATGGTCGCGGCCACCGGCCGTGCAGACTCCGTCAACGGCGCGGATGCCGTTTCGAGCGCCGCGGCGGCGTTCATCGCAGCCCCGCTGGCGGGAATCGGTTCGACATCTGTCGTCTCGTGCATCCTGGCTTGCCTTTGATAACGCGGCGGCCGGAAATGGGTTGACCCGCAGCACCCCGGCCGCGCATGCCGTTATGATGGCCTTGGGGTCTGCGAATGCTATGCCAAACGGTCGCGCCGTCGGCTGTTTCCTCGCAGGGCAAGGAAGAGTGAGGAAGATGTATGTCGATACATAGACGAGCGATGACGCAGCCATGCGGGCAAAGGGCCCCGGCCCGAGGGGTTGCTCCGCAGTGGCCGCCATCCATCGGTGCGCGCCTTGACCAGAGAACCACTCTGGTGCTGCGGCGCGCGCCTCGTCTGGCGGCCGCTGCGGAAGCAACGCGATCCGCTTGGCATAGCGTTCACAGACCCTTCTGCAGGAGGGAAACATGATCACCGGCTTTCTCGCACTGTACATCTTCATGTTGGCGGCATTTACCGGCTACGAGATCATCGGTCGGGTTCCAGTCTTCTTGCACACGCCGCTGATGTCGGGTGCCGGCGGCGGGGGCGGCCCCGTGCGGCGCGGCGCGATGGTGGCGCTGGGGCATGCCCAGGGCGCCATCGAAATCGCCATCGGCGTGATCGCGGTGCTGCTGGCCGCGGGCAACGTGGCCGGTGGTTATGTCGTCACCGAACGCATGCTGGAGATGTTCAAATCCAGCAAACCGGCTTCTCCGCCATCCACGGAGAAAAAATAATGGCGCTTCCAACCTGGATGCCGACCTTCGTCGAAGCGATCTATTTCATCGCCGCCGTTCTTTTCATCTGGGGCCTGAAGCGCATGAGCTCGCCGCGCACCGCGCGCACGGGCATCGTGTGGGCCGGTGCCGGCATGGCGGCGGCGATCATCGTGACGTTCTTCCTGCCGGGCATGCACAACCTGGGCTGGATGATTGGCGCGATCGTGATCGGCGTGGTGCTGTCGTGGATCGTCGGGCGGCGCGTACCGATGACCGCGATGCCGCAGATGGTGGCGCTGTTCAACGGCATGGGCGGCGGCGCGGCCGCGGCGATCGGCGCCGTCGAGTTGATCAAGTTCAATGCGGCGCTGATGCCGGCAGGGCTGAATACCTGGCCGATCCAGCCGGAGGCGTGGGCACGTGGTGCGTCCGCACTGCCTTCGCTCACGCCGGTCGAACTGGTGCTGGCGTTCGTCGGCGTGCTGATCGGCGCGGTCTCGTTCACGGGTTCCCTGATCGCGTTCGCGAAACTGCAGGGCTGGATGGACCGCCGCTTCGTGTTTCCGCTGCAGCGCTGGGTGAACCTCGCGATCTTTGCGGCGGCGGTGGTGTGCGGCGCGCTCGCGCTGGCCGCCGGCATCGAGGGCCACGCCTTCGCGTGGGGGCTGCTGGTCGGGTTTGTCGTGCTGTCGCTGGTGTTCGGCATCGCGATGACACTACCGATCGGCGGCGCCGACATGCCGGTGGTGATCTCGATGTACAACGCCTTCACCGGTCTCGCGGTGGCATTCGAAGGCTTCGTGCTGCAGAACGAGGCGATGATCATCGCGGGCATGGTGGTGGGCGCGGCCGGCACGCTGCTGACGCAGTTGATGGCGAAGGCGATGAATCGTTCGCTCGGCAACGTCCTGTTCGGCAACTTCGGTGGCGGCGGCGGCGCGGCGCAGCAGGAAATCGCGGGCGCGCTGAAACCGATCGACGCCAACGACGCCGCGGTGATGATGGCGTACGCCGAGCGCGTCGCGATCGTGCCGGGCTACGGCATGGCGGTCGCCCAGGCGCAGCACAAGATCTGGGAGTTCGCCAAGCTGCTGATCGAGCGCGGCGTCAAGGTGAAGTTCGCGATCCATCCGGTCGCGGGCCGCATGCCCGGACACATGAACGTGCTGCTGGCGGAAGCCGGCGTGCCGTACGACCTGATCGAGGACATGGACGACATCAATCCCGAGTTTCCCAACATCGACGTCGCGCTGGTGATCGGCGCCAACGACGTCGTCAATCCGGTCGCGCGCACCGACAAGAATTCGCCGATCTACGGCATGCCGATCCTGGACGTCGCCAGGGCGAAGAACGTCATCGTGATCAAGCGCGGCCGCGGCAAGGGTTTCGCGGGCATCGAGAATGCGCTGTTCTACGCCGACAATACGCGCATGCTTTACGGCGACGGCCAGGCCGCGGCGGGCGAACTGGTGGCCGGTTTGAAGACGCTGGACGTGTGATTGCTCAGCCGCGCGCCGTCGGTCGTACCAGCCAGGTCGCAAGAATCGCTGCCAGCACCGCGGCGCCCGCGTAGAGCAGCACGGATGCGGCACTCAAGCCGAGCTTGGCTACCTGCAACGTGAGCCCGATGCCGCCGGTGCGGAACGCCTCGCCGAAGGGATAGCCGGTCACCGCGGCCACTCGCGCGACCGCGACCAGAGAGGCGGCGTATGCACCGGCCAGCAACACGGCCAGCGCGGCGACGCTTCCCGCCCAGCGTGCGTACAGGCAGCCGCAGAACTTCAACACCAGCGTCAACGGGATGGCCAGCAGCAGGATCATCCAGCTCGGACGAACGCCCAATACGAGCGCGGCGAATGCCGCGACGGCGCCCGTCGCGAGCGTGCACATCAACCAGCCGAAGCCCGCGGCCACGCCCGCCGAAATGCGCGCGACCGCAGATCGCGATGTGCGCTCGGAGTTGACAGACGACGACGGGATGGTTTGATCCACGTGGTTTCGCTTGGGCGACGGCATCCCCGATGATAGAACAGGCGCGCCGCGAACGGCGCAACCGTCCGCACGCTTCGCCATCGGGCAACCGGCTGATCTCCATCAGGCGCAGCCTTGACACGTGTTGTTATCCTTGTCGGATCGCGCCGCGACCCCAATGTCTCAAGCAATGTCCGGATTCAGTGCCAGCAGCGAACCCTTCACCCTGCAACGCGATTGCCACGCCGTGCACGTGCCGTACGGCGACGTCGTCAATCTGCCCGCCGGACAGACCGGCTACATCACGCAGTCGCTCGGCGGCAGTTTCACTGTTTACGTCGAAGGCAGCCTGTTCCGCATCGACGGCAAGGATGCGGACGCGCTGGGCAAGCCGCCGCCGGAGCCGCTGAGCGTTCCCGAGGACGCCGGAGACGAGGACGTCGAACGTGTGGTGTGGGAGCAGTTGCGCACCTGCTTCGATCCGGAAATCCCGATCAACGTGGTCGATCTTGGGCTCGTGTATGACCTCAGCCTCGAGCACCTCGACGACGGCCAGCGCAAGGTGTACGTCAAGCTCACGCTGACTGCGCCGGGTTGCGGCATGGGCGACATCCTGGTCGAGGACGCGCGCACCAAGCTGGAAATGATTCCCACGATCAAGGAAGCGCAGATCGACCTGGTGTTCGATCCGCCCTGGAACCAGTCCATGATGTCCGACGAAGCGAAGTTGCAGACCGGCATGATGTGAATGCCGCGATCGGCGTGTGGGTCGGCCAAGCTGGCTCGCCTGGTCCGGGCATTTGCCCGCACGGCTCGGGATCCGAAAGCATGCACGAACCACCGGTGCCGGATGTCGCGAAGATCGGCGATGCGGCGGGTGCGCTGATCGATCGGGGCAACGCGTTGGTGCGGCAGGGTCGTGTCGCCGACGCGCTGGAGCTCTATTTCGCCGCGGTGCAGGCACAGCCGGACCGCTTCGAAGCGCACGCCAACCTCGGTACGCTGCTGCTTGCCGCCAATCGTTTCGGCGAGGCGGAAACGCACCTGCGTCGCGCGCTTGCGCTGTGTCCGGAACAGGTTCCGTTGCACGTCGCGTTGGGGCAGGCCTGCAGTGTGCAGGGCCGCGCCGCGGAAGCCGAATCCTGTTTCATGCACGCACTCGCGATCGCGCCCGATGACGCCGGGGCACTGGTCGCGCGGGCTGGCGTGCTTCGGCAGCGTGGGCAGTTCGCGCAAGCGGCCGAGGCATATCGGCGCGTGCTGGAGCGGCAGCCGCGACACGCGCTGGCGCATTACGGACTCGGGCATTGCCTGCGCGAGCAAGGTTTGGGGACGGAAGCAGCGGACAGTTTCGCGCGCGCCGTCGCGGCGCAACCCGACTACGTCGACGCTCACTACCGCCTGGCGGTGCTGCGACCGGGCGAAGCGGACGGTGCGTACCTCGCGCAACTGGAGTCGCTGCGCCCGCGCGTCGCGACGCTGCCGTTGCCGCAGCAGGTCCGCTACTGGTTCACGCTCGGCCGGCGGTGCGAAGACGGTGGCGCGTACGACGACGCATTCGCCGCGTACGCGGAAGGCAACCGGTTGCAATACCAGTCCTTGGCGCCGCCGGATCGTCACGCGGCGCAGGAAACGCTCAATGCGAGGTTCGTGGAGCGCATCCGGTCCGTCTTCGACGGAGAGCGCTTGCGCGCGGCGGCACGCACAGGTGAGGCGGATGCGCGCGTACCGGTTTTCGTCGTCGGCATGCCGCGTTCCGGCACGAGCCTGGTCGAGCAGATGTTGGCATCACATCCGGCCGTACACGGCGGGGGCGAAATGCGGCACCTGCCCGCCGTGCTGGAAGAGACTTTCGGTTTCGAGGAATCGGAATCGTCCAACACTTACCCGGAAATCGTTCCTTCGCTTCACGCGGACGCACTGGAACGGGTGGGGCGCTCTTACCTCGATCGTGCGTGGCGTGGAGCGCGTGAAGCGAGCCACGTCACCGACAAGTTGACCGGCAATTTCCTGCACCTCGGCATGATCGCGCTGTCGCTGCCACGGGCGAAGATCGTCCATGTGACCAGGGATCCGCGTGACGCCTGCTTTTCCTGCTTCGCAAACCTGTTCGGGCAGGGCGACATCGCGTACAGCTACGACCTCGGCACGCTCGGCCGGCATTGCGTGCGCCGGCGGTCGCTGATGGCGCACTGGTACGCGTTGTTGCCTGCGAATCGCATCATGACGCTGCGTTACGAGGAACTGGTCGGCGACACGGAGCACGTATTGCGCGGGCTGCTGGATTTCCTCGAACTCCCTTGGGACGAACGCTGCCTCGAATTCCATCGGCAGCAGCGCGCGGTGCACACGGTGAGCGTCGGCCAGGTCGGGCGGCCGGTGTATGCGACCTCCGTGGAACGCTGGCGCCATTTCGAACCGCACCTCAAGCCCTTGCTCGACATCCTTGAAAAGGGTCGTTGAACGCCGGCAGGCGGCGTCGGTTTTACTGGTGAACGGCCGCAGCGCGATGGCTGTCTGCACGCTGAACGCCTTGCTGCGTTGCAGCGTGACCGATAGTTGACAATTGTTTACGTTGCCGGGGCTCGCTGGTGTGAGGGCGCCGTCCGGGCAGTCCGCGCACACACCGTCCGGTGTGTTGCTTGCAAGGTTTCAAGCAGGGCTTGGCGGCCAACGCGCCGCCGGGTGGGGAGTATGCATGGCGGATTTTGCGTCGCGCGATCGCGTGTTCGCAACACGCAGCCGTACGTATCCCCTACCAGCAAGGAGCTCTGTGATGCCAAGCAATCTCCGATTGAAGGCCCTGGTCGTTGCCATGGGTCTGGCTGCCGGTTCGGCAGCCTTTGCTGCAATGCCCGCCGCCGTCCTCGCCAATACGTCCGTCGTCACGCTGGCCACCCAGCTGCGCGCCGGTGACTCGGTGGCCGGCCCGATGGCCCTTACGAAATCGATGCGCGTGACGCTGTCGTTGCACTGGCGCAACGAAGCGGGACTGAAAGCGTTCATCGCCAATCCCCACCACCAGAACCTGACCCGTGCCGAGTTCATGGCCAAGTACGGCCCGGACCGGGCACAGGTCGATCAGGTCAAGGCGTTCCTGCACCAGCAGGGGTTCCACAACATCCAGGTGTCGCCCGACAACCTGCTCGTGTCCGGCGAAGCGCCGGTCTCGACCGTGCAGACGGCGTTCCACACCAGCATGGTGAACGTGCGCACCAGGAATGGCCGGATGGCGTTCGCCAACGCGACCGAAGCGCGCATCCCCAATGCGTTGCAGGGCGTCGTGCACGAAGTATTGGGCTTGCAAAACGTGCACCGCTTCCACGTGTTGCCGCACACCCTGGCCACCGGCTCGGCCACGGGCCACAACCCGACCGAGTTCGCGTCGATCTACAACGCCGGCAGCACCGCGACGGCGTCCACCGTCAACGTGGGCATCATCACGCAAGGCAGCATGACCAACGTGCTGAGCGACTTCAAGTCGTTCCTGAGCCAGAACGGGCTCGCCAGCATCCCGATGAATGTGGTCAAGGTCGACGGTGGCGGTACCAGTACCAGCGGCGACGGCGAATGGGATCTGGACAGCCAGGACATCGTCGGCATTTCCGGCGGCGTCAAGGCGTTGTACCTGTACGACACGGCCTCGCTGTCCACCCAGGATCTGGTCGATGACTTCAGCAAGGCCACCACCGACAACGTGGTGCGCGCGGTCAACGTGTCGATCGGCGGTTGCGAAACCGGTTCCGAAACCAACGGTGCCGCCACCGGCGACAATGTATTCCAGGAAGCCGATTCCGAAGGCATGACGTTCTCGGTTTCGTCGGGCGACTCGGGCGCGGACGAGTGCGGCAACGGCGGCACCACGCCGAGTTGGCCGGCCGATTCGGAATACGTGGTCGCGGTCGGTGGCACCGAGTTGTACACCTCGGGTACCACCTGGGAAAACGAAACCGTCTGGAACAACCTGAGTTCCAACGAAGGTGCCACCGGCGGCAGCCCCTCGACCTTCGAGCCGATGCCGAGCTGGCAGCAGAATGTCGGACAGAATGCCGGGCACACGACGCGTGGCGTGCCCGACGTCGCGTTCGATGCCAGCCCGGTTTCCGGCGCCACGGTGATCGTCGACGGCTCCTCGCAGCAGATCGGCGGCACCAGCCTGGCTTCGCCGCTGTTCGTCGGCGTGTGGGCGCGCACCCTGGCTGCGAATTCGAACCTCGGGTTCGCCGCACCCTTGATCTATCAGGATGCCGCATCGCACTATGCGAGCGACTTCCACGACGTGACTTCCGGCAACAACAGCGGCGAGACGGCCGCGGTGGGTTGGGACTACACCACGGGCTTCGGCTCGATCAACATCGCGAACTTCATCGCGAACGTCGCCGGTGGCGTGAGCCCGCCACCGCCACCGCCACCACCGCCGCCGCCACCGCCACCGCCACCCAGCGGGACGTTCTCCAACAACACGGTGTATCCGATCGCGGACGACGCCACGGTGACCAGCAAGATCGGGGTGACGGGTGAGTCCGGCTACGCGCCATCGAACCTGGCGGTGCACGTCAACATTACCCACAACTGGTCGGGCGATCTGGAGATCGTGTTGTACGCGCCGAACGGGTCGTACGCGGTCCTGCAGTACCCCGACTACAACAATGACGGCAACATCAGCACCACGTACGACGTCAATGCCTCGTCGGTGCTGGGCGACGGTACCTGGAAGCTCAAGGTCATCGACGACGACGTCTGGGGTGATGGTGGCGACTACGGCACGTTGAACGGTTGGAGCTTGACGTTCTGAGTGTCGCAGCAGCCATCCGAAGCGTCAGCCATCACGCATGGCGCGCAATGAAGTCCTGGCCCGGTCGTTCGCGACCGGGCCATGTTGCCGGGTCCTCCGGTCGTGCCTTGCACTCGTGCGGGGCAACGCGGCGCGGCGTGTTGCGCCGCAGCGTGACAATTTGTTGCAAGTGCAATTAGCGTGCGTTCGCCTGTTCGTGTGAGGGCGCGCGCAGACGGTCTTCAAAGCGTCGAGCTTCAGCCTTGTGCGTGCTTGCGCGGGTGATCAGGCCAATGTGATCCAGAGAGATTGGCCGGTAGCTGCTCCCGGTGTTGCACGCGAGTGCCTGCAAGCTCGATCCCATTTCGTGCATTTCGAGGAGATTTCGATGTCGAACATGTTCCGATTGAAGAGCTTGGTCGTGGGTTTGGGGCTTGCGGTAGGTTCGTTGGCCTGCGCCGCAGCGCCGGCTGGCACCAGGGTCGTGGCGCAAGCTGCCGCGTTGCACGCGGGCGACACGGTGACGGGGCCGATGTCCCTCGCCGCGCCAATGCGCGTTTCGGTTTCGTTGCAGTTGCGCAACGAGGCGCAACTTCAGGCTTTCATTGCCAACCCAAACCATCCCAATCTCACGCCCGCCCAGTTCACCGCCCAATATGGGCCGAGCGAGGCGGACGCGAATGCCGTTGCGGCCTGGTTGACGCAACACGGCTTCTCCCAGGTCACCATTTCCCCGAACCGGCTGCTGGTCTCCGCGACTGCGCCCGCGGCGGCGGTGCAGTCCGCGTTCCACACCAGCATGGAACGCGTCCACACCCACGACGGCCGTGACGCGTTCGCCAACGCCAGCGATGCGGTCATTCCCGCTTCGCTGCACGGCGTGAGCGGCGTGATCGGCTTGCAGACCGTGCACGTGCCGCACTTCATTGGCCGGACCCAGAAGGGCAGACCCGGTGGCGGCGGTGGTGGTGGTTCCATCATCGGCCACAACCCGACCCAGTTCCCCTCGATCTACGGCGGTACCAGCCTGCCCACCGCGGCGGGCGTGACCGTCGGCATCATCTCCAACGGGGATCTCACGCAGACGCTTTCCGATCTCAACACCTTCACCTCGCAGAATGGTCTTGCGGCGGTGACCACCCAGATCGTCAACACCGGTGGCACCGGCACCGACACCAGCGGCACGCCCGAGTGGGATCTGGACAGCCAGGACATCGTCGGCATGGGCGGCGGACAGGTCGGCAGGATCGTCTTCTACAACATCCCGACCCTGGCGAACTCGAGCATGGTGAGCGACTTCAACACCGTGGTCAGCGCGAACGCCGCCAAGGTCATCAACGTGTCGCTGGGTGAGTGCGAAACGTCCGCCAAGGGCGACGGTTCGGCGGCGGCGGCCGATGCAATCTTCCAGCAGGCCGATGCGCAGGGGCAGACCTTCTCGGTGTCGTCGGG
>Ga0157371_10005171_pt1 | contig 11107 bp, 9 predicted proteins | sample C45metaG_FD_113462 | JGI IMG/M metagenome (GOLD analysis project Ga0157371, IMG submission 113462) | Corn rhizosphere microbial communities from Kellogg Biological Station, Michigan, USA - C4-5 metaG | ecosystem: Host-associated > Plants > Roots > Rhizosphere > Soil | place: USA: Michigan... | reverse complement strand
TATGCACGATGAAGAAGCCGAGTATCATTTCTTACGTCACGTTGTCCCAACATTTGAAAAATGGGTAGAAATCTATGCAACTTCCGCTGTAAAATTGAGAATCCATAAAGGTTATATGGGTCCTAAAATCAAGGTAAATATGGATGAGCGAACGAACTGGTTAGCATTTACCTTTGATATGCAAGGTATACCTGAATCAGAAATCAAAAAAATATTGGTAGCGCTAGAAGAAAAACGAAAATTTTATAAATGGAGGAATGGTACTTTATTATCTTTAGAAACGAAAGAGTTTCAAAACCTCCTTCAATTTATACAAGAATTAAACATTTCCATAGAAGATATTAATAGAGGAGAAACCCAACTACCTTTAATAAGTGGATTACAATGGATAGATACACTTCAAGAAGGGAATATAGTTACAAAGGGGAAGGCTATACAAAAACTAGTGGAGAATTTAAAAAATCCTCATAATCTAGACTTTGTAATACCAGATAGTATAAGTCACGTACTTCGAGATTATCAGAAGGTTGGATTTCGATGGTTTAAAATGCTTGCTCAGTACAAATTCGGAGGTATACTTGCAGATGATATGGGACTAGGGAAAACTCTGCAAAGTATAGCTTATATTGTATCCGTCCTTCCAGAAATACGAGACCGTACCAAACCAATATTAATTGTTTCACCATCCTCTCTTGTCTACAATTGGATGAATGAATTAAAAAAATTTGCACCTGAAATACAAGCATGCATAATTGATGGTAGCAAAGAAAAAAGAAGTTCCAATCTAAAGGACTTGTCGGATTTCGATGTAATCATTACTTCATATCCATCGTTACGTGTCGATGCTACTTTGTACATGAAGCATTCTTTTCATACATTATTCCTAGACGAGGCGCAGACATTTAAAAACCCTGCTACGCTGACTGCAAAAGCAGTTAAAAAAATTAAAGCAAATCACCACTTTGCCCTAACTGGAACTCCAATAGAAAATTCCTTAGACGAACTATGGTCCATTTTTCATGTGGTCTTTCCAAAGTTATTGCCAGGTAGAAAAGACTTTAGCGAATTAACTAGAGCGCAAGTCGCTAAACGAGTACGACCTTTTATCTTACGACGATTAAAAAAAGATGTACTTAAGGAACTACCAGAGAAAATTGAAATAATTCAATCATCAGATTTAAATTTGGAACAGAAAAAATTATATGCAGCTTATCTAGCAGAACTAAAAGAGGATACCTTGAAGCATTTAAAAAAAGGTGATTTTCAAAAAAATCGTATAAAAATTTTAGCTGGTTTAACTAGGCTACGACAATTATGTTGTCATCCAGTTCTATTTGTTGAGGGGTATAAGGGGCGCTCAGCAAAGTTTGATCAACTAATGAATATTATAGAGGAATGTCGAATTGCTGGAAGGCGCGTATTAATCTTTTCACAATTCACTATGATGTTAGATATTATCGGAAGAAACTTGGGCTATCATGGAATACCTTATTTCTATTTAGACGGTCAAACGCCACCTTCTGAACGGGTAGATTTATGCAATAGGTTTAATGATGGAGAAGGAAACTTGTTTCTGATCTCTTTAAAGGCTGGTGGGACTGGACTAAATTTGACTGGAGCAGATACTGTCATTTTATATGATTTATGGTGGAATCCTGCCGTAGAGCAGCAAGCAGCAGATCGTGCCTATCGAATGGGCCAGAAAAATGACGTACAAGTAATAAAACTTGTTGCACGTGGAACTATTGAAGAAAAAATGAATGACCTTCAAGAAAAAAAGAAAAACCTAATTGGAGAGGTACTTCAAGATGGAGAAGAAAGCTTATCTTCTATAACGGAACAGGATATCAGAGAGATTTTACTAATTGATTAATTCTATTAAAAGATTATGTTGTTACCTGCTGAAAATCCGCTTGCTTTCCACGGACGAACTACCAAGCCTCCTCGGATCAACAGGATGTTGGTCACGAATCCGTTGCCACATGGATGTGGCGAATTTAGGATTTGTTCCTATTCTCGTATTGTATTTTCTTGCGGTTGAAACTTAAGAATGAATGTAAAAATGTTATATAGGAGAATTCCATGTTTTCTACAAATAAGGTTGTACGACAAAATATATTCAATAAAAGTGGGTTGGCTCTAGTATTAACTGTTTTTCTAACAGTCATAGCAAGTGAGTTAAAAGTAGTTCCCTTTAATGGAGAAGCCTTTCGGTTTGGATTAGGAAGTATTGCTTTCTTTCTACTAATTTTAACTTTTCCTCCTGCTTCTCTCCTTTTAACTGGCTGCATAACGGGTATAGCGGTTGTTAGTGTACGAATTGCAGAAGATCTCCTCTTTCATCTAGATCCTTTTTGGACAAGTGTAACCAATCATGCTCCCGCATTTTTATTTTATTTTTTATTTGCACTTGGATTTAGTATTGTAAAAATAGAAAGGTATAAAACTCTTCCTTTTGTCCTTGGGGCTTGGGCTATTGGATTTGAATTTATCGCAAATAGCGTCGAACATTTTATACGTTACTGGTTTCTAAATCATGAGATTATAGGGATTCGAGATTGGGCATTATTAATAGGGGTGGCTATATTTCGAGGTTATTTTGTAGTTGGCTTGTATAGCTCCATTACCATAACAGAACAAAAGAAACGCGTGGAGGAAATGCTTGGCGTTGGTGCTGAACTATATTCAGAAACCCTTTATTTACAAAAGTCGATGAATCATATAGAGCAAATTACAGCTTCCAGTCATGATTTGTATCGCCAATTAAAAAAGCATGAATTGCATTTGTTAAGTGTTCAGGCATTACATATCGCACAGGAAATTCATGAAGTAAAAAAGGATTCTCAGCGAATTTTAGCTGGATTACAAAAAATTACTGAAATAAAAAAAGAAACACCTCTTTTGCTTTCAGATGTACTGCAGCTTGTTATTCATGCGAATGAAAAATATAGTGAACTATTGAAGAAAGATATTTCCTTTCAACTTTCTATGTCTGTAGATTTTGAAACAGATCAACAAATCCCACTTTTAGCTTTATTGAATAATATAACTGCCAATGCGGTAGAAGCTATTATACAAAAAGGGAAAATTGAAGTCGATGTTTATGAGGAATCGGTCAATACGTTGTTCATCATAAAAGATTCTGGAATAGGTATTACGAAAGAAGATATATCGATCGTTTTTGAACCGGGCTATACGACAAAATTTAATGAAAAAGGAGTAGCTGCAACGGGCATTGGCCTCTCCCATGTAAAAGAGATAATTCATACGTTAGCAGGTAAAATAGAAATTGAACCTTGTAAGCAAGGAACAGTTTTTCGTATTCATATTCCAACCAACCATATAAGAAAGTGAGTGGAAAAATACTGCGTTACTTTATTGTAGATGATGATACAGCGAGCAGAACGATGCTGAAAAGGATAATAGAAGAAGGAGAGCTCGGTTTAGTAATAGGGGAAGCAGAAAGTGGAGTAAAGAGTATTACGCCTATCCTTACAATGGACCCAGATGTTGTTTTAATAGATTTGTTAATGCCGGAGCTAGATGGTATGGAAACGATAGAAGAGTTAATTAAACAAAGATATCAAGGTAAATTTATTATGATATCACAAATTGTAAATAAAGAAATGGTCGGGGAAGCTTATGAAAAAGGCATTGAATTTTTTATACATAAGCCAATTAATCGGGTTGAGGTTCAAAGTATTTTAAAAAAAACAACGGAACAAATACGACTAAAGGATTCTTTATTAGCAATTAGAGAGTCCTTAGCAAAGATTGATCCTGCTAAAACAACTTCTAGAAAACAAAGCATAAAAGAGATTGTTCAACCCATATTAAGTGATATGGGAATTATAGGTGAAGTGGGTAGTAATGATATTATTGCTATTATCCAATATCTGATCAATCAAGATGAACATGATACTCAATTGCCACCATTAAAAGATTTATACAGAGCAATTGCAAAAAAATCTGCCTTCAGTGAAGCAGATATAAAAAAAGAAAGTAAAGCAATAGAGCAACGATTACGTCGAACGATCTCACTAGCAGTTAATAATATAGCTTCCTTAGGTGCCATTGATTACACAAACCCTGAGTTTGAACATTATGGTCCAAGATATTTTGATTTTCAAGAAATAAGAACTCAAATGTTTCATATTCAAGCAGGTCAAAAGAAGCTTTTAAATGTAAAGATTAACAATAAGAAATTTCTACAAGTACTGTATTTAGAGGTTTTAGAAAAATATAAACAAAACTAAATAATTTCAAATTGTAAAATGATTAATTTAATAAAATGTCGGATTTTGTCGGATTATGTAAGTCTCCTTTAAAATGTTATAAAAGCTCTTCTGGATGTTAGAAAGCGTTTTCAATATTAAAAAGGGGTGACTTATTGATGAAGAAAAAATTTAAATTTTCATTGGCCTATCAAATTCTAGTCGGGTTAGTACTAGGAGTTGTTGTGGGAGCAATCTTTTTCGGAAATCCTGCAGTGGAAACCTATTTACAACCGATAGGTACAATTTTTATAAATATGATCAAAATGATTGTAGTCCCAATTATAGTTTCTACTTTGATTTTAGGGGTTGCAGGGACTGGCGATATAAAGCAGTTAGGTAAACTGGGTGGAAAAACTCTTTTATACTTTGAAGTTGTTACTACTATTGCTATTCTTGTCGGGTTACTAGCGGCGAATATCTTCCAACCTGGGGTAGGTGTAGACATGTCTACCCTTTCTAAAACGGATATTCATCAATATGTAGAAACGTCTGAAGAAGTACAAAACCATGGTTTTGCAGATGTAATTGTAAATGCTGTTCCAAGTAATGTTGTCCAGGCAATGGCAGAAGGAAATATGCTAGCCATTATCTTCTTTTCTGTACTATTTGGGCTAGGTATTGCTGCAATTGGTGAAAAAGGTAAACCAGTACTTGCCTTCTTCCAAGGTACAGCAGACGCGATGTTTTGGGTGACAAATCTTATTATGAAATTTGCTCCATTCGGTGTATTTGCTTTGATTGGCGTTACCGTGTCAAAATTTGGTCTAGAATCGTTAGTACCTCTAGGTAAGTTAATGGCATTAGTCTACCTTGCAATGATATTTTTCATTATTGTTGTATTAGGTGGAATTGCTAAACTAGTTGGCATTAATATTTTCCATCTTATTAAAGTATTAAAAGATGAATTACTATTAGCATATTCGACTTCAAGTTCAGAAACTGTATTGCCAAAAGTAATGGAGAAGATGGAGAAATTTGGATCACCAAAAGACATTGTTTCTTTTGTTATCCCGACTGGCTATTCTTTTAATCTGGATGGGTCAACACTCTACCAGGCTATTGCGGCAATTTTTATTGCACAGATGTATGGGATTGATTTAAGTATTATGGAGCAAGTTACTTTAGTTGTAGTATTAATGGTGACTTCTAAGGGAATTGCTGGTGTACCAGGAGTTTCGTTCGTTGTCCTATTAGCTACTTTAGGAACTGTAGGTATTCCAGTTGAAGGTCTTGCATTCATCGCTGGTATTGACAGACTTCTTGATATGGCTCGTACCGTAGTAAATGTAGTAGGTAATGCATTGGCTACAGTTGTAATGGCTAAGTGGGAAGGTAGATTTGATAAAGAAAAACAAGAAGCGTACTACGCTTCTTTAGACGAAATAGCATAAAACCAAATAAAACATGAAAAACCGGCTACTATCCATTGGGTGGCCGGTTTTATTGTGTCATTTATACATTGGGTGGAAGAATAGATTCAGTGGAAGTGGAGGTAGTTTTGACCTTCAGCATGCAGACTAATGCAAAAAGCATACTCCCGGCAGTGGCATTAAATAATATTCCAAAGCCAAATAAATCAATTAAAAACCCGAGAGCCGGTGGGGAAATGATGGCCGCTAATGAAGAAACTAAATAATATAGGCCAGTTCGTGTTCCAAAACTGTGTTCACTCCCAAGAGAAATAATATAAGGATATGAATTGATATTTATACAAGCCCAAAACATTCCACCAGCTAATAGAATTGCGCGTAACGAAAAGACAGATTCTACCCAATTTAATAGAAAGAAAACGAAGAATAAACCGATGATCCCGATTAATATTACTTTTTTCTTTCCAAACTTTGCACCTAATAGCCCGCTTGGTATGGCGGAAAGCACAAAACTTAATGAAAAAAAAGCTAATGAAAATGCAGAAGCACCTTTGGATAATCCAAGCTCGTTTACTCCATATAAAGTAAATAAAGCCTCCATTCCCTGTATAGCCATAAACCAAAAAAAGATTGCAGCTAACAAGAAAACGGTAGGAGTATTTAATTCTACTTTATAGTTGATTTTTGGTGTGGTCGAGATGGGAAAAGGAATAGCATCTTGGTTTTCCTTAATATTTTTAAAAACAACTACTAAAGCTACTAAGAAAATAATTGAAACCACTAAGAATGGTAACGATTCTTCCATACTGAATAAGAATGAACCAGCACTAAACGCTAATATGCCGCCGCACCCACCCATGAAATTAATAACTCCATTTGCTTTTGTACGTTCTGGTTCAGGGGTAATATCTGGCATTAAGGATATTGTTGGGGAACGGAAAATGGCCATAGATAAATTCATACAAACCATAAAAATGATTAACGTAAGTAAACTAGTATGAAAAGGAATAAGACCATAGAATAAAGCGGTAAAGGGGAGACCAATAAGCAAATAGGGCATACGTCGACCGAAACGTGTACTCGTTCGATCACTGCGGTTTCCGATATATGGCTGTAAAAAAAGGGCAAAGTAATTATCAATTGTCATCAGAAAACCAATTAATGCAGTACTTGTAATATAATTATCTAGAAAGAATGGAACAAAGCCGTTATACAATGACCATCCTAAACTTATGCTAAAAAAACCAAAACCTAAAAACCAGATTTTTTTCAACGCAGTTCTCCTTCGAATAACAATTTTTAAGAATAAATCAACAGGATTTAATCAGTCGATAATACACTGGCATAACCGAATTCTTTGAAATAACTTAATCCATTAAAAAATGAAGTATACTTTTATATATATGGATTTGCTGAGGGATTGAGTCCTTTATCATACTCGGTCAGAGAAGTGTTTAATCTAGATAGATTGACAGAAAGAAATTGATATTGTAAACTATGAACAATAATTGAATATGACCTCACTTAGTATAGGTGAGGTAGAGGCGCGATATTTAACAGTCTTTAGTGGAGTTTGAGAAGCTATGATGCTAAAGAGAAGGGAATGTCGCCGAAGTTTGTAATATTTCTCCGTATTACTTGCTGGGTCTGTAGTTAAGAACTGCAGGACTGCCGTTATAATCTTCCCGGTTTATAATGGTGTGCTATCTCATTTGGGAAAAGTAGAGGATTTAGGGCAACTATACATATTGCGACCTGAGTTCATCTCAGGTCTTTTTTTGTACAAGTTGTCCTTTTTTAGATTTCATACGCATAGACTGAAAATAAAAGGAGAGTAATAGAAATGAAAAACAAACTATTATTATTATCAATATTTCTTACCGTAATTTTGGTATTAGCAGCATGTGGATCAGACAAAAAGGAAAACAGTGGATCTTCATCAGCTACAGATAAGGACAATACATTTACAGTAGGTTTAGAAGCAGGCTATGCACCTTTTAACTGGACGCAATTAAACGACTCTAACGGGGGCGTGAAAATTGATGGTAACTCAGAATATGCAGGTGGATATGATGTAGAGATTGCAAAAAGAATTGCAGATGGATTAGGAAAAGAATTAGTAATTGTAAAAACAGAATGGGACGGATTAGTACCATCATTAACTTCTGGAAAGATTGATGCAATTATTGCTGGGATGTCACCGACAGAAGAACGTAAAAAGACAATCGACTTCTCTGAGAACTACTACACATCTAACTTTGTAATGGTAGTAAAAAAAGGTGGACCTTTTGAAGGAGCTACTTCTATCCAAGATTTTAGTGGTGCAAAGGTAACTGGACAATTAAATACATCTCATTATGGTGTGATTGATCAAATTGAAGGCGTAAAGAAACAACCTGCATCGGATAATTTCCCTGCAATGCGAGTTGCTCTAGAATCAGGTGTGATTGATGGATACGTATCCGAACGCCCAGAAGGAATTAGTGCTTCTTCAGCCAATGATAAGTTTGCAATGGTTGAATTTACAGACGGATTTGTTGCACCAGAGGAAGAAACAGCGGTTGCAGTAGGACTTAAGAAAAATAGCGATTTAACTGAAAAAATAAATGAAATTTTAGCAAAAATCTCTGAGGAAGATAGACAAGAGATTATGGATGCTGCTATTCAAAATCAACCAGCGGCAGAATAAAGATGAAGTGACACGACACCGGCTGCATCTATTTGCAGTCGGTTTTAATGTTTAAGGAGGAAAAGTATGAGCTTAGAGTGGATTTTATCAATAATAGTAAATAACTGGCCAATGTTCCTTCGTGGAGCAGGTATGACACTTTTAATCTCCATAATTGGTACGATAATAGGAGCTGTTATCGGTTTATTAGCAGGCGTTATACGTACAATACCAGTGCCTGAAAGAAAAGCAAAACGAATTCTTTTGAAAATAGTTAATTTAATTCTTTCCATATATATAGAGTTTTTCCGTGGAACGCCAATGATCGTGCAAGCGATGGTCATTTTTTATGGGTCTGCTTTAGCATTTGGTATAGATATGGATCGAACCGTTGCAGCAATCGTTATCGTATCTATTAATACAGGTGCCTACATGGCGGAAATCGTTCGTGGTGGTGTAATTTCCATTGAAAAAGGGCAATTTGAAGCAGCTCAAGCAATTGGTATGAATCATCTACAAACTATGCTACAAGTTGTATTACCACAAGTTATTCGAAATATTTTACCAGCGACCGGCAATCAATTTATTATTAATATTAAGGATACGTCCGTACTGAATGTAATTGGTGTAACGGAGTTATATTTCCAAACAAAAACAATTGCAGGAATAAACTTTACGTATTTTGAACCATTTTTTGTTGCATGTATGTTGTACTTCATCATGACTTTTTCGGTAACATTAATTTTACGATATTTTGAAAGAAAATTAGAAGGTCCGACTAACTACAGTATGATTGGTCAACCTACACAAATAACTCTTCCCCCAAAAAATGAGGGAATTTAATAGCGAAGGAGGAAAACAAATGGAAAAAGTAATCGATATACAACATTTAAGCAAATCCTTTGGTAATCATGAAGTGCTAAAAGACATTGATTTCTCTGTGAATAAAGGAGAAGTTGTTTGCATCATTGGTTCCTCTGGATCTGGTAAATCCACTCTTCTTCGTTGCGTTAATCTTTTAGAAAAACCAAGTGGTGGTCAAATCATTTATAATGGAGAAAATATTCTAGAAAACATGCACGATATTCATGCTTATCGAACTAAGCTAGGGATGGTTTTTCAGCAATTTAACTTGTTTAATAATCACAATGTCCTAAGTAATTGTGTCGTGGGACAAGTCAAAGTATTGAAACGTTCCAAAGAAGAAGCGGAAAAAATAGCGTTAAAGTATTTAAAAGTTGTTGGAATGGATCAATACGTGAACGCGAGACCAACTCAATTATCTGGTGGTCAGAAGCAGCGTGTAGCGATTGCTCGAGCACTCTCGATGGAACCAGATGTCATGTTGTTTGATGAACCAACTTCCGCCCTTGATCCAGAGATGGTAGGAGAAGTTCTAAAAGTGATGAAAGAACTAGCAGCATCAGGACTTACAATGTTAATCGTCACACATGAAATGGAGTTTGCGAAAGAGGTTTCAGATCGTGTGGTATTTATGGATAAAGGCGTAATTGCAGAAGAAGGGCCTCCAAACCAAATCTTCAATAATCCGACGCAAGAACGAACGAGAGAATTTTTAAAACGCACGTTAAGATAACGTAAAATATTTTGATGGTCGTATTATCTCACGCATTGTATGCAGGAAATGAGGAGATACACAGGTGAATCTTTTTAGTCTGATAAAAAAAGACCGAGAGTACTGGCTTGTTGATCAAGTAAAAGGTGTCAAGAAGAACAACGAAGATTACTTAATTGCTTTTACAACTCTTTTAGATGAATGGAATGCAGAAAAGGTAGGGTACTTGTCCTTACTAATGGACGAAGAAAACGAAGACTGGCTCTTAAAACGTGGGTTTAATAAAGTTTCTTCTATTGTAGAGTATACAAGAAATTTAGAGGAGACATTTAACCCTACCATGGAAATTAAGGTAGATACACTCTCAGAAAGCCATTTAAGTGATTCAGCCTTCGCGGAGTTATATGAATCTTGTAGAAGTGGTTCCGCCAACAAAAATAAACTATTTTCTATTGACCAAATTATGGAGTCCTTTGTAAATGAACTTGGTTCTAAATGGCGTGAGCATTGTTATATATTTTCGAATGGTAAACAAGCTCTAGGTATTAGTATTCCCCATATAGAAGAGGGAACAAGAGATGAAGGAAGACTCTTTTATTTTGGTGTAGTTCCAGAACAGCGAGGAAAGGGTTACGGAACAGTGTTTCATTTACTTTCATTAGAAATAATGAAGCGTTTTGGAGCAAAATCTTATGTGGGAAGTACCGATGAAAATAACCAACATATGATTCGTATTTTTGAAACGAATGGATGTACGTTGCGAGATAAAAAAGGAATTTATCGTATAAATCGAAAACAATAAAAAAAAGTGGATGGCTCAGAAAACGAGTCATCCACTTTTGTGTATTTAAATTATTTAGCTGGGATCGCTTCTACGGAAGCAGCGACTTTGGAAATAATTAATTGGCTTCCTAAGATTGGAGACTCCTCTGCAGCTTCAGCAGAACCTGGTTCTGGGCGTTTATGAGCTTGTTTAAAAATGTCGCTGTCTTTCCACGCTTGGAAGTTTTTTTCATTATCCCAATACATGTTCACATTCATTTCATCATATTCCGTAAGACCTACTGTAATTGCTACTTCTACCTTAATAAACCCTTCCATTTCTTGAAGAGGACTTGGCTTTGCAAAGGCTGGTGCCATTCTTTCCGCAAAACCTAATTTAGTTTTAATGCGATTCGTTACAATAATCATTGGTCATTCTCCTCTGTAAGATTTA
>Ga0157371_10005169_pt1 | contig 11111 bp, 11 predicted proteins | sample C45metaG_FD_113462 | JGI IMG/M metagenome (GOLD analysis project Ga0157371, IMG submission 113462) | Corn rhizosphere microbial communities from Kellogg Biological Station, Michigan, USA - C4-5 metaG | ecosystem: Host-associated > Plants > Roots > Rhizosphere > Soil | place: USA: Michigan... | reverse complement strand
TTACAAAATCAAGGTATTGGCAAATATGTTTTAGATTTTGCTGAACAGTATGTGCATGACAAGGTTCTATCCAACCATTGTCATTTTACGCATTTCGTTATGTGGGTTTTAAGTGTACGTCATGAATTGATTGCTTATTATCAGCGCCGTGGCTATATACAAACGGGTATAGTGGAGGATTATCCTTTAAGTGCAAATGTAGGCATACCTGTTGTAGATTTGCATTTAGTCGAAATGAGAAAGAGTGTTACGAGTAGCATCTCATCCAATTAAAATAAAACCCTGAATAAATCAGGGTTTTATTGTTTCAAATTTTGGACTTAGCTAAAGAACCAAGTGTAATAGCCCCACAGCATGAGTGGCCATGCGACATAGGGGCTAAATAACCATTTCCATAACCAAAACTGTGGTAGAAATCCTACCCCATGTATAAAGCCACCTGAAATACCAATCATCACCATCATGAGCGCACTATGGTTATAGTGGCCATTGGCATCAAGCATTGCCCCAGGGTGAATCAACAATACCGCAGCAAGAGGCAATGCCATCAAAAACGAAATGGCCATTGCAAACTTATTCGGCTTTCTTTGTTTTGTTGTCATTGCGATCTCTGTCATGGTTTATTCCTCATCCAAATCTTGATGATGTTCAATATAGAGTGCGCTTAAAACACCTGCAAAACACGCCATCAAGATCCCAAGAATCCAAGCGAAATACCACATAAATATTCTCCTATTTGCTTAGACACAGCCTTAGTACAGGCTGTGTGAGTTATCTTGAACATGTTTGTTGGTGATAACGCCCCACATTTTGTAATAACACCATGTGGTATAGATTAAAATAATTGGCACAAATATAGAAGCAACGACAGTCATTACTGTCAATGTATTCTTACTTGAAACCGCATCCCACATAGTTAAACTTACAGTTGGGTTAATGCTTGATGGCATTAAGAATGGGAACAGTGCAAAACCAGCAGTTAAAATTGAACCCGTCACCGCTAAGGTAGAACCTGTAAAGCTGACGCCAGCTTTGTTTTTACCAGCACCAAAGATAATCAGGATTGCGCCAAGGATTGCAGAAATAGGTGCAAGCATGGTGATTGGGTAAATTGAATAGTTATTCATCCAACCATGATTACCCGTTGTTAATACTTCTTTCGCAAGCGGATTGGCAACAGCATTGGTATTAAATGGTTGTACCAAAGTATACCCTTCGATGCCACCAAAATATAACCAAGCACCCACGCCCAAGAAGGTAACTAAGAAGAGAATACCCATCAATTGTGTTGCTTTAGCAGAACGTTGACGTAATACACCATCTGTACGCAGCATTAACCATGCGCCACCATGTGCACACAGCATCGACAAACTTACAATACCGCAGACCAATGCAAATGGATTAAGTAGGGCAAAGAAGCTACCTGTATAAGTTGAACGTACAGTCTCATCTAAAGTAAACGGGACGCCCAAGAACATATTACCAAATGCAACACCGAAAACTAGCGCAGGTACAGCACCGCCGATACATAAGCCCCAATCCCAAGAATTACGCCATTGGGTATTTTGCAGTTTAGAGCGATAGTCAAAGCCAACAGGTCTAAGGAAGAGTGCAAATAAGACCAGCAAGAGCGCCCAATACATACCGGAGAAAGCCGTTGCATAAACCATAGGCCAAGCAGCAAATAGTGCGCCACCCGCAGTCACGAACCAAACTTGGTTGCCTTCCCAATGCGGAGCAATGGTATTGATTGCTGCACGGCGTTCATCATCAGTTTTACCTACAAATGGCATCAGTGCCATTGAGCCCATATCGAAACCATCTGTGAGGGCAAAACCAATCAGTAGAACACCGACTAAAACCCACCAGATAATTTTGAGAAGTTCATATTCGATCATGATTGATTCTCCCCAGTTTGAGCTTGCTGAGCTTCAAGTTTCTCGAAGTGATATTTACCTGTATGTAAAGAGCTTGGTCCTAAGCGTGAGAATTTGATCATTAAATACATTTCGATAATCAATAACACTGTATAGAACGCGGCTAATGCAATGATTGATCCCCATACATCGCCAGTACTTAAACTTGATGCTGAGAGGTGTGTAGGTAAAACTTCACCAATAGTCCACGGTTGACGACCACCTTCTGCTACATACCAACCTGTTTGTGCTGCAATCCAAGGTAATGGTAGTGCAAACAATGCAAATTTAAGTAACCATGGTTTATTTTCTGCATTACGTTTTGCCACAGCAAATGTTGCAAGGATAAACAGGAGTAGCATCAAGAAACCAGAAGCGACCATTGCACGGAAAGAGAAGAATAATGCGGTTACATTTGGAATGGTATCTTTTGTTGCTGCTTTAATATGTGCTTCAGAAGCATCTGTTACATTTTCAGTATATTTTTTAAGAAGTAAGCCATAACCTAAATCTTTTTGGTTTTCTTTGAACGATGCCATCAGTTCAGGCGAACGGTCACCAGCACGAAGTTTTTCGAGTTCGCTATATGCCACCATACCATTACGGATACGTGCCTCATGTTGAACCATCAAATCTTTAAGCCCTGTAACTTCTTTATCGAGTGAACGTGTGGCAATAATACCCATTGCATACGGAATTTTTATGGCATAGTCAGTACGTTGTTCTTCCTGATTTGGAATACCAAATAAAGTAAATGGCGCAGGTGCTGGATGTGTTTCCCACTCAGACTCAATTGCAGCCAACTTGGTTTTTTGAACATCACCAAGCTCATAACCAGATTCATCACCCAATAAGATAACTGAAAGTGTAGACGCTAAACCAAAGATTGCAGCGATGGCGAAAGAGCGACGCGCAAATGGTAAATCACGTTTTTTCAATAAGTAATAACTTGAAATGGCGAGAACAAAGATTGCACCAGTGACATAACCAGCAGACACCGTGTGAACAAATTTCACTTGAGCTACTGGGTTAAAAATCAAAGCACCAAAATCGACAAGTTCCATACGCATGGTTTCAAAATTAAATTCTGAACCGACAGGATTTTGCATCCAACCATTGGCAACTAAAATCCATAATGCGGATAAATTCGAACCCAGCGCAACTAACCATGTCACACTTAAATGTTGAACTTTTGAAAGGCGATCCCAGCCAAAGAAGAATAAACCAATAAAAGTTGATTCTAGAAAGAATGCCATCAATCCTTCAATGGCAAGTGGCGCACCAAAAATATCACCCACATAGTGAGAGTAGTACGCCCAGTTTGTACCGAACTGGAATTCCATGGTCAGACCAGTGGTTACACCTAAAGCAAAGTTAATACCGAAAAGTTTGCCCCAGAATTTGGTCATGTCTTTATAAATTTCTTTACCAGAAATCACATAAGTGGTTTCCATAATGGCAAGAATAAAAGCCAGACCTAGAGTAAGTGGTACAAATATAAAGTGATACATCGCGGTCATTGCAAATTGGAACCGCGAAAGATCGACCACGCTTTCAGAAATCATCAACGTGTCTCCTTGATTTGGGAAGGACTGCCAGCAATACGCTCAGCAACTTGGTTATCAAAATCTTTAGGAATAGTCGGCGCATCAAACCAGATATGTTTGATCGTCATTAAAAGGGCAATCTTAATTATTAATATGACTGCAATTTCTCTGACAAGCCGACGGTTTAAATCGTTAGGTTTTAAGCTCATGCGTTAAGCCTATTATTTAAATATGCTTATATTATTAAACAAAACGCAACAAGAAATAAATAGATAAAACAGTTAAAATAAAAATATATTATTAAGATGATATTAAACAATAACTTAAAAATTTGTGATGTTAAAAAATATACTAATTTATATTCATTTTAAAGTTGATTAAAACACTTGTAATTAATAAAAATAAAACCTAGTAAAATAGTATTGTTTAGATTTTATTAAACCAACTAAATCGGTTTGAATTAAGTTTGATGAAAAATTATTCCGATTAAAATGGTTGGTTTTAAAACTCATTTAATTGTTATTTAAAATATGTTAATCAATGGGTCTTTTCCATAAACCAAAAAATGATCATGTGGATTGAATCCTATTGGGATTGAAAGTTGCTTCTTCTCTTGAGAGAAAGCGGGGGAGGCGGGGCGATTGTGTTATGTTTTATGGAAGTAACTAAGTTTAAAAATACAATCAGTCATTGAGCCCATGTGTGGCACAAAAGAACGTTGAGTTGAAAGAAAAAGTTGTAAATTAGTACTGATCTGAACTAAATAGATGATTTGAGATCGAAATTTTCTTGGCAATATAATGTGATTTTCTAAAACGTATTAAGATAATTTGCGATTGAAATTCTAATTCACCAAATTCTGGTTCGACTTGGATATAGTGCAGTTGTCCATTTTCATCACGGACTCGTGCTTGAGCTGAAAACCCAGGTCGTGCATTACCACTAGAGACTGTGGCCAATCGTCCAAGCAAGTCAACTTGATTCAACGTAACTTTAGGTTTTATCACCTGATCCAAACAATGAATCATAAACACGGTGAAGAAGATTGCAATCACCAATGCGGGTAAAACTACATAATACCAAGCGGCAAATACTTGTTTGCTTGCAAAGATAGAGAGCTGTAAAAAATAGCCTGCAAAACTAAAATTCAATAATAAAAAAACGAAAATAAGTACTTTGGAAAATTTAACTTGTAACAGGGGCGACTCAATGAGCCAATCTGGTGAAATTTTTTTCAGAAAGGTACTTGGCCGTAAGCCGATATAGTAGCCAAAAGTTTCTGCCATACTCAGCAGAATTAAAGCCAAGACACTGAGGTGAAAGGGCATTAATTCATGTTCAAATAAGAATCCAAGCATGGCAGTTTCCAACCTTATTCGTCCTCGATGTAGATACCACCATCTGAATGGACTGAAATATTTACTTTTTCAAGTTTATCACCCAGACATGGTCCTGAAATACATTCACCTGTTTCAACTTCAAACAAAGCACCATGCGTAGAGCATTGAATATATTCGCCGTCTTGGTCTAAAAACTGATTTTCAAGAAATTCTAGTTCAGTTTGTAGATGAGGGCAGACATTTTGGTAGGCATAAAATGCGCCATCACGTTGAGTGATAAAAATGGTATCGCCAGTCATTGTGTCAAACGCACGTGCCTTACGCTCTTCAATTTCATCGGTCATTGCAATTTTTTCAGACATTTATGCACATTCCTTTTTGAACGTTTCGAGTAGATTTGCGTATTCTGCAACGTCTAGGCGTGGTCCAAACTTAGACACCACTTCACTTGAAATAAGAATAGCAAGTTGTGCTGCAGTTTGTAAATTTTCACCATTATTTAAAGCATATAAGAAAGCACCTGAGAATGCATCGCCAGCACCATTTGCATCTACTGCCGTCACTTTACGACCTTGAACATAAAAATGCTGTTTTTGATCTGCGACTAATGCACCTTTTTCACTCAGCGTAATCACCACATCTGTACTGAGTGTTTTTAATTTATTCAACGCAGCTTCTACAGAGTCAGTTTCTGTATACATCATGGCTTCTTGTTCATTACAGAAAATTAGATCTACACCATCGTCGATTAATTCATTTAAACCTTGACGTGCATATTGCACCATTGCAGGGTCAGATAGGGTTAATGCGATTTTAACCTTGTGATCTCGGGCGATTTGACGTGCTTGTTTTACGGCTGCGCGTGCTGAATCACTTGTAGACAAGTAGCCTTCGATATATAACCATTGCGCTGTTTTTAAAGGTTCAAAATCCATTTGTAGATCTGAAAGTTCTGCGGTAATGCCGAGATAAGTTTGCATCGTACGTTCTGAGTCTTCACTGACCAGAACCATACATGTACCCGTAACACCTTCACTGATCGATTTTTTCGACGTTTTGATGCCTGCATCATTTAAACCATCGAGATAAATTGTGCCTAGATCATCATTTCCAACACGGCACGCATAAAATGCTGAAGAACCTAATGCACTGAATGCCACTGTGGTATTGGCAGCTGAACCGCCAGATGCTTGACCTTTATAATTTTGGCTGGCTTTTAAATTATTATATAGCTGAGTTTGGGATTCACCATCTGCGAGTTGCATGGTGCCTTTTTGCAAATTTTGTTCAGCTAAAAAGAGATCTGATACTTTAAATTCTTGGTCAATGAGCGCGTTACCAATTGCAAAAAGGTCAACTGTAGCCATGTTCTTCATCACATCAATGTTAAAAACATAAAGTTTACACGAATGCTCAGCTTTACAGTAGTTTGTTGAAAAAATTTCATTTACATTTGTCGAATATGCTTTGTTGGAATTTTACAACCTGCTGGTGTGCTGAACAAAACCTGTTTTTGAGATAATTATTGCGTAATTTAAGCCATTGTGTTCATCAGTGTACGTGATTAAATTAGATCACTTCACTGTGATTGATTGAGATCACTAGGCTAGGTTTTGTTGAGACATAAACATAGGCATTAAGTTAAAACTGTCTACAGAGCCTAAACATATTGGAGGTTGAGTGAATATTTTAATTCAACAGGTAGATCAATTGCCTGCGCAAATTCAAGATTTAGCTGTAGTTGCTGAAAAAGAAGGGTTTCATTTTATTCAACGTTTGGTTGATGAGTTTCAGCAAGGCACCAATAGATTTAATCGACACGGTGAATTTTTATTGGTTGCGTTTGATGGAGATAAACTGGTTGCATGCGGTGGTTTAAATATTCAAATCAGTGAAGATGGTGATACAAAGCAGAACAAGGAAACTCAGCATAAAATTGGTCGGGTACGCCGTTTCTATGTATTGCCTGAATATCGCAACACTGGATTGGGTAAAAGTTTATTGCTTGAACTTGAAAAAAGAGCAAAATCTAATTTTTCTGCATTGTGCTTAAGTAGTGAAAAAGATGCAGCGCCATTTTATCAAAAGCAAAATTATGTTTTTGTCTCAAATCATCCAAATTATAATTACTTTAAATATTTAATTTAGTGAATTTGGAAATCCGATGCACAAAAAAATTGACTAGATTACTTCAGCCCCTTAACAGTGATCAATAGATACTAGAATAGCGAAAATTGTATTTTTATGTGATGTATCATGGGTAGGTTGAAATATTCACAACTTTTTGTTTTTGCTATTTTAGTTGGTAATCACATAGTAGAGGTCTTAATTATCTGACTTGGTTGTATACCAAATTTTTTGTCACATCTATTTGTTAGTATAGTGATTTGCTGTTAACTCAAAATTTATTAAGAAATTCAATCATAATAACTATTTTTAAATGGAACTAAATTATTTATCATCAAATCGGCTTCAACTACTCTCACCATCTGAATTAAGACGTCCTATCTAAAATATTTGGGCCATTCGTATCCAATTTGCAATTATGAAATATCTTACATTTGTTTATGTCTTAAATAATTAGAAAACAAAATCAATCATTGGACAGAATATGGCAATAAGTGTGAGACTTATTGCCATAATTCAAATGAATGTTTTAACTAATCCAATTGGGTTGAGAAATTATTTTTTTGTTAAAGATACATAGCCAAGGTTGAGCTATAACTCTGTTATGTTCGCTCCAACGATCAACTTCATGTCCATATATTCCGTCAAATCCCATCAACTTTGCTTCTTTGCAAATAATTTCAATAAGGCCGCGTGTAAATTGATGTCCAGTTAACGACTTTGCAGCTTCTGCACCATATTCTTTTGTGTTATGTAATAGAAAGTTTTTATATTGAGTTTCAGCTAAAGTGTTGCTCTCAATAATTGGGCGTAGAACTGAGCCATCTTTCCAACCAGAATGCCATTTATCTTTATGACTATTATGCATTGATGCAAAAAGGTTATTACTTTTAACTAGTCGTTGGCGCAGTTCCTCAGATTTTTCAATATTAGAAATCGTATCAAGAATATTTGAACTTTCTTTAATTTCAATTTCTGCTAAGTTTTTCCCTGCTCCTTTGGCAAAATCTATATTTGTAGTGAAGAAAATACCTGAGTGTGGTACTCCTTTCACTACATTTTGAGGCGGAGGGGATTGCCATTCATGAAAGTTGTTATTTGTTCCGTGAAACCATTTTTTGTTGAAAATATTTTCAGTCATTTTTACCTCGTTAATTATCAGATTAAAGTAGGAATGTATAAATATTTGTCTTTTTTTATAAATTTCAAGTAGGTATTTCACTATATGGAAATTATTTACCACACAATGAGATGTTTTGAAATTTAGCATGACTAAGTGATTGAAATATTATAATTAAATAATGTTAAGTTATCAAAATGAGCGAACTAGTTACATCCTTGTTGTAATTATGAGTTATCTTAATAGTGTTATCTAATTGATTAATAATTAAATATAAAAAACCACGATTGAACATTGGAGATTAACGAAAATTTATCTCCAAAATTAGTTTTCGTGGTAAAAATACTAAAAAATAGCCTAAGCAATTCCTTTCTATAAAAACTTTTTAAGTTACATAAGATATATATCCGCTTTTGTGAAGTTCTGATAAGTACTAAATACAAATGATGACTCAGTTTTTAACAGGGTAAAGTGACTTTTATCACGTTTTTAATTCTATTTTAAGTCGAAGCATAGACTATAGTTTTTAACGCATAATTGCTGAATAAATCAAATGAAGCAAAATGATCTAGATGTACTGATTGCTAAAGTTCCGCAAGTCACATTACTGTTTTGGATCACCAAAATATTTGCAACCACTTTTGGTGAAACGGCTGGCGATGCTGTGTCAATGTCGCTTAATTTAGGGTATTTGGTCGGTACCTTTATCTTTGCTTTTATCTTTATTGCTTTTGTTTATTTTCAAATTCGTGCTAAGGCTTTTCACCCCTATTTATATTGGTTGACCATTATTGCAAGTACGACAGTGGGAACGACATTAGCAGATTTTGTTGATCGTTCACTGGGTATTGGTTATTTAGGTGGAAGTACGTTATTACTCAGTTTGGTATTGTTGACTTTATATGCTTGGTACAAGGTCGAAGGAACAATTTCACCACATATCAATCAGCCCCGTGCAGAACTGTTCTATTGGTTAACCATTACCTTTTCACAAACTTTAGGTACTGCATTGGGGGATTGGTCATCAGATACAGCAGGGCTGGGTTATAGCGGTGGGATTGTGCTGTATGTGGTGTTGATTCTCATCGTCATCGCCTTGTATTTATTTACAAAAACATCAAGGGTTATTTTGTTCTGGAGCGCGTTTGTGCTTACTCGACCATTAGGCGCTGTGGTTGGTGATTTTCTAGATAAACCGATTGATCATGGTGGATTAGCCCTGAGTCGTTTCACTGCATCGGCTGTATTATTGATTGCAATTTTCATCTGTATTTTTATTGCTCAGCGTTGGGATACAGAAAAAACATAAGTATTACTAATTTAAAAATATTGAGTTAAAAAGTTAAGTTTTACAGTGATGATCGAATCCTTTGATCATCACTTTTTTATTTATCGCATTGCGTATTCTTGATATTTCAACAGCCAGTCACGGTTAATCCTGATTGATTTACTAAGAATTAGTGTTAGGAATGAATCGCATTTATTTAAGTTTCGGTTATACTTGAAGGTATAGATAAACATTTAATATTGGAGATCGCATGACTGTAGATGTCACTGAAACCTTATCTCAAACTGTTCATCCTGCGTTTCAGCTGGTACGTCAACACCATGTAGAAGCTTTAGACATTTTAGTGTCTGAATATAAACATAAAGTGACTGGTGCAATGCACTACCATTTAGCAACTGATCACGACGAAAATGTGTTCCTTGTTGCTTTCCGTACTCAACCAATGGATTCCAAAGGTGAGGCACATATTCTTGAACATACAGCATTGTGTGGTTCAGAGAAATTCCCAGTACGTGATCCATTCTTTTTGATGATTCGTCGTTCATTAAATACTTTTATGAATGCGTTTACAGCAGCTGATTGGACCGCTTATCCATTTGCAACCCAAAATAAAAAGGATTTCCAAAACCTTTTGGAAGTCTATTTGGACGCGGCTTTTGCGGCCAATTTAAATCCATTGGATTTTGCTCAAGAAGGTATTCGTATTGAGTTGGAAAATGGTGAGCCTGTTTATAAAGGCGTGGTATTTAATGAAATGAAAGGGGCAATGAGTTCACCTTCAGATCAGCTTTATCATCAGCTTGCGCATCATCTATTCCCGAAAACAACCTATCATTATAATTCTGGTGGTGATCCGAAGGATATTCCTGACTTAACTTATGATGAGTTAGTGGCGTTTTATAAATCACATTATCATCCAAGTAATGCAGTATTTATGACCTTTGGTGATGAGCCTGCTTATAAACTACAAGAACAATTTGAAAAGTTGGCGCTGTCTAAATTCAGCAAAGGTGAAACGATTTACTCTAAAGAAGAGCAAAGACTAACAGCTCCGATTGAAGTACAAGAAACCTATGCTGTTGATGCAGAAGATTTAACGGACAAGACCTATCATATTTTGTCTTGGTTATTGCCAAAAACCAGTGATGTTAAACTTCGCCTAGGTATGCGTTTGGTTGAAGGGATTCTTTTAGAAAACTCTGCTTCGCCGTTGCGCCATTATTTAGAAACATGTGGTTATGCACAGTCTACAGGTCCAATCATGGGTGTAGATGATTCTAACTATGAAATGACGTTCTATTGTGGAGTTCAAGGTTCAAATCCTGAGCATACTGAAGAATTTAAAAATGGCGTGCTTAATATTCTTCAAGATGTTGCTTCTAAGCCTATCGATAAAGACATGGTCGATGCGATTTTGCATCAAATTGAATTACATCAACGTGAAATCAGTGGTGATGGTACGCCGTATGGTTTAACACTGATTCTCAATGGTTTGGGTAATGCAATTCATCATAATGATCCAATCCATGCTTGGGATGTGGATACTGCCATTGCAGAAGTAAAAGAAGAACTCAAAGATCCGATGTGGTTATCCAACTTGATTCAAGTTCATTTATTGGATAATCCGCATCGTGTACAAATGACTTTAGTTCCAGATGCAAATAAATCTGCTCAAGAAGCAGAAGATGAAAAAGCACGTTTGGCGAAAATTGGTGAGGCTTTGTCAGAAGCAGATAAAGCTGAAATTATCGCACAAACTGAAGCTTTAAAAAT
>Ga0157371_10005168_pt1 | contig 11111 bp, 7 predicted proteins | sample C45metaG_FD_113462 | JGI IMG/M metagenome (GOLD analysis project Ga0157371, IMG submission 113462) | Corn rhizosphere microbial communities from Kellogg Biological Station, Michigan, USA - C4-5 metaG | ecosystem: Host-associated > Plants > Roots > Rhizosphere > Soil | place: USA: Michigan... | reverse complement strand
CCGGCGCGCGGCAAGGTCGCGACTCAGATCCAGTACGTCCCCTGGGTGCGGCCGGGCGGCAAGGTCATCGGCCTCGTCGTCGTCGTCCAGGACGTCACCGAACAACGCACCGCCGAGCGGGCGCTGAAGGAGAGCGAGGCGCGGTTCCGGCGGATCGCCAATTCGGCGCCGGTGATGATGTGGGTCACCCGGCTCGACCGGGTGCGGGACTTCGTCAACGACCATTATGTCGAGTTCGTCGCCGGGCCCGACGGGAGCCGCGAGGAGGTCCGGACGATCGACTGGCGGACCCGGATCCACCCCGAGGACGTCGAGCGGATCGTCGCCGAGAGCATCGCCGGGGAGGCGACCGGCGCGCCGTTCACGCTCGAGGGGCGCTACCGCCGCTACGACGGCGAATATCGCTGGCTTCGCTCGGTGTCGCAGCCGCGCTTCGGGCCGGACGGGGAGCTGGTCGGGTTCATCGGGGTGGCGACCGACATCACGCTCGCCAAGGAGGCGGAGCTTGCGCTGAAGCGCGACGTCGAGGAGCGGACTCGCGAGCTGGTGCTCTCCGAAGCCCGCTTCCGCGCTGTGTTCGACACCGTGCTGGAGGTGTTGGTCCTGATGGAGCCGGATGGCACGGTGGTGGAGCTCAACCGCAAGGAAGCGCCGTGGCGGGCGAGCAATGCGCGCGACGCGGTCGGCAAGAAATTGTGGGAAGCGCCGACGCTGCAGATGTACCCGCAGCACGTCGCGCTCATGAAGCGGGCGATCAAGCAGGCGGCGTCGGGCAAGCTGTTCGAGCAGGAGGTGCGGCTCGAGCGCGAAGGCTCGCCGACCGCCCATCTCGACGTCTCCGTCCAGCCAGTCCACGGGCCTGAGGGCAAGGTCATATATCTGCTGTTCGAGGCGCGCGACATCACCGATTTGAAGGCTGCTCAGGAGCAGCTCCGCCAGAGCCAGAAGATGGAGGCGCTGGGCCAGCTGACGGGCGGAATCGCGCACGACTTCAACAACCTCCTGACGGTGGTCGTCGGCGGCCTCGACATCATCGCAAAGCGTGCCCACGACGAAAAACTGAAGCGCTATGCGGAGAACGCGCTCTCCGCCGCCGAGCGCAGCGCGCGGCTGACCGCGCAGCTGCTCGCGTTCAGCCGGGTGCAGCGGCTGGAGGTGCGCCCGACCTTCGTCGCGCCGCTAATCCAGAACATGCGGCCGCTGCTTCGGAACGTGCTCGGGCCGGGAATCACCAAGGAGTTCGAGCTCGACGAGGCGATGATCCCGGTGATGGCGGACCCGACGCAGCTCGAGGTCGCGATCCTCAACCTCGCAATCAACGCGCGCGATGCGATGCCCGAAGGCGGCGTGCTCAAGTTCGAGACGCGGCCAGTGATGGTCTCCGGCGACTCCGAGCTCGAGGATGGCGATTATATGGAACTGACGATCAGCGACACCGGTGTCGGAATGCCGCCTGAGATCGCCGAGCGCGCCTTCGAGCCGTTCTTCACGACGAAGGAGGTCGGCAAGGGGACCGGGCTCGGCCTGTCGATGGTCTATGGAATGGCGCGGCAGTCGGGCGGCGCTGCCCGGATCGAAAGCCGCGTGGGCGAAGGCACGTCGGTCAAGCTGCTGTTCCGGACTGCCAGCGAGGACGGCGCGAAAGAGGCCGGAGACGCCGAGGACGAGGCTGGACAACCCGAGCCGAAGCGGGTCGCCGCATCGGTGCTGGTGATCGACGACGACCCCGACGTGCGCGGATTCATCGCCGCAGCGCTCGAGGAGCAGGGCTATCGCGTGCGCCAGGCGAGCGGCGGCCGTCCGGGGCTTGCTGAATTGCAGCGCGAGGGCGCGGATCTCGTCATCATCGACTTCGTCATGCCCGAGATGTCGGGCGCCGAAGTGGCCCGGAAGATCCGCGCCAAGGCGCCGGACCAACCGATCCTGTTCGTGTCCGGGTACAGTGAGACGGAAGCGGTCAAGCGCACCGCGCCAGACGCACCTTTGCTGGCCAAGCCGTTCCGCGCCGACGCGCTGCATAAGGCGGTGCGCGCCGCGATGGCGCCGCAAGGCTGAACGACCGGCGCGCTCGCGCGTTTGGGCGGGCATGATCAGGATCGTCACTGGCTTGTCGCTGCTCGCGTTCGCTGCAACCGCCTCGGCACAGGCGACGCCGGCAAGCCTGGAGACTCCGGCCGCGCTCCGGCTGTTCGAGCGCGACTGGGTGCTGATGAACTGGGCGCTCAAATATTATGACGCGAACCGCGACATCCTGATCGAGCCGCAGGAAGCGCAAGCAGCCGCGGACGCATTTCGAAACCTGGCCGACGCAAACAACGACGGACGCGTGACTCCGCAGGAATATGCCGCCGCACGCGCCGAAATTCTATCGCGCGACTGACGATCCGGCGCCTAGGCTTGCTCCTTCTCCGGCGCTTCGCGGCCGACCATCGCCATTTGCGCAGGCGCGTAGCGCTCGCCCTCGGGCGTAATGCCGGCCGCTCCTTCGGCGATTTGGCGAAGGTCATCCTCAGTGAGCTCGATCGACGCAGCGGCGATGTTCTCTTCCAGGCGCTGCAGCTTGGTCGTGCCGGGAATCGGGACGATGTAGGGCCGTTGCGCGAGCAGCCAGGCGAGCGCGGTCTGTGCTGCGGTAGCGCTTTTTGGTTCGGCGACGCGCTTCAAAAGCTCCACGAACTCAAGGTTCTTCTCGATTGCCTCGGGTGCGAACCGCGGGCTCGATTTGCGGAAGTCCCCTTCGCGGAGCTGGGCTCCGCTGGTGATGGCGCCGGTGAGAAAGCCGCGCCCCAGCGGCGAATAGGGCACGAAACCGATCCCGAGTTCGTCACATGTGCTGAGAATCCCGTTCTTCTCTGGTTCCCGCCACCACAGCGAATATTCGTTCTGGACGGCGGTGACCGGCTGGACCGCGTGGGCGCGCCGGAGCGTCTGAACGCCGGGCTCGGACATTCCGAAATGCTTGACCTTTCCCTCGCCGATCAGGTCGCGGACCGTGCCGGCGACGTCCTCGATCGGGACGGCGGGGTCGACCCGGTGCTCATAAAGCAGATCGATGGCATCCAAGCCAAGCCGGCGAAGCGACCCCTCGACCGCCTGCCGGATCCGCTCGGGACGGCTGGTGACGCCGCGCGTCGCACCGGTTTCGGGATCGATGTCGAAGCCGAACTTCGTCGCGATGACGACGCGGTCGCGGAACGGCCGCAGCGCCTCGCCGACCACCTCCTCGTTCGCGAACGGGCCGTAGACCTCGGCGGTATCGAAAAAGGTGACGCCGCGCTCCACCGCATTGCGGAGGAGCTTGATTCCCTCCTCCTTGGGCAAGGGAGTGCCGTAGCTCTGGCTGATGCCCATGCAGCCAAGCCCTATGGCCGAGACCGAGAGGCCGCTGCGGCCCAGTTCACGCGTCTGCATTGGGTTGGTCCTTTCGCGATGTCGCCACAGGTTGAACGCTTCGCGCCGAAATGCGACGCAGCGGCCCGATGATCCAGCGAAGCGCCGCCGAACAGCTGCTCAGCAAGGTCCCGGCGGTGACGCTGGGGTTCTGGATCATCAAGATCCTTGCGACGACGCTCGGCGAGACAGGCGGCGATGCCGTGACGATGAGCTGGCTCGGCGAGACCAGCGACAATGCGGTGACCGGCGGTTATCTCATCGGGACCGCGATCTTCGGCGTTCTCCTGATCCTGCTGGTGTGGGCGCAGATCCGCGCGCGCACGTTCAATCCGTGGCTTTATTGGGCGACGATCGTCGCTTCGACCACCTGCGGGACGACGCTGGCCGATTTCGCCGACCGCTCGCTCGGGGTCGGCTATCCCGGCGGATCGCTCGTGCTCCTCACCTGCGTGCTCGTTTCGCTCTTCGCCTGGCATCGGACGCTCGGCCATGTCGACGTGAACCGGATCGTCGGCCCGCGCGAAGAGACCTTCTACTGGATCACGATCACCTTCTCGCAGACGCTCGGAACGGCGCTAGGCGACTGGGCGGCGGACGGCGGGCTTGGCTATTCGGGCGGGGCGCTGGTGTTCGGCGCGGGGCTGGCGCTGCTCGCCTTTGTCTATTTCACGACCCGGGCGAACCGCGTCGCGCTGTTCTGGGTGGCATTCATCCTCACGCGCCCCCTCGGCGCCACGGTCGGCGATTTCCTCGACAAGCCGCTCGCCGATGGTGGGCTCGAATGGAGCCGGACCCTCGCGTCGGCAGTGCTGATCGGCGTGATAATGCTATTGATCATCATCGTCCCGCAGCGGCCGGGGCAGCATCCAGGCGATCAGCCGGCGATGAAACGGTAGCCGACGCCGGGCTCGTTGATGATCAGCCGCGGCTTCGCGGGCTCGCGCTCCAGCTTCTGCCGAATGGAGCGAATCGCGACGCGCAGATATTCGGTCTGGCCCTCCTGTGCCGGTCCCCACGCGGTGCGCAAAAGGTGTTCGTGGCCAAGCACGCGTCCCGGGTGCTTCGCGAGCTCGGCAAGGACAGCATATTCTTTCGGTGTCAGATGAACCTGCTTGCCGTCCTTCGACACGGTGCGTTGGAAAAGGTCGATGGTGACGTGCCCGGCGTTGATCGGCCGCTGGTCCGCCGCAGGGTCCAGCTCGAGCAGGTTCGACAGATAGCGCTCGAGCCTGGACGCCTCCGAAGCGATCGCGGATACGAGCTCTTTGTCGGCGGGCCCATTGCGTCTCAGTGCGCGAACCGCACCCACAATGCTTTCAATCGCCGGCGTCAAATCCTGGCCGATCGACGACAGTAAAGTCGAACGAAGGCGGTCGCGTTCGCGCAACGCGGCGAATTCGCGCGCCTGGCTCTCGAGCCGTGCTCGCTCCAACGCCAGCGCCAATTGGTCGAGCAGGCTTGCAAGTAACGGAACTTGGTCTTCCTTCACCGGCGTCATCCCGTCGTCTCGGGCGAGACCGACAGCGGCGAGCACCGTGTCGACCGCCCGCACCGGATGAAAGACCCATTCCGCCGGTTGAATTCGCGAGGTCCCACGCCCCGCGGCGGAGCCGCTTTCGATGCACAAGGCAGCGGCCGCGACGTCGCTCGGAGTAAGGCGGTTGCCGGACGGGACAGCAGCAATGATCTTCGGCGCGGGAAGGCCGCTGACCAGCATTGCGTTGCAGTGGAACAGGCGCCGAAGCTCAATGCACGCGGTTCGGCCGATGTCTTCCTCGGCGCTGCACGACAATAAGCGGCCGGCAAATCCTGCAATGGTCGCATTCCGATCGGCATGCGCCTCGGCAAGACGCGCCTGTGACCGGATTCCGGAAGCAAGCCGGCTGGTTACGAGCGCAACGATCAGGAGGACGACGACGGTGACGACGTCAGTGACCCGGTCCATGCGCAAGGTGTGGATGGGCTCGGTGAAGAAGAAATTGTAGGCGAGCGCGGCAGAGATGCCGGCAAAGAGCCCCGGCCCGAGACCCCACAGCGCCGCCGCTGCAAGCACGGCCGGAAGATAGATCATGTCCACAGCGGCGGTTCCCCAGCGGGGTGCCATCCACAGTCCGATCAAGGTGGACGCCGCGATCAGCGCCAATGCGATGGCGTAGGACTGGACGCCGGCCGCGACCCGGCGCGAACGGTCCTCGACGGTATCGATTGGGTTCAGGTCGGTCATGGCGCTCAACTGCGCCCGTAGCGCATGTGCGTCGAGAGGGCCGCAGCCGGACTCACCTGGAAATCATACGCATGCGCCAGCAATCCACATAGAATCTTTATGCCGACGGCGACCACATCCGCGGCGATGCACGACATCACCGCCGACAATCTCATCGAGGCGCCGGCAACGCCCCACCATGGACCGAAAGAGCCGCTTCCGAAGCTGATGCTCGGCGCGATCGGCGTGGTTTACGGCGACATCGGCACGTCGCCGCTTTATACGATGAAGGAAAGTTTCCTCGGGCCGCACCCGCTCGCGGTCGACCGGCTGCACATCTTCGGCGTGCTGAGCCTGATCTTCTGGTCGCTGATGCTGGTCGTGACGATCAAATATGTGTTCGTCGCAATGCGCGCCGACAACAAAGGCGAAGGCGGTTCGTTCGCTTTGCTGTCGCTCATCTCGCGCAACCTCGGCCACAAGAAATGGGCGCCGGCACTGGTGATGATGGGGGTCCTTGCGACCTGCCTCTTCTACGGCGATGCGATGATCACTCCGGCGATTTCGGTCCTCTCCGCGGTCGAGGGCCTTACGGTCGTCGAGGCCGGGCTGCAGCCGCTCGTCATTCCACTATCGATCGGCATTCTCGTCGGCCTTTTCCTTGTCCAGTCGCGCGGCACGGCCAAGGTCGGTGGATTGTTCGGGCCGGTGATCCTGATCTACATGGCGGTGCTCGCCGTGCTCGGCGTCAGCAACATCATGAATCATCCTGAAGTCCTGCAATCGCTTAGCCCGACCTGGGCGCTGCTGTTCTTCGTGGCTAAGCCGAAGCTCGCATTCCTTGCGCTCGGCTCGGTGTTCCTCGCCGTCACGGGAGCCGAGACGCTGTACGCCGACATGGGCCATTTTGGGCGCAAGGCCATCGGCTTTTCGTGGCTGGCGCTCGTCTACCCCTGCCTGATCCTCAATTACGCGGGCCAGGGCGCACTGATGGTCGGCGACCCGCATACAGCGATCAATCCCTTTTATTTGATGGCCCCGGCCTGGGCTCGCCTGCCGCTCGTGGCAATCGCGACCGCCGCGACGATCATCGCCAGCCAGGCGGTGATCTCGGGCGCCTTCTCCGTCACTCACCAGGCCGTCCAGCTCGGCTACCTGCCGCGCCTCCGGACGGAGCATACGAGCGAGAAGGCGCTCGGCCAGATCTATATCCCCGCGGTGAACTGGGGTCTGTTGTTCATGGTGATCATGCTCGTGTTCGGATTCCGCGAATCGAGCAGGCTGGCGTCGGCCTACGGCATCGCCGTCACCGGCACGATGCTGATCACGACGATGATGCTCGGCGTGCTCGTTTTCCAGGTGTGGCGCTGGAATCGCATTCTCGCCTCAGCGACGATCGGCCTCTTCTTCATCGTCGACGGGACCTATTTCGCGTCGAACATTACCAAAATCCCGGATGGCGGATGGTTTCCGCTCCTGGTCGCGGCGATCAGCTTCACCGTGCTGACCACCTGGGCGAAGGGGCGCGCTTTGATGCGCGAGCGGCTCGAGCAATCGGCGCTTCCCCTTCCAGTCTTCGTCAAATCGACGACGGCTTCGGTGCACCGCGTCCGCGGCACCTCGGTCTTCCTGTCGACGTCCGCCGACACGGTGCCCGCCGCCTTGCTCCACAACCTCAAGCACAACCAGGTGCTCCACGAGCGCGTGCTGATCCTCAACGTCAAGGTCGAGGACGTGCCGCACGTGCCGCCCGAGAAGCGCGTCGAGATCCACGACGCGGGCGGCGGCTTCTTCCGCGTCATCCTGCATTACGGGTTCATGCAGGAGGTCGACATCCCGCGCGACCTTGCCGGCATCAGGACCTGCGGAGAGCCATTCAACATGATGAGCACGAGCTTCTTCCTCGGGCGGCAGAAGCTGATCACGTCGACCAAGCATCCTGGAATGGCGCTGTGGCGCGAGAAGCTGTTCGCGTGGATGCTGAAGAGCTCGGAAAGCGCGATGGAATTCTTCAAGCTGCCGACCAACCGAGTGGTCGAGCTTGGCAGCCAGCTTCAGATCTAGGTGCCCAGCAGCTCGCCGGCGCGCATGGCGAGCTCGGTCCGGTTGTCGACACCGACCTTGTCGAAAATTGCGTGGAGATAGACCTTCACTGTCCCTTCGGTCACTCCGAGCTGCGCCGCGATGTCGCGGTTGCGCAGGCCCTGGCGCACCAGCTCGACGAGCTGGCGCTCGCGCGGCGTCAGCGACGGGGCGAGCAATGCGCGCTCCTTCGCGTCGCGAGTGCGCTCGGCGATCTCGGGGTCGATCCAGCGCTGCCCGCCGCGGACCTGCTCCATGCATTCGAGCAGATGGGCGGGGTCGGACGTTTTGAGCACGATCCCGTCGGGTTCGAGCTTGTCGGCGATGAGCAGCTGCCCGTCGTCCATGCCTGCGGTGAGCAGCACGATGGCCGGGCCCTTTTTGGTGTCACGCAGCTGCTTCAGCACGTCGAGGCCGCTGCCGTCGGGCATGTGGACATCGAGCAGGAGCAGATCGGGCTTGACCCGCTCCACCTGCGTCATTGTCTCGGTGCCGCTGCGCGAACGCCCGGCGAGCTCGTAATCGGTGCCGCGGAGCAGCACGTCGAGCGCGGCGGCAATCATTGGATGGTCGTCTGCGACAAGAACGCGTGTCATGCTGCACCCGCAAGCGGTAAAGTGATGAGAAGGTTCGTACAGCCGGGTTCCGAAAAGAGCGAGAGCGAACCGTGCGCACGATCGACCCGCTCTTTCAGCGACCACGGCTCGACCGGCGCATCGCCGTTCGTCGGAAGGAAGCCGGACCCATTGTCCTTGACCTGCATTCTCAGCAGGTCCTGGTCGACTCCAAGATCGATGTCGACGCGGCTCGCCCCGCCGTGGCGCACGGCATTGGCGACGGCTTCGCGGACCAGCTGCTGAAGATCGAGCTGCAGCCGGATCGGGATCGACGCGTCGTCATTGGTCGCACCGACGCGGCAGTCGATCGACCATTGCCGAGCGAGCCTTGTCGCCAAAGTCTTGAGCTCCTCGACGGCTTCGGCGAGCTCGAGCTCGCGGTCTCTCCGCAAGGCCGAGACAAAGGCACGGATCTCGGCCTGCTCCTCGATCAGCAGGCGCTTGAGCTCCTTCAAGTCGGATTCGACCTGCCCGCCCGAGTGGGTGCCGCGCATGATCGCTTCGACGCGGAAGGCGGCGCCGGCAAGAAACTGGACCACGCTGTCATGAACGTCGCGGGCGAGCGACAGGCGGGTTCGCGCCGCCGCCCCCTCCTCGGTCGCGGAAAGCAGCGCGTCATGGTCGAGGATCGCGCCGGCGCCCCGGCCGAGCTCGGCACCGAGCTCGAGGAAGTCGACGCCCAGGTCAGGTATGTCCCAAAGGACGAGCCAGCCGTGCTCCGTGCCTGTGCGCACTTCGGCGATCAGTCCCTGGGCGGCGCCGATGTCCCGCACGACGTCGGCATCGAGCAGCTTCGATGCGGCCGCGAAGCGATGCCAGCCGTCGCTTCGCCTGCTGAGCAAGTGGTCCCTGCGCAGATCGAACAGCGCGGCTGCAATGGGCTCGCGCATTAGCGGCTGGTCGGCCCTGACCGGCCGCGCCCGTCCGCCAGTCAGCCGGATCCCCGCGAACCGGTGATCGTCGACCACGGCGAGGAGGAGCGCGCCCGAGCCTGCGCGGGTCGCCTCCATCGCGAAAGCAATCGCCCGGCTGAGCGGCTCCTCGTCCCGGCCGAGGCGGCGGTCGAGCTCATCGACTCCGAAGAAGAGGCGCGCGAACTGCTGATGGATTCCGAACCAGATGAGGATCGCGGAAAGGATCACGAGGTGGCCGCTTCGGACGATGAAGCGCTGCAGCTCGAACGCCTCGCTTCCCGCGACGAGAAGTCCGGCGGTGAGATAGAGGAGGACCAGCCCCATCGCGGTGAGCATCGTCTCCCGCCATCCCCAGCGGATCGCCGCCGAAAGCAGCGGAAGGATGAAGAACAGGAAGAACGGGCTGGTGTAGCCGTTGGTCGAAAAGACGATCGCGGTGAACACCGCCATGTCGATGAAGTGCGCAGGGGCGGCGAGCCGCGCATCGAGCCACCAGTTGCGCCAGCACAGCGCCGCAAGCCCGATCGCGAACACGACGTAAAACAGCAGGAGCCCGTAGGTTTGAGTGGCAGCCTGCGCCGGCTGGCTCTGGTCGAGCCAAATCGACACGAGGAACAGCAATGAGAGCATCACGCGGCCGAGCGCGATCACCCGGCCGCTTTGATATTTGAACATGCTCTGCGGACCGGAAAACGTCACTCCGCGAGCTCCCCCCGAAACAAGGGGCAGAAGCTTAGACCCAACGGAGCGGCGACGGAAGCCGTTGCGGCGGGTAGCGCTAACCGGCCATCCGGCTGGCGCCGAGGCCGACCACCATCTGGTTCGCGCGCTCGTAGGCGAGCGGCTTGCCGAACAAATAGCCCTGGATCGTGTCGCAGCCGAGATCGCGCATGCGTTCGAAGTCCTCGGCGGTCTCGACGCCTTCGGCGGTCACCGACATTCGGAAGCTCTTGGCGAGCTGGACGATCGACTGGATGATCGCGACGTTCTCCGGCCGCGAGCCCGCTTCGCGAACGAAGCTTCCGTCGATCTTGAGCTTGTGGAAGATCGCCTTGTTCAAATAGCCGATCGACGAATAACCCGTGCCGAAATCGTCGAGCGCGATTCCAACGCCGAGCGCCCGCAGGCGCTTCAGCACGTCGAGCGTCGGGCCGTGGTCGCCGAGGAACACGCCTTCGGTCACCTCGAGCTCGATCCGGTTGCCGGCGAGCTTGTAGCGGCTGAGCGCCTCGCTGACGATGTTGGGAAGCGCCGGAAGAACGATCTGCTTCGGGCTGACGTTCAATGCGACGGTGATCGGCTCGGGCCAGGTCGCCGCGGCCTTACACGCTTCGTCGATCACCCACTCGCCGATCGCCGGCATCAGGCCCGTCTCCTCTGCGACCGGGATGAAGACGTTCGGCGGCACGTAGCCGCGCTTGGGATGGTTCCAGCGGATCAGCGCTTCGAACCCGATCAGCTTCTGGGTCTTGGCATTGATCAGCGGCTGGAAGACCAGATGGAACTGCTTGGAGGCGGCCGCGCTCCGGAGGTCCGATTCGAGGCGCACTCGGTCCTCCTGCTCCGACTGGAGCTCCGAAGAGAAATAGCGGGCGCAGCCGCGGCCGGCGTCCTTCGCTTGGTACAGCGCAAGATCGGCCTTGAGGATGAGATCGTCGACCGTGGCGCCGTCGATCGGGCCGAACGCGCAGCCGATCGACACGCCGATGCGGATTTCGGTCTGGTCGATGAGATACGGTTCCTTGATCGCCGCGATGATCCGGTCTGCGAGAATTTCGACGACCTTGCGGCTCTGCCCGTCGGCGATCACGATCGCGACCTCGTCGCCGCCCATCCGGCCGACATGGCCGTCGTCGCCGACCTCGTCGACCAGCCGCTTGGCGACGGCGCGAAGCACCGCGT
>Ga0157371_10005167_pt1 | contig 11112 bp, 10 predicted proteins | sample C45metaG_FD_113462 | JGI IMG/M metagenome (GOLD analysis project Ga0157371, IMG submission 113462) | Corn rhizosphere microbial communities from Kellogg Biological Station, Michigan, USA - C4-5 metaG | ecosystem: Host-associated > Plants > Roots > Rhizosphere > Soil | place: USA: Michigan... | reverse complement strand
CTCGATGGCAGCGGAAAGGCCCGACTCGATATCGGCGTACCTTTTCTTGAGCACATGCTGGACCAGATCGCCCGTCACGGGCTGATCGACCTGGATATTGTCAGCAAGGGCGACCTGCATATCGACGACCACCACACCGTGGAAGACGTCGGTATCACCCTGGGTCAGGCTTTTGCCAAAGCCATCGGCGACAAAAAAGGCATCCGTCGTTACGGTCATGCCTATGTACCGCTCGATGAAGCGCTGTCGCGCGTAGTGATCGACTTCTCCGGCCGCCCTGGCCTGCAGATGCATGTTCCCTACACCCGCGCCACCGTTGGCGGCTTCGACGTTGACCTGTTCCAGGAATTCTTCCAGGGCTTCGTCAACCATGCGCTCGTAAGCCTGCACATCGACAACCTGCGCGGCACCAACACCCACCACCAGATCGAAACCGTGTTCAAGGCTTTCGGTCGCGCCCTGCGCATGGCCGTCGAGCTCGATGACCGCATGGCCGGTCAGATGCCGTCGACCAAAGGCGTTCTGTAATGCAGACGGTCGCGGTTATCGATTACGGCATGGGCAACCTGCACTCGGTGGCCAAGGCCCTCGAGCACGTCGGTGCCGGCAAGGTCCTGATCACCAGCGATGCTGATGTGATTCGCGAAGCCGACCGGGTGGTTTTTCCCGGCGTCGGCGCGATTCGCGATTGCATGGCGGAGATCCGTCGCCTGGGTTTCGATTCGCTGGTGCGCGAAGTCAGCCAGGACCGTCCGTTCCTCGGCATCTGCGTCGGCATGCAAGCCTTGCTCGACAGCAGTGAAGAGAACGATGGCGTCGACTGCATCGGCCTGTTCCCGGGCGCGGTGAAGTTCTTCGGCAAAGACCTGCACGAAGATGGCGAACACCTGAAAGTCCCGCACATGGGCTGGAACGAAGTGAAACAGACGGTGAGTCATCCGCTGTGGCACAACATTCCGGACCTGGCGCGTTTCTACTTCGTGCACAGTTACTACATCGCCGCCGGCAATGCGCGGCAGGTGGTGGGTGGCGGTCACTACGGTGTCGATTTCGCCGCAGCGCTGGCCGATGGCTCGCGTTTCGCCGTGCAGTTCCACCCGGAGAAGAGCCATACCCATGGCCTGCAATTGCTGCAGAACTTCGCCGCGTGGGATGGTCGCTGGTAAATGGCCAAGAAGAAGCCACCGATCCTGACCCTCACTCCCGAACAGGAGAACGAGGCGAACCAGAAGATCAAACGCTTCATGGAAGATCGCTTCGAACTGGACCTGGGTTCGTTCGAAGCGGCTGAAATCCTTGAGCTGTTTACCCGTGAAATTGCGCCGCATTATTACAACAGGGCGATTTTCGATGTGCAGACGCACCTCAAAGAGAGGTTCGAAAGCATCGAAAGCGACTTGTGGGCGCTTGAGAAAGAATAGAAGCAGCTGTAAGCCGAAAGCTTCAAGCTGCAAGAATTGGTCGCCGCACGCTTGCAGCTTGTCGCTTGCAACTTGCAGCTCTTTGACGAAGGTAAAGCATGCTGATTATTCCCGCTATCGATCTCAAGGACGGTGCCTGTGTTCGTCTGCGCCAGGGCCGCATGGAAGATTCCACAGTGTTCTCCGATGACCCGGTGAGCATGGCTGCCAAGTGGGTGGAAGGTGGTTGCCGCCGTCTGCATCTGGTCGACCTGAACGGCGCTTTCGAAGGCCAGCCGGTCAACGGCGAAGTCGTTACCGCGATTGCCAAGCGCTACCCGAACCTGCCGATCCAGATCGGCGGCGGTATCCGTTCCCTGGAAACCATTGAGCACTACGTCAAAGCGGGCGTGAGCTACGTCATCATCGGCACCAAAGCCGTGAAAGATCCGGCCTTCGTTGCCGAAGCCTGCCGCGCTTTCCCGGGCAAGGTGATCGTTGGTCTGGACGCCAAGGACGGCTTCGTTGCCACTGACGGCTGGGCTGAAATCAGCACCGTTCAGGTGATCGACCTGGCCAAGCAATTCGAAGCCGACGGCGTGTCTGCGATCGTTTATACCGACATCGCCAAAGACGGCATGATGCAGGGCTGCAACGTTCCGTTCACGGCTGCGCTGGCTGCTGCCACGCGCATTCCGGTGATCGCTTCCGGCGGTATCCACAATCTGGGTGACATCAAATCGCTGCTCGACGCCAAGGCGCCAGGCATCATCGGCGCGATCACCGGCCGCGCGATTTATGAGGGCACGCTGGATGTGGCAGAAGCTCAGGCTTTCTGCGATAGCTACGCGACCAGCTCCAAGCTGTAAGCTACAAGCTGCAAGTTAGAAGCGTGACTGCGGTCCGCTCTTTCTTGCAGCTTGAAGCTTGAAGCTTGCAACTCTTAATCGGAGATTAAGCATGGCCCTGGCCAAACGCATCATCCCTTGCCTGGACGTGGACAACGGCCGGGTGGTCAAGGGCGTCAAGTTCGAGAACATTCGTGATGCCGGCGACCCGGTGGAAATTGCCCGTCGCTACGACGAGCAAGGTGCCGACGAGATTACCTTCCTCGACATCACCGCCAGCGTCGACGGTCGCGACACCACGCTGCACACCGTCGAGCGCATGGCCAGCCAGGTGTTCATCCCGCTGACCGTGGGCGGCGGCGTACGCACTGTGCAGGACATCCGCAACCTGCTCAATGCCGGCGCGGACAAGGTCTCGATCAACACCGCGGCGGTGTTCAACCCGGAATTCGTTGGCGAGGCTGCCCAGCATTTCGGCTCGCAGTGCATCGTCGTCGCCATCGACGCGAAGAAGGTCTCGGGACCGGGTGAAACCCCGCGCTGGGAGATCTTCACGCACGGCGGTCGCAAACCTACCGGCCTCGATGCCGTTGAGTGGGCGAAGAAAATGGAAGGCCTCGGTGCCGGCGAAATCCTGCTGACCAGCATGGACCAGGACGGCATGAAAAATGGCTTCGACCTGGGCGTTACCCGCGCCATCAGCGACGCGCTGGGCATCCCGGTGATTGCCTCCGGCGGCGTCGGCAACCTGCAGCACTTGGCCGACGGCATTCTCGAAGGCCACGCCAGCGCAGTGTTGGCGGCGAGCATTTTCCACTTCGGCGAATACACCGTGCAGGAAGCCAAGGCCTACATGGCACATCGCGGCATCGTCATGCGATAACGCTGTCAACGAGCCGCGTCGGCCCCGGCTGATGTGGCTTGTTGCGTCCCAATCACACGGCTGAACACGTCAATCCTGGGTTCGGACGCTTGTCCCGACTTGTCATAAGCGATGACGCAATGCTTCCCTGGAAGTTTGTCGTTCGCAATAAAGAAATCCATTGGCATGTTCTCAATGTATTCATCGGGCACATGACAATCGGTGGTTTCCACACGACCATATTTGATTGAGTAGGTCCGATACGGCTCTTCGGCTTCAGCCAGTTTTACAAAGACTTCGGCCTCGATCGATAAATTGGGCGGCGTTGTGGGCTTGTTATCCAATATCTCCATTGGTAACGATAAAGCGTTTTTAAGCTGGCCCGCTTCAGGTCGTTGTGTCGCAGAATCGACACCGACGATGCACAGAAAATAGAATCCGGGTGTCGTTCCTATCTCCGCGTCGATGAACGCGTCCGTGGCACTGGTGGCATCGCTGTAGTGTTGAGTGCTCTCGCATTCCATTGCACTACGAACAGTTTTATAGCGATAAAACGCGGTGTTAATCGAAAATCGATAATTCCAGGTCGGGACGACAAACGAGCGGTCATCCAGCTGTTTGGCCCTTTTGTAGCTTTCCAGATGATTCGTACCTTCAATGGTAAAGGTCGGGTAGAGCTGGCAGGACGACGGCGGATTTGTAGCAATGCGACCTTGCGAGAAGCATCCGTTTAGAAGCGTCGTAGCGTTGCCATACACGTTCCCCGGCACTGCCTCAAAGGTATCTCCAATCGATGTGCAAGGCGCATGGTCGAGACACGGAACAATGCCCTCCTCAAAATTGCCCGTACCTATGACGCCGATGATCTCGTTGGTATGGCGATCGAGTGTGGGACTTCCGGACCCGCCGCCCCGAACATCCTGGCAGCGCGTCATGAAGGTGTTTCGCCATACCCATGCCCCTTCAACAATCTCCTTGGCCGGCTGTAGCGTACAAGCCGCCATGCGCAACGTAATCTGGTCGAAGCCCTTGGGGGCGCCCACGATCAACATATCCGTATCGTATGGTGGTGTTTCCCGGGCCAGCTTCAAGGGTTGTATGCCTTCTTCGATGAGCTTTTGAATGCTGGCGTCGAGTTCGATAATTGCCATATCAACGCCTTGCATGCTCCGCCATGTCACGGTCTTCAATGGATAACGCTTGAACGTGGAAACGTCGGCGAAGTAATTGAAGTCCATGGTTCCACTGATGGGCCTGTCGGTCACAATGTTTCCATTGCTCAGCTCCACGCAGTGTCCTGCCGTCAGTATGTAAGCGGGGGTAGGCTCAGAGGCGGTTTCATCGCGTGTATCAATAAGCGATGCGGTGCAGTTGCCCTGGTTGGTTGCCAGGCGCCCGACTGCTTACCAGTGGTCGTGCGATCCATTGGCATTGTCGAGAATTTTGGAAGCGGAGAGGTTTTGCATTCCTTCGCCATAATCGTGGCTGTCTGCAAAACAGGGTGTAGGTAACAGGCACAATGTGCCGAAAAGCATGATGGGGATCGAGTTCATTGCCAGGTGCCTCTGAATACGTGATTGGAATACCAGGCTGTTGCCGGTCATCACTAATTAATCAGGGGCAGGGTCGGGAGTGGCGGTAACTATTTACCTCAACGAAGCTATTGTGATTTGCAGTTCGGGTAGCAGTGTTATCAAAGGGCCAGTAGACATCATCGCAGGCTCAAGGCACTCTTGGGCACGCCATGGATTCCGGTAGCCTGACATGATCAAACGCCTGCTTCTTGCCCTCGCCAGCGCTTCGCTATTGCTCATCAATGGTGTGCACGCCGAAGAAAGTCCCGCCACTGACCTGGTGTTGCTGACGGAAAATTTCCCGTCTTACAACATGGCAAAGAACGGCAAGAATTTCGCTCAGGACGAGAACATCAACGGAATCGCCGTCGACATTGTCCGTGAGATGTTCAAGCGCGCCGACGTCTCCTACAGCCTGACGCTGCGTTTCCCTTGGGAGCGAATCTACAAACTCGCCCTCGAAAAGCCCGGTTACGGCGTGTTCGTAATGGCGCGCTTGCCGGATCGCGAAAAGCTCTTCAAGTGGGTCGGTCCGATTGGCCCGGATGACTGGATCATGCTGGCCAAAGACGACAGCAAGATCAGCATCGAGTCGCTCGAACAGGCGCGCAAATACAAGATCGGCGCGTACAAGGGTGACGCAATCGCCGAAACTCTGGCCAAGCAAGGGTTGAAGCCGATTGTGGTGCTGCGCGATCAGGACAACGCGAAAAAGCTGGAGAGTGGCCAGATTGATTTGTGGGCGACAGGTGATCCGGCCGGTCGTTATCTGGCGCGCCAGGAAGGGGTTAACGGCCTCAAGACGGTGTTGCGCTTCAACAGCGCGGAGCTTTACCTGGCCTTGAACAAGGATGTACCGGATGACGTGGTCGCCAAGCTACAGGCGGCGCTGGATCAACTGCGCAAGGAAGGCGTCGTGGATGAAATCATGGCGCGGTATCTCTGATATCTACAATCCAAGTGTAGGAGTGAGCCTGCTCGCGATGACGGTGGCAAGTCAGCGGTACACGCCGTCCTTTCCATGCGCAGCCGTCGCGCGATTGCTGCGCACACTGATCATCTGCTTGATGTCGATCCACTCAATCCCTTGAGCCTTCAGCCTGGGCAATTCGCGCTCCAGCACGGCCAGTGTCTGCGGGTACGGATGCCCGATCATCACCGCCGAACCCTGTTTGTGCGCCAAACTGATCGCTGTCTGCAACTGCGTCAGGATCGCTGCTTCAGTTCGCTCATCGTCCAGAAATACATCCCGCGAAACGCTCGCCAATCCGATCTTCTGTGCCTCGGCAGCCCCGACTGTCTGCGCGCTGGTGCGGCTGTCGACAAAGAACTTGTGCCGGCGCTGCAAGTCCGCCATCAACCAGGCCATGGCCGCCGGTTGCGCCGTCATGCGACTGCCCATGTGGTTGTTGATGCCAGCGGTATAAGGAACGACCTTGAATGCTGCGTTCAGGCGTTTTTCCAGTTCGTCGATGGGCAAGTCGGGGTGCCAGGCGAACGGGCCGGTGGCCGGGTCCATGGGCATGTGCAGGATGACGATCTTGCCGGCGCGATAGGCCTCGCGGGCAAATTCGGTGGCGTGGGGAGTGTCGGGCATGATTGCCGTGGTCACAGGGCCAGGCAAGGCCAGCACACGGCGATCCCGGGGCAGGTTCTGCCCCAGGTCATCAATGATCAACGTGATGTAGGCCTTTTGAGGGGCGGGCGCTGCATGAGCAACTCCCGCCAGACAGCACAACAGACCGATCAGCAACCGCAGGTGCATCTCAGCGGCCGGAGGTGATGCTCAGCCCTTTGAGCAGGCTCAAAGCCTGAGCCAGTTGGTAATCATCATCCTGCGGCATGGCCTTGGCTTTGCTGCCGGAGCCGGTCGGTTTGTCGGCGCCGCCGTTGCCATTGCCCAGGTGACCTTGCAGATCGGCTTCCTTGAAGTACTCGCCGTCCTGTTCGCTGGTGATCTTGGCCTTGCGCACTTCGATGTCCGGGACGATGCCCTGAGCCTGGATCGAGCGACCGTTCGGCGTGTAGTACAGCGCCGTGGTGATCTTCAGTGCACGGTCGTTGTTCAGCGGTAGCACGGTTTGCACCGAGCCCTTGCCGAAACTGGTGGTGCCCATGACCACTGCGCGTTTCTGATCCTGCAAGGCACCGGCAACAATTTCCGAGGCCGAGGCGCTGCCGCCGTTGATCAGCGCAACCATCGGCACGGCTTCGCTTTCGTCTTTGCCAGTGGCGGAGAAGCGCAGCTCGGAGTTGGCGATGCGGCCCTTGGTGTAAACGATCAGGCCCTTGGTGATGAAATGGTCGACCACTTCCACCGCCGCTTGCAGCACGCCGCCCGGGTTGTTGCGCAGGTCGAGAATGATGCCGTTGAGCTTCTTGCCGTTGTCCTTGCGCAACTTGGCCAGGGCCTTGGAGACCTCTTCGCCGGTCTTGACCTGGAACTGGGTGATGCGGATGTAGCCGTAGCCCGATTCCAGCAGCTGGGCCTTCACGCTCTTCACCTGAATGATCGCGCGAGTCAGGACCACGTCGAACGGCGTGCCGCCGTCGCGGACCAGGGTCAGAGTGATTTTCTGGCCGATCTTGCCGCGCATCTTGTCCACGGCTTCGGTCATGCTCTGGCCGCGAGTCGGCTGGCCGTTGATCTTGACGATGAAGTCGCCCGCCTGAATGCCAGCCTTGGAGGCCGGGGTGTCATCGATGGGCGAAACCACTTTGATGAAGCCGTCTTCGGCACCGACTTCGATGCCCAGGCCGCCAAATTCGCCGCTGGTGCTTTCCTGCAATTCAGCGAAGTCTTCCGGGCCCAGGTAGGCGGAGTGCGGATCGAGATTGCTGAGCATGCCCTTGATAGCGTTTTCCAGCAGGGTCTTGTCGTCCACCGGTTCGACATAGGCTGCCTTGATCCGATCCATGACCTCGGCAAAGGTGCGCAACTCTTCCAGAGGCAATGGCGCCTTGGTGGTCGCAGCGGTGCCCGCAGGCGCGACAGCCGGGGCAGGTTGAGCGGCGAACGCCAGAGGCGCGCCGATCACCAAGGCGATCGTCAGGGCCAGCGAGGTAAGGCGGGACAAATGCAGCATGTCGAACGAACTCCTAATGTAGGTGACTCAACGCCTATCCTTGCGCGCGGCACCATTGCGCCGGATCACTCGGGTGACCCTGCTGACGAATAGCGAAATACAGCGCTGGCGTGTCCTGTCCGCCACTGTTGCCGACAGTGGAGATGGACTCACCGGCTTTTACCACGTCACCCGCAGACTTGAGCAGCGTCTGGTTGTGACCATAAAGACTCAAAAAACCGTTGCCGTGGTCGAGGATCACCAGCAGCCCGGCACCACGCAGCCAATCGGCAAACACCACACGACCGCCATGCACGGCATGCACCTGGCTACCGGCGGCAGCGCTGATCATCACGCCGTCCCACTTGGTCCGGGAATCGTCGCCACGGGTTTCGCCAAAGCGTGCCAACAGTCGACCATCAACAGGCCAGGGAAGTTTTCCCCGGGAGGACGCAAAAGGACCGCCAAAGGTTTCGCCTGAACTTGAAACCAGCGCGCCAGGTGTCGATTTAACAGGTTTGCGTGGGGCGTCGGTGGCGTCTGCTTGCTCCTGAGCCTCACGTAAACGCTTTTTTTCGGCTTCCTGCTGGGCGATGAGCGCTTTCTGCCGCGCTTCTTCAGCCTCTCGAGCCTGGCGAGCCAGGGTTTCTTCGATGGTTTTAAGGACTTTAGACAGGTCTGCCTGATCTTGCTCGCGGGCGGCGAGTTTCTGATCGCGCGCCTTCACGTCTTCGCTGAGCTTGGCCAGGACTTGCTGGCGCTCCTTGCGAACCTTGTCGAGCTCATCGCGCTGGGTGTCCAGGCTGCTTTTCTGCACAAGCAATTGTGCCTGCTGCAGGTTGATGTCTTTTTCGACATTGGCCAGCTGGCGCAAGGTTTCGTTGAAATTCTTCAGCTGCTCCAGGCGAGCCTGGCTCAGGTAATCGTAATAGGTGAGGGTACGGGCGAATTTTTCCGGATTCTGCTGGTTGAGCAGCAGCTTCAAGTATTCCTGGCGGCCGTTCTGATAGGCCGCGCGGGCCTGAATGGCGATCAGTCGTTGCTGTTCAACGCGTGCGCTCTGGAGTTTTTTTTTCTCACCATCGAGTCGCTGCAACTCGGATTCGCTTTTCTTCAGCTCTTTTTGCAGGGTTTCGACCTGCTTCTCGAGCTTGCCCATCTCGGTCTCGGTGCCCTTGAGGTCCTTCTGCACACCGGATTTTTCTTCCTGCAGCTTGCCCAGCATTTTTTTCAGTTCGGCAATGTCCTGACGCGTGGCGTCCAACTGTTGTTGGGTTTGCGCGCGCTCGTCAGCAAAGGCCGGTTGGAGCAGGCAGGTCAGAGCGAGGGCTATCAGGACGCGAAGCATAGAGGCGGGTGATACCAGGGAAAGGGACGGCCTAGTATGCCCGCCAAGCGCCGCAAAAAAAATGCCCAATTGGGGCTGTGTGATGACTGGAAGAAGGGACAGTAGATTTTAGTCCTCAAAAACCCCACAAACCACTGTGGGAGCGAGCTTGCTCGCGATAGCGTCTTAACATTCAACAATGATGTTGACTGTCAGGACGCCATCGCGAGCAAGCTCGCTCCCACAGGGTTTGGTGGTGTTTGAGGGGGTCTCTTACACCAGAATCGACGTACCGGTCATTTCAGCCGGTTTCTCCAGGCCCATCAACATCAGCATGGTCGGTGCGACATCCGCCAGCACGCCGCCATCGCGCACCTTGAAATCACGCTTGCCGACATAAATGAACGGCACCGGCTCGGTAGTGTGGGCGGTGTGGGCCTGGCCGGTGGAGGCGTCGGACATTTGCTCGACATTGCCGTGGTCGGCGGTGATCAGCGCTTCGCCGCCAACCTTTTCCAGGGCGTCGACGATGCGGCCGACGCACAGGTCCAGGCATTCAACGGCTTTTACCGCGGCATCGAACACACCGCTGTGGCCGACCATGTCGCCGTTGGCGTAGTTGACCACGATCACGTCGTAACGCTGGTTTTCAATGGCGTCGACGATGCGATCAGTGACTTCCGGGGCGCTCATCTCGGGCTGCAAGTCATAGGTGGCGACTTTCGGCGACGGGATCAGAATGCGCTCTTCGCCCGGGAACGGTTCTTCACGACCGCCGGAGAAGAAGAAGGTCACGTGGGCATATTTCTCGGTTTCGGCGATGCGCAACTGGGTCTTGCCGTTCTTCGCGAGGTAATCGCCCAGCACATTTTCCAGGCTGCCGGCAGCGAAGGCCGATGGCGCAGGAATGCTGGCGGCGTATTGGGTCAGCATGACGAAGCCGGCCAGTTTCGGCTGGCGTGCACGCTCGAATTCCTTGAAGTCGTCTTCGACGAACACGCGGGTCAGCTCACGGGCGCGGTCGGCGCGGAAGTTCATGAACACCACGGCGTCGCCGTCTTCGACTTTCACCGGTTCGCCGATGGAAGTGGCTTTGACGAATTCATCGCTCTCGCCACGCTCGTACGCTGCTTGCAGGCCTTCCTGGGCGGTGGCGGCGTTGAATTCACCGTTGCCATCGACAATCAGGTTGTAGGCCTGGGCCACGCGATCCCAGCGGTTGTCGCGGTCCATGGCGAAATAACGACCGATGATGCTGGCGATTCGGCCTTTGCCTAGCGCCTGGAAGGTCGCGTCGAGCAGTTCGATGGACGACTGCGCGCTTTTAGGCGGCGTGTCACGGCCATCGAGGAAGGCGTGCAGGTAGATTTTTTCAGCGCCGCGCTTGAAGGCCAGTTCGGCCATGGCCACCAGGTGGTCCTGGTGACTGTGAACGCCGCCATCGGACAGCAGGCCCATGAAGTGTACGGCTTTACCGGCGGCGACGGCTTTATCGACGGCTGCGCAGATGGTCGGGTTCTCGAAAAACTCACCGTCGCGGATCGATTTGGTCACGCGTGTGAAGTCCTGATACACCACTCGGCCGGCGCCGAGGTTCATGTGGCCGACTTCGGAGTTGCCCATCTGGCCGTCCGGCAAGCCGACGTCCATGCCGCTGCCGGAGATCAGGCCGTTCGGCACGGTGGCCCACAAGCGGTCCAGTACGGGCTTCTTCGCCGCAAACACGGCGTTGGATTCAGGGCTCTCACTGTGACCGAAGCCGTCGAGAATAATCAGGACCAAAGGTTTAGGCGTGGTAGTCATGGATTCCACTCGTGGCTGAATTAAAAGAGGGCGATGGAAAAGGGAGTGGCAGTTTAAAGCGAAGTTCCTGCGGCGTCACCGCCGGACGGGGTTTGGCCCACCATAGGGGCTGTGTATACTGGCCGACATTTTAACGCCCTGGAACCTCCTTCGATGGTTGCTCACCTGATTGAATTTGCCACTAACCACTATCTGCTCGTCGGTATCTTCGTCGTACTGCTGGCGTTGCTGAT
>Ga0157371_10005166_pt1 | contig 11114 bp, 5 predicted proteins | sample C45metaG_FD_113462 | JGI IMG/M metagenome (GOLD analysis project Ga0157371, IMG submission 113462) | Corn rhizosphere microbial communities from Kellogg Biological Station, Michigan, USA - C4-5 metaG | ecosystem: Host-associated > Plants > Roots > Rhizosphere > Soil | place: USA: Michigan... | reverse complement strand
TCAAAAGTCACTCCGGCGCAACTCAAGTGGTACGTCGGCGGCCAGCCGGATAGACCAATCGATGATCAGTCGCGCGCACTTGGTCCGGTAGATGTTTGGTTGATGGACGGCGAAGAACGCCAAGTGCGGTTCAAGCTGGTAATCCTTGATCCCGCGGCGCGCGTCAATTTTCGATCCGGTAGCTCTGAGCGAGAAGGCTCTGTGACGTTCGTTGGTTGGGGGACGGCCGAGATGTCGGTGTCATCGGATGGTATCGAATGGAATTGCTCACAGGTCGGACTCGGCAAGTGCGTCAATCTAGTGGTTGACGCGCAACCACCGCAGTCCGTCGCCGTCTCCATGAAATGGGCGGGCTCGCCTCGCGAAGTTAACTTGACTCTGCCATTCCCCGCGACTGGTGGTCGCTTTTTCGGGGCGCACGGGGAAGCCATGTCCCACGGCGCAGTGCTCCCCCTTCAATCAATGCAAGGTGCGCGCCTTCGCATCTTTGACCAGAACCCGCAGGCACCAAAGCAGTACAAGGTACGGCTGACACTGGGTGTGTCTCGGACAACAAGGGGTGTGCCGCGCCTCGAGTCGGAGCACGATGTTTACCTGGATCGAGATGGCACGGGGGAAGTTCGCCTCATCGATCTGCAGATCCCTGCACAACGACTGATGGGCTTTTCAGATGAGCTTGACACCAGCGTCTGTATGTCATTGCATGCCGGGCCAACTTCGCTCGGCAGCATAAACATCACGCGCTATGCAGCGACGCTGAGCAGCTCTCCCGCAGAGCTCAGGCTTTCAGAAGCAGATCTCTCGCTGCTTGACCTCAAAACTCTGGCCCAGATCGGGCTTTGCGCGCACGCCTTTACACACGTTGGCTGCGCGCCGATAGTCATCGCTCAAACGGTTTCCGACGGAACGCCCACAGGCGTGTGGCCGACGACGATGCTTGATGAGCGACAGGCTCCGTGGCTGCTGGCACCAACTGCGGACTCATCAGTCCAGTTTCGGCCGGTGCTCTGGGCTCCGATGGAGCCCGTCGAAGCCGAGCTGCCCGAAACGATGAGTCGCGGCCCACTGGGCGAAGCCATGGCAATCGGCGACGCTGACGAGCGATTTTCCCGGATGTCACAGGTCATCGCCGAGATGAGCGCTGATTTTGCCCACACTTCGTGGAGCCTCCTGGAACAAAATCTTGCAGCGCTCCGGCACTTGCCCCTAGCTTCCCTGGACTCGTGGCGCACTGTCGCGCGCAACCCGACCGCAGCGGTCGCATGTGCATTGCGGCTTGGGTGCTCCGATTCGGAACTGCTGGGGCTGGTTCGCCAACTACGGGACGAGCTAGGTCTCGTCTGGGAACTCACGTCCATCACGATGTGGAGCGATGCAGCCAAGAGGCTCAAACCACACTATGCGCAGAGCCTCGGAGAAGACTTGTGCGCGCAGGTATTCCCTTCGTTCTTCGCAGCACGAATCATGCTGCTCTCGTCTGAGATTCCTGCGCTGACGCTACCTATGCAACTTACGCTGCTCGACGCTGGTGTCAAGCCGACTGCCGATGTCATCAACGGAATGCGACAGATTTCCAAGCCCTGGCGGTCCGTCGCTGACGAGCTTTGGAGGGGGCCAGATTCGCTTGTTCAAAAGTTGCTCCTGAGAGCACATTCATCGGAAACAACATGGCCGAATTTTGGCTTGACGCAGCAAGCCATTTCGGCATTTTCAAATGTCGTATCCGAAGAAATTGGTCGCATGGCGGCGGTGCATCTGAAAGAGTGGCTGTGGTTGCCGACCGACCGCCCTGACCATCGATTGGATGTTGCCAACGTCCCGGTCATCTGCGCCCTCTGGTCGGTGGCGGAAGTACCGCTCGATTGGTGGCAGCTGAAAGACAAAGCTCTTGCCCTGAAGCGGGTTCGAGGTTTTGACCCCTTATGGTTCGAGGCCGCCTACCGACAGGCCATCCTTGTATTTATGGCTGCAGGCCTCAGTCCGCCAAGCCGAACGGTGTAGCCAAGGCTTGTCATAGGACTGCACAACTCTGCGCAGCCAATCGCAATCAATCAATATCTTCCGCCCATGACCCAACCCTATTTCGCAGCCCTTCTTCCCGAACTGGCGACGCGAGCTGCCCGTTCGACTGTCAGTAGGCTCGGCTTCTCGAGCGCCCCACTGCGAGCGCATCTGATGGAAGTTTTCTCGCGCGGCTTCGGGGAGCGCGGAGCGTTCCTGGGTGCCCCTGTGTTCGAAGCAACATTTGGCTGGAAGACCTCAGGCCACACGATGGCTGAAATGTCGGGGATCCTCTTGCATCCTGAGCTGATAGAGGCGATGGACAACCCGCCCGGCGGCCACGGGAGCGAATATCGCTTTCCCAGGGAAGCGCATCCGTATGTTCATCAGATTGCGGCGTGGGAGCACTTGTGCGCTCCTCAGCCACGATCAGTGGTTGTCACGAGCGGCACAGGATCTGGCAAGACCGAATGCTTCATGGTGCCGATTCTGAACAAGCTGGTGGCCGATCATCATGAAGCCAATGCAAAGCTTGTTGGCGTAAGGGCGATCTTTCTCTACCCGTTGAACGCTCTGATTCAAAGTCAACGAGAACGACTGACAGCCTGGACCGCGCGCTTCGGAGGCGGGATTCGGTTTTGCCTGTACAACGGTCTGACCCCGAACCGCTTGAAGCAGGAGCAGCGAGAGGCGTCGCCGAACGAGGTCATCGACCGAGAGATGTTGCGGGCAGCTCCGCCGCCGATTCTGGTCACAAACCCGACAATGCTCGAGTACATGCTCGTGCGCGCCGATGACGCCCCCATCCTGGAAGCATCAAAGGGAAGACTGCAGTGGGTAGTCATCGACGAAGCACATACCTACATTGGTTCGCAGGCAGCCGAGCTTGCGTTGCTTCTCCGAAGAGTCCTGTACGCATTCGGTGTGCGCGCGGACGAAGTGCGTTTCGTCGCCACTTCTGCAACCATCGCTGGCAAACCTGGCGAGTCGGATGAGGCATTGCGGGACTTCATCGCCCGACTCGCGGGCGTATCTCAAGAACGAGTCCATGTCGTAGCCGGCTCGCGGAGCATTCCTGAAATCCCTGAAGTCGAGGCTGGCGCTAACGACCTCACCCTTGAGCAGCTTGAGGCCTTGGATGACACCGTTCCTGGCACGCGGTATGCTGCTCTTTGCAATCAACCGCGCGCCCGTGCGTTGCGTGCACTCTTCGTGCCTGGCTCGGGCGGAACGTCGGCAAACACGCTGAGCGAAATCGCGACAGTCCTGCAAGAGTCCTCTCCCGGATCAAAGTCTGCGCAGGAGCTGGACACGCTGCGCTGGCTGGACTGCCTATCTGAAGCGAAGAGCGCCCCAGGCAAGGACACCCTCCCCCTCCCCTTCCTGCCGTTGCGCTTGCATGCCTTTCACAATGTCCTTGCGGGACTATGGGCTTGTTGTGACGAACGCTGTAGCTCCAGGAAAGGTACGCTTCTGGATCACCCGGAGTGGCCCTATGGCATGGTTCATACTGAAGAGCGATCGCATTGCGAATGCGGAGCCCCCGTGTACGAGCTTCGCTCATGCAACGACTGCAACGCCACTTTCCTTTGGGGCCGGCGGGTGCATCGGCAAACGGATGGACTTTACCGGCTGCTTCCCGCAGCCGAGGAAAGCGTCGATGAATTCACCCTCGATGTCGAGCCGGACGACGATGGCGAAACCGCCGAAGATGCGGTGGCCAAGGGCGATCCCGTCCTTATCGCGAATGGACGCTCCGTGGGCACGGCGAGTGCACTCGTGGACAGGGCATCACGCGTGCTCGATCCCGCCGATGCAACGGACGCCATCCGCTTGACGTTGAAAGATCGCACATCCACCAAGGATGGCGCGCACATGACCTGCCCGGAATGTGGCGGGCATCATGGCTCAGACCAACAGATGTTCCGGCGGGCAATACTGGGAGCCCCCTTCTTGCTTGGAGAGATCATTCCGACCTTGCTCGAGTTCTGTCCGGACGGCGAGCTTCCGACAAGTCGCCCGATGCGGGGGCGCCGAATGATCACATTCACTGACAGCCGGCAAGGCACGGCGCGTATCGCGGCGAAGCTCCAGCAAGACTCCGAACGAAACCGGGTGCGCGGCGCAATCTACCTGCACGTACTGGATTCGGCGCGCGGCGCCGATCCCGAGGCTCTGGCTGCGATCGACAACCAGATTACGGCGTTGGCGGCTATCCCATCGAATCCGGCGATTGAGAGCATCCTGCAACAGAAACGGGTAGAGCGGGAGACCCTGGCGAAGCCCAAGCCAGTGCCCTTTGCGGCCACGGTGCAGTGGCTCAGCACGACGGTTCCCGATGTCCGAGACTGGATGCATCGCTTCTACTCCGCACTCGACCCTGCCGAGTTTGAAAGTCCTTCTGGTAAGGAGCGGATGGCCAAGATGCTTGTGATGCGAGAGTTCGCGCGCCGGCCGAAGCGGCTCAACAGCCTCGAGACCATGGGCCTTGTCGCTGTCCAATATCCAAAGCTTGCGATGCTCGGTTCGCGGCCAGAGGTCGTCGTGGACCAAAGCATCAGCTTGGAGGACTGGAAGAACTTCCTCAAGACAGCATTGGATCTCCACGTCCGCGAAGGAACCTTCATCGAACTGCCGGACAGCTGGCGCAAATGGGGGGGCAACCGGATCGCCAGCAAATTGCTCTTGAATCCGTTGTCGACCGAGACGCAAACCAATCGCCTCAAGCGATGGCCTCAATGTAGCTCAGGCTCACGCCAGAACAGACTGGTGCGCATCCTTTCGTACGCGTTGGGACTGAATCCCGAAACACCCACCGGCAAGGACAGAATCGATCTGATCCTTCGGGCGGCGTGGGACGACTTGGTGAAGCTCGAGCTTCTGCGAGCGGGCGGCAACGGCAGGTTCCTCTCCTTGGAGGACATCGCCTTTGCCCCCATCACCGACGGCTGGGTCTGCCCCGTCACTCGTCGGATACTCGACACTACATTCAAGGGTGTCACTCCCTACCTGCCATCGGGATCGGCCACGCCAGCCACGGCCGAGTGCCGTGCCGTCCAGGTCCCGCTCTCATATCTGTCCAAAAAAGACTTCGCATCGGAATCCGAGAAGCTCAGTGCCATCCGCGACTGGGCAGGATCCGATGCCTCTATCGTCGCGTTGCGCTCCGAAGGGCTTTGGTCCGACCTGAGCGACAGGATCATCGAAGGCGGTTTGTATTTTCGCGCGGTCGAGCATTCAGCGCAGCAAGCCGGCTCGCGCCTCCAGGAGTACGAGCGTGACTTCAAGAATGGCTATCTGAACGTTCTCAGTTGTTCAACAACCATGGAGATGGGCGTGGACATCGGCGGCATCAACATGGTCGCAATGAACAATGTGCCGCCTCACCCGGCGAACTACCTCCAGAGGGCGGGTCGGGCCGGCCGACGTGGCGAGACACGCTCAGTCGCATTGACGCTGTGCAAGAACAACCCACACGACCAGCAGATCTTCTCGAACACCCTGTGGCCATTCAGGACCATCCTGCCGGCTCCCTCCATATCGTTGTCCAGCCCTGTCCTGGTACAGCGACACGTCAACGCCATGCTGCTCGCAGATTTCTTGCGACGCGAGGCTGCGAAGACAAGTCTAGAGAAGCTCGATATGGGTTGGTGGATGTTGCCGCTGGGTGCCTCCCGAGTAGATCGATTTGTCGCAGCAGTGAGCTGTTTCGAGGAAGCAAAGGAAGCCGATCTTGCGTCTGGCCTGACGTCATTGCTTCGCCACACGGTCTTCGAGGGTCGACAGTCGCTGGTAAGGCTTGCCTCCACCTGCGCTTCTGCTGCCAAGGTACATGGTCTGAAGTGGGCGGCGGAATACGCGTCGATCCAGGAGCAGATGAAGTTGTTCGACTTGTCTGGAAAAGAGAAAGATCCTGCGTACAAATCGCTGCTCATTCAGGCGAAGCGATTGTCCGGCGAATATCTGTTGCGGGAATTGGCAAGCGGGGGCTTCTTGCCTGGTTATGGATTTCCAACGGGGATCACTTCTTTCGACACCCTGAACAAGGACGCATTGGAGAGAGTCAGGCTCGAGCAAGAGCGGCTCGCAGGAAGCGGCAAAAGGCGTATCGACAATGCATTTCGCCGGCGCGAGCTGCCAAGCAGGGACAACGTCACCGCGCTGAGAGAGTACGCGCCAGGCGCGGAAGTGGTCATCGACGGACTCGTCTACAGATCTGCCGGTATCACCTTGAACTGGCATGCGCCGGCCAGTGCGCAAGACGTGAGTGAAATCCAGAATATCAGGGCGGCCTGGCGATGCCGCGCCTGTGGCTCCAGCGGCAACAACGTGCTTGCAGAACCCCAGCAGAAATGCGCAGATTGTGGAGCCTTGATCCAGAACGATCCTGCTTCCAGCTTTCGCTACCTGGAGCCAGCCGGTTTTGCAGTGGACCTGTACGAAGCATCCCACAACGACATTTCTATCCAGTCCTTCGTGCCCGTCGAAGCACCTTGGGTCAATGCGTCTGGGGAATGGCTTGCGCTAGCAAATCCGGAACTGGGCCGCTTTCGGGCAACCTCATTGGGAACAGTGTTCAATCACACTGCTGGAGCAAATGGCCTCGGCTTTGCCGTCTGCCTCGAATGTGGTCGGTCAGAACCAATGATCGCAGACACAACCGCAGATGAAAACGGTTCGGTCGCGCCAGCGCGTCCATTCGCATTTCGCCAACCACATCGCCGCCTGCGAGGAGCACAGGGCGGCGAAAGCAAAATGTGTGCGGGAAGCGATCAACCATTCTCGGTCCAATCAGCACTTCGCTTCGGTTGCGAATCCACGACCGATGTACTTGAACTTGTGCTTCAGGGCCTGGACGGCAAGCCGCTCACCGACCGCAGCACGGCCTACTCCATCGCTGTTGCCCTACGCGGTGCGGTTGCTGCAACGCTCGGGGTGGAGGAGACGGAACTCGGCTGCGACACAAAGGAAATACGATTGCCGGATGGTTCGCGCGCCCAAGCCGTCTTGGTCTTCGATCGGAATGCGTCCGGATATTCATCCGCTGTATCCGACAAGCTCGAATCTGTGCTCCGCCGGGCCAGCGAAAACTTGCAATGCACCCACGATTGCGACGCGGCATGCCAGCACTGCTTGCTCAGCTTCGACACCCGGTTCCGACACGACGATCTCAACAGGCACGCCGCGCTGACCTTCCTTTCGAACAGATGGCTAGACGAGCTTCGTTTGAAAAAAGCTGATGCTCATTTTGGCGAAGACAAGTCCTTTGCAGAATTCCAAAGCTTGCCGGAGTCCCTGTCGCGCGAGCTTGCTCACCCCAGTGCGAGTGAGTTATTAATCTATCTTGCCGGGGAACATGATGACTGGGACCTGGCAGGCTCTGCTTTACGGCATTGGATTCACCGTTGGTCACTGGAGGAAAAACCAGTCAAGCTGGTAATAGATCCAGTCATCGCAGCTGTACTCACGACGGAGGAAAAGTTTGCACTAACAGTTTTGCAAACCTACAACAACGTTGCAGTGCACACAGGCGTCCCCGCAGACTGCGCCAGCGGCGTCGTTACCTGCGCCACCATCGTCAGAAGTGACGGGCCGGACAGGTCATGGGCTGTCCAGCAACCGCGAGCGTCCACGCCCACGAGCATGTGGGGTGAGCCCGGTACGGCGCCTCTGGTGTGGGGTTACGCGGGACCAACGAAAATTGGCGCGCTTGCCGACCTGACGAGGGTCGAAGCTCTCGGGCGAACGGAGACGATTCACATCGAGATCGGCTCTGAGATCGACGGATCTGTCTACGGCTTCGGGACGCGCTTGCTCAAGCGTCTCCTGTCAGCTCTTCCAGACTCTCGCCTTCCAGGAAGCTCCACGGTCAAGCGCGTCACATATCACGATCGCTACCTGAATTCGCCTCTACCGGCGATGCTGCTAGTGGAGCTGATTTCCGCCTTGAAGGAATACTGCTTGAGCGAGGGTCGCTGGGAGCTCGAAGTCGTACGCGTGGTCACATCAGACATTCCCGCAATGCCTAGCTTCAGACTGGCAACCAGTCTTGTCCATAACTGGCCCAACGGTCAAGAACGCAGCGACGCGATCGCCGCCGCTGTTGAGTACTGCGGACTTCGCTGCGAGATCGATTGCGTGGACAAACGCGATGCGCGACACGCGAGATGCCTTGAGATTGAGTTCGGCGACGGGAGCGAGCTCACGGTGTGGTTCGATCAAGGCTTTGGATACTGGACCGTTCCGCGGGACCCAAATCTGAGACGATCCGGCATCCTCGATTTTCCGTTTTCGGCATCCGCCTCCGATCAAGGCGAATCGATTGCGTCGCCAAAGGCCAGCGTAACGGGCCAACGCTTTACTACCCATGTGTTTATCTCGGCAGGTTAAGCGATGACCAGTCAGCATTCCGCTGGATGGTTATGCGGACTTACACAAGATCGATGCCCTCTGGCAAACGCAGCGGGTGAAAAAGGACTCATCGGGATGCTGGCGAGCTGAAGTGGTGTCCCGCTGTCAGTACGGCATGCCGATACGACTTTGTCGAGGACAGCGAGACCTTCTTTCAACGGCATGTGGTGCCCTATTTCTCTCAGTCGGATTTCTTGATTCGAGCCTGTGAAGCTTCTTTGAGTCGCAGTTGTTCCTTGCGCTCAGCGATCGCCAGCAAGCGGGCTTTTTCGTAGCCGTGCGTCTTCACGGAGAACGATTTGGAGATGCTCCTGCCCCCCATTCCACCTGTCTTGGCAAGCCAATAACGGGGCGAACCATCAGCGGCCCTGATGCAAGAGACTCCAGGGATACCCGAGCTGTTGCTTTTTCTCAGGATCTCGACGACTGCAATGGGCTCAAGCAGCGTTCGCTGCGACCGGTGAGCCGTGGCTTTCGGGGCAGTTGATGCTTTCTGCACCTTCGCCCTCACACCTTGCTCCGCGGGATGAACCTTCCTGAGCCCTCTCATCTGCGCTAACTGCTTTTTGCGCTCTGCGATCGCCAGAAGCTCCGCTTGGGCGGCACCGTAGCGGCCCACGCCGAAAGACTTGGTCAACACACAATCCACGCTCACACGGGTGATCGCGTGCCAGCTCATGAGTTCGCCCTTTCTGTTCAACCGAAAGGTCACGCCAGCCACGCCGCTCTTGTTGCTCGGGAGCAGCTTCTGCGCCACCTCGCGCCGTTCTTGCGGTAGATGTTGACGCACGATCTCGTCCCGATGGGCTTGCGCGCACTCCAGTGCAGCGGATTCGCTGCCATACCTGCTGAAGGCAAAATCTCTCAAGAACTTCTGCCCTCTTCGCGAAAGAGTGACTCGCCATTTGTTGGGCATGCGCACGATGCCATACATTGGCGGGGCATGGTAGAAGTCGTGGTCGCCTGGCGTCGACGACTTCTTGCGCGATACGGACATTGGATCTCCTTCAGAACAGGGATGACGCCCCAGCCCAGTACCTGGGAGACATCGGTTGCTGCTCGCATCGCAACGCGTCACGTCTTTGCCGTCATCGACGACTTGGACAGATTTCTTAGGCATCGAACGTAGCCGCGATATCGCCATGGAACCTTTGCTCACCTCGAATGAGCGCGCCCACCAAGCCAGAATAGACAACACAAACGACTGACGCTGGCCGCGACGAAGGATTGCGGAGCCTCATCTACCGCACGCCTCACGCTGAGCTAGAGGTCTTGTCGCCGCTTGCATGCCTTGCGTCCCGACCATGCGTCGCTGTATGCCGGCTCCAAAATGACAGGAAGTGACATATCTCCGGTCTTTTCAGATACCGTCAGTAGGCACTGCAGGCCACGAACCTGCCCCTCAAGTACATATTTCGCGTCTGTAGTCACCGCACGAAATGAAGCAGTTACATTGCACGACATGATTCCAGCGCCATAGGCATAGTTGACAAGAATCTCCTTGTTGGCCGGAATCTTGTAGATGACTTCACCACTCTCTGGCGTCGCGAGTTCGGACTTGAAGAATCTCCCGCATCCTTGGTCATCGGCGACCGAGAAGCTCAACGTCTTGGAGCCAACACTTCCTGGCCGCCAGCTCGTTATCTTTGAAGGGACGACTAGCATGGCGGACGGCCCGTCGTCGCTGGGCACGTACGGTACTGCCGAGATACAGCCACCCAGTGATACCGCCATCACAATGGCCGGAGCTCGTGTCACGCAACCTCTACCAAGTTTGTGCTTCATTCTTGAAATCCCGACTCCGGACAGCGCATAGCTGCAATTTCCACTTGAATCGCTGTGCCAGCCCCTCGTCAGTCCTGTTTCGGAAAGTCCTTGCTCATTACCCGCCCCACAGTGGCAAACAGTTGCTGGCGCAGGCCCTCATATGCAGCCTTGTTCTCCTTCAACAGCGTGTCGTAGGAAAAATAGTTGGGCCCGGCTTGATTCGACATGACGGAGTTCCACGTGATGGGCTTGAGTTGGTCGTCGCGCAGCGCGTACTCCACCATGACAACCGGCCGGAAGTCCGACGTCAAACTCGGGGCTCCATAGCCGGTAGTGATGCGTAGCAGCATCACCTCATAGCCCGGCGTAACCGTCAGGCCGGCGAGTTCCATCTTGCGCGCAGCGCCCGTGGCACGCTCACTCGGTGTGAGCTTGACCTCGCGACCCGTTGCACGCATTGCTTCGGCCAAGCGCTCGGCGTATTCCTTGTGAAGTGTCAACTCACCAGCGCTGTCCTGCACCGCTTGCTGGAAGCGCTTGCTACGACTCTCGACTTGGTTGATCGAATTGTTGCGACTCGCGGCGTCGACGCCGATCACCACGAGCGCGCCTACCGGCCCGAACAAGCCGCCGAGCCCGACCGTTGGTGTGGCGCCGGTGTCCAGCACCCCCAACTCAGCTTTGGCGTTGTAAACAATCTCCAAGCGTGGATACGACAACGGCTCCGGCTCTTCCACAACGGTTTGCGCTGGCCGATTGGCGCAAGCTGCCACCAAGACAGCGAAGATGGAGACGGAGATAGTGCGCTTCATAGGTAATAGTCCGCCCAAGGCCATCATTGACGGCTGAGCGTTTTAGGACGTGACGTCTGCAACGTGCTGGAGCAGGCCGAACCCTACGCGCCATGCTCGGCCATCGCAGTGCACGGTGGCCGT
>Ga0157371_10005165_pt1 | contig 11115 bp, 11 predicted proteins | sample C45metaG_FD_113462 | JGI IMG/M metagenome (GOLD analysis project Ga0157371, IMG submission 113462) | Corn rhizosphere microbial communities from Kellogg Biological Station, Michigan, USA - C4-5 metaG | ecosystem: Host-associated > Plants > Roots > Rhizosphere > Soil | place: USA: Michigan... | reverse complement strand
TCTTGGTCGGCGGGCGGGCTACGACGGTGTATTGTCGGTTGGACGCGTCCAGACACCCACTTTATGTCTGGTAGTCGATCGGGATCGTGCGATTGCCAGCTTCGTCTCGGTGCCCTACTGGGACGTGGAGGTGCACCTGTCTTCAATGGGGCAACCATTCATCGCGTCGTGGTTACCACCCAGCTCAGGGCAGGACGAGGCAGGTCGTTGCCTGCAACGAGCGCTGGGCATTCAGGCGGCCCAAAAGATTTCTGGCGGTAAGACTGCCACAGTACTCTCGCTGCAGACTGAGCATTCCCACGAACCGCCACCCCTGCCCTTTGACCTGAGCACACTGCAAGAAGTCTGCTCGCGCAAGTTGGGGCTCGGAGTCCAGGAAGTCATGAACATCGCCCAGGCACTGTATGAAACCCACAAAGCCACCACCTACCCGCGCAGCGATTGCCGCTATTTGCCAGAGAGTATGTTCAACGAGGTACCCGCGGTATTCGATGCCCTGCTCAAAACGGATCCCGCCCTGCAGCCCGCATTGGGAAGACTCGATCGATCACTGCACTCCCGCGTGTGGAACAATGCCAAGGTCACCGCACACCACGCCATCATCCCCACCACCGAGCCGGCGAACCTTGTGCGGATGTCCGAACAAGAACGCCAAGTCTACGAACTGATCCGTAGCCACTACCTCGCGCAATTTCTTCCGCATCATGAGTTTGATCGAACCCAGGTGGAACTGGAGTGCAGCGGAGAGCGATTGACCGCTGTTGGCAAACAGATCCTGGTCCAGGGCTGGAAAGGCTTGCTCTGCGAAAATACCGAAGAGGATGAGCCCAGTCACAAGTCCCAAGTATTGCCCGTCTTGCAACAGGGCACGCAGTGCGCAGTGGACGACGTCGAACTCAAGTCCATGCGCACTGCCGCGCCCAAACCCCTCACCGAGGGCGATCTGATCAAGGCGATGAAAAATGTGGCCAAGCTGGTCAACGACCCACGCCTGAAACAGAAGCTTCGGGACACCACCGGTATCGGCACCGAAGCCACGCGAGCCGGTATCATCAAGGGGTTGATTGATCGCGGTTATTTGCTGAAGAAAAAACGCGCCTTGATGGCCTCCGCAGCGGCCCATACCCTGATCGAGGCAGTACCCGCTGCAATCGCAGATCCGGGCATGACCGCGATCTGGGAACAGGCCCTGGACGAAATCGAAGCGGGATGTCTGACTCTTGATGCGTTCGTCGCCAAGCAGGCGAACTGGATTGCGCAGTTAGTCGCACACTGCGGCCCCCTTACTTTAGCCATTCCTGTCGAGGCCGGCCCGACCTGCCCCATTTGCAACGCCTCAATGCTCAGGCGAAAGGGGAAATCAGCGCCGTTCTGGTCATGCTCCCACTACCCGGATTGCAAGGGTGCTGTACCGATCAGAAAAGATGCACGTCACCCATAATGCTCCATTGGAGATCAACATGAGTATTGGGGCTATGGACTGGTCAGAGCATCATCAACGGCAACCGATCCCTCTCTTAGTCGCTTAGAGGCTGTCCGATTTCACGGACCAAGGCGCTACCTGTCGAAATCCATATCTGCCCCAGTTCGTTGAACGCTTTAAGGTGAACAGGATTTTCGTTGAGCCAATGAACAAGGCTGTCGAAGTGCTCGGGGTTATCAGGGTAATCATGAATCTTGATGAACAGCTCCAGCGTTCGATCCCAGATCAGATGGGTAATTGCTTTATCTAGACCACCGGCTTGCATTCCCGTTGAGCAGGCATTTGCATTCGCACTGACCAGCGATGGATTACGTAGCATCTCGACCCAAAGCATGACGATCAGTCCATTGCCGCCCTCCATCAGCTACGAGCTATGCGGGTGCCGCGCGCCCTCGGTAACAGCTCTGGACCTCACCCGCGCAAAAATACCTTCTTGTGCTCCACGATGTGGCGTTCGGTAACAAATAGCGCCGCTTTAGTGCCCCCGCCTGCTCATGAAACGTGTTTCGCCTACAGAAAGCGTTCAAATAGACCTAAAATTCAATAGTTGGCACGATAAAGGCATATGTGTACCTATGAGATTGTTGAACAATCATCCTTACTCACTGCGTTCAGAAACCGAGGATACGAACATGCAAAAAGGTCTGACGAGCAAGAAAACCACGCGCAACTTGGCGTTGACGATCTCCCTGGCTTGCGTGGTGCCGCTACTGTCTGCGGCAGAGATCAAGGGCACGCTCAAACAGGGAGAGCTGTCAGTCGGTTCCGACCTGACCTATCCGCCCTACACCTATCTGGAGCAAAAGCAGCCAAGTGGCTTCGACCCCGAGTTCATGCAGTTGATGGGCAAACAATTGCAATTGGAGCCGCGTTTCCTCGACACCCGCTTTGCCAACCTGATCCTGGGCGTTAATGCCCAGCGCTTCGACGTGGTCGCCTCGGCGCTCTATGTCACCCCGGAACGCGCCAAGCAGGTGGATTTCATCAGCTACCTGAAGACCGGCTCCTCTTTGATGGTGCTCAGTGCCAGCAACTTCAGGCCACAGCGACCCGAAGACCTTTGCGGCAAGCGCGTGGGCTCGATCAAGGGCGCATCCTGGGTGCCCAAGCTCAACAAGGTTTCCGCCGAATACTGCCTGGCCTCGGGCAAGCCGGCGATCCAGTCTCGTGAATTCCCGACCTCGCCCGAAGCGGCACAGGCCTTGTTGGCCCAGGCTGTGGATGTGCAGATGGAAGATCCCGCAGTCGCCAAAATCACCGTAGAAAAACTGCAGGGCAAAACCGTTATCAGCTCCAACGAGTTGATCTATCCAGTCGTCATCGGGCTGGCGGTGCGCAAAGGCAACCAGGCGCTACTGGAAGAACTGACCACAGCGCTCGACCAGATCAAACAGAACGGCAGCTACGACGAGCTGCTCGCCCGCTACAACCTGGACGAACCGAATGCCGAAGAAATCAACGCGGCGTTGGGCACCACCACACCCTGAAACCCTGCGCCGGACGCATCCAGTAGCGGATTCATTGATTTTTTCCGCTCTGCGGAAAAATCACAGCAACGCGGAGTAAGTACATGCAATTCGATTGGTATTACACCTTGGGCCTATTGTGGAACGGCGACTTCTGGCGGGCCGTGGCAACCGTGGTCGAACTGAGCCTGGAAACCTGGCTGCTGGGTATCGTCTTCGGCTTTCTTCTGGCCTTGGCGCGACAGTCGCAGCGGCGTTTTCTGCGGGATGCGGCCGGCCTCTATATCTGGTTTTTCCGCAGTCTGCCGCTGCTGGTTCTGCTGATCTTCGTCTACAACCTGCCCCAGGTGTTTCCATCCACCAGTGCGCTGCTGTCCAATCCCTACTCGGCAGGCCTGATCGCCCTGGTGCTCAGTGAAGCGGCGTACATCGCCGAGATTCACCGCGGCGGCCTGCTGGCGGTGGCCAAGGGTCAACTGGAAGCAGGCAAGGCCCTGGGCATCGGCTATCGCGGCGTTCAGCGACTGATCGTGGTGCCCCAGGCGCTACGCGTAGCCCTGCCGACCCTGGCCAATGAATACATCACCATCGTCAAGCTCACATCGTTGGTCTCGGTGATTTCGCTGTCGGAAATCCTTCTGGTAGGCCAACAGCTCTATACCCAGAATTTCCTGGTCATGGAGACCATGTTCGCGGTGGCCTTCTACTACGTGTTTATTGTCACCGTGTTCAGCCGCCTATTGCGCCTGCTGGAGAACCACCTGGACGTAACCCGGCGCAAACCGAAGAACATCGCCCCCGCCGAACTCGGGCAAGTGGCGACCCGGCGTGCCGCCGGCCAGTCCGAGCCAGGCGAATTTGCTCTGCAGGCGCGGGGTGTGCGCAAGTCTTATGGCGAGCTGGAAGTACTCAAGGGCGTCGAGCTGAATGTGCGTTGGGGCGAGGTCGTGTCGATCATCGGCCCATCGGGCTCAGGCAAAACCACGCTGATTCGCACCATGAATGGCCTGGAAAGCCTGGATCATGGCGAAATCACCCTGCAAGGCCAACCATTCCTGCGTGGCACCAAAGCACCGGAGGGCGCCCTGGGTAACAAAGTGCATATGCAGGGCATCGTGCATGTCGGGATGGTCTTCCAGGGCTTCAATTTGTTCCCGCACAAGACCGCCCTGGAAAACGTCATGCTCGCACCGGTCTATCACGCCCATGGCGGTGGCGAAGAGCTGCGCTTGTTGAGCTTGGCACTGCTACGCAAGGTCGGCATGCTCGAGCATGCCGGCAAATATCCGCACCAGCTTTCCGGCGGCCAGCAGCAGCGCGTGGCGATTGCCCGGGCGCTGGCGATGCGACCTTCAGTCATGCTGTTCGACGAGCCGACCTCGGCCCTCGACCCAGAGCTAGTCGGTGATGTACTGGCTGTAATCGAGGAACTGGCCCGCGAAGGCATGACCATGGTGATCGTCACCCACGAAATGAACTTCGCCTTCAAGCTCTCCGATCGGGTGGTGTTTATGGAGGGCGGCGAGATTATCCAGAACGCCGCGCCGCAAGAGATGCTGGAGCAGCGCAGCGAGCGCATGACCAAGTTCCTCAAAGACGTACAACTGGCGTGAGCCGAGGGGGCACAACGGTGAGTCAACCCAAGGAAAAAAGTCTGTCGCTGGTCGATCAGGTTGCCATCGAACTGCGCGAAGACATCATTGGCGGACGCCTGTTGCCAGGTATGCCGCTGGTAGAAAGCGAACTGGTCAACGCTTACAACGCCTCGCGCAATACTGTGCGCGAAGCGTTGCACCAGCTGGGTCGTGAAGGCCTGACCAGCTACGTGCGCAACAAAGGCGTGATGGTGCGCCGGCTGGGCATCGACGACGTGCGCGATATCTTCAAGGTCCGCCGCACCCTCGAATTGCAGGCGATCGCCGCGAGCAAGCCGCTGCGCGAATACCAGTCCGACCTGATGCTCGAAGCCATCGAGGCCGCGCAACTGGCCCAAGACCGTGAGAACTGGCAAGCCTTCGGCACCCACAGTTTGCGTTTTCACCAGCACATCGTCGGCCTGTTGCGCAGCCCGCTGTTCGACGAATTCTTCACCCACGTTGCGGCCCAGATGCGTCTGGTGTTTTCCAACGCTCCCAGCGAGGAAACCTTTCAGAAACCCTGGCTCGAACGCGACCGGCATATCCACGACCTACTGGGTGATGGCCGCAAGAAAGAAGCCGAGGAAGCCATGAGCAGCTACCTCAACGACTCCGAATTGGTGCTGCTGGACATTCTGAGCAACATCCCCAAACACTGAAAAGAGGATCCCCCCATGTACAAGGACTATCCAGCGGCCTATCAAGTCAGCAAAGGCGCCGCATTGCAGGTCGACAAAGCCTTCTATGACCGCGTGCGCGAGTCCAGGGATGGCCGCACCCTGATCGAGCAATTCGAAGTACCGATCCGCACCGGCCGCGCCTGGAAAGTGCCAGCGGGCCACGTGTTTCGCGTGACCACACCGGTCGGCCCACAGGTTGGAGACTTCAACGTGTGGAGCGCTAACGACCCGCGCGAACGCATGTGGGCGGCCCGTACTCGCCAGCTGCAAGGCGCCCACGTCACCACTTACGACCGCCTGTGGTCGAACCTTCCCTTCCTGAGGCCGATGGTCACCATCACCGACGACAGCCTGGCCGACTACGGCATCGACGAACACGGCGGTCGTCTGCACGACTTGCTGGGCACCCGTTGCGACCCTTACGTGAACAAGATGCTCACCGGCGAGGACTTCCACCACCACTGCCATTCAAACCTGACTCGTGCCGTGTTGCCCCATGGCCTGACCGAGTTCGACGTGCACGACGTACTGAACATCTTCCAGTGCACCGGCCTCAATCACGACGACATGTACTTCATGAAAGCCTGCCCGGCGAAACAGGGCGACTACCTGGAGTTCTTCGCCGAAATCGATCTGCTGTGTGCTCTCTCCACCTGCCCGGGCGGTGACCTGTCGCTGCCGATGTGGGGCCCCGACGCCGAGGATCCGCTGAAGGTCTGCCGCCCACTGGGCGTGGAAATCTACCGCCTCGACGAGTCGCTGTTGGACGGTTGGAAACAACCCGAGCGCGCGTCATACAACGGCAACCACGGCCTGCTGATTCCTAAAGCCGAGTGGGAAAAATAACGACAGGCTAAATCGACACCTGGGGCACCCACTCGCCCCGGGTGTCTCGCAGACTGGCCGCACAGCCAAGGCAGGAGTCAACGACCATGAACACACCACTACTAAACTGCGATATCGGCGAAAGATTCGGCGCCTGGACCACAGGCTGCGACGCCGACATCATGCCCTTTATCGATTGCGCCAACATCGCCTGCGGCTTCCACGCCTCCGACCCCAGCACCATGCGCAAGACCGTAACCCTGGCCCTGGCCCACGACGTGCGCATAGGTGCCCATCCCGCCTACCCGGACCTGGTCGGCTTTGGCCGCCGCTCCATGAGCTGTTCGCCGCAAGAAGTCGAAGATTTGATGCTCTACCAGATTGGTGCGCTGGAAGGTATTTGCCGCGCACTGGGCGGACGAGTGCAATACGTCAAACCTCACGGCGCGCTGTACAACGACATGATGCGCGATGCCAGAACACTGCGTGCGGTTTTCAAGGCCGCGGCCGCCTACGAGGGCGAGTTGCGGCTGATGCTGATGGCCCAACGCGATAACACCACGGCCTTGGCCCTGAGCGCCGAGTTCGGCGTACCGGTCTGGTTCGAAGCCTTCGCCGATCGTGCTTACGACCCGGCCGGGCACCTGGTATCACGCAGCCTGCCCGGCGCGGTTCACCACGACGCAAAAACCGTGATCGACCAGGCCCTGACCCTGGCCCGTGGCGAAGAGCTGATGGCCAATGACGGCAGCGCTCTGCATCTGCAGGCCGATACAATCTGCGTGCACGGTGACAACGACAGCTCGATCGCTGCCGTACAGCGCATTCGCCTGGCCCTCGGGGAGCTGCAAGAAGCATGAAGATCCGCATCGAAATCGTCGCTGTAGACTGCCTGATGGTGCGGTTGTTCGACACCATCGACGAAGCCCACATGCCCTGGCTGCTGGCGGCGTCCCGGCGTTTGCACGAATGCTTCGGCCAGGGCCTGATCGACCTGGTGCCCTCCTACACCACGCTGATGGTGCACTACGATCTGCGCCAGTTGCAGGTGAGCAAGGCCCGAGGGCTGATCGCCCAGGCCCTCGACAACCTGCAGCCCGATGCTGGCGGCAGTGGCCGCAGCCACAGCCTGCCAACCTGGTACGACCCCTGTGTGGGTCCCGAGCTGAAGTTGCTGGCACACCGCAGCGGGCTGTCCATCAATGAAGTCATCGAGCGCCACAGCGGCCACGAGTACCAGGTGTTTGCCCTCGGATTCGTACCCGGCTTCGCCTTTATGGGCCTGGTCGAGGAAATCCTCGCCAGCCCGCGCCTGAATACCCCGCGCAAACGTGTGGCGGCCGGCAGCGTCGGCATTGCCGAACGCCAGACCGCCGCTTACCCACAAGCCTCGCCCGGCGGCTGGAACCTGATAGGACGCACGCCGGTACGGCTGTTCGACCACGCGCTGGATGGTTACAGTCTGCTGCAACCGGGTGACCGGGTGCGCTTCGAAGCGGTCAGCCATGACGAGTTCATCCGTCTCGGCGGCGACGACACACCACTGGAGGCGCACCCATGAGTGGCTTGCTGGTAGAACGCAGCACCCCGTTAATCCTACTGCAAGACAGCGGCCGTTTTGGCATTCGCCAACTCGGCGTGACCCAGGGAGGCTCCACTGACTGGATCTCCATGTTCTGGGCCAACTGGCTGCTGGGCAACCCACTGGAGGCGGCGGTGATCGAAATCACCCTCGGCGGTCTCAGTCTGATTGCCCAGCAGGATGCCTGCCTGGCCCTGGCCGGTGCCGACCTCGGCGCCAGCCTCGACGGTCAGCCGCTGCAACCCTGGCGCAGTTTTCTCGTGCGCCGTGGCCAACGCCTCGTGTTCAGCCAGCCGGTCCAGGGCGCGCGCGCCTACCTGGCGGCCCCCGGTGGTTTCGATGCGACGCCTGTCATGGGCAGCAAGGCCACCGTCTGCCGTGAAGGCCTGGGCGGCCTCGATGGCTCGGGACGGGCGCTGACGGCGGGCGATCGGCTCGGCTGGTCCGCCCCACCCCCGGCACCACGGGAACTGGAGGCGACCCAGATCCCTGACCTAAGCTCGGCCAAGCCCCTGGAGACCGTGCTTGGCGCGCAGATCGCCGATTTCGCCGGGCAGAGCCTGTTCGATGCCTTCAATAGCCCCTGGCAAGTCGACTCGAGGGCCGATCGCATGGGTGTGCGCCTACTCGGCCCAGCCCTGCACTACCAAGGCACAGCGCTGATCTCAGAGGGCATTCCCCTGGGGGCTATCCAGGTGCCGCCGGACGGCCAGCCGATCATCCTGCTCAACGACCGCCAGACCATCGGCGGCTACCCACGCCTGGGCGCCTTGACCCCGCGCTCGCTGGCTCGCTTAGCGCAGTGCCTGCCGGGCGCCGAACTGCGTTTATCGCCTGTCGTCCAGGAGGTCGCGCACGGGCAACATCTACGCATGCTTGCTCAATGGCATTAACGCAAACGAAAACCGCCACGCCCGGTTTCAGGGCGTGGTCTCGGCGCAATGCGCCCTTCATCCGTAACGCGTCTGACCCGCCCGTTTACCCCCTGCCGTTATGCCCCCCTCCGCCATTTGGTGGTCAGTGGAAATGCAAATGCTTGGTCAACGGGAATGCTTCTGGCGGTCAAATGGCGTGCAATTTTGCACCCACGCACAACCTTTCCTCCGTTTGGCCCTATAAGACCGCTCATTCTCACTGGCGACTTGCGGGGCTCTGATTCCTGGAAGAATAGAAGTCACGTCGCGACATACAGCTATCTCAGTCAATATATAAACCTTAAAAGTCGATACCAAACCGTTAAGGATGTTCATGTCAATGGGTCTTTGCTCAACCATTCAAGTTGAACTGGAGAACTCATCACTTGGCACATAAACATCCAACCCAAGCCCAAATCGGGCGCATGATCGCGAAACACCGGACCTAGCGTAATCTGACCCAAGAAGAGGTGGCTGAGCGCATGGGGATCGGCAGTGAAGCCATATCGCTCCTGGAGCGGGGTGTGGTGGAGCTTTCCGTGGTCAAGCTGATGCAGTTAGCGGATATTTTCGACTGCAGGATGGATGAACTGCTGACGGAGTTGAGCAATCGTCTCAATGACCAGGGCCAGATGATCGCGGGTCTGCTGAGCGGTCTGAAAGAAAGCGCCCCTGCCTTTATCCTGGCTACTCATCTCGCCAACAAGTGAGCTTATGCACTCGCATTCGATATAGGGGCTGCCGAAGGGGGACGCCTTCTGCCTTGACGTCGTCCCACCCTCTCTGCTGTAGTGCCGCAGGATCATCGCCAACGGCGACCCAAGACCGACTCGCTCCGGGCAGCTCGGTCGAACTCTTAGAGTTCGGAGCCTTCTCTTTTGCGGGATGTCGTTCCCGTTTTGTGCTCGACCTGATCGTAGAGGCAGATGACCACTGTTGCCCTAGGGCAACAGTGGTCATCTGCTTCGGCGATCGTATTCAGTCCCGGAGCTCGCCGGGGAAACACTGGGCACCTTTTGTGCGCGGATGCGTGCCAGCATGTTCTGACCCAGGCCACGACAAGGGTCGGTTGGCGAATCATGGCGCAGTTAGACCAAGTTTTACGAGGAGCTTGTGACTGCATAAGACCGCCAAAGGTGGCTTTTCTGTTCCTCGCCTGGCACCCCGCCAGGCCCACTCTTCACTTTCTTCAGTCCAGTGACTACCACTGTATTCCGGCCATAAAAAATCGGGTTGCAGCGTCTTGACGCTCCCCTGTGACAGGCTTATACAAAGGGCGTGGTTCGCTGTCGTTGACGGCCCAGCCCAGGTAGCTTGAACCTTCAATGCTACGCCACATTCGTGGTGGTTCCCAAGTGCGATCAGCGTTCGGAGGCTCGCACGGTTACCGCTTCAGCGGTGATGAATGCCCACTACCGCAAGTTCGCGGATCACTACCGCGGATTTTCTTCTGCTTCACCGCTATTCCCCAGACACATCGTTCTGATCGTCATCGGCTTGCCGGTGACGAGTCGCTCATCGCTTGCCTTCACCTTACCCACCCTGACGGGGGCTCACTTCCCCGTCAGGGACTGTGCGTCACCGTTTTCCCTTGAAACAGGAGAACCACCATGGTCCACGCCAACCACTCCCAAGAAGCAACTACATACTTCAATCTGCACACTGTCGGTATCGGTTACCTCAACCGTGTTCGTGAAGTACAAGTCCGCCGCGGCCAGCCGTTCATGGCCTGCGATATCGCCGCCCTGCACGGTGCCACCGATGCGGTCGAGTACACCCGCTTTGACTGCAAAGTCGCTGGGGGTGAAGCTGAACGTTTGATTCGTCTCTATATGGACGCCGTCAACACCGAGAAAAAGGTCTTGCTGTCGTTCCGTATCGGCGATCTGTGGATCGATCCATTTCTCTACGAGAAAGGCGATAAACAAGGCCAACCGGGCGCCAGCCTGAAAGGTCGTTTGCTGTTCATCGACTGGATCAAGGTCAACGGCACGTTCGAGTACAAAGCGCCCGCCAGGCAGGAAGCAACAGCACCTGCTGAGCAAGCGCCGATCAATGAACCCTCTCCAACGTCGGTTGATGCCGAAGCTGAGGAGACCGAATACCCAACAGAGGCTCGGGTTGAACCTGAATCTCTACCCGCTCCACGCACGGCCCACCGTGATGCCACCCCTACCGTTCAGTCCGCCTGAACAAGCCACGATGTTCCTCATCAAGGCGCTCTCTCGAGCGCCTTTTCTGTAATCAGCACAGGAGAACCTACATGGAATCCTTCTGGCTTTGCGACGACTGCCTGTTCGCGGCTGCTTACGAGGACTACAGCACGTTATCGCTCTACTACACGACGGATGAAATCGGGAAGCGTATCGCCGGTATCCATCGTGGACTGGTTCGGTTATTGCCCTTCAGTGCCGACTTCGATCCCGAAACCGGCTGGGGAATCAAAGCCTTTTCCCCATTGCCCTGCGACGGTTGTGACTCACCCCTGCACGGTCAACGCCACCGATTCACTCGGCTGTAAACAGCGC
>Ga0157371_10005164_pt1 | contig 11116 bp, 8 predicted proteins | sample C45metaG_FD_113462 | JGI IMG/M metagenome (GOLD analysis project Ga0157371, IMG submission 113462) | Corn rhizosphere microbial communities from Kellogg Biological Station, Michigan, USA - C4-5 metaG | ecosystem: Host-associated > Plants > Roots > Rhizosphere > Soil | place: USA: Michigan... | reverse complement strand
GAGCTATACACAGATCGCCCGGCATTGCGGCATCACCGCCAAGACCGTGGAAAAACACATTGCCCGTGCATTGCAGGGCCTGCGCAAGGAGCTGGGCCCCGATCCTCTCCACAATGATGGAGACACCGAATGATCCGCAACGACAACAGGGATGACACGTTGCTTTTTGAACACGCAAGCGCCTGGGTAGCCCGGCTGGACGCACCCGACTGCAGCCCCGAAGAGCGTCAATCCTTCGAGGACTGGCTGGCCGAGGATCCCGCGCACGTCAGCGCTTGGGTACAGGCCGAAAAGCTGCACCAGCGCAGTGCCGGCCTGGCCGACGACCCGTGGCTGCGCACCGCCGCCGCGCGCGCGGCACGCAGGCCGCAGCGGCGCTGGCTGCCTGGCGTTGCCGCCGCTGCCGGCGTCTGCCTCGCCGTTGGCATGGGCTGGATGCTGTACACCGATGGCAACCCCACGCCGCTGACCTACGCCAACGCCAGCCTGCTGCCGCAGCAGCGCACGCTGGCCGATGGCAGCATCGCCACGCTCGATGCCGGCACCACGCTCACCGCACGCTTCGGCTGGCGCAAGCGCGAACTGGCGCTGGAACGTGGCCGCATCCAGTTGCAGGTCGAACCGTCATCGCGCTCGCTGCGGGTGCAGGCCGGCGGCAGTTCGATCCGCGATATCGGCACCACCTTCCAGGTGGAACGCCTGGCTGACGGCCGGGTCGAGGTCGCGCTGCTGGAAGGCGTGGTGGAAGTCACCAGTGGCAGCGCGCAGCACACGCTGTCGCCGGGCCAGCAGCTGCAGGTCCTGGCCTCCGGCAAGATCCAACCTGGCCCGCAGCTGTCCTCGACCGCCGCCGCCGAGGCCTGGCCACAGGGCAAGCTGGTGTTCGACGGCACGCCCCTGGCCACCGTGGTCGAACGCATGAACCGCTATGGCAGCACGCCACTGGTGGTCGCCGACCCGGACATCGCCGACCTCGCGGTCAGCGGTACCTTCCGTGCAGGCGACGCGCACGAACTGCTTTCCGCCCTGGAACTGGGGTGGTCCATTGCTGGCCAGCCGCGCTCGGATGGCGCGCTGGAACTGCGCCGCACCTACTGAGGCGGCGGCCGATGCCGGCGCCGGGTGTGCTTCGTTGGGACATGCTGCGCTCGGGCCTGCTGCAGGCCCTGCTGTGCGTTGTGCTGGTGCCCGGTGTGGCGGCCACGACAGGCGCTGCCGAGGCAGTCAGGCAGATCGACTATCGGATCGCTCCTGGCGCCCTGCCGCCGGCACTACAGCAATGGGCGCGCCAGAGCGGCATCGCCCTGGTGTTCGACGCACGTGAACTGGGCGACCTGCGCACCAGCGGCGCTGCCGGCTCGCTGGCGCCGGCCGCCGCACTGAAGCAGCTCGTCGCCGGCATGCCGGTGAACATCCTGCAGACACCCAGCGGCGGATTCGTGGTACGCCGGCATGCTGCGCCACCCGATGTGGTCGCGCAGCCGGTACGGCGGCCACCGCCGCCACCGCCGCCACCGCCATCGAAGCCGGTGCAGGTGGAACTGGCGCCGATCCATGTCACCGGCAGCCGGTTGCCGCGCACCTCCGTGCAGACCACGCTGCCGGTAACGGTGATCGACCGCGAAGACATCCTGCGCAGCGGCTACGGCACGTTGTTCGACCTGTTGCGCCACCTGCCCGGCATGAACGGCCACCCGCCCCTGAGCACCTCGCGCAGTGGCGATTCGCTGTACCTGCCGGTCGGCGCAGCGGCCACCACCAGCCTGGATGGCATGGGTCCGCGCGCGACCCTGTTCCTGGTCAATGGCCGGCGCCTGCCGCGCTATCCGATGGTCTCGCTGGAAGAAGGCGGGCTGACCGATCTGGGTGGCATTCCGCTCAGCTTCGTCGAGCGCATCGAGCTGGTGCGTGGCGGCGCGTCGGCCATCTATGGCGCCGATGCGATGTCCGGCGTCGTCAACATCATCCTGCGTGACCAGGCCGAGGGGCCGGAGGCCACGCTGCAGTCGGGTGTCAGCAGCCGTGGTGATGGCGATCAGTACCGGCTGCAGGCAGCCACCGGTGGCGTGCGCGAAGGCGGAGATCGCTGGTTCGCCGGCATCGACCTGCATCGCCTGCAGCATGTGGCCGGTGACCAGCGCGACTGGCATGCGGAAACCTCGCTGTACCCGATCGGGCTGATCATGGCCAATGGCGATTACTACCCGGCCACGCAGTGCCATCCGCCGCTGCAGCGCGAAGACGACGGCTGCTGGTTCGACAACGCGCGCCCGCGCTCGCTGCAGCCGGCATCGGAAACGCTGTCCGGCTACCTGCGCTATCGCCACGAGCGCGGTGACGGACGCTACGCCTATGTGGAAGCACGCGCCAGCCACAACCGCCAGCGTTTTGAACTGGGCCCGACCGCCGTTGCACTCGAATTCAACCGTGGCGCGATCCTCAATGTGGTCCTGCAGGAAGGCGGCGAAGTACGCCCGCGCGTGCATGCCAGCGAAGGCGACATCAGTTTCGGCATGGGCCGTGAGCGTGCCGGTCGCAGCTGGGATGCCGGCCTCAGCGCACAGCGCAGCCAGGTGGACCTGCGCACCGAAGGCACCGTGCGCAGCGAACGCCTGCTGGACGCCGCACGAACGCTGGACTTCCTGCCCGGCTTTTCCACCCTGCCGCCGGGGCTGGCAGAGGAACTGTTTCCGGCCATCCACAACCGCGGACGCACCGAACAGTGGCAGGGCTGGTGGGGCATGCAGCGCACCCTGATGACACTGCCCGGTGGTACAGCACAACTGGCGACCGGTATCGACCTGCGCCGCGAGCGCTGGACGTCGTTGCCCGATCCGCTGCTGGGCAAGGGTGAGCTGGCGCTGGGCCTGCCGATGGAGCAGCGCCGGCTGACCCGGCAAAGCAACGCCGCCTACGCCGAACTGGGCCTGCCGTTGGCGCCGACGCTGCGCCTGGACGTGGCCGCGCGGCTGGACCGCGATGGCGGTGACTCTGCGTTCTCGCCGCGTGCCGGCCTGCGCTGGAGCCCGAGCCCGCACTGGTCGTTCCTGCTGGCCAGTGGCCGCGGCTACCGCGCGCCCAGCATCTTCGAGCGGCGGCGACCGCCGGGCTACTTCGGCCTGTATCCCCTGCCCGCATCGGCTTCGCTGCCGCCGTGCGCGCGCCCCCTGCGTGGTGGTGGCTGCGCGGTGGAAGTAGAGGTGGTGGAGAACGATGCGCTGAAAGCCGAGACTTCGCGCAGCCACTCGCTGGCCGCCAGCTGGACACCGAGCGATGCGTTCTCGCTGTCGCTGACCCACAACATCGTTGAACTGCGCAACGAGATCCTGGCCCTGCAACCCAGCGACGCCCTGTGGAATCCCGGCACCTGGGAGCTGGATGAGCAGGGCCGCCTGCGTGATCTTCGACTGTCATTCGACAACATCGGCCGCACCACCTCGCGCAACTGGGTACTGCGTGGCGAGTACCGGGTGGATGCCGGCCGCAACGGGCAGTGGCTGTTCTCGCTGGATGCGTTGAAGCAGCAGGAGCTGCGCCGCGATCGCAGCCATGGCGAATCAGTGGACCTGCGCGGGCATGCCACACCGGCGAACGCGGGCATCCTCAACGTGCAGTGGCAGAACCCATCCTGGGACATCGCCCTGCGTGGCAACCGCGTCGGCCGCACCCGCGCATGGCTGGCCGGTGAAGCATGCACGCAGGAGCAGCATGACCAGCGCCTCTGCATGAACCCCTGCGCAGCTGCGCTGGAACCTGCACCTGGCGCGCCGGCTGAGCCCGCGCGTGATTGCCGCACTGGACGTGCACAACCTGCTTGATACGCGACCGGTGAACCATCTGGTCGGCAGCGGCGGGCAGATGGCCGGACTGGACGATCCGCTGGGGCGCTACTTCCTGCTGACCCTGCAATTCCGCTGAGCGTAGTACCCTACGCCGCCTGTTCCACGGCGTCGAAGGCGAGTCATGAAAGCCTACCTCTGGTTCCTGGGCGCGCTCATGTTGTTCTTCGCGCTGCCCTTCCCCTGCCTGCTCTATTACGGCACCAGCTGGCCGCTGGACCTGGGCGACCGCAGCGCGCCTTGGCTTGCGCTGGGTTTACTGGCGACGTCGCTGGCGCTGTGGTTGGTGCTGCTGTACGCCTTCCTGCATTACCTGCTGCTGGCGCCACCGCGCGCACTGCAACGCGTACGCAGCATCCTCGCCAACGGCGAGCCACGCATCGCGCGCATCGAGCAGGCCGAACAGACTGGCGTGCAGGTGCGCGGCTTCGCGCAGTGGCGGCTGCAACTGGCCTTCGACAACCTGTCCGGCACGCCGATCACCGAAACGCTGGTCGTGGTCGACAGCAAGCCACAGCTGCAGCGTTTTGCCGTGGACAGACAGCTGGATGTGCTGCTCAGCCGCACGCCGGGCACCCCGCCCAACCTGATGCTGGAAGGCGCGCAACCGGAACTGGACAGCGCCAGCCTGTGGCGCCGCGCCATCGGCGGCGTGATCGGTGTCATCGTGGTCGCTACCGCGTACGTCATGGCCTACCGGCTGCAGAGCGATGGAATGGGTTGGACGTTCCTGGGTTTCGGTCATCCACTGCTGATCTGCCCGCTGGTGCTGTGCTGCTACCTGATCGGCCTGCGCCTGCTGGCGCGCCTGCTGGCCGGCACGCTGCAGATCGACGCGCGCGGCGAAGCACTCAAGTACCGCGGGATCGGCGCCGAAGCGCGAGTGCTCGACGTGCGCCAGACCGGTACCTACGTCAACGAACAACCGCAGGTGGAGTTCCAGCTGGAATACCTCGACCGCGAGGGCAACGTGCAGCACGCCAGCGTGCGTCGCTTCGTTGCGCTGCTCGAACTGGCCAACATTCCTCGCGGGCAGGTCGACATCCTGTACGACCCGGATGATCGCCGCAGCGTGCGCATGGAGGACGCGTGACGCGGCCCGTGTCCACACCGCTGGTGTTTGCCGGCGTGGTGCTGGCCCTGGCCGGTGTCGCCACGGCGGGTGGCGCACTGCAGACCGTCGATGCGACCCTGCGTGGCGCCGCATCGACCGCGCCTGCGGATGCAACGCAGCAACACCCCTGGGAGCAACCGTTGCGAACCACGGCCATCGCCACGCCACGGGCGGCTTTCGAACCGATGCAGGTGCCTGGGCGCACGCGGCCGAACCTGCTGCTCGACGCCGAGCGCCTGCAGGCTGCACGGCAGGCGCTGGAAGCGATGCCCGGACTGGCCGGCGAACGCCTGGTCGTTTTCCAAAGCATCCACTTCCATGACGACGGCCGCATCGACATCGACCTGGTCGATCCCCGGCAGCCAGGCCATGTGGATGGTTACCACTACCAACGCGGGCAGTGGCGCAAGGGCGATGCGGTGAACCCGCAGCAGTTCGCACCGACCATCAGCCTGCGCCGTAGCAGCACTGCACTGGCCAACATCGATTTCGATGCCGTGCCACGGGTGACGCAGGCCCTGCAGCAACAGCGCAATGCACTGATGCGTACGCCAGCCGATGTCGGCCACGTGTATGTAGTCATCCGCAAGGGCGGCAAGCTGGTGTGGTTGCCGGATGAAGTGGCCGGCGACCGCCAGACCGTGCGCCTGCGCTACGACGCCAGGGGCAACCTGCAGTAGAAAAAGGGGCCCCTCCGTCCCCTTTTCTGCTATCTCACCGAGCGGGCGATGGCGTACTGCGCGGCGTAGTACGTGGACAGCACCAGCAGGCTGGCCAACGGCAGGCCGCCGCCGAAGCGATCCCATGCCAGCATTGAATCGCTGGCCACGAACAGCAGTGCACCACCGGCGGCCCAACGCGCGCTGCCCGCTTCCAGCGCATCGGCGTGCGGCCGCTTCCAGTAACGGGCCAGTGCCAGCACCGCCATGGCGGCCAGCACCACGACGTAGGCCAACACCGGAACGCGCATCTGCAGCGGCAGATGCGGCCACAGGCCGGCGACGTTGATCGAAGCGAATGCAGCAAGCAGCACGAACGCAGCGAGCAGTCCGCGACCTGCGCGCAGGCCGGCACGGAACGCGGCGATGTAGCACAGATGCGCCAGCAGGAAGGCAACCAACCCCGGCACGAACGCGTCGATCGGCAGCATCAGCGCGATATCGCCCACGCAGGACAACAGCATGCCGGCCAGCACCGCGCGCCGGTAGAACGCATCCGCCACCGGCCGCGCCTGCCAGGCGATGGCGGCGATCAGCAGCGTGGTTGCCGGCTTGGCCAACCAGTGCAGCCAACGCCCGTCGCCGTCCAGGTAGGCGCCGACGATGGCCAGCACGGCCACCACCAGGATCACCCCGTCGCGCGTCCGCAGGCTCATCGTGCCTTCCACAGCTCTGCAAGGCGGTCGGGGCGGCCGCTGATGCGTTCCAGCACCGGATACTGCAGGCCGCCGTGGTAGTCGATCTTCATCGTGTCGATGCGGTCGAACTGCTTGACCAGCAGTGTGATCGGCGCCTTGTCAGTGGCCGCCGCAGCCACCGCGTCCTTCAGGCGCTGGCTGCTGTATTCGCGACCGCCAACGGCGATCACCTTCATGCCCGGCGCCAGGCCGGCATTGAACGCCGTGCTGTCCCAGACCACATCGCCGACCACGCCGCTGTCGAGTACCGTCGCTCCCACCGAGTACGCCAGCAGCGCTGCCTTCGCGCGCTTTTCCTGTGCCTTGTAGGCCTCGTTCGGCGCATCGCGGTAGACCAGCTTCCAGCCCGCCAGTTCCAGGCCGCCGGTCAGCGATCCGTGCCCGTCCAGGCGCTGGCGCAGGAAGCTGGCCCAGTCGTACGGCGCAATGCCGTTGAGAGTCGCCACCACGTCATCGAAGGTGTACGGATTGACGTCCCAATCGCCGTTACCGACGCCGAAGAACGCACGCGCGAAATCATCCAGGCTGCGACGGTTGCCGGTCAGCCCCCGCAGCTTGCCCTCCACCTCCAGCCACAGCATCTGCCCGCCGGAATAGTAGTCTTCGCTCATCTGGTAGTTGCGGTACGGCAGCGTGCGACGCTGGGCGATGGTCGGGTCGTTGGTGGTGTCCTGCAGCGGACGCCAGGCCAGGCCCGGGCGGCCGCGGTCATAGGTTGCCGCGACGTTCGCCAGCATGTCGCGCGCCTGCTCAGTGGTCCACAGCCCGGAACGCGCGGCCAGCACCTGGCCCCAGAACTGGGTTTGCCCTTCGTACACCCACAGCAGGCTGTCGCCCATCGGTGTGTTGAAGTTGGCCGTGGCCAGGTCCGCACCGCGACGGTACTTGCCGTTCCACGAGTGGGTGTATTCGTGCGGCAGCAGGTCACGCATCCAGGCATTGCTGTCCCACTCGGTGAAATACCCCGGGTCGGCGCTGTTTTCGCTGGAACGATGGTGCTCCAGCCCGATGCCGCCGAGGCGATCGGTCAGAGCAAGCAGGAATTCGTAGTGATCGTAGTGGCGCGCGCCGTACAGCTTGTCGGCCTGCTGCACCAGCGCACGATGCAGCTTGATCTGCGCGTCGGTCGGCTTCAGCGATTTGGCATCGTCGGCGAACACGTTCAGATGCACCGGCGCCTTCGCGCCCGGGTCGAGGTCGATGCGCTGGTGATGCTCGCCGGCAAACAACGGCGAGTCGACCAGGTGGTCATAGGAAATCGGCTTGAACACCACGGTGTCGCCATCGCGACGTGCGGTTTCCAGCGCGGTGGCATAGGCCCAGCCCTTGGGCAGCGTCACGCTCGCCTGTGCCTGCAGGTTGCGCGCGTCCACGCCGGCCGGATACAGCGAATTGGCGTTCCACTGCAGGTTGAGCATTTCCGGGGTCATCACCACCCGACCCTGGCTTCCACCCTGCGAAGACAGGAAATCGAAGTGGGCGACGATCTCGCTCACCCCGGCCGGCACCTCCACCTTGAACGCGTACACGTTGAACTGGTCACGCTGCCAGGCCAACGGCTTGCCGTTGGCGGTCACCCGCAGGCCGGCCAGCTTGTCGATGGGGCCGGTGGGTGAATGGTTGCCGGGAATCCACTGCGGGTACAGCAGGGTCAGCGGGCCGGGCTTGGCCGGCACGGTGGCGGTCACCTTGAAGATGCGCCGGGCCAGGTCGCGCGCGTCGACATCGATGCGCAGCAGGCCGGGGGCGGCGGCATCACCCGGTGGCGGGGTCTGCGCCAGCGCGGGCGTGGCCGCCAGCGCGAACAGCACGGACATCACCAGGGCACGGGTTTTCATCGGCAACTTCCAGCAGCGAAGGATTTCCCGATGCTAGGCCTGTGCGATGCCGAGCCCCATGGCCGAAGGTCATGGTCAAGAGAATTGTGGAAAGCCCCCCGCAGGGAATCCTTATCCAGGGCTTCTTGGCACTGTTGAGGCACGTACATCAGGGCACTCGTTTGCCAGGCCGAACATCGGCCTGGCAAGCGACCTGGACTTGCGAGTCTACTTCGACGAGTCGTCTTTATAAGCAGCCTCAATGGCCCCCTTCAATCTCGCCGGATCTTCGATCCTGACGCCGGTCAAGCACTTGGAGCCGGTTGCATCAAAAAATACCGTCGATGCCGAGCCCCCCTGAAAGTGCGCATAACCGAAAACCGGTGCAGGAGAATCGGCCAGCGGAGCCCATACGATCTTGCCAAGCAGCATTCTTGCCTTGGCAACATCCCGCTCGATACACCCACCTGATGCTCTCACGACGATCACCAGCTGGCCTGAGCCTTGATCAACTTGGGTAGCGAGTTCAATTCCACCGAAATTCCGGACGCTCCCAGAAGCCGACGCGGCCTCGGCAAACGAGCCGTTCTTGACGCCCAAAACATCAGCTGCGGCATCCGGGCCTGCACTTCGCGCCAACTCCAGTCTCTCGATGTAATCGAGTGCCGCTAGCTGCGAAGACTCTGCGGCGGCACTCCACGCTTGGGGAGGAAGTGTCTCCGCCACAGCTGCGAGGGGAATGATCGCAGACAAGATCAGTAATGATTTCACCGGCGCCCTCACGAAATCACCAAGGATAGTTGGCATCGTAGTAGTCCTCATGCTGCTTGGTATAGGTTTTCCCCGATGCCACATGGTTGTTGTCACAGAATACCTTTCCGATATCCACCAGTGACGCGCCACCTGACCACATACTCCATAGCGTAGCGGAGTTCTCGGAAATCAGCGGAATTTCAACGGTCCCTTCCGAAAATCCTCGGATCCGATCACTTACAGCGGCATTGTTAACAACGGCCCTAGCTTCCCATACGCAATTTCTTTCAACGTACTGGGCCTTGGTGATCGGAGCATCAATATTGGGAACACCAGCCACGTGGTGGCCAAGCTCGTGACTCAGATAGCCTACCGTCTTGTAGAGCCCGGGCAAATCAAAGCTATCGCAAGAGTATGGTGGGACCAGTATTTTCGCTGTAAGTGGATCATAGCTGGGTGGGAGGCCATACGCCCGGACGCCCGTATGGGCCTGGATCTGCGAGGTAAGTGTGGTGGATGCAGCGGATATGAAGTCTACGCATTGACCCAAACCCGTTACAGGATAAGTCTGCGATTTTGCGTAGGCGGGATAGAGAAGTATGAAGATCACAGCTAGGTACTTCCATACCATTTCCTTCAGCCTCATTCCTCGGATCACAGCGATCCGATCCAATTCTTAGCGCGAAGCCCCCCTTCTCTGTATAGGAGAATTCCTAATGGCTCCATTGCCTGCACCCGATCACATGTAAAACGAGAAAGCCTGCGTACTTTCCAGCATCAAGGTGCAGCGACTGCGGGGCGACCAGATCGCAGAGCGAGCGCCCATAGACGGGCCACAGTCGAGGAGGCTAGGCATCAGAGTACAGTTCGTTCGCGTTGCCATGATCGCCACACTCAGCAAGTGGTGAGCGGCGCAGAATTCATATGCCACTTGCGACTGAGCTAGGCTCCCGCGAGAGTGATATTTCTTCACTTTTCAAAGTCGGCGCGCCCCAAGTACCCGGTTCAATCGCGGCGCTCCATGTGCATAGGCTGGACACCCAAAAGCTGAGCGAACCGAGGTTCGCCCCCACCGGAATCAGCTCGCACCGATCGAAGGGCGATTCTCACCCATCAGGTACTACTTCGCGGTCAGTCGACCAGGCGCAGGCGCAGTTCCTTCGGCAGCGCGAACACCATCGATTCCGGCTCGCCGTCCAGCTCACCGATACCGGAAGCCCCCAGCTCGGCCAGACGCGCCAGCACGCCATCAACCAGTACCTGCGGCGCCGACGCACCGGCCGTCACGCCGATATGCTCCTTTCCCACCACCCAGGCCGGATCGATCTCGTGCGCACCATCGATCAGGTAGCTCTCCACGCCTTCACGGCGGGCCAGCTCACTCAGTCGGTTGGAGTTCGAGCTGTTCGGCGAACCGACCACCAGCACCAGGTCACAGCGCTTGGCCAGATCGCGCACGGCGTCCTGGCGGTTCTGCGTGGCGTAGCAGATGTCGTCGTTCTTCGGCCCCTGCATCGCCGGGAAGCGCTCGCGCAGCGCATCGATGATGCCGCGCGTGTCGTCCACCGACAGCGTGGTCTGGGTGGTGTAGGCGAAGTTTTCCGGCTGGTTGATCTGCAGCGTGGCCACCTGCTCCACGTCCTCGACCAGGTAGATCTGGCCGGTGCCCGCCTCGCGGTTCCACTGCCCCATCGTGCCTTCCACTTCCGGATGACCGGCATGGCCGATCAGCACCACGTCACGGCCGGCACGGCAGTGGCGGGCGACTTCGAAGTGGACCTTGGTCACCAGCGGACAGGTGGCGTCGAACACCTTCAGGCCACGACGCTCTGCTTCCAGGCGCACGGCCTGGGAAACACCATGGGCGCTGAAGATGACGGTGTTGTTGTCCGGCACTTCGTCGAGTTCTTCGACGAAGATCGCGCCGCGCTGCTTCAGGTCATCGACCACGAAACGGTTGTGCACCACTTCATGGCGGACATAGATGGGCGCGCCGAGCGTTTCGATCGCGCGCTTGACGATCTCGATCGCACGATCGACACCGGCACAGAAACCACGGGGATTGGCGAGGACGATGTCCATGCGTGGATTATCCCGGCTTCTTCGCCGGGTTTCCTTGCAGCAACCCGAACAGCGCGATGCCGATCGCGCCGCCGACGATCGCCGAATCGGCGAT
>Ga0157371_10005160_pt1 | contig 11128 bp, 10 predicted proteins | sample C45metaG_FD_113462 | JGI IMG/M metagenome (GOLD analysis project Ga0157371, IMG submission 113462) | Corn rhizosphere microbial communities from Kellogg Biological Station, Michigan, USA - C4-5 metaG | ecosystem: Host-associated > Plants > Roots > Rhizosphere > Soil | place: USA: Michigan... | reverse complement strand
TTTGATTTCGATAGACTTACCGTACTTTACCGTTAAGGTATCGCCCGACTTGAAGTCGAGTGTTTTGTCGTCAACGCGAACCTCGTTCAGTGTAGGTGCTACCGGAGCGCCGGGTACAGTTGCTGTTTGTGTATTTCCGGTACCGGTGGTTGTCTGCGTATCATCCTGCTGTACGGCACTAAAGCGTATGGACACGACATGTGTCGAAAGTGGATGCTGCACATCGTCCTTGCCGCCAAAGCTCGCCGTAATTGTTTTGGTTCCGGGCGTTGTTGCCGTTACCTTAAAGTCAAAAGAGGCATCAAAACCAGTCATGCCATAGTAGCTACCGTCATCAGCCACCTGAAGGGGTCCCTGCAAACGAACACTACTATCAGACGCATACAAATTAATCCGCTGCGGACTGTTGTCGTAGGAGCGCGTTGGCTCTTTGCCATCCGGACAGACTTTTTCGGTTGTATACGTGCCGTTGCAGCGTGGAACGAAAGCCATCACATACATACGAATAGTACTCACACCGTCCGCAGGAGCACCGTTATCGTTATAAATTGGCTGATACAGTGCAATTGCTGCAAGATCGGCGGCTTTTGCGTGAGGAGTTGGTAGTACGCCAAACAATGTCACCCCCAGTGCGAGAATAAGGAGTGCTAAACGTTTTGCCATGTGTATTTCCTGTTTGCTAGTATTAGCATTCAGTATAAGACAGCACGCAGTGCCATACCAAGTACAATACAAAGTGTTCGGTTTTTGATATAGTTTACTTATGACTGTTAACAACTATTTAGCAGCGCTTCCTGCGGCTCAAAGAGACGCACTCGAGCATATTCAAGCGCTCATTCGCCAAACAGTCCCTGACGCCACCGAAGAAATCAGCTATGGTATGCCTGCATTTAAGTACCGGGGCCACTACCTGATTGGATATGCCTCTTTCAAAGATCACCTCAGCCTCTTCCCCGGTGGAAATCCACTTGACCACCTCTCTGAGCAACTCAAGCCCTACAAGCGGGCGAAAGGCACCATTCAATTTACCCTCGATAATCCCATTCCCGACAACCTCATAATCGCCATTGTAAAAAGTAGTCTGGAACGCGTTGTAGAACGCTACGGGGATAAATAATCCATGGATGACGAAACGTCATACGCACACAAATACCGCAATATTGATTTTCGTAAACATCCAGAAAAATACATCGTTGGCAAAGGCGAACAGGGCGTATTAATTGCCGAGCCGTACAAGAGTGAGATCCTTCCTTTTTGGAAGTTTGCGACTCCCGAGGAAGCTACCGAATCAGCACAAAAAATATTCGACTTATTCTTACAATACAAAGCCAAGAAGGATTTTGTTGGCATGGACATGGCACGCAAGTATTTACAGATGGGCTTCACCCGCTCCCGCCGCTATGCCAACCATCCGTCAGGCAAAAAGTATGACCCGCAGGGCCATGTACTACCGCCAGTAGACAGCGCCGATACCTCGCCTAAGGCACAATCTGCTCGTATTTTCTACAGCTTTTACCGCAAGGCTCACGACGACGATATCTACCAGCAACTACTTGAGCATCATCTCATTACCCAAGATACCTAGCGGCCTAGCATTTCGCCCGCCAACCAGCTATGATGAACATATGTTGGCATTTCATATCTTCATCTGCATGGTTTCTTTGGGCCTCCACACCAGTTTTCTTGCCGTTACTATCCACGGGACTCAATCCCCCTTCTTGGCGAAGTCTACGTACACGACTCTGGCACTTGCTGTCGCGAGTGGCTTACTCCTTATTAATGGCACTGTTTCGAGTACCATCCACAGCCTAAGTATGCTCGGCATTTTTGGCGCACTTCATGCTGCGCTTTTTAGGGCTCGGCACAAGGCTGCTCTCGTCCACGTGCACACCGATTAGCCTGCGGACTCAAGACACGCTACACTGAGATTGTGAAGACAATTATTGTTTGGTTTCGTAATGATTTACGCGCACATGATCACCCGGCACTTGCTGCGGCAATTGCCAATGGCACACACATTCTTCCGCTTTTTATTTGCGATGACAACCTCCTAAAGGGACAACACAGCTCACCCAATCGTAATCGTTTCTTGGCAGAGAGTCTTGCCGACCTACGACAGTCCCTACAGACTATGGGCGGCGATCTTATTATCAGGCAAGGTAAAGCCTTACGGGTTTTGGCCGAACTCTGCAGCACATACAAAGCAACAGAGATATATTGCACCGAGGACTTTACGCCATACGCTACGAAGCGTGATGCGATCATCACTCGCGAGCTCGCCAAGAAAGACATGCATTTGCGGCAGTTTCCAGGACGCCTGATTATCGACGATCCGAGTACGCTCAAAACAAAAACTGGCGGCGCATACAAAGTATTTACACCCTTCTGGCGCCAGTGGCAGCAGCAAACCAGGCGCGCCATTGCCGCGAAGCCCCAAAAGCTTTTACTGCCCAAAGGCATCGAGCCAGGCGTGCTTCCACAGCTGTTCCACGGCGACGATGTCAATCTGTCACCCGCTGTTATACAGGGCGGAGAAACCGCGGGCCGAAAACGTTTACGCGAATTCATACATGGCGATATCGCAACCTATCGCGCAACCCACGATGTACTATCAGTAGATACGTCGCGCCTCAGTGCCTACTTCCACTTTGGATGCATTAGTAGCCGCGAAGCCGAAAGCCTACTCCCCGAAGGCGAAGCGGCTGCCGCTTGGCATCGCCAGCTCGCGTGGCGTGATTTCTATCACTATATTTTGCTCGCCTACCCCAGTAACACAGAGCAGGAATTTCAAGAGCGGTATCGAGCAATGCATTGGTCGTATAACGAGGCTGCCCTTGAAGCATGGAAACAAGGAAAAACCGGCTTTCCGGTCGTCGACGCTGCCATGCGACAACTGCAGCAACAAGGCTGGATGCATAACCGTGCACGACTTATCGTTGGCTCGTTTCTAACTAAAGATCTGCTTTTAGATTGGCGCTTGGGAGAGGCTCATTTTATGCGCCTCCTGGTTGACGGCGACACAGCAAATAACAACGGAAATTGGCAATGGATTGCCAGTGTTGGCGTCGACCCCGCACCACTCTTTAGAAGACTCTACAATCCCACATCGCAACAACAAAAATACGACCCAAATGGCGCTTATGTACGAGCGTATGTTCCCGAACTTGCCCACGTGCCCGACGAGTACCTTGCTGAGCCATGGAAAATGCCACCCTCTCTGCAGGCAAAATATCAGTGTCGGATAGGCGTCGACTACCCCACGCCTATCGTCGACCATGCCGTCGCGCGCAAAGCAGCACTAGAGCATTACTTGGTATGATATAGCTATGAACGCGACTTTATTCGTGACTACCGAATTCCAGTCGACTTAAGCTAGTGGACTCGCGAGCTTTGGCACGACCGTTACCATTTGGCCACTTGGAAATACCTGCCCTGTTTCGTTAAAGTACATCGCCTCAAAGTCAGCAGTTGGTTGCGCAGGAGCGGTTGTGTGTAAATATAGTCCAGCATCTTCGTCATAGGCCCAAGACTCACCCTGGATACTGCCATTACTCTGCATAAAGTGAACGCGCTGACGAGTCCGGTCATAAGGATCAACGAGTTCATCGGTAGCAAAAATCGGCACATGGCCCACTTCAACTTCCGATAGAGCACCGTGGTAATCAGGAGTCTTGAGAAAGCGTGACAAGGCCAACGTTGAAAGTGCACCGGCTATAGCTTCGCGCTGCGTCTTAGTGTTGGCGCCCTCAATATCTTGGACAGTAGCGACCGTTTCATTATAGGAAGCAAGAACACGAGCGGCATCACCAAGACCCACCGTTCCTTCTTGGCTCGCTAGTGCTACACCTCCCCAATATACAACGTCATTCTCTATCTCGGGCATGAAATGGGCGAGCGTTTCGGGTGTTGGCTGGGCGAGATCGGCGATAGGACGGAACATGGGGTTTCTCCATTTTTTATAACATTAGTCAAATATCAAGACCCTATCGTATACACTCTGTGCGCATTTTGCAAATTATTGGTATGCTACATGTATGACAACAAGACAGCGCGCGGTGCTTATCGCAACCATCCTGGGGAGCAGCATTGCGTTTCTCGATGGCTCGATTGTTAACCTTGCATTACCAAAAATCACCGACTCGCTCGGCGCAAGCTTTGCGCAGCTCCAATGGATTGTTGATGGCTACATACTAAGCATGGCAGCCCTAATCTTGCTTGGCGGCTCACTCAGCGATATCTTTGGTCGCAAAAAGATATTCATGGTTGGCGTGGTTGGCTTTGGGCTTACATCTATCTTGTGCGGGTTGGCTACAAATACTGAAATGCTCATTTTTGGGCGAATTGCCCAAGGAGTCAGCAGTGCACTGCTCGTGCCGCAGTCACTTGCAATTATTAGCACCACTTTCTCCGGCGAAGCGCGCAGCCGGGCTATCGGCAATTGGACAGCATGGTCGGGGGTAGCCATGGCAATTTCACCACTAGTAGGTGGCTATCTGCTTGATATTTCTTCATGGCGCTGGATCTTCTTTATCAATATTCCCCTCGTCATTGGCTGCTTGCTATTTGGCCAGCGCGGCATTCACGAAGACCCAAGGCCTGAACGTACGAGGCGCATCGACATACCCGGAGTACTACTTGCCGTTACAAGTCTTGCGGGGCTAACCTACGGGCTTATCGAGGGCCCAGCAAGCCATTGGAATACTGGCTCACTCACAGCTTTGGTGCTTGGTGGTGTTCTATTGCTGGCATTCCTTGTAGCTGAGCACCGCGCCAAAGATCCCATGCTACAACTAGCGCTCTTTAAGTCTCGCAACTTTAGCGGTGCCAACCTTATGACTTTTGCAATGTACGGCGCACTTGGTGGCTTTGTTTTATCGCTATCGCTCTACGCTCAAGAAACACTCCAGTATTCAAGTATCGAAGCTGGCCTCAGTATGCTGCCAATTACGCTGTGTATGCTGCTCTTTTCAAGCAAAGTCGGAGGCCTTGCACATCGCTTTGGGCCACGGCTCTTTATGACTGTCGGCCCCTTGGTTACTGCGCTTGGAATCGCCCTTTTATATCCGCTATCCCCGGGTGATCATTATGTGGGATCCATATTACCGTCTGTCTTGCTGTTTAGTATTGGCCTAACGCTTACCGTAACCCCACTAACAGCCACCGTTATGAATTCAGTAAGTGACACTAATTCGGGCATCGCCTCAGCAATTAACAATGCCATGTCACGTCTCGGCAATCTCATTATCGTGGCGCTCCTTGGTATTTTTGGGGCACATAACGCCTTTCGCTTTGGTATTACCATCTGTGCTATCGCTGCCGCGCTTGCTGGTATTAGCTCGTTCATTACCATACGCAACGTTCGCATAGCTGATCATTAGGTAGCTTAAGCATTAGCTGTTTGCTACTATGAATACATGAGACCAATTTGGACCGGTTCGATCAGCTTCGGACTCGTAAATATCCCCGTTAGTATGTTTAGTGGCGTGCACCCGCGCGAAGGGCTTGACCTGGATATGCTGCACAAGCAAGACTCTGGTCAGATCCGTTACGCACGTATATGCAAAAAAGATGGCGATGAAATTGCCTGGGACGATATCGTAAAAGGGTATAAATATGCCGAGGACAGTTATGTTGTGCTCGATGAAGACGACTTTAAAAAGGCTAATCCCAAAAAAACACAAACTATCGATATTCAACAATTCGTAGCCGAGGGTGAAATTGACATCCGCTACTTTGAGAAACCCTATTACCTCGAGCCCGGCAAAGGTGGCGATAAAGCTTATGCCCTGCTACACGCTGCCCTCGAGCAGACTGACAAGCTCGCTTTGGCTCGATTCGTCATCCACGAACGCGAACACATTGGTGTTATAAAACCAGTCGGACGAGCATTGGTACTTAATCAAATGCGCTTTCCAGCGGACATTCGCGAGGCGACCGACCTTCACTTTCCAAGCGCACAAGACGCGCCCGATGCCGAGGTAAAAATGGCCATCAAGCTCATAAGCCAAGAGACCAAGCACTTTGCACCCGAAGACTTTCACGACACGTATACCGAAGAACTCGAAGATATTATCAAAGCCAAAACCAAGGGTAAAACACCAAAGAAAAGTCAAAAGGCTCCCGAAAAGACAACTGCTGGTGATCTAATGGCGGCTCTTAAGGCAAGCATTGGAGAACACTAGTCATGGGCCTGGGCAAGTATTTCTCCAAGCGGCACTTTAGACGCACGCCCGAGCCCAAGGGCCGCGTGCATAAGCCGGGGAAAAAGCTCGCTTTTGTAGTACAAGAGCATCACGCATCACAACTCCACTACGATTTTCGCCTTGAGCTTGATGGGGTCCTCAAAAGCTGGGCGGTTCCCAAAGGTCCCAGCATGGATCCACACGTGCATCATCTTGCTGTACACGTCGAAGACCACCCATATGAATACCGAAAGTTCGAGGGCGTCATACCAAAGGGTAATTATGGTGCGGGCAATGTCATTATTTGGGACGAAGGCACTTATGAGCCTCGTGCCGAAACAAGCGATCCACAAAAGACACTACGTGAAGAATATGAAAAAGGCCACATCACCTTCGTGATGCATGGCAGCAAGCTCAAGGGCGAGTTTGCACTTATTAAGATGCCCAAGCAAGACGAAGATGCCTGGCTGCTTATCAAAAAAGGTGATAATTTTGCCACTAGCCAAGATGTGACTATGCAAGACGCCAGCGTAAAAAGTGGTGTCCGAGTGGATGATATTGCTGGCGGGCAAAATCGCCCAGACGTCAAAGATTATCCTACAAAGGCACACCCCTGGGTCGTCAAACCCATGCTCTGTACACTTGTCGACGAGCCATTTGATAACGATGATTGGTTATTCGAAGTAAAGTGGGATGGCTTTCGTGCCATTGCTGCCAAAAAGGGTTCGGCAGTCGAGTTGTACTCTCGCGCTGGCAATGACTTTTCGACCAAGTTCGCACCCGTCTTTGAGGCAGTCCATGGGCTTGGCCACGACGTCATGCTCGATGGCGAAATTGTGGTTGTCGATGAGCACGGCTCACCCCATTTCGAGGCGCTACAAGATTGGCATCGCACCCAGAAAGGCTCACTGCAATACATGGTTTTTGACATTCTATGGTTCGATGGCCACGATGTGCGCACCATGCCGCTTCGAGAACGCAAACAGCTCCTCCGAAGCGTCATCCCCGAAAAAGGTATCATTATCTACAGCGACCATATTGTCGGCAAAGGTAAAGCCCTGTTTGAAAAAATGCAAACCCACCACCTTGAAGGAATTGTCGCCAAGAAGGCCGAAAGTACCTACCATGAAAATGATCGCGGTCAGGCATGGCTTAAAATTAAGACACACTTGCGACAAGAGGTTGTTATTGGTGGCTTCACCGAACCGCGCGGTACCCGCAAGTATCTCGGGTCACTGCTCATCGGCGTCTATGAAAAAGATGAGCTTCGCTATATTGGTCACTCGGGTGGTGGTATTCCTGACGAGGAGCGTAAAAAGCTGCGAGCCAAGCTCGATAAGCTCGAGCGTCAGAACTCGCCATTTAGCACAACTCCCAAACCAAACGCCCCTGTCCACTGGGTTAAGCCTGAACTAGTCTGTGAAATGAGTTTTAGCGAATGGACCAAAGATGGATCAATGCGTCACCCCGCATTTGTTGGCATGCGTGAAGACAAAAAAGCTACTGTCGTTCGGCGCGAAAAGCCGAAAAATAATGCAGCGCCAGCCACAAAGGAGTCGCCTATGGAAACGAGCACCTCACTACCCGATTACATTCCCAAACAAGCCCACCACATACCGTTCACACATCTCGATAAAGTGTTTTTCCCTAAACACGGCTACACCAAGGGTGACCTTATCAAGTACTATACGAGCGTCGCCGATGTGATGCTGCCATACTTACAAGACCGGCCCCACTCACTACTCCGTCAACCCGGCGGCCAGACCGATAGTGGCTTCTTTCAGAAGAATATGGAGCACTTACCCGATTGGGTGCCTGCCGCTGATATCTTTTCTGAATCGCACAAGGGCACTATGCACTGGATGGTAGGCGGGCAACTTGACGCCCTTCTTTATATGGTCCAGTTAGGTACAATCGAGATCAACCCCTGGAGTTCCCGAGTAGATAAGCTAGACTTCCCAGACTGGGCCGTCATCGACCTCGACCCCGAAGGCGTTACCTTTGAAGACGTTATAACTGTCGCAAAAACAGTGCATGAAGTATGCGAAGAATGGGGCATCACGGCCATCCCCAAAACCTCCGGCAAGACGGGCATTCACATTTTCATTCCTATGGGCCGAAAATATCACTATGAACAAGTTAAGGATTTTGCGCACCTCATTGGCATCGAAGTTAATAAGCGACAGCCAAAGCTCACCAGTCTTGAGCGTATGCCCGACAAACGCAAGCATCGCATATACCTCGACTATCTGCAGAATCGTGAAGGCCAAACACTTGCCGCTCCGTACTCGGTACGCCCGACGCCCGACGCCAGTGTCTCTACCCCACTCCGCTGGGATGAGGTTAAAAAAGGTCTGAAGCCCAGCGATTTTACTATTACAAATATGGACCAGCGGCTCAAGAAGGTGGGAGACCTTTGGAAGCCGGTACTAGGCAAACCGGTCAATATTAGCGCTGTGCTGAAAAAGCTCGGCGACCACACTTCGTAGAGCCCAGCCATTGCATGCTTGCTTTGTGAATCCTTCTTTGTCTGAAAGGAGAAGCTGGTATACTGCGCTTGGTACAAGCTACTACGTAACGAGCACTCGCCAAGGTCAGCTATGCTTCCAAACTGGTTTGTTTTTGTCGCAATTGCCATCCGCCTTGCAGGTGGCGCCGGGTATATTCGCAGCACTATTAAGGGCCGCGCTAAGCCCAATCCAATCACCTGGTTCATCTGGGCACTCACTGCCCTCGTGGCTTTTGCAGCACAAATTACCGAAGGTGTTGGTATTCAGGCCTTAATGACATGCGCCCTGGCAGTCGGACCACTCATTATTTTTTGCATCTCCTTACGTGTATCGCGTGACGCTTCTCATTTTACGTTTTTTAATGTTTGCTGTGGTGTACTTGCAATTGTCGGCGTTATTCTTTGGCAAGCTACGAGCAATGCGCTCCTTGCAATTATCTGCAGCATCTTGGCCGATATGTGCGGTAGCCTGCCCACTGTTCGCAAAGCATATCGTGACCCCCATGGCGAAACAGCCCTACCTTTTCTCCTGTCAATTGCCAGCATGGTTATTACACTCGCTACGATTAAACAGTGGACAATTGCGGCTGCAGCTTTCCCAGCTTACATTCTTTGTATCAACGCCGTTATATATGGCGCGATTGCCTATGGGCACCACTCGCTAACACCAGTTGAAGAGCGCAAAAAAAGAAAACGCTACAAACGTGACCAGGTATGAACGCCCGTATCATAGTCAACAGTCAAGCCAAGGTCCGGTGCCTGAATCTGGGTCCATGCATTATTGAGGTAGTATGGCGCATTTGGCCGTGACGGCGTCGGTGGAATAGCGAAGAAGCGCGGTGATACAACGCTCACATCTGCGCCAGTAGAGGCATAGTTTGAAACGGCCACGCCGCTCGCGTCCAAGCGCCAGATACGCGCTAGTGCTTCTGCAAAAGAGTGCCTGTCAGTAATAGCGTTAGTGGTGGCGCCAGAGTGCTGAATGATATTCACAGCAAAGATACGGATACCCAAGCTTTGCCGATATGTACGCGCTTTATCTGCACGCGTTTTTATATCTGAAAAGGTTGCATAGTACGGAGATGCATACGCGTCAGAGTTGAATACCCATGATTCGAGGAGCAGTACATCTTTATTGGTGGCCGCCGTTGCAGTGCCGCCAGGATTGTACGTTGCATCAACCTGAGAACTCAACGCCTGGTCTGGGTTAAAGACGTTTAAGATGGCGCCTACATTCTTACTGTGGATGTAGTTCAAGATAGCATTTTGTCGGGTGCGAGTTACACCATAATCATACCCAAAAACATCCAAAAATATACCCTTAGCGCCCATTGCAAGCCACGAGTCAATCTGGCCGTTGATAGTTGCGAGCGAGAGGTTCCCCGTAGATATGCCGGTATCAATATAACCCCATATAACCGTCGACGGGGAAAGTGCTGCTACCTTACTAATAATTGCCGCTGTGTCTGCATGATACGCGTTGCCAGAGTCTTCAAGGCCAGTACCAAATACAACATCATCATACCGAGCAATGATGCCAGCTGCGTAGTCGAGGTCAAATTTGGCATTGATGGTCGTTGGCGGCGCGTAAAAAATGAGCAATGATCGGAGGCTATCTGTGTTAGTAGTTGGTTCAGTTGGTGTTGTCCACTGCAAGCTACCACCGCTGTAGGCCAACACCTGACCGCTGCTAGGCGAATTACTCGCCTGCAACTTTGCAGCAGAGACAGTGCTATTTGGAATATTGGCGGCGCTGAGAACGTTATCTTTGAGTGTACCGTCGGTTTTGTGCGACTGCAGCAAGAAGTCATTAAGCAGGTTGCCCCACTGACCATCGTCAGAACCAGAAATTGGAAGTCGCGCCATAATCTGCTCCTATCATAGCAAATAATGCTTACGTCTTAAATGAAATATTGGTGTGGCACGTAGATGCCCAATGCCCGGCCGCCCAAAATGCTTTTGTAGCGACTACTGTGAGGGTCTTCGTCGCGTACCTCGTTTACCAGCGATACAAATCCCCTTTCAATGCCCGCCCAGCCCAGAGTGAGCGCAACGTTTGGATTAGCCAGCCGTAGCGTGCCGTCACCAACCTTAGCATCCACATTATCAACGCCGATTACACGGGGCTGATCATACACTGCAACTCCCAACTCTCGGCTCAACTCATGGTCAAGCACACCCCCGTCATCATATCGAAGCTGTGTCGGACGCTCGCACGGAGCCAATACAACACGAGGCTCCATCTTGCCGGGAAGCGCAGTAAATGAATCCTCCGGGAAGATTTTCATCGGATAGCCTGCCGTATTACGTAGCTCGCCGCTAGGGTTTACGAACTGTGCGGTTTGCCCCTCAATGAGACGCCTCTGAAATACTGGTCTTCCCAGCCCTTTAACACCCAAGAAAGCGTCTTTCGTCCGAATATCTCCATATAAATAGA
>Ga0157371_10005158_pt1 | contig 11130 bp, 10 predicted proteins | sample C45metaG_FD_113462 | JGI IMG/M metagenome (GOLD analysis project Ga0157371, IMG submission 113462) | Corn rhizosphere microbial communities from Kellogg Biological Station, Michigan, USA - C4-5 metaG | ecosystem: Host-associated > Plants > Roots > Rhizosphere > Soil | place: USA: Michigan... | reverse complement strand
TGGCCCAATCCCAGGAACACTGCAAAGATACCCGGCGGTTTGAGTATATATTGGTTTTTTTAGTAGCTTTCTTATTTCTTTAAGAACCGGTAACTTCTGTTTTCGAATTGTTTCAATGAGCACCAACTGATAAGTTAAAGCTATCTTAACCGATACACTTTGGTGTTCAATATTATTCAGCCAAATTGAATTGATTACTCCAGTAGCAATTAGAAAATTTAGCCGGAATATTAACTCCCAGTTGATATAGCAATGCCTTAATACGGTTTTTAACCCTGGTAAGATCATTTGTAAATCGTTCATTGCAACGCACTAATTGTCTGTCTGCTTCTATCTCATCATCAGGAGTATAAACGGGTTGTAATAAACCTGCCTGTAATGCCAGAGCTAAGCGTTTATTATCGTTAATATCGGTTTTGTTTTTTGTACCCTTATCTGTTTGAGTAACATCAGCAGCATTGACAACTATGCAATCAATCTTATTTTCTAACAACTTCTTTGTATCCACTATCCACAAAAACCCGACTCAAAGGCGCATTTATAAGTTGCTCTTGGATATGAACTTTCAAGAAAAGATTTTAAAGCAATAGGATGAGGAGGCTGATTAAAGCTTTTTAAGTATTGTTGTCCACAATACAATAATACATTCCAGCTCTTTAGATGTACATTAATACCAACATAAATTGTGTGATTACTAAAATCGGCTATTTGATTTACTTTTATCATTGTCTTAGATTTAGAGTATTTGTTTACAAATATGTGTGACTATCAGACCACTTAAATAGCAAACCAACCAATTCCTCCAATTTTTATTTTACAATACCTGACATGATAATCCTACTCCGATTGTAAAAACATATTCACCACATTGTCGTTAGAAAGAGCCTGTTCATGGTATTGAGCCCACAGGAGGTTTTTGTGGAAGTTATTATCCCTTTTCCTGTCAGGTAATTGACTAAAAATAAACCGAAGCGGTAAAGGGTTTTCTATATTGTTTGGCGAATCAACGTTCATTTCCTTCCAGCATTTTCTGAAAGACTGGCCAAGGGCAACGATGTCTGTTTTCGCGTTGATAAATACCGCGAACCGGCTGGTAGCAATATGATTAATGATTTGCCCGATTTCCCATTGAAGGCCGGCTCTTTCAGAAGTATAATCGCACGCATCAATAATAGCGAATTTTGTTTTGCTGAATAAAATGGACACGCACTGCTGCCATATAAGATCAGTGCAATAGAACGTATTAGACGGGTAGGCGCCGGTGAGATAATTTTCTGCCAGCAACCCTTTTGTTTTAGGCGGAAGAGGTGTTACGGAAGATTTATCAATAGACTCATGTAACTGATCCGGCGAAGTGAGTACCAGCTTGTTCATGATCTTCGTGATAGAAAACATTTGCCACAACTTACTGAACCCAATATCTGCCGGCGAGCCAAGATAAAACACGGGGCCGTGCCTTTGGAAGCCGCCACTGGTCTTATTCAATAAAGATCTGGTAGAGTAAAAGTTGAAGAAATAAAAAAGAGGCAGGGGTGCCATATTAAAAATATTTTTTTCTTCGCTAAGCTGCGAGTTTAACGCATAACCATGATCGGGTAGTTCATTTTGCTCGTACACAGCCAATCGAAAAAGAGGGATTTTCGTGGCTTTTTCGGGCTGTTCAGAAGTGTCGCCCGTGATGGCTACTGCTGCGCCTGCCTGTGCGCCCTTTCTGCGCATAATTCCTGCAACTCTTTTTTTAATGAGAGTTTGAATAAGGCTCAGTAGCATCCCTAAGGCAAATATTCCACCGAATACCAGGGTGATAACAGAATGATTGAAATAACCGACTACCAGTATTCCAAAAGCTACCAAAAAGAATAAGCCAAATGAGAGAAATGGGTTTTTGATTTCCTTACCTTCTACCTGCTTTACCTGGTCTGGCAAAATCAACTGTTGCACAACAGGAGTGATTTCCTCATTGCCGGTAAAGAGTTTCATCTAATAAAATGATTAGAAGGTAAATCTACTTTTTTCCGGGAATAGTATACTGGAAATATTTTCTTTAAAAGATATTAATGTGGTGACTGGGATGTCCTATCTAATATAGAAAAAGCAATTTTGAAATAGTAAACCGACAAATTTTTCCTCGTTTCTATCTTGCGAAACTCAGCCCTTTTTCTTTTAACGCCTTCTGCAATAGAGGGATGGCTGTTTTACCAATTCCATGTAATTGCAAAACTTCCGATTCATTAAGTTTAGATAAATCCTTAATCGTTTTGATCCCATTGTTCTGCAAAGCGCGGCGCGCTGGAGCGGAAAGCCCGGCAAGAAAATCATCAACCGGTTCGTCCTGTTGCTTTACCTTGAACATTATAATTCTTTTGATCAGATCCAACGGCATTGGCTGATCAAGGGGGAACTGCACCGAACCTCTCCCTTGTTTATAGACTGATAATTCTTTTTGAAAAGCTGTATGTGCGGCGGGCGTAGCATAAAGGCCTATATGTTTTTTATAACCAGCGAAATAAATGATGATCTTTCCTTTGTAGCGGAAAGCCGGCATTCGGTAGCTAATCGTTTCTTCAGCCTTTGGCGCCGCCTTACTAACGGCCATGCGTACCTGCTGTAATATTTTCGCTGTTTCTTTTGGAAATGTTGAAATGTACTCATCAATATTTTTTGCGGGCGCTCTTTTCATTCCTCTGAACAGATTTTTTATTTATTACCTATCTTCCTTTTTTACCGTTGTCTCATTTGTAACTAAATTCTTTTTAAAAAAATCAATCGTCCGGTGCCACGCCAGTTCAGCAGCTTCTTTGTCATACCGGGGTGTTGTATCGTTATGAAAACCGTGATTTACATTAGGATAAAAGTAGGCTGTGTATTCTTTGTCATTTGCACTTAAAGCGGCTTGATAATCCGGCCACGTCGCATTTACACGAGTGTCGAGTCCGGCGAAGTGAAGCAAAAGGGGAGCCTCAATATTTGGAACCTCAGAAAGTTCCGGCGCCACTCCATAAAAAGGAACGGCTGCAGCAAGATCTGGCAGGCGAACGGCCATCATGTTAGCGATCCAGCCACCAAAACAAAAACCTACAACACCCACTTTACCATTGCAATCTTTATCGTTTTTCAAATAATGAAAAGCTGAAATGAAATCCTCCAGCATTTTATTTTTGTCGAGTTTCGCTTGCATTTCACGCCCTTCATCATCATTGCCGGGATAGCCTCCTAACGGAGTTAACGCATCAGGCGCAATAGTTATGAAACCTGCGATGGCAGCTCTTTTTGCCACATCCTCAATGTAGGGATTTAAGCCGCGGTTTTCATGCACTACTAAAATGCCGCCCAATTTCCTGGACATATCTGCCGGTTTCGACAATAAGGCTTTAATTCTTCCACCACCATTCGGAGAATCGTAATAAATATATTCAGAAGTGATCCGCGGATCATTTTCTTTCACTTGTAAGGTGTTCTTATAATCGGGCATCAGGAAACCCATCAGCGACGTTACTGTAAGTCCGCCAACGGCATATATGGAAAGTTTTTGCATAAACTCACGCCTGTTCACGCGGTTATGGGCATAATCGTCATAAAGATCAAAAACTTCCTGTTGGATATCTTCTTTTTTTATGTTGCTCATATCATTCGGTATTTTGTTTCTCTAAGTTACTCATATTTTTTATCCTGATGTCTCCGCGGAATATGAAAGCAAAATAAGAATCCAGGTAAAATTGTTTCACTGTTTTTGCATTCTCCGCAAATACAATCGAAGCAGTAATAAAAAATGTTTTCTATATTGCTTTGATTTTTGGAACAGAGTAAAAATATTTTATCCATCAAAAAATTATCAGGCATTATGAAATTACCAGCTTTAACAGCAGTTGCAGCATTTTTTTTTCTTTTTACTTCATGCAACAATTCAACGAACCAAAAAAATCAGGAGGTGAAAGTGGGAGTAACGAAAAAGGATTGGGGAGAAGTGGACGGTAAAAAAGTTTATCTTTTTACCCTTGTTAATCATAAAGGTGATAGCGTGACGATCACCAATTATGGAGGTACAGTTACTTCATTTGTCGTTCCGGATAAGAATGGAAACCGGTCAAGCGTGATCGTTGGCTTCGATAGTTTACAACCTTATTTGCAAAAGCCGCCTTACTTCGGTGCTACCATCGGACGTTTTGCAAACAGGATTGGAAATGCAAAATTTACATTGGATAATAAGACTTATCAGCTTAATGCCAACGATGGCAAAAATACGCTTCATGGAGGTTTGAAAGGATTTGATAAAGTGGTGTGGGATGCTTCTGTTCCTTCAGACAGTATTCCATCTCTTGTTTTAAACTATGAAAGTAAAGACGGCGAAGAAGGCTTTCCGGGAAACCTGAAAGTGCAGGTTACTTACACATTAAGCGATGATGATGCTTTAAAGATAGAATATGATGCGCAAACAGATAAGCCGACACCGGTTAACTTAACCAACCATAGTTATTTTAATTTATCAGGAAGTGTCAAGAATTTAATTTTGGATGAAACTTTGTGGATTGATGCTGATAAATATACGCCTGTTGACAGCACTTTAATTCCAACAGGAGAAATCAAATCTGTAAAAGGAACACCGTTTGATTTTACAACAGCTAAAAAAGTTGGACGCGATATTGATTCAGTTAAAGGAGGCTATGACCATAATTTTGTTTTGAACCGGAAAGATTCTACTTCTCTGGAAAAAGTGGCAGAGGTTTCAGACTCCATCAGCGGGCGTACTTTGGAAGTGTATACCACACAACCGGGAATACAATTTTATACCGGTAATTTTTTGGATGGAACTTTCCGCAACCGCGATGGAAATTTATTAACCAAACATTCAGCCTTAACGCTCGAAACCCAGCACTACCCTGATTCTCCCAATAAACCCGGTTTCCCGACAACAATCCTGAAACCCGGTGAAAAATTTCATGAGGTAACGACTTATAAAATAAAGTTGAATCAATAAATGCTTGTGGTTTATTCCAGGTGAATAATAATTTATTATGACAATGGAAAACCACGATCAGTACGCAAACTTTTTTCCGGATTTTTATTTTAGAATCCTGATTTTAAAATGAACGAAATATAATGATGAATTTCCACGAATAAGAAATAAGTGTATTATTGACAATAATAAAGGTATTGCAAATCTTCTAAGGAGATCATTGTCAAAATTTTTTTAAATAAACAGTTTTAGTATGCGTATAAAACTTTTTCTGCTCCTCGTTGTGATGACTGCTTTGATGAGCAGTGCATTTTCACAATCCGAAGCCACATTAACTCTGCAGACGGATTCAATAAAACAAACCATCTCGAAAAATATTTACGGAATGTTTTCCGAGCATCTGGGCAGGGATATTTATGATGGCTTTTGGGTAGGAAGAAATTCATCCATTCCCAACAAAGATGGTATCAGGCTGGACATTGTAAAGGCATTAAAAGCGATCAACGTTCCCCTCATGCGCTGGCCCGGCGGTTGTTTTGCCGATCAATATCATTGGATGGACGGCATTGGCCCAAAAGATAAAAGGCCGCAAACTGTGAATAGCACATGGGGCGGCGTTACCGAAAATAACAATTTTGGTACACATGAATTCATGGAACTGTGCGACCTGATTGGATGCCAGGCTTATGTTGCCGGTAACGTGGGAAGTGGCACTGTAAAAGAAATGTCGCAATGGGTTGAATATCTGAATTCGCCGCTTAAAGGCTCTATCACACAACTTCGGAAAGAAAATGGCCGAGATAAACCGTGGCATGTTCCTTTCTGGGGCGTAGGAAACGAGAGCTGGGGTTGCGGTGGTAACATGACTCCGGAGGAATACGTGGATTTTTACAGGCGGTATGCTACTTTTTGCCATGATTATCCCGGCGCTCATTTGAATAAAATTGCAAGTGGCCCTAATGGGGATGATACACATTGGATGGATGTGCTGATGAAAAATATTCCTCATGATCTTATGTGGGGTGTTTCTGTTCACTATTACACCATACCCACAGGAAATTGGGCGCACAAAGGATCGGCTACAAAGTTTGCAGAAGACGAATACTTTGGCACTTTGAAGAGAGCGCTTGAAATGAGTAAAGTTATTGAGGACGAAGAAGCGGTGATGGATAAGTATGACCCTGAAAAAAAAGTCGCAATGGGAGTAGATGAATGGGGTGTTTGGACGGATGTAGAGCCGGGAACCAATCCTGCATTTCTTTACCAGCAAAACAGTTTGCGTGATGCTTTGGCAGCGGCGTCAACCTTAAATATTTTTAATAACCACAGTGACAGGGTGAGGATGGGAAATCTTGCTCAAACCGTGAACGTGCTTCAATCATTGGTGCTGACCAAAGGACCGAAAATGCTTCTCACTCCTACCTATTATGTCTTTGATATGTATAAAGTTCACCAGGATGCAAAGTTAATTCCTGTTGAACTTTCTTCACCGGATTATGTTTCAGGAAGTGAGCATCTTCCTGCTGTAAATGCATCGGCTTCAAAAGATTCCACAGGCGCCATTCATGTTTCACTCGTAAATATTGATCCATCAAAAACCATAACCATTCGTACTTCTTTTAAAGGAACAAAATGGAATACTGTGAATGGCAACATTCTTACTTCTGAAAATTTTAATGATTACAATTCATTTGAAAATCCGGTTAAAATAAAAGTTGCCATATTCTCAAATGTCAGAAAAGAAAATGATGAATTGTTGGTAAGCCTTCCTCCAAAATCGCTTGTGGTATTGGAATTGAAATAATAATGAAACGATTGGAAGTTTATTTTACTTTCCCGGGTTCCGGCACAAACTTTAAAAATGAATTGAATAAGTGCTGGTATTTTTTCTTGTCAAGTTTGTAATAGAACGCTCCCTTTTTTGAGCCCTCTTTATCCTTTTGTTTTTGTTTTATCAACAGCCCGGTAGATAAAATCTTCCTGCTGAAATTTCGTTTGTCCATCATCGATTCATAAACTGCTTCGTATAAATTCTGTAATTGCGGTAATGTAAATTTAGAAGGTAACAATTCAAAAAGTACAGGCTGGAAAGCCGCTTTATACCTCAGTTTTTCTTTAGCCATTTTAATCATTTCCTTATGATCAAAAATCAGTGAAGGAATCTTTTTTAAAGAAAACCATTCTGCATGGAAATCACTGCTTAATTGCTTCTCGTATTTTGAAATGTCAATCAAAGCAAAGTAAGCAATAGACGCGGTTCGCTCAAGTGGATCTCTGTGGGGATCACCAAAAGCATATAATTGTTCCAGGTAAACATCTTCCAGTCCGGTTAACTGTTTCAGAACTCTTTGTGCCGCCGCTTCAAAACTTTCATCGGGTTGAACGAATCCCCCCATTAAACTCCATTTTCCTTTCGCAGGCTCAAAGCCTCTTTTTATCAACAACTGTTTTATGTCCTGTCCGTCGAAACCAAAAATGATGCAATCTACAGCAACGAGCATCCTGTTCTGACTGGTATAGCGTTTTAGCTCCATCAATTTATTTTTTGAGGGGGAATGAGATGTAAAAATAGTTCAAAGAATCAAAGAAGATAATTGATTTAAAAAAAACAGGAAAAAAGAATGAACTTTTATTAATAATTGTACATTTGACAATTAATTGCAGTTTGCGAAGGGAATTGACCTTCTTTCTTTAACATGATTTTTTAAAAGATACCTGATCCCAAAGTTAATTTTAAATAGAAAATGGAGCAGAAATTTGTCATTGGTGTTGACTTCGGAACCGATTCTGTCCGGTCTGTAATAGTAAATGCATTTGACGGCGATGAAGTTGCCTCATCTGTATTTCAATATCCCCGCTGGAAAGAGGGCTTATATTGCAATCCTTCAAAAAATCAATTCCGCCAGCATCCGCTGGATTATATGGAAGGACTCGAAAGCACCATAAGGGATTGTGTAAAAAAAGCAGGAAAAGATATTGCTTCAAATATTGTGGCAATTTCCGTGGATACGACTGGTTCTACACCAGTTGCTGTTGATAAATCTGGCACTCCTTTGGCTTTGCTTCCTGGTTTTGAAAATAATCCAAACGCAATGTTTGTTCTTTGGAAGGATCATACTGCTACAGCAGAAGCCGCAATGATAAATGAGCAGGCTAAAAGATTTGAAATAAATTATTTACAATATGTGGGCGGTATTTATTCTGAATGGTTTTGGGCAAAATTGCTTCGTCTACTACGTGAGGATGACGAAGTGAGGTCCGCCTGCTATTCGTTCGTGGAGCATTGTGACTGGATTCCTTTTTTATTAACCGGTGGCGGAGATGTGAATGAAATGAAACGCGGAGTTTGTTCTGCGGGTCACAAAGCCTTGTGGGCAGCTGAATTCAGAGGATTACCTCCCAACGAATTTTTTTCTTCGATCGATCCCTTGTTAAATAATTTTACATCCAGGCTTTTCACGCAAACATATACTTCCGATAAAGCTGCTGGTAATTTATCAGCCGAATGGGCCCAAAGATTAGGCTTATCAACAAATGTGATTGTAGGCGTCGGTGCTTTTGATGCGCATATGGGTGCAGTCGGCGGCCAGATTGAACCTTATCATTTAAGTAAGGTGATGGGAACTTCAACCTGTGATATGCTTGTAGCTCCTCATGATGAAGTGAAAGATACCTTGGTTAAGGGTATCTGCGGACAAGTGCCTGGTTCTGTTATTCCCGGTATGATAGGCATGGAAGCAGGCCAATCGGCCTTCGGTGATACTTATGCATGGTTCAAAAGCCTTTTGATGTGGCCTTTATTAAAATTAATTCCCGGTTCTTCGAATATTGATAATGAAACTGCAGAAAAACTGATTGAAGAAATATCGGGTAAAATAATAACAAAGCTTTCAGAGGAAGCAGAGAAATTACCTTTACATGAAAATGATGAATTGTCCGTTGACTGGTTAAATGGAAGAAGAACGCCGGATGCAAACCAGTTGCTGAAAGCTGGAATAACCGGATTATCTTTAGGAACCGATGCCCCACGATTTTTTAAAGCATTGGTTGAAGGAACGTGCTTTGGTGCCAAAGCGATAGTAGACAGGTTTATTGACCAGGGAGTTCCGGTAAAAGGTCTAATAGGAATTGGTGGTGTTCCAAGAAAGTCGCCTTACATTATGCAGACAATGGCCGATGTAATGAATATGCCGATAAAAATTCACAGATCAGAACAGACATGTGCAACGGGTGCCGCCATGTTTGCAGCCACAGCCGCCGGCATTTATGATAAAGTGGAAGATGCGATGAAGGCTATGGGACGAGGGTTCGATAAAGAGTATCATCCGAATAAAGACAGAGTAGAAGTGTATGCAAAAAGATATTTGAAATATCAGCAACTCGGTCAATTCATCGAAAAACAAATAATTTAAAAAAGGTGAGTAATACATACGAACACATTCAGCAGCAAGCTTTCGAAGCCAATTTGCAATTACCAAAATTGGGCCTCGTGTTGTTCACTTTTGGCAACGTGAGTGCTGCCGACAGGGATCTTGGTGTATTTGCCATAAAACCAAGCGGCGTTCCTTATGAAGAATTGACTCCGGCAAAAATGGTTATTGTTGATTTTGACTCAAAGGTTGTTGCAGGAAGTTTAAGGCCATCGTCAGACACAAAAACACATGCGGTTTTGTACGAACACTGGGAGAAGATTAACGGTATAGCACACACGCACTCTACGTATGCAACCGCCTGGGCCCAGAGCCAACGGGATATACCGATATATGGAACGACCCATGCAGATCACATTACCTGCGACGTTCCCTGTGCGCCGCCCATGCTGGACGAGATGATCAGCGGCGACTATGAATATCAGACAGGTTTTCAGATCATCAACGCTTTAAAAGAAAAATCTCTCAGCTATGAAGAAGTTGAAATGATATTGGTAGGAAATCATGCACCTTTTACCTGGGGGAAAACCGCAGCAAAGGCAGTGTATAACAGCGCAGTTTTGGAAGAAGTGGCAAAAATGGCTTATTTAACCGAATCAATTAAAGCTGATTCCCTTCGATTAAAAGACGCATTGATTAAAAAACATTATGAACGAAAACATGGACCGGACAGTTATTACGGCCAACAGTAAATGAAAATATTTCTAGTCATATTGATTGCAATACTTTCTTCTAACGTTCACGCGCAAACGCTTGCCCAAACACCGCCAATGGGCTGGAACAGTTACAATTGCTTTGGTTCTGCTGTGCATGAAGATGAGGTAAAGGCGAATGCAGATTATATGGCGAAGCATTTAAAGCAATACGGCTGGCAATATATAGTTGTCGATTTTCTTTGGGCCTATGATAATCCTCCATTCAGTAACATTGGTAATCCTTACCAGAAGCGATTACAGGATGGTTGTTATATCCCCTGGCTGGAAATGGATTCGTTTGGAAGATTGTTACCTGCACCTGAAAAATTTCCCTCATCCTTTCAGGGTAAAGGATTTAAACCGCTGGCTGATTATGTTCATTTAGAGGGATTGAAATTCGGTATTCATGTAATGCGTGGTATTCCGAGACAAGCTGTGTGGGCAAAGACGAAAGTATTTGGAACAGACGGAATTACTGCTGACCAGATTGCTGATACCACTTCAACTTGCAGCTGGCTGAATCACATGTATGGTCTTGATATGACGAAGAAAGGTGCACAGGAATACCTCAATTCTTTATTGAAATTATATGCATCATGGGGCGTTGATTTTATTAAAGTAGATGATATTTCGCGCCCCTATCATAAAGCAGAAATTGAGGGTTATAAGAAGGCTATTGAGAATTCGGGAAGGCCAATTGTGCTGAGTCTTTCACCAGGAGCTACTCCATTAGAAGATTCGCTACATGTAATGGCGCATGCTAACACGTGGCGTATGGCTGATGATTTTTGGGATAACTGGAAAGAAATTATTGCGATGATGGGCTATGCAAAGCAATGGCAGGGAACGGGTGGTCCTGGCCGTTGGCCGGATTGTGATATGTTGCAAATCGGTAAATTATCCAAGCGCGGACCAGTTGGCCCTGAACGTTACAGTCGTTTTACCGATAATGAATTGCGCACCCATTTCACCTTCTGGTGTATTTATCAATCTCCTTTAATGATGGGAGGAAATCTTCCGGAAGACAGACCTTTTGATGATAGTCTTTTAT
>Ga0157371_10005156_pt1 | contig 11133 bp, 11 predicted proteins | sample C45metaG_FD_113462 | JGI IMG/M metagenome (GOLD analysis project Ga0157371, IMG submission 113462) | Corn rhizosphere microbial communities from Kellogg Biological Station, Michigan, USA - C4-5 metaG | ecosystem: Host-associated > Plants > Roots > Rhizosphere > Soil | place: USA: Michigan... | reverse complement strand
TTCTCGTCGACCTCCTCGGGCAGCGCGTAATCACCATCAATGGCATCATTGATTGCGTCGACCCGGCTTTGCAGCGCAGTGACTTGGGCGGTTGCAAGGCGCGTTCTGGCGTTGAGAATCGCCGTGGTGTCGCGCAGGAGTTCCTGCTCGGCGATGGCATCAATCAGGGATTGTGGAATTTCTTCGACGAAGGTTTCGCCCTCCAGCAGTTCCATTTCTGGGTTGATCGCCCGCCAGCCAGTGGGGGTAATTGCGTAAGGCATATCATCACCTGTCGAAGTAGTAGCCGAGCGAGTAGCAGTTGGCGCTTCCGCCACCGGCTGCGCTGTAAGTAATGGTGCCGTCTGAGGCAATCGGACAGCGACCATTGAAAATGGCACCCGGCGGCACGAATACCATCCATCCGGACGCGATCGGCGTGCCCGCATCAGAAGGGGTAAATTTCACCGAGACGGTTCCGACGTTTTGCCAAGCCGCCTCCAACGTGTGCGCCGTAACCGGTGCGATGGTGCGCGTATTGAATGCCGCGACCGAGGTCCCACCGCTGAGCAGGCGGAATGTGGTGCTTTCCGGATTGGCCACCGTGTACATGATCGAGCTGTCGGCCAGGCGATGGGCGAATTGATAAGCCCCCGCTGCGTTAGTGTTGATCAGAATCGAACCGATGTACCGGCGAGAGTTGTCATTTGTTTTCTGGTGCGCCTGGTTGTAATACCGCGCCGGCGCAGCAGTGGTGGACTGCTCAATAGCACCAGCATCGGTAAGGTAAAGGTGGATGAAAGTGTTGACCGCCCCCACCGTCATCGGATTGATCGTTCCGCCAGCGTAGGTAACAACCTTGGCCACTGACGGCACGTACGCGCTACCCGGGCGGATTGCGATACTCGTTCCTGACACCCAGACCAGACTTAGACCTTCGATAAAGCCCAGCGCGCCGCCGATCCCGCCCTGTTCTCGAGAGAGTGACGTAGTGAGCCCGGACAGAGAGGTAATGTCGGAGTTCTGCCCTTTGCCGGCCTTGCTGAATTGCAATTTCGCCAAGGCAGCGAGAACGGTGTCGGTCGCAACAACAGCAGATGCCACGCTCGGCAGCGTGAATCCAGTCAGGGTTGCAGCCCTTACTCGCGCGTCGGTGAAATACTTGTTGATTGAGCCCTCGGGCAGGCCATCGGTGTCGGTCAGAGCGGCGAGCTGCGTACCGAACTGATTGACCAGCGCGCGAAGTGCATCAGCAGAATCCTTTACGTACCCCTGCATTGGCGCCAGCGCGTAAGCCCCAGATGTGTTGGTTGCGCCTTGGTACGGCGGCGCAATCGACATTGCCGTGTCGCTGGCGATGTTGATTACTTCGTACCAGCCGCCGTCAGGGCCGCGGAACGCGTCACCGACTCGGCTGTTGGCAATAAATGCGGTACCGGCGCCGATCACCGCATTGGAATTTTGGACGACAGAAACCGTCCCGGTTTTGTACCAGGGCATGATGTATTCCTATTGATGGGTTAGACCGTCTGCTTCGCAAAGACTGCCGGCAGGAAAAAGGCGAATGGATTGTTGGCTGCAACCGTTACCGCGTAGAGCGTGTTTCCTGAGAAATCCCATGTGCAATACAACTGCCTTGGGATCGTCCCGCCAGAAACCATGGTCATCCCAAAGTTATTGATGAGCATGAATTCGTTTTGGGGGAAGCTGAACGGAACCGAGTAGTAGTTTCGATACAAGCCCTGATCGGTCTGATCCGACTTCACGTATGTCCAATTCTGGAAAGCTCGCGTGAATGTTGCGTTGGGCGTGCCGGAGTCGAAAAGCATTTTTCCGGCCCCGTCCCAAAGCCGCATGCCGTACTGCGCGACAGCTTGCGCTGCGAACGCTCCCACAAAATAGCGCCCGTTCGGCTGAGCAGTGGCGCTGCTGTACGTCCTGACATAGAACCCAACCCAGTTCCCCGCCGAGCCTATCAACCGCATATTGCTCAGACCTGCAATCAGAGCGCTGTTGTCCGGCCGGACAAAAACCAGCGGCGGCTCTTGGGATGTCACTGGCCTCGCGAAGTAAGTTGTAGAGCCCATGCCCCCTTCTTCAGTCGGCGCATACCTTCCGCTGGCGATGACCATCAACCGCGCAAACTCCGAATCGATGGTCACCACGTTGCTATTGTTTGTGAATTGAAGGCCATATCCCGCCATCAGTTGAACCTCATCACGATCAGTCTCATCGTCCCTGAAGCGATCGTACTGGCGTACCCCCGCGTGTGGTTGTAGACCCTCGCCACGTTGTCAACGAGTTCGGTTTCGAACTGCTGCTGTTGGTCGGTGTACGCTCCGATTGGCACCACAATCGCGCAACCGTTCGCTGGCCCAACGCCGGGCACCGAAAAGTCTTGGTTGGTCTTCGCGGCGTTGCTAAAAGTTACCAGCGTCGAAAGCACCACGCGGATGGTGAAAGAGTTCTCGTCGACCTGGAGCGCGCCGTCGGCGCCCCAGATCCGCATTCCATGTGCCATTGATCACCCCAAATAACCGAGACGCACACGCAACACATTGTTGGCGTCGTAGACCGAGACGTTCTGCGAGTTGATCACCAGTCGGCCCTGACCGGGCACGATGCCGTTGATCTCTAGCGTCCCGTCTTTGTTGAGAATCCAGCCCTGCTGGCCGGCGATGTAGTTGGTCGAGCTGATGTAGCTGCCGATTTTGGCGTTGGTGATCGTGCCGTCGGCAATGAATGCCGAGTTCATGAACACCTGCCCACCCTGAACTGCGAACGGAACCGAGATCGCACCGCCGGCGATGGTGTTGACTATGGCGAACCGGTCAGCACTGACCAAAAACTGGCTCTGCAGCCCTGCCGGGCCATTTTCAATGCCAAGGCCAATCCCGGTCGTTATGTACTGCCCAGTTCCAGAGTTGTACTGCATCTTCACAGACCAGCTCGCCGATACCCTGCCGTTCACGTCATTTACGATCGACGTGTTCTGCTGGATGGCGGTTTGCTGATCTCCGACGGTGGTACTGAGCTGGCTCAATTGCTGAGCAGTTGCCTGCTGGTTCGTGACCACTACTTCTTCAAGAAGCGTGACGTTTGCCGAGTTTTCGGCCACCACCGCGGTCAGTTCAGTCTGGCGTCGAGCGGAGGCTTCGTTTTCGGAGGCTCTGACCTTCTCTTCTGTGGCAATCGCTGCAGTGCTGGACCAGCCTTTCAGGGCGTCTGCCAGCTCGCCCTCGCCGTCGTCATCACGGAAAGACGCGCGCAGCGCCTGAAACGCCGTCGCCTGAGCTGTGACGACGCCGTCGAGTTCCGTGATTTCTGCGGTGTTGGTTGCGACCTGCTGGGCAAGCCCGTTGGCAGTTTCCACGGTCTGGCCAACATCGAGCCAATAGAGCGGATTGGGTGGCGGGGTGTTCGCTGGGACCGGACCGGTGGCTTGATAGATCCGTTTGCCCTGCACCACCAGGTCGTACTCTTCATAGGTATCGTCCGGGTTGTAACCCTTCAATCCGTCGAGCGCGTCGATCTGCGCCTGCAGTCCCGGAATCTTGTCGATTTCGTCGAGCAGATCCTGACCCAGTTCCGTGCGGCCGATCTCGCCGGCAATCATCTCTAGAATCGCCGCCGCGTCCGCGCTTGACTGACCCTGCACACCCATGCCGATCGGATACCAGGGGCCGATGTTGCCGATTTTGTCGACGATCCGACCCCAGAAGTAAAACGTCACGCCAGCTCGCAGGCCGAGCAACGAAAAGTCACTCTGTGGGTAAGCCAAATCGGTCAGCTTGGTCGCAGCGTCCAAGCTGGTGGTCGGCCCGTACCAGATTTCAGTGCGCTGGCTGTCCTCCGCGCCAGCAGGAAAACCCCATTTCAGATAGATGCCGAACAGCAGCGGCGTGGCCGTCAGATAGCTCAGCGCCGGCGGCAGCCCCTCCTTCCCTTTCAAGTTGGTGAGGATCGAGTTACGCCATTGAGACGAGATGTCGAACGCACTCACCGCGCGGACCCGCGCTACGTAGGCACCGGCGTAGATACCGACCACGTCGACATTGGTCATGCCAGTGCGCTGCAGCTTGATCCAGTTGCCGCTGTCCTTGCGCCATTCAACGTCATAGCCGACGGCGCCGTCCACGGCGGGCCAACTGATGGTCATGGTGGCCACGGCCAGGCCCTGCACTACCGATGACGTCGACGTGAGGGATACGCTGGCCGGCGCCGGAACGACGGTGATGGGAATCACGCTGATCGGCCGATCCTCCAAGCGAGCACCGGTGTCGATGTGAGCGAACTTGGTCGGCTCGAACTGCAGGGCGGTGAATTCGTAGTCGCCTTCAGTGGTACGTTTCCGACGAAGCACTCGATAAAGCGGAATCGCCAGATCATCAGCGTCGAGCGCCCATTGCAATTGCGCGATCGGTGGTTCGCTATAGGCGACGGTGACGGTCACAGCCCGGCCACTGACGCTTTGCACCGTGCGGCCCTCTGCTCGACCGCCGGGGAGGTTGATTATCAGCCGATCACCTGCCTTGGCCTGCGTGTCACGATCCAGAGTCACAACGCGCCCCGCAGCAGCCGAGATCCGGCCACCAATTTCACGTCCAGCCAGCAGAGAATCAGCCACAGGAATAATGAAACCAGGCAGAGCAACCGAACCTTCCATACCGGTCTTGAAAGACACAGTGCGATCGTGGTTGTTGCTGAGGATTGCCCATTTGCCGCGGCGCTGGGCCTCGGAAGCCCTGGTGCAGCCAATGGCGCTCAGCTCGGTCGGCCGGTCGCCGTAGCGCCGCTGCAGATTCAGGTCAGCGAACGGAATGACGTCGGTGTCGTAGTTGTTCGCCGGGTTGTCGTAGCTCACCAGCGCGCGGGTGTAACGGGTCTTTGCAGAGGCGCTGCCGTACGAGAATTTTCCGTCGATGACGTTGGCGCGGGTGAAAACGTAGTCGATGTCTTGCGCGCGTGGCATATCGGCCTGCATCACCAGCTGGCCTTCAGCCCAGTAGGTCATGCCCCGGTAAATCGCCGAGATATCGCGCAGCAGCGACCAGGCATCGGCCTTGCCCTGCAGGTTCATGTCGCAGAGGAAGCGCGGTTCCTGACCGCCGAGGCCGTTCGGCACCAGTTGGTCGCAATACTGGGCAATGCGGTACAGCTCCCACTTGTCGACCATGAACGGCTTGATGCGCTTGCCCAGGCCGAAACGTTCCTCGGTGCAGATGCCGTAGGTGATCCACGCCGGGTTGTTGGTCCAGGCCGACTTCATTGAGCCGTCCCATGTCCCGGTGTAGGTACGCAGGATCGGGTCATAGTTGCTCGGCACCATCCAGCGCCGAGCCTTGCACTTCACGGTCACCGCAGGGATGTTGGTGAACTGCTCAGCGTCGAACTCGATGTAGAGCAGCGCGGTATTCGGATAGCGCAGCTTGGCGTCGATCACTTCGGTGTAACCGGCCACCAGCATGGTGTCGGCGACCTTGTTGCTGTTCTGGTTCGGCGTCAGACGGCGCACGCGGATCTGCCAGCCCGTAGTGGCGGTCGGAAGGTCGATGCGGCGCGAGCGTTCGTAGCGTGTGGTGGTCTTGCCGTCGACGGCGTCCACCAGCACCTGCTGATACGCGCCGCCATCGGTGGCCACGTCGATGGCGTACTCGATCCGGTAGCCGCCGACGTTGCCCTGGTCATCGGAGCGTTGCAGCGCCGGCCACGCAAAACGCATGCGCACGGCGGAAAGCTGGGTGTTGGTGATCGAGCGCACCCACGGCGAATCGCTGCGCAGCTCGATGTTCAGCGACGTCTCGTTCTCCACGGACGGAATGCCCGGGATGTAGGTCTGATCCACTGAGCCCGGGCGCCAGTCCGACTTCACGTTCGGGAAGTTGTAGTTACCGCTGGCATCACGGATCGGCGTGTTGTCCAGGTAGATGTCGTAATCGGTCGGGACGCTGTCGAACTCGCCCTCGCCCACGGCGATCAGCAATTTCGCAAGGTTGGTCGAGCGCAGGCTATCGCTGGCTTCGACCGGCGACTTCGGCTTGCTGCTGCCGCCCTTCTCGCCGTAGATCTCGATCTGTTGCACTGCGCCCATGCTTTCCTCCAGGCATAAAAAAACCGCCTCTTGGGCGGCCTAATGGCATTTCTGTAAAAGTCGTGATGATAGAATTCGCATGCTGAGCCCTCCTACGATGAGGCGCTCGACTCAGTCATCAAGGAAATAAGTGCTGATGAAAAAAGCTCCAACTTGGCTACGAACAATCCTTTCGCTTCCGGTGTACGCACTTTCAGCCGTGTTGTGGATTTTCACTGCATACACAATCATCACCTCTTCGGTAAAAATGCTCTCCAGATATGTAACGCCCCAACAGATTGGCTAGGGATTGGCCGAATTGCTTTTCGCCCTAGTGTTTGCCGTAGTTGGTAGCGGGTTATGGATGCTTGCTAGATACATTCGGACTTCAAACTTTAAGAAGCAACCTCGCCCTTCCGCCTCCCCCCAGCCATAAACTTTTTACACTTTGTCTTCAGCCAGGATTGAGGCCGAGATGATCATCCCGCCCCACCGGCGCTCGCCGATGCAGATCGGTACCGGGTTGCCGCTGGCCGTGGTGTTCTTAGCGCTGCCGAAGGCATACGACGGGGCGTTTTCAGGAGATGCGCTTTGAGAGAGTCCCTTGGCCTGCGGGCTGAGCATCTGCACGACGCCCCCAGCAACGAGGGCAACCCCCATTTGGACGGCCCAGGTCTGACCGAAATAGGTGCCGGCGACGACAAGCACAGCTCCAATTACTGTCTGTAATAGACCTGCACGCTTGCTCCCGGAAATCACTGGAACAATTCGAATCTCTTGGGTTCCGCCGAGGCCGAAATCTTTTTCAGCTACGTTTTTCCGATTCCTGAAAATCGCGAAACGCATCCCCTTTCGTTCAAGATCTTTGATCGCCGCCTCAAATCCTTCCAAGGTGCACTTGAGCGCCTTGAAGGCCTCGCCCACAGATCTGCTGCCAAGCTCACGATAGTGAACACGGCCGAACAGCTTGATGAGCGGGCCAGAAAGAAGAATCGTGGTCACGGCTGAGTTATTGCTGAGCGTGGCTGCCAAGGCTTTTTCTCCGAACATAAAAAAACCGCCCGGAGGCGGCTTCTGTCATTGCATGGTGGGTGATAAGTCCATGCTCATCGCTGAGTCTATGGATATCCTGAATTTCTTGGTGACTCCGGCTTTGATGTTCGTTTCCCTTTCCTTCAGGCCGCTCCCACAGGATGACGCAGATAAAATGTGCTCACCTGGAGCAACGCGGAATTTCGCGGTCTCGCCTGAGGCGACTTCTGCTGCCCGGCGACCGTCGATGCTCACCGTCGTATTGCAGCCGCTGCCAACAAAGCCCGTATCCCGGGTGACAACGAGTATCGAATCACCAAGCGCCGGGGTTTGAAACGCAAACAATCTTGACGATGGGACCGGGTCGGCTTCACTGGACGGAACTGGAGACGTCGCACACCCCGCCAATAGCGTTACCGCCAACGCTCCTATCACACTCCGCATATTTACTCCTTATGGTCTCGCACGCTGAAGGTGAAGAAATAGAACGAAATTTTTTCGTCCTCAATATCCCTTAGCTCGTAACGGATTCTATCCAGACCGCGGTCGATGCGAGTCACGACGAGGTCCATGAATTGGGTTAGACCGCCGCCGAAGCCGCTTAGATTCAGTGAGCTGACATCATGAAAAATAGCCGTCACACCCTCGATTTCTGGATCTTCCGAGGAAGACATAGTCAGGCTGAGGTTGTACTTGAAATCCACCATTTCGAGCTTCATCGCAGCTACGCAATTGTGCTCGAAAAGGAGTTCGTTTAAGCGAGGCAGCTCCATTTATGACTCCGATTGCAGATCGGCTGAAGCACGCAGCGCTACTGCTCCAATACCAATTCCAGTTGCGCTTGTGAGTTCGAGTCAGGGATCGACCTTCTCATCGAAAACTATTTGATACTGTTTTCTACCAGTACCCTCAAGAAGGTCCTTCAGAGCTTGGGCTCGACGATCTAAGCAAGCTTTAAAACCAGAGCTTTCAGGGGTGCCGAAATCTAAGCAAGGGTCACGATTATCAAGTGGTTGCCTCTTGTGGGAACACCCCAACATGAGCGCTACCACCAAAGCTCCTACGATCAATTTCATGCAGGTCACTCCTGTGGAAATGGTGCACTGTAGCGCGACACTGTCTGGACATCCAGCGTGGACGAAAGGCCAGTAGTAAATGAATAACGTTGCGTAGTAGCATTTTGCCAAAGGACTTATTACGCTTTTTCAAATTTGAGCATATATATAATATGGATGATGTTTCCAAGGAACTTATACCAGCACTCCAACTATTCTTACCTGGATTCTTGGCTACCACAATTTTCTATTGGTTTGCCGAAGTCCCCAAGACGAGTCAATTCGAGCGTGTAATTCAAGCTCTAATCTGCACAACCTTCATCAACCTAGCCATGAAACCCATAGAGTTCTTTGCTCTTTGGCTTGGTGAATTTTATAGCCTAGGGCATTGGACAAACATTACATCAAGTATCTATTCAATTGGTATTGCAATTGTGGTTGGCCTGGCACTTGCCAACGCGTGCAATCATGATCGAATTTTCTCGCGGGCCCGAAAGTGGGGAATCACGACAAAGGCGTCCATGTCAGAAAGCATTCACTTATTCAAGGCTTACGGTGGTGATGGCGTAGTTATTCAGATGCTCGATGGTCGCCGACTAATGGGCTATATTGTGGCATTTCCAACCAGTGAGTCCTCAGGTATTTTTTTGATAGAGGAACCGCACTGGCTCCTAGACGGCCAACCTATTCCTGAACGTATCAAAGGGATTGGTTCGCTACTGATCAACTCATCAAATATCAGATGGGTAGAATTCTTAAAAGGAGCAAAACCATGAGCGATAGACGAAGAGAAGAACCCTCCCGAAAAATCCAAAGTGGTGAATGGGTTATTTCAAAAGAAAGTTTGATGCCGGCTTCGAGCAATCGAAAACCACTTCCTACAGAAGCTCCTACTGCCCCCCCTCCACCAAAAAAAGAAGAAAAATAATTCGCCTTAGTCCTCGCCTGCAAGCCCAAGGACTGGGATTGCGCCAATTTCGGCGCGAATAACGCAAGGAAAGTGAGAATGAGTGATACCAGAACCGCTGATCAACGCCTGAGCGACCTCGAGACGGTCGTGAGAACCTTGATCGTCTTCAACACAAACGCCATTTCCACATTGGGGAGAAGAGTTTCTGAGGGAAATCCTGAAATCGCAAGCGTGATTGCTGCCGAATTGGCCGAATTGAAATCCCACAACTACACCAATATCGACAAGGGGCTGCATGATAGCTACGTCGATAACCTCATCGCAGGTATTACTGGGAAAGCTTGAATTCTGAAGCGATGAGTTGGCCCTGCGAATCCCTAGTCATCGAGACCTGCCAGTGATAAGCAAGCCTTGACTCGCATTTTTCAGGCAGCGCATTGTCGCGAATCTTAGCTCCGACAATGCGCACTTTCCCTTCTTCAGTTACATCAAACAGCTGACTCATAAAGCCTCCTGCGGACACGCCGCATCATTTGCTGGTTGTGCATCTTTGTGCCTGAGAATCAGGCGTGTGCGGTCAAGCCAGGGACCGCCGAACACAATCACTTCCGATGGCCTGCTGTACAGGTGGTGCAACAGGAACGGGCCGGTGCCGAAGGTCGCTGCGTCCTCACCTGGCAGCGCCGGATCGGCGCCGAGAAAAATCCCGGCATGGTTCGGGTAAACCGTGCGCCCCACTTCCATCACGATCATGTCGCCGCGCTGCGGCTGATCGACCCGGTAGAACCCCGCGGCCTCGTAATTCGCCTCGTACAGGCTGGTGTTGCCCTTGCTTTCCCACCAGCCGTCATCGCGCTTGAAGGCTTCGAACTCCAGCCCCCATTCGCGCTTGTACCAGTCCGCGCAAACCTGCCAGCAGTCCCAGGCGCCGTGCACGAAAGGCCGCTTTAGCAGCGGCACCTCGCCGGACGGTGTGATGGTTCGCAGATCGCCCTCGGGCCAGCTCAGAATGTGCCAGGGCATCGCCGTCGCTTCGCACATGGCGAGGTCACGCGGCGAAGGCCGGCTGGTAGCGTCTGGATGCGAATGCACAACGCCGATCACCTCGCCGACATCCTCCGCCGCCGCGTATTCCTCTGGGTCGATTCGAAATTCCTCGTTGGGCTCGGTAGACACGTTGCGGCACGGGTAATACTGCTGCTTGCGGCCCACGGCCAGTAGTAGCCCGCAGCACTCTTTCGGGTACTCGGCTGCCGCGTGCACCTGGATCGCGTTCAAGATGTGTTTGCGCATGTCAGCTCCGTGCGATCAGCGATACGGCCGGAAAGCCACCGAATGGCAACGGGTTGCCCTCGCCGAAGCGAGGAATGCATCCCTTGCCCAACGTGGCGTCGCACTCGTCCAGTTCAGGGTTGTCGGTGACGACGCCGTCCTTGGTCACGTACGGGCCGGTGTAGCCGCAATTCGGCCCACGGTAGCCGCCGGTGAGGCACCAGTGGCAAAGCGTCGTGGCCTGCCGCCCAATCGACTCGCTGCCGACGTCGCCCGGGCTGGCCAACTCCCAGCTGACCGTCTCCCCGTCCTCGTTCGTCTTCTGGTCGATGTACCAGACCTCGATCGTCTCCTGGGTCGGATCTGCCGTCGAATTGCCGGCCGGGAAGTTCGCCGCGTCGAGGTAGGTGCCCAGCGTATGACGCATTGTCAGCTTGAACTCGAGCAGATCCTCGAACGCCAGACAGAGCGCGGTGATGCGCCCGTTGACGTTGCCCACCGACAATGTCGGCCGGACCGCCGTGCCGTCGCCGTTCGCCTCGATGCCGTCGATCTGCATCGGCCAGGCGCTGTACTCGTTGCCCTGCCAGTAGATGGCCTTCGCCGGCAGTAGGTCGGCATTGTCGCCGGCGGCGATCAATTCGGCCGCCGTGTGCGGGATCGCGTGTCCGTGGAAGCGCAGCACGTCCGCACCATAGTCCGTGCCGTCCAATTCAAAGAGCAGCACTTCGCTGCCAGGCTCAAGCACCTGGATGTCACTGATCAGCGGCATGATTGCCCCTTATGGTTGGAATGCCCGCTCGAAAGTGGCAGTG
>Ga0157371_10005155_pt1 | contig 11133 bp, 15 predicted proteins | sample C45metaG_FD_113462 | JGI IMG/M metagenome (GOLD analysis project Ga0157371, IMG submission 113462) | Corn rhizosphere microbial communities from Kellogg Biological Station, Michigan, USA - C4-5 metaG | ecosystem: Host-associated > Plants > Roots > Rhizosphere > Soil | place: USA: Michigan... | reverse complement strand
GCTCACCGATCTCCTAACAGAGCAAACCCGGCATCTAGCCCATCAGTTCCCGAGCCAATCATTCATGTCCGCCAGGGCTTCGTCGATGCAGTGTTTGGCCTCGGCGACAGCCTCTTCCATTCGTGATGCCAAAGTCCGCAGCGTAGATTGCGACATGAGAGGTAAGTTAGCCCGTGTGGCGTATATACCGGCACACCAGTTCGCCCATTGGCGCTGAGGGACGATCTCGTATCCCTGATAGTGGTACGTGTGTGTTGTTGTCATCGAAGGGCCTCTCAAGAAGCCCCCCCCCTTTTTTGCCGTAACCCCGCAAGCGCAATGCGGTTCACGGCCGCCAAAAAGAAAAAGCCTCGCCGCGCGGGTTGGGTGTGGGAAGTATACAATCGCCAAAAAGAAGCCCAGCGACTCTCAGGCGGCTGGGCTTCTCCGCCGCCCCGGCTAAGCGGCTAATGCCGCCAAAGGAGTTAAGCCTGCACTTATGGCCGGGGAAAATGCGCGCGTGTTGGCCGCTGGCTCCTGTGGATACGGGTCCACCAAGGTTCAGGGGCGCGAGTGACGGCAAGCTCGAAGGCGAACCCCTGAGCGAGCGACGTTTGCGAGAGATAGGGCGTCAGTTGGGTTAGATGGAGAGAGATAATCGAGGATCAAAAACACACGCGGCGCGTCGCCCTAATCGCCCTTCTTCTTTTTCTTGTCGGAAAGCTCCTTTTGGATTCGCTTCCATGCTCGCGGCCCAAAGTGCCAGCTATAGTCATTCCTGCCGCCATGGAGTTTCTTCGCCCGCTTCAACGAATAGATCGCGGTCTGAGGCGACAAACCATCGTTCTTATCATCACCGCTATCGGAAATGTAGATCGTGGGCATAGGCCACTCCAATTGATTGAGAACGTGCCGAAAACTAGCATCCCGAGAAGCGAGTCGCGTTTTATATCACAGCGATTATTGCGGCTGGACAGCCGCAAGGTAGGTGGGCAGCCGTGGTGACGTCGGGAGGTCTCGCATCTGTGAAGCGTCCACGCGAGCAATCTGGGCGCGATCAATAACCTTCCTGGCGGTGGTGGTGGTGGCTTCGGCCGCGGCGGTGGTTCCGGTGGTGGTCCTGGCGGCTTCGGTATGCTGGCTAGCGACATCGACTCGTTTCAGCTCTTCTTCGATGTCACCACGAAAACACGGCCTGGCACGAAGGTGACCTTCTTGCTCCCACACTTCGGGCATTGCGGTTTCACCGCTTCATGCTCGGAGATGGTCTCGGTGCGCTCGAACCTTTTTCCGCATTTCTCGCAACGGTATTGATAGGTGGGCATGAGTTCCTCAGATGCGTTGCGCCTAACCCATCGTGACGCGAGGCCCTGGTCCATGCTTGGCACGATCAAGGAAGTAGGTGATCGCAGCGAAACTGATCCAGCCCGCGGTGAATATCACGCCAGCCAGTAACATTAGCTCGCCCGGGATTGGACCGAGACTGGCACGCTGCACCAGCTCGGAGAGGCTAGATACCGGCGCCGGGTGAATCGCGATCTTGCCGTAATAGGCGACCGTCTGGATGCCGAGAATCCAGATGTAATTGCGGCGCAGCCGCCGACCGATGGCGCGAGCGAAGCTGATGTGATGGCGCGGCGCGCAGTAGTCGTTCGCCAGCACGTCGGACCACTCGGAATCGGACATGAGGGTCTCGCCGCGCAGCATGGGCGCGTAGAAATTTCGCTCAATCCAGCGGGCTCGTGCCCGCCACACATTGAAATAGCGGTAACGCCGTGCCTCGAAAATCAAGAACACGATGCAAAGGATGCCTGCGAGCAGGAGCGGCAGTGGCGAGGCTTCCGACCTCGAAAACGTCACCGAGAGCGCGATGCCAAGCGTGACCACCGCCCAGTTTGTCGTGTTGTCTAGGCGGGTGCGCCAGATAGTGCTGCGGTAAATCTCACCGCGATAAAGATGTGCAAGCGCGCCAACGGTTGGTGCGTCTAACGGCGACGGGTGCAAAAGTGGTTTGATTGCTTCCATGGCTGCAACCAGAAAGCCCTTAAAGGGCCACTATAGCGCTTTTGATGCGTCGGCGGGTCTATCACTGTCTCTGAACGAAATACACAGATGGGACGAATTTCCGCCAGTTGTCGCGGCGATGTTGCGTCGCACTGCTACCGTCCTGGGTCGCGCGCTAAAATAGCGTTTGTTTAATTCGGCGGGGGTCCAGCAAGAGGGCTCCATGAATCACGCTAAACCGCTATTGATGAGCGTGGGTGCTGCGTACCAGCGGCATCCTGCGCGGATGTTTCTTAGGCCAGAACAGCACTCCCATATCGCTGCGGCTTACGATAAAGCAGCCTTCGATATTAGCCTTCCCGCTCAAACCAGAGCGGCCTTAATCGCGCTGACGCTGTTGATCCTAAGTGCGTCTCGCGAGGCTAAACAAGCTTGCAGCCGCGAACGTCTGCTATTGGCACTTAGCGGACTTTCAGACGCTCTCATCACGAGGTCTGCTTTCGGCCCGAAAGCGGACATGCCCAATGAGCATGTGGAATGTCCGAAATGACCCAAAGCGGAAATCGACACACGAGTCTCCAGGTCACTGCCATGATGCCCACGCGAAACCCGAACACCGGGGCAGCCAGGAAGATTTATGAGTACACACCCTAGCTTTCGCAATCAGTTGCGCTTCTCTTGTTGCTTGTGCCTGTTGTGGTGGTGAGCACATAGGCTTTGGGTATTCTTATATTTGAAGAAGAGCGACCACTGGCCGCGATGCGGATCGACGTGGTCGACGTGGCTTGCAGCCGCAGTTCGACCCTCCAATTGCACACTGCCGACACAGCGGTTCCTCGGCGAGCCTGTGCCTTCTGATCGACTTCCAAATTGGTGATTTGCACCACAAGCGCCAGGGCGGGTCCGCTCTGGGAGTGTTGTGTTGGCAATTTTAGGTCAGGCCTCTCTAACCAATAGATAAAGTTAGCGAGTGATCAAAACGCCACAGTTTGGATTTGGCCTTGCATCTCCGGACATACGGGTTGTCCGGCCGCGATGTCTGCTTATGGCACTTTTCGGACATCCCACCGGCACCGACGAATGTCCACTATCGGGGGTAAAGCGGACATGACGCGGACGCTGGACAATGTCCGCTCGACGTTCACTTGCGGGCAAGCAATGTCCACGCGCCCACAGCCAGCAACGCATCAACTATCGTGAATGTCAAAAAAAGGCGAGGAAACACACCAGCAATGGCGAGAGGAACCAGTACCGGCGGGACGAAGACCAATCGGTCGATGACGGAAGCAACAATGAATTGTCGCGCTCCCGAGCGACCACCAAAGAGGTAAAGCCATCCGATCACAACGACGGTCAGACCGACCACGCGCATAAGTGCTTGCTCATGGCCCGCGAAAGGAGGTTCCCTGAAGACTATCTGTATTGCACCCGGCCAAGCGATTAGAATTGCTCCTATCGCCAAATAGCCAATACCGTTCAGCGCAGTGTATTTGGACGCCGTGCCCAACCTCTGCGGCTTCTGTCGAAGATCGTTTAGTAGGCTGAATGGCGATCGTCTCAACCGACCCCCGGGCTGCGTTCATAGAGGCTTTACATCGATAGCCGTTGCGCGTGTCAGCAGCATAACAACTCTATCGCCCTGCTGAATCGCGTCTAGACCCTGCACGCCAGGCGCAATCCTGACATTCCGCATCGTTCCGTTAGGACCATAGAAGGTGACAATGCGTCTCCCATACTCAACATTGGCGACCGTCGCGGTGACCTCGACCGTGTTAAGTTCGGTTTCGCCTTGTGGCGCTGCCTCTACCCAAGTCTGTTCCGCGACAGTAGGCGCATTCATGCCCATTCCGCCTGTTTCTTCACGTTCGATGGCATTCGCTTTATTGACAGGTGGTGCGTCATTGATGGTGCGAAGCGCCGTCGCTAATTCATCAGCGTAACGAATAGTAATTTGCTCGTTGATCCTGACGCGACCGAGGATCTCTGGGGTTGCTTTGATCACAATCGTGTTGCCATCCGGCCCGGTGACAGTAAGCAACCGGTTCTCCACATCGATGGCATTGACGGTGGCATCGAGAACGACTTTTCCTGCCTCACTCGCAATTTCCTGCTGAGCAAATGCAAGCGAGCTCACCATTAGTGCTGCTGAGAACACAAAGAAACTGAACAGTTGCCTACGCATGTTTCCCTCCCGTTTTGTGGCAAATAATCAGGCCGCGACCAAAAAGCAGAAGCTCCGCGGCTAAGTCAATCCCATAACTTCGTGGTGTCCGAAGCCCTTTCAACGGGCATGAGAACGTCCGCTTATGGCACTTAGCGGACGCTGGCCGTCGGCAATGTCAGCTCTCGGGGGTAAGCGGACATTCGTGATCCGCTTGCTCATGTCCGCAAATGACCCTTAGCGGACATTTGCAGACACAAAGGGGAGAGCAGGAGGGGACGAATCGTATATTCAGTAACGATTGCGTGTCCCCACCAATGGCGCGCCAATGCCGAAAGCACGCCTTTTTAATCGCCGCTCGCTAATCAAGCACTTGGGCACGGGCGGCATTTTGCTTGCGGCTTCCTTCGGATCTCCCTTCCAAACCTTCGCTCAGTTTCCTGGCCCGCGAACGTTCGGCATCGACGTGTCAAAGTGGGGCGCAGAGATCGATTGGTCTGTTGTCGTCTCGAAGCTCAACCCACGCTTCGTGTTTGTACAGGCCTATCACATAGGTAAGGACGAAGCGTCCTGCTACGCCAATCTTAGGTTTGCCAATTAGACGAGCCTTACAGCGACTCGGATTGTTGCACGGCGCATATCTACGCTGTCATCCAAATGCGGGCGCTGAGACCTCGATCAGAAGATTCTTGTCGGTTTACACGCCGCAAGCTGGCGACCTCTTGCCAACTCTCGACATCGAAGACGATTACGACAACAAATGTAGCCTTCCGGTGCAGGAGCGGATCAACCAGGTCGAGAGAATGGTTCAGTTGGTGTCAATGAGGCTTCGGGGTCTCAAGCCGATGATCTACACCAAGGCGAGGGTTTGGGATGAGCTTGGCAATCCAATGCAATTTGCGGATTGTCCCTTGTGGGTTGTCGATTATCAGTCGACCAGTGATCCGATCGTTCCGTTGCCCTGGGTGAGATTCAGCTTTTGGCAAAAAGCGGAGAATCTCCACGGCAACGGCGTTTCGGGGACGTACGACAGCGACTATTTCAATGGCACTGAAAATGACCTGCGCGCGTATGTCTTGCCGTGAGTAGACCTTCTCCCGGCTACTGACTGCGGGGATGGTGAGAAGCGCTCAATTCGCTTCGCTAGCGCTAACCGCGCTCGTTGGGGCGTCGCTACCTCGGGCGTCGAGTCCGTGCAATTTGGACTTGACCGATCGTCTAACCGTCGACTTGGCTCTGGCTACTCCACACACGCTGTCGCGCAGGTGCATCGGGCCGTCGCTCAGCGAGGCTTGAATCGCGAGGCCATCGAGCCTCGAGCCGAACAGCGATTTCCAGAAGTAGCGCCTGAAGCCCTTCTCGAGGAGGTCGGTGGCGCGGTCGTTGCGCGATGCGACTGACGGCTCGCCGAGAACGACCGCGACGAGCTTGCGGCCGTCACGAGTGGCGCTCGCCACGACGTTAAACCCCGATTCGCAAATGAAACCGGTCTTCATGCCGTCGGCCCCGGGGAAGCTGACTAGGAGGCTATTATGGGTGCGCATGGTCTTCTTACCCACTTGCACTTGGATCGACGAGAAGAGGTCGGCGTGCTCAGGAAACTCGACAATAATGGCTCGGGCGAGCTTGGCCAGGTCACGGGCTGTGGTGATCTGGCGCTCGTCAGGGAGGCCGTTGACATTAGTGAAATGCGTGCGGGTCATGCCAAGGTGCTGCGCCGCTTCGTTCATGCGCGCAATGAAGGCGGCCTGGCTGCCGGCGACAGCCTCCGCGATCATGACGGCGACGTCGTTGGCGGACTTCACGATGAGGACTTTGAGCGCGATGTCGAGCGTGATAGAGCCGCCGATCGGAAGTCCGAGCTTCGAAGGCGCCTGCAGCGCCGCGGTTTGCGAGCACGTGACCTTGGTGTCGGGCGTGACGGCGCCGGCCTTGAGGGCCTGGAAGGTAACGTAGGCCGTCATCAGCTTGGTCAGCGATGCCGGGAACCATTGGGCATCGGGATCCTCGGCGTATAGGACGGTGCCGTTATAGGGCTCAAAGACGAGCGCGGGAGCGGCGGAAGCGAGCGAAGGAGCCACCAAGATCGCTCCGACGAAGAGGCCAAGGCCCGCGCGTCTCAGCATCATTCCTGTTCCCTCATTCAATCGACGGCCTGGGCCTTCAAGAAAGCCAGTCCTTCAATGACACCGCTACAAGACGCAGCTGAAAAGTGAATGAAATCCCCCTTAAACGCCGAGTGTCGTCAGAAAAAATGTCGATTTCTAGGGCAGTCGGCTTGGATTTTGGAGAGACCGCCGCGAGGCGATTCTTCCTTTTGTCTAAGTCGGCTAATGCCGCCTATTGGCGCAAAGCGGACGAGCTCGACCGTCCGTTAAAGGGTCCTCGCCTCAAAGCGGATATCGCTGTCAAACGTTACTTAGCGACCCGCAGACGGCATCGTGACGCCCACGTAAAATCCAGTGTTCGAGTCAGCGTGCCGAACACATTGTCCGAGGTGAGTGTTTCGACTTCGAAAGGCTGATGTTTGATCAGCGTGTCGCTCTGGGAGCATTAAGGAGCCTTGTTGACTCGTTCAGCCTCGCCGTCGACGAGCAGGATCGATGGGGAGGTACTCGATCCCGGATTGTTGAATTGGTTGAGGGTAGAGCTTCATAAACTCCATGATCTGAACCGGCATACCCACTTTGACCGGAAGGCCAAGTGCTTTCGCTTCGGTGGCGGTGAGCGCATAGTCATGTGTCCAGTAGCCACCTGTTAGCTTCTCCGCAATGGTCTCTGCCGCCGACTGGTCCAAACGCGGCGTCAACAATTCGACTGCCCCTCGTTTAACCTGAGCGACGGCCTTCTCGCTGACGTCGGCCAAGACAAGCGTGAGGTCAAAAACGTCGGCGACGGGTTTCGAGTCGCGCGCTCTAACGATACTTGCAGCTGGAAGCCCGAGGATTTGTGGATCAATCGGGCCAAGGACAGAGAACTCGCCCATGACGATCTCATCCGCGGCGAGTGCAATCAGTGTTCCACCAGACATCGCATAAACTGGAACATAGGCGGTGACTTTCGCCGGGTGGGCTTCGACGGCGCGGGCGATTTGCATCGCTGCCAATACGATGCCCCCAGGCGTGTGGATAATAAGATCGATCGGAGTGTCCTCAGGCGTGTCCTTGATCGCGACAATGACCGTCTGGGCGTCCTCGAGGTCGATGTGTCGAGAAACAGCAAAGCCGAAGAGGCTGCGCCTCTCCTGACGATGGATCATTGTGATAACTCGGGTGCCATGCTCCTTTTCAACTGCCCTGATCGCCTGGGCCCGGCGCATGGCGTACCACCGCCCCATAAGCAGAGGCTGCAGCGCCATGAGAGCAATCACTATGAAGAATATTGATGAGAAATCGAACGTCATGGCTTTTGCAGTTCAGACTAGAGCCGATCGATCTTAGACCGTCGCCTGCCGCTTTGTTTCTAGCTCTTTTTTGGCATCATGGTCCCGGGTTTGTGATCGTGGGCACGAACGATTGCTTCGAGTAGCGAGGAGGAATTGTGAAAATTATTTTGTGGATTCTTACGGTCTACGCGGTGATTTGCGTGGTCGCCTATTTTGGCAACCGCCGATACATGTACTTCCCCGATCCCGCCCGCACTGCACCCACGGAAGCCGGTCTCAATAGCATCGAGGAGGTCGAGATCGCGACCGCCGATGGCGTCACGCTGGTCGCATGGCATGCGCCGCCGAAGGCAGACAAGCCAACCATCCTGTATTTACATGGCAACGGGGCCAATGCAGCCAATCGCGCATCAAAAATCCATACTATCCTCGAGAGCGGCTTTGGCGTTTTCTACCTTAATAACCGTGGCTATGGCGGCTCAGGCGGAAAGCCTACGGAAGAGAACAATGTTGCCGACGCGATCGCGGCCTACGACCAACTCGCTAAACTCGGTGCCTCAGCCGACGGAATCGTCGCCTATGGCGAGTCTCTGGGCTCTGGCCAGGCGGTGCGATTGGTAACGAAGAGAACAGTCGCCGCAATTGTGTTGGAAGCGCCACTTACCTCGACAATTGATGTGGCGAGGGCCGCCTATTTCTGGTTGCCGCTCGACCTGCTGATTACAGACACATACGACAACGAGCGCAACATCCGCTCGGTCACGGCTCCGGTTCTCGTTCTACACGGCGCGCAGGATGAGGTCATACCCGTGGAAATGGGTTGGCGGGTCTATCGCGCGGCCAATGAGCCGAAGCGGATCGAAGTGTTTCCCCAGGGTGCGCATTCTGATTTGTTCGACCATGGGCCTGGAGAACGGTTCAGGCGTTTCTGGCGTCGTTAAGCGGATAGCGCACAGTGGCACCCGCAAAGAATCATACAAGAGTTCAAGATGGCTATAAACGAGAGGCAGTGAGCATCGCTGTTGATGAGGAGCGTCGGGTTCCGGGCGTATTGCAGGTCCCCCGAGCCGCTCGCGCATGCTATGTGCTCGCGCACGGTGCAGGGGCGGGCATGTTCCATCCCTTTATGGAAGCTGTCGCTGACGGCCTCGCGGAACGCGACATTGCCACGCTGCGCTATCAATTCCCCTACATGGAAGAGGGCAGCAAGCGCCCGGATGTGCCAAAAGTTGCCCAGGCCACCGTGCGCGCGGCCGCTGGTGAGGCGTTGCGCTTGCTTCCCGGGCTTCCTGTTGTCGCTGGCGGCAAGTCGTTTGGGGGCCGCATGACCTCGCAAGCGCAAGCCGCGTCACCGTTGCTCGGCGTGCAAGGTCTGGTGTTCCTAGGCTTCCCGCTTCACCCTCCCGGGCATCCATCGGACGAGCGTGGCGCTCACCTATTGGAGATCAAAATCCCGATGTTGTTTTTACAGGGAACCCGTGATGCGCTCGCAGCTACCGAATTGATAGAGGCATTGGTCCGGCGGCTCGGTGATCGGGCGACCCTCAAGCTGTTCCAGGATGCGGATCATTCATTTCATGTGCCCGCAAGGACGGGGCGCGAGGATGCGGAGGTGAGATCCGAAATGCTGGATAGATTGTCAGCTTGGCTCGACACAGCCATGAAGGCGTCTCAACCCATCAGCCAATAAGGCGGTGGATGATTGTGCAGGCTCGGGCTTCGAAGGCCTCAATCGAAACTTGGAAAATATCAATCTTAAATCAGATTCCGAGGTGCAGCGCGCTCACCCATAACGCATGAGCTCGTAACGCCTGCGGAAGAGAGCTTAGCGGTCGACGCGATAGCTCAGCGAAATAACGTCGGCCCCGGACGATCTGCCTTTGGAGTGCGTGTCGCTTTGCAGCTGCATACGATCGCGCCTAGCTCGCCTTTGTCGCACTCAGCTTCTGACTTGCAGCTGCCAGAGTTTTTCATTTCGCTGCAGTCACTCGCGCCGATGCAGGCGCACCTGACTCCCTCACCAGGAGTCTGGAAACAGTTAAACTCCGCCCTGGCGTCCATACTCCTAGAGAGCGACGCTATCGTAAAAGTCAGAACGAGAAGGGCTATTCGCATATCGCCCTCCACCTAACAGCATGATTTTAATGTATGAACTCAGTGATATTGTGGCGGAGGATCAACCTCGCTCGCTCGCCATCCATGTATGAGCTTCAGTACGTTCCTCTCGCGCTGCCTTTCTTTCTCTTTTTTGTTGGGCTGTTTGTTTTTCTTGTCATTCTGATCCAGCTCCACGTCCTGCAATTCGCCTATGCAAAACTGGGCCTTAGCTCGGGCGCAGCGCTGCTTGTGCTGCTAGCTTCACTGATCGGTAGTTATTTCAATATCCCAATCGCAGAGTTCACGGAACGAGAGGTCAGGTCTGGCCAAGTCATTGAATTCTTCGGCATGCGTTACATTGTGCCGCTGGTTACCGATTGGCCTAGAACCGTGATCGCAATAAACATCGGTGGCGCCGTCATACCTACCCTGCTGTCTCTGTACCTCCTTGTGAAGAACTGGATTTGGAGCTCGGCTGCCCTCGCCACCCTCGTGGTTACGATTGCCTGCTTTCTGTTATCCCAACCCGTGCCCGGCGTCGGAATTGCCATTCCCTCTCTTATCCCTCCGATCATTGCCGCAACTACAGCTCTCCTGGTCGCGAGAAGGAATGTGGCGGCGGTCGCCTATGTCAGCGGAAGCCTGGGTACGCTCATTGGCGCGGATCTACTCAACCTCGGCAAAATTCAGGGACTGGGAGCTCCGGTTATTGATGAGCATGTCCGCTGTTGGGGGTAAAGCGGACATGAGACGAACGGGCCCTTATGTCCGCTAATGACCCATAGCGGACATACAGTGACCACGCCAAATCTCAGCCCGCAGTCCATTCCTCTCGTTAGGCCGCAGCCAGACGCTCGAAGACCCAGTACGAAGCGATGCAGCCTACGGCGTAGGCAGCGACGCGGGGGGCCCATACCGGGCTGTTCTGGAGCGCACACCGGCCCAGGTAGATCACAGAAAGAGCGGTTGCGATAAAGGCTAGTTGCCCGCACTCGACTCCCACATTGAAGGAAAATAGCGCCAGCGGGATTTCGCCATGCGGGAGGCCCACTTCAGAGAGGGCGCCGGCGAAACCGAGGCCGTGCAGGAGTCCAAAGCTGAACGCTACCAGCCAAGGATAATATTGCGTTATGTCGCTTCGTTGGGCTGGGTCGCGCAGCAGTTCGCTTGCGAGGAATACGATGCTAAGGGCAATCGTTGCCTCGACCGGGGCTGACCGCACAATGACCAAGCCAAGCGTGGCCGCCGCGAGAGTGATGGAATGGGCGACGGTGAAGGCAGTGACAGTGGCCAGGAGCATGCGAACGTCTCTCACGAGCAGCACCAGGCAGAGCACAAAAAGAAGGTGATCGACGCCGGTCAAGATGTGCTCCACGCCGAGCTGGAAATAAGTCCAAAGGACAGCAAGACGACTGGGCCTGGCGGGTACATTGAAGCCGGGTTGAGCGGGGGTCAGACGTTCGGTCTCGACCGCACCATCTGCCCCCTCGACCCGCACCAGAACATC
>Ga0157371_10005152_pt1 | contig 11134 bp, 6 predicted proteins | sample C45metaG_FD_113462 | JGI IMG/M metagenome (GOLD analysis project Ga0157371, IMG submission 113462) | Corn rhizosphere microbial communities from Kellogg Biological Station, Michigan, USA - C4-5 metaG | ecosystem: Host-associated > Plants > Roots > Rhizosphere > Soil | place: USA: Michigan... | reverse complement strand
AGTTCGTTGATATCGCGGGTATCGTAAAAGGCGCAAGCCAAGGTGAAGGTTTAGGAAATCAATTCTTAGGTCACATCAAACAAACAGATGCGATCGTTCACGTGGTTCGTTGCTTTGACGATCCAAATATTATTCACGTTGCCGGTTCAGTTGATCCGTTACGTGACATGGACATCATCAATACCGAATTGATGTTAGCTGACTTTGATACCGCTGATAAAAAATTAAAACGTATTGAAAAGATGGCGAAAAGCTCTAGCGATCCAAAACTTAAAATGGATGTGGATGTAACTCAAAGAATTCACAAAGCTTTAGCTCAGGGTTTGCCTGCGCGTTCAGTTGCGTTGAATGATCTTGAACAGCCCTTTGCAAATGATATGCATTTACTAACTAGCAAACCGGTTCTTTACGCTTGCAATGTTTCTGACGCAGATTTCGCAGCTGGGGGTAACGACTGGGTACGCGCGGTTGAAAAGCGTGCGGCTGAAGAAAATAATAAAACAATTATGATTTGCTCGGCTTTAGAGGCTGATATTGCGCAACTTCCACCTGAAGAGCGCGCCGAATTTTTATCAAGCATGAATGCGACCGAGCCTGGTTTACACCGCTTGATTCGCGAAGCGTATAAACTTTTAGGTTTATCAACTTACTTCACCGCGGGTGAAAAAGAAGTGCGCGCTTGGACGATTAAGACGGGCTTTAAAGCGCCGCAAGCTGCGGGTGTGATTCACACGGATTTTGAAAAAGGTTTTATTCGCGCTGAAGCTTATCACTGCGAAGATTTATTCGCCTTAAAATCTGAAGCGGCCGTGAAAGAAGCCGGTAAGTACCGTTCAGAAGGTAAAGACTACGTTGTTAAAGACGGCGATATTTTATTCTTTAAATTTAACGTTTAGTTTAGTTTTATTACTGTCACTGCCACCGTGGCAGTGACTATTTAAATGGTCCGAGATGAAAAGTAGATTCATTACGAGATTTATAAAGACTCACTTCACGGTATTTAAAATAAATTTGTAAATAAAAAAGCCGCTCAGATTTCTCTGGGCGGCTTTTTTTATTTTTAACCTAAATTAAAAATAAATATGTCGACTATTGGATATCAATAATTTTGCAAACTACTGATGTGTTTGTGTCAGTATAATCATCGCACTCTTGGCCAGAAGAATTTGTCCATGACATTGTCGTTAAGAAACGTGGTGGACGATCTGGATCGTTGTTACCTGGCTTGTGGCCATCGTCACTAGAAGATCCCGGCTCAACTTCGTGAGTTACACCCGGAGTGATGTAGCCTGGGCCATCATCGTGAAAACCGCCATTATCGTGGCTTGGTGGGTTGTAGTCGTGGTGTGGTGGATAGTAATCATGTTCATGACTTGGTGGATAGTAGTGGTCATGGCATGACGTGTGTGTTGATGTCGTAGTTGTTTGCGTGCACTGAGTAGTTACAGTGTAGATTTCAGATCCATCTTTTAACACACCGATTTGGCTAACTGTTACAGTAGAATTGCCGTGTGTGTTGTGAGAAAGAACTTTTTCGTCGCTTAATTTGATTTGGCGAACATCGCCTAAGCTTTTCAAAAGCGCCTGCTGTACAGATGGTTTTCCGTACTTATTTAGTGCAGCCGCTGACAAGAATGCGTTGAAATCAGCCGAGCGGTTTTCTGTTAAAGCTCGAACAGCTTCAATGATTACGCCTTTTGGTGTTGTTATGTCACCGCGTTGATCTTGCTTACACGATGTTAGTGCTGCTGCGATCGCGCACATAAAAAGAATTTTTTTCATGATCCCCCCTAAGGATATGTTGGTTTTTTTTGATTCGGTTTACTTTTGCTACAAGCAGGCTGTGCTAAAGCAACATCGAAGCCAACAATCGGGGCCATAATTTTTTATTTTTTAAATTTAAATTTTCAGCAGGTGTCATTAGAAAAATTATTTCGTACATCGCAAACTTACGGCAAAACACTAACTGACAACACATAAACTTAAACCAAGCGATAACCAACACCAGGTTCGGTTAGGATGTGAACCGGCTCTGACGGATTTTTTTCAATTTTTTTGCGCAGTTGATTTATATAAATTCTTAAATAGTGGCTTTGATCTTCGGCGGCACTACCCCAGATTTGTTTTAGTAACTGCATTTGCGGAATAACTTTTCCGTGATCGCGCACAAGCCGCGAAAGTAATTCATATTCTGTCGAAGTTAATTTAACTTCTTTACCGCCAACCGCAACTTTTCTTTGGGCTAAATCAACTTCTAAGTCATCCGATCTAAAAACGGGAGTCGCCTCGATCAGACCAATATTTCTTAACGCCACACGAACCCTAGCTAACAGCTCTTTGGTACCAAAGGGTTTAGTTAAATAATCGTCGGCTCCGGCATCTAGCAAGCGAACTTTTGTTTGTTCGTCATCACTGATCGTTAAGATAATTGTAGGCACCCGCGACCATGTTCTTAACTCTTTTAAAACATCCAAACCATTTGTATCAGGTAAGCCTAGATCTAATATCACCAAATGCGGATGAAATTCTGAAATTTTTTTGATCCCCGCTTTTCCTTCACTAGCTTCAGCAATTTTGTACCCGTTTGATTCTAAACTCATACGAAGTACATTACGAATAGCAACTTCATCATCAATAATTAAAATGCGCACTTCGCCTGGGCTATTCATCTTTAACCTCTTGGGCTGGCCCTTGGGGTTGAGTTTGTAGAGGTAGCTGAATGCTAAAAGTAACTCCTGGGTTTGGGGTATTATTTTTTACGGTGATGTGACCTTTGTGAAGCTCGATAATATTTTTAACAATAGATAAACCCAACCCTGTGCCACCTGTCGGACTGCCGGGTACGCGATAAAACTTATCAAATACTTTTGGCAAAGATTCTTCGGGAATTCCTGGGCCGCGGTCTTCGATGTCGATCCAAAATACAGATTCTTCTTTTCGCTGAGTGATTTTGATTTCAGTTTCTGCTGGAGTGTACATCGCCGCATTTAGGATAATATTCGATAATGCATGCTCCATCAAACGGTAGTCGATTTTAACTAACACCACATCGTCTAAAAAATTTATTTTTATTTTATGCTTTGATAGGGGCTGCTGTAATTTTTTAACGACCACACCCAGCAAATCATTGATATCATGCCACTCTAAATTTAACGAAAGTACCCCTGAGTTTAAACGGCTCATGTCTAATAAGTTTTCGATTACACGATTTAATCGGTCGCCAGCTTCGTGCAGATTTTTTGCGACATCTAAAACTTTCTGGGGCTCGTGAGCTAGGTTGGTATTTTCTAATGCCGAGGCCGCACCTAGAATAGCCGTTAATGGCGTACGCATTTCATGCGAAACCGAATTAAGTAGGGTCTGATGAAGCTGTTCTGAATCTTTTAATCTTTGATTTTCGGCTAACCGCTTAGTTAAAAAGTGGCGCTCGACCGAAACGCCTAATTGACGAACGATAGATAAAAGCAAACTTTCTTTTTCTAAATCCAATTTACGAGATCTTTTTTTCGGCTGAAAAATAAAAATACCAACTGTTTCGGCGGTGCCTTTTAATGGAATAAATAAAGCACTTGCTTGCGATAAGGTGTCTGTCGACCATCCGGCCATCTTTTTGTTGTCAAAAGCCCATTGTGCAACGGCTTGATCTTTTTCAGTTAGTTGAATCGAGTACTCTTTTGCTTCGTCAAACTCAAGTTGCCCTGTTTGGGATTTTAAAATAACCCCGCAATCGGCACTTAGGAGTTCTCCTACTCGCGCGGTTACTTTATTTAAAAAATCTGACTTTTCACTAGCGTTTGAAATATCTTTTAAGACTTCATATAAAACATTTGTACGCTCTTCACGTTCACGAATTACTTTTTCGTGAAAACGAATACGATTTGTTAAAAAACCGGTGATCAACGCCACAACCAAATACGATAAACACATTAAGATGTCTTCAGTGTTACGAATCGCAAAAGTCATTTTGGGTGGAATAAAAAAATAATCCCAAACAATTCCACTTAAACCGGCTGATAAAATGACAGCGCCAATTGATCCGAAAACGCCAATCACAATAACTGCCAATAAAAATAAAAAACCCACAGCACGATAGCCAATATAATTTTCGATGACGGCACTCAAAAAACTGATCGCAATCATTGTTAACAGTGTGTACCAGTAAACGGCGGGGCCTGATTTCGAGCGATAGTATGAAAGTTCAGCAAATAAACTAGGGCGTGCCAGCGACGCTCCCTCTTGACGAATAATATGAACATCGACTTCTAAACTTTCTTGCACCAATCGCTCTAGTAAGTTTCCCCGTTCAAATAAGTTTCTAAACCACCGACGTGTTGGTCGGCCAACTACAACTTGAGTTACATTTTTTTGTCGGCACAATCTTTTTACCGCTGAGGGCACGTCGACTTCGGTGGTCGTGATGACTTCGGCTTTTAATTCACGCGCTAAATTTAAATTTTTAACTAGCTGAGCTTGATCGGTATCATTTAATACAAGACCCGTATCGACATACAAAGCCACCCAAGGCGCTTCTAGGTTGTAAGCTAATCGTCGGGTGGCGCGAATTAATTTTTCTGAATACGGGCTATGGCTGATGGCGACCAAAAGACGTTCGTTGGTTTGCCATGGGTTTTGTTCGGCGCGTACCGCGATAAATTTTTGTAAATCTTGATCCACACGTTCGGCGGTCATACGTAAGGCGATTTCGCGAAGTGCGGTCAGCTTATCTTCTTTGAAAAAATTTTGACCGGCGCGTTCCGCTTTATCACCTAAATAAACTTTTCCTTCTTTAAGGCGTTTTAAAAGTTCTGACGGAGCAATGTCTACAAGTTCAACTTGCGAAGCTCTTTCAAGAATCGAATCTGGAACAGTTTCGCGAATGGCAACTCCAGTAATGGCTTCGACCGTGTCTTTACGACTTTCTAAATGTTGCACATTGAAAGCCGTATAAACGTTTATGCCTGCGTCTAATAATTCTAAAACATCCTGATATCTTTTTTCGTGGCGTGAGCCTGGAATATTTGAATGGGCCAGCTCGTCGACAACAACCAGTTTCGGCTTACGTTTTAGAATGGCATCCAAATTCATTTCATCCAAAATGGTGCCGCGGTATTCGATTTTTTTTCGGGGAACAATAGGTAAACCTTCAGTTAAAAAAGCCGTTTCGGCACGACCGTGAGTTTCAACCACACCAACAACGACATCGACACCTTCATTTATTTTTTGATGGGCCGCACGTAACATAGCATAGGTTTTTCCCACGCCGGCCGCCATGCCTAAAAAAATGCGCAGCTGCCCTTTGTTTTCTTTATCTTTCATCTCGTTAAGTGAAAGTAAAATTGCGTCTGGATTCGGGCGGCGGTCGTTTTGGTTCAAATTGATTCTCCGTCGATTTATTTCTACCCATCTATGTTTATTGATCAAGCGCCAAATTTAATTTTAGGACATTCACTGTCGGTTCACCTAAAAATCCAAGTTGACGCTGTTCAGTCGCAGCATTGATGGCCACCTGTATTTTCTGAATACTTAAACCGCGCGCTTGCGCTACACGTTGCGCTTGATACTGGGCTGCATCGATACTTATGTGTGGATCTAAACCACTGGCTGAAGCGAAGATCAAATCTTGAGGAGGCTCAACATTTTGATTCGGGTGTGCGGCTTTTATTTTTGCTGTGCGTTCATCAACGGCTTTTTTTAAATCACTGCTGGCTTGGCCTAAATTCGACCCGCCCGATGGCAAAGGGTTAAAATTAACTGCTGAAGGGCGCGGTCAAAAATATTGTAGTTTTTCAAAGTTTTGAGCGATTAATGCTGACACAATAACTTGATCACCTTTTTTAATAAAATCGCCATTGGCTTGCTTCGAAAATAAAATTTGCGAAACACCCGTAATCGCGAACGGATAAATTAAGCCAAGAAGGATTGTCATAAAAATTTTAAATCGAATAGCTGGGATAATGTATTTCATATAAAATCCTTATTAAATAAGTCCGATAGAAGTTACAATCACGTCAATTAATTTAATTCCGATAAATGGAATAACTAAACCACCAAATCCGTAAACCAAAAGATTTCGACGTAATACAGCTGCCGAACCTTCAGCGCGATAAGCTACCCCACGTAACGCCAAGGGAATTAAAAATACGATAATTAGCGCATTAAAAATGACCGCGCTTAAAATCGCACTTTGTGAAGAAACCAGTCGCATAATATTTAAAATAGCTAGTGGGCCTTCTTTCGCGCCACTAACAAGATACAAAGTGCTAAACAGCGCGGGTAAAATCGCAAAATATTTTGCGACGTCGTTCGCAATACTAAATGTTGTTAATGAACCACGAGTCATCAGTAGTTGCTTACCGATTTCAACAATCTCAATTAATTTTGTTGGATTGCTATCTAAATCAACCATGTTACCGGCTTCGCGTGCGGCTTGTGTTCCGGTATTCATCGCAACCCCCACATCAGCTTGCGCTAACGCTGGAGCATCGTTTGTACCGTCGCCCGTCATGGCAACCAGGTGACCCATCGCTTGTTCTTCACGAATCCGTTTTAATTTTGATTCTGGTGTGGCTTGCGCCATAAAATCGTCAACTCCGGCTTCGGCTGCAATCGCCGCTGCCGTTAAGGGATTATCACCGGTGATCATCACTGTGCGAATACCCATTTTGCGAAGCTCAGCAAAACGCTCTTTAATTCCGCCTTTAACAATATCTTTTAGTTGTACAACGCCTAAAACTTCTTTTCCATCAGCAACAACTAAAGGTGTGCCACCTTTTTTCGACACACCATCAACGTTCGTGTCTAGGTCTTTAGGAATTTTTCCACCTAAAGATTTCACATAATTTTTAATTGATTCGCCTGCGCCCTTCCGAATACTTCGCGTACCTGAGTTATTTTGAAAATCAATACCACTCATACGCGTGTTGGCTGAAAACGGAATGAACTGCGCTTGATGAGGTTGAATTGTTTCTGCACGCAAAGAAAATTTCTCTTTCGCCAATATAACAATCGAACGTCCTTCAGGTGTTTCGTCAGCCAATGAAGCTAACTGGGCGGCTTCCGCCAAACGTGCGCTTGTAACACCTTGCACAGGTAAAAAATCTGTCGCCATACGATTACCCAAGGTTATGGTTCCAGTTTTATCTAGCATTAAAACATCAATATCACCTGCGGCTTCAACCGCACGACCGCTAGTCGCGATAACGTTTCTGCGAATCAAACGATCCATGCCACTGATGCCGATTGCGCTTAATAGACCGCCAATCGTCGTTGGAATTAAGCACACAAGTAAAGCGATCAATACCGGAACGGTTACAATAGAAGACAAATCTTGATTGGCTGCAACCGCGCTGTAATCAGCAAACGATTTTAAAGTCATCACGGCTAAAACAAAAACAATTGTTAAGCCTGCTAACACAATACTTAATGCAATTTCATTCGGAGTTTTTTGTCGTGAAGCGCCTTCAACCAAAGAAATCATACGATCTAAAAAACTGCTGCCTGGCTCGGCCGTTATACGAATTAATATTTTATCGCTAATCACGCGTGTTCCACCAGTGACAGCACTGCGGTCTCCGCCGGATTCACGAATAACTGGGGCTGACTCACCTGTAATGGCCGACTCATCGACACTAGCTATACCTTCAATTACCTCACCATCGCCCGGAATAATATCACCGGTTTCACAAACAACAATGTATCCTTTTTTTAAATCTGAGGCGCTGACTTTTGATTCGACGTTACCTTTTAACAAACGCGCCATCGTTTGTGTGCGCATTTTTTTTAAACTTTCGGCTTGAGCTTTACCACGGCCTTCAGCAATGGCTTCAGCGAAGTTAGCAAAAAGTACAGTGAACCATAACCAAATTGCGATTTGTAGTTCAAAAACTTTTGAGCCATTACCAATATTAAATACGACATATATCGTGGTTAGGATGGCTCCGATCAACGTGACAAACATCACCGGATTTTTCATTTGCACCCGCGGATCTAATTTTAGAACCGAATCTTTTAAAGCCGGAGCAATTAATTTTGGATCAAATAAAGAACTTTTTTTATCTTCAGACATAATAATAACCTCTTAAAAAGTTGTACCTTTAATCATCATAAGATGCTCAACGATAGGTCCTAACGAAAGACCCGGAAGAAAAGTTAAAGCACCAACAACAATGATGACTCCGACAAGCAGCAAGGCAAAAATTCCGGTGTCGGTTTCAAACGTACCTGAAGACGGCGGCGCATATTTTTTTTGCGCTAAACTTCCGGCGATCGCTAAGATAGGAAGAATAATAGCAAAGCGTCCAAGAAACATGGCAATCGCTAACGTAATATTGTAGTAGGGTGTGTTCGCGTTTAAACCAGCGAACGCACTTCCGTTATTAGCGGCAGCCGAAGTGAATGCATATAAAATTTCAGAAAACCCGTGCGGACCTTTATTGGCTAAACTTGATAATGCCACAGGATTTACTACCGAAATAGCCGTTCCAATTAAGACTTCTGCACATGGAGCTAAAATTGCTAAAATTACCATGGTCATTTCGCGCGATTCAATTTTTTTACCTAAATATTCAGGCGTGCGCCCCACCATAAGTCCCGCAATAAAAACAGTTAACAGTACAAATAGTAACATTCCGTAAAGACCGGCACCCACTCCACCAAAAATAATTTCTCCCAACATCATGTTTACCATGGCAACACCACCTGACAACGGTGATAACGACGAGTGCATTGCATTCACGGCTCCGCACGAAGCTGACGTTGTTATTGTAGAAAAAAGTACGCTATTAAAAACACCGAAGCGGGTTTCTTTTCCTTCCATAATTCCAGCTTGGTGGAAAACAGGATTTGTGGTATATTCGGACGCTAATGATAAAGCGGTGAAACCAACAAATAGTGACAACATTACCCCGAAAATAACCCATCCGTGCTTACGCGCATTCGTCAGCACGCCGTATGTATAAGTTAATCCCGCACCAATCGCAAAAATGGAAAGCATTTGAATAAAGTTAGAAAGAGCCGTTGGATTCTCGAAAGGGTGAGCCGCGTTGGCATTAAAAAATCCGCCGCCGTTTGTTCCGAACATTTTAATCGCTACCTGTGAAGCAACTGGGCCCAACGGAATTGTTTGTTTTGCTCCTTCTAAAGTAACAACATCAACAAACTGAGCAAACGTTTGCACGACACCTTGCCCCACTAAAAATAAGGCGTAAATCACGCAAAACGGAAGTAACACGTAAATCGTAGCACGTGTGGTATCTACCCAAAAATTTCCGATAGAATTTGCTGAACGGCGCGCGATCCCTCGAGTTAGCACAATCGCAATCGCTATACCACAGGCTGCACTTAAAAAGTTTTGCACCGTTAGGCCCGCCATTTGTGAAAAATAACTCATCGTCACTTCGCCCGAATAACCCTGCCAGTTGGTGTTTGTAACAAAACTTACTGCGGTGTTTAGCGACGAATCCCAAGAAATATTTGGAAGGCGTTGCGGATTCAACGGCAACCAACCTTGAGTCATTTGTATTAACATCAATACGCCAATGGCTAAAATATGAAACACCATAAAAGCTACGGCGTAACTTTTCCAGCTCATCTCTTCTTTAGGATCAATACCCGAAGCTTTATAGGTTAACGTTTCAAGCCAGCCAAAAATTTTGTGCATAAAAGTTTTTTCGCCTTGAAAAACTTTGGCCATGAATCCGCCTAAAATGGGCGTGATCGCAATTAATAAAACCACATATAAAATCAGTTGAACAAAATCGATAAATTTCATACCTACCTCTAAAACTTTTCAGGGTTAAAAAGGGCGTATGTTAAATAGATCAGAACTGCGCCACCGATCAGTCCCGAGATGATAAACTCCATAAGGCCTCCACATTTATAGGCCTACTGTATTCTTCGGGGCGTAAAAAAGATGTAAAAATCCCCGTGGCTACCGACTGGAGCGTTACAGTTAACAAAACGTAAAAACGGCATAAAAATCTTTACGCCGTTTTAAAAAGAAACAAATTTTTGCTAGGTAAATAGCTATCTAATAGAAACGTCCCACTCCTCTTTTAGCGAGATCGGCTCTTTGATTTTGTACGGATTTTTTTCGATTAAAAAACTCATTTTCTTTGGATCAATTTTTTCATCGTAAATTTTTTGGTACGTAGCGTAGAAGCTTAGCACACGCTTCACGTAGGTTCTGGTTTCTGGAAATGGAATATGTTCGATGAAAACATCAAAGTCGATATCGCCAAAATTACGTAACCAAAGTTTTACCCGGTGTGGGCCCCCATTGTAGGCCGCGGCGATTAATGGAAGTTGCGTATCGAACTCCACCGATAATTTTTTTAAGTAAGCCGCTCCGTACTGAATAGCTACTTCTGGTTTAAACAAATCCTTCACATCATGTTGATCTTTTAATAACGCCGCAACTTTTTGCGAGGTGTACGGCATAAACTGCATTAAACCAATTGCACCCACCGGCGAAATCGCATCGTACTTATACTGTGTTTCGGCCTTCATGATAGACCAGATTAAATTCGGATTAATTTTTCTTAGCGTAGCTTCTGAGTTTGTATTTAAGTGGTAAGCGCGCGGATACAAAGACTTCCACAAAAGTTCATCATCCCGCAACGTTAACTTTTTTTGCTGAGGCGAAGTTAATTTTTGCAATAAAGATAAACCACGGTTGTAAAAGTTTTTATCTAAATAATACTGCACCAAAATATCTGCCGCATTTCTAGTTTTTAATGATTTTTCAAGTGCGAATAAATGCCATTTCGCGAAGTCGGCATACCCCCACCCGATTAAAGCGTCAGCCCATTTTAGCTGGCGCTTAATATCGGCTGAACCAGAGACGGCAATCCCTTCAACATCAGATTGCTCAGCAACGGCTGAATCACGATTTACAACCTGAATATCGCCTTCGTCTGTTGCAGTTAAATCATCAAAATACGTACGGTATTCAGTTACGATACGCATTGGATCAACTTGATCATCGGGCAGCATGTAGGGGCCACGACCCGATTTGATTAGCGTTAACTGTGTTTTTAACAAATCATTTGAAACAAAAGTTTTATATGATTCAAAGCGTAGCCACCCTAAAAAATTATAGTAGTTAAAAAATTCGCCATGTAATAACGGAGTTGCT
>Ga0157371_10005151_pt1 | contig 11134 bp, 8 predicted proteins | sample C45metaG_FD_113462 | JGI IMG/M metagenome (GOLD analysis project Ga0157371, IMG submission 113462) | Corn rhizosphere microbial communities from Kellogg Biological Station, Michigan, USA - C4-5 metaG | ecosystem: Host-associated > Plants > Roots > Rhizosphere > Soil | place: USA: Michigan... | reverse complement strand
TGCGCGGCCAGCCCGCGCATCGCATGAAAGGCGATCGGCGCGCCTTCCACCGTATCGTGCTCCATGCCCCATGAATCGGTCCATCGCACCGGCAACACGATGCGCTGCTGCCGTGCCACGGTCTCCATCTCACGAGCGATGCGCTCGATCGTTTCGGCGCCAATGCCGGTGATGGCCTCGGCCCATTGCGGCGTGCATGGCTCGAGCTGCTCGCATAGCAATGCAAACGACGGCGCGACAGGTGTGCCGTCTTCAAGCACGTAGCGGCCTTCGAGCGCGGGCCGCGCGCCTGGCGCATGATGCAACACCGCCCGGTTCGTATCTGTGTCCCACCAAAGATGATTCTGCGGGTAGAGCGCGTTGACTTCGGACGCTTGCGCATCGCGGACGAACAATCCGAAGGTATCGCACTCCTCGCGCAAATCGATCAGTTCGGCGGCGTTCGTGAAGCGCTCGACGAACGCGCGATCGTAGGCGTTTCGCTTGATCAACTGGCGCATCAGCGCCATAAATAGCGCACCGTCCGTACCGGGGCGAATCGGAACCCACTCGTCGGCGATCGCCGCATAGCCGGTGCGCACGGGATTGATCGCGATGAAGCGCCCCCCTGCCCGCTTGAACTTCGCCAATGCGATTTTCAACGGGTTGGAGTGATGATCCTCGGCCGTGCCGATCATAAAGAACAGCTTGGCCTGATCGAGATCGGGGCCGCCGAACTCCCAAAACGACCCGCCGACCGTGTAGATCATGCCCGCCGCCATGTTCGCCGAGCAAAAGCCGCCATGCGCCGCGTAATTGGGCGTACCGAACTGCTTCGCGAACAGACCGGTCAGCGCTTGCATTTGATCGCGGCCCGTGAAGAGCGCGAATTGCTTAGGATCGGTCGAGCGCAAATGCCTCAAGCGCTTTTCGAGCAAGTCGAACGCATGATCCCAAGATATCGGCTCGAACTGCGCTTCGCCTCGCTGCGCGCCCGCTTTGCGCATTAGCGGGCGCGTCAAACGCGCAGGCGAATATTGCTTCATGATTCCCGACGAACCCTTAGCGCAAATCACCCCCTGATTGAGCGGGTGTTCGGGATTGCCGTCGATATAGCGCACTTCGCCGTCGCGCATATGGACGCGAATACCGCAACGGCACGCGCACATGTAGCAGGTGGTCGTTTTGATTTCGAGCTTCTCGTTCTGCGTGCGGGCGTGATGATCCATGGTGCTTCCTCGTTCGCCAATGACGGTATGCGCATCGACGCAGCCTGCGCCGCCGTTCGGCGCGGCTTCCATGCTAGGCGCGACGCGGGCTGACAAAAAATCGTATTCGATGATCGAAACTATCGGCGAATGCGATAGTTCAGCGCCGGGGATGCGAAGCGAGTTCGCGTTGGCGCGCGGAGAGACTCGGTTACAGCGGATTTCCGACCTGATGCGCGGCCGCCATTGCGCACCTCGAAGCCTTCCGACAACCAGGCATGCTAATCTCCCTCGCGCCGTATGAAACAGTTCGCCGTCATCCAACAAGCCCTCGAATCTACGGAGACCTTCTCGTGCAAAAGCAAATCTTCATCAATCTGCCTGTCCGCGATTTAAAACGATCGACGGCGTTTTACACCGCCATCGGCGCCACGCTCAATCCACAGTTCAGCGACGATACCGCCTCCTGCATGGTGATCTCCGACACCATCTTCGTCATGTTGCTTACGCACGAAAAATGGGCGATGTTCACAAAGAAGCCGATCGTCGACGCCCATCGAGAAAGCGAAGTCATGCTGGCGCTGTCGGCGGAGGATAAAGCGGCGGTCGACAAGATCACCGACGCCGCCGGTGCGAACGGTGGCAAAGCCGATGTCAACCCCAAGCAGGATTACGGCTTTATGTATGGCCGTAGCTTCGAGGATGTGGATGGTCATATCTGGGAGTGCATGTACATGGATATGTCGCAATTCCCGAAGCAATAAATTCAGCGCGAAGAAACTCGCTATCGAGGAACGTCGCGTCGCTGTGCCGGGCGCGACGTTTTCGTTTTACCGCCCTACGCCTGATGCTGCGCTATGCACCGCGTTTCAGTGTTGTGACGTTTTCGAGCGTGATTGACGTGACCGCCGCTCAATGTGACGACCTGCCGCATCGGCGCGGCCGCAACGGACGCCGACGCCGCTTGTATTCGGACGCGCATCGCTGCGCGCAGGCCCTTCCCGGTGCCTATCGTCTACGTACCGATTAGCGCGATCGTTTCGCGCCCGAAACGTCTCACGCTTGCGACACCTTTCACGCCGCACCTCGTTTTGCGCCCCGCTGCGCCCCCTCTGCCTTTCACGCCGATGGCATAGCCCTTGCATCATGAGGCCCATGCTGCGGGACAGCCTCACGAAATCCCCCCGTCCGTGAGGAGACGAAAAATGAAATATGTGGTGATTGCCCTAGTGAGCAGTCCGGCGCTGCTCGCCTACAACCTTAGGCCCAATGAAGTTCAGCAGGCGTTGGCGCAAATCGCGCGCTATCTGTTGATGCATCTCACCGGTGGATAAAAAAAGAAGCCCGGAAACACGCGTTCCCAGGCTCGAAGACCACCAGTATCAGATGGCCCACCCTCCGGCGTAGAAGGCGACCAGCACCACCGCGATCGACACCGTGCCGATATTGAGCTGGCGCAATTCGCCGCTCACGATGCGGCCGATCACCAGCGTCGCGAAGCCGAGCATGATGCCCGTCACGATGTTGGCCGTCAGCACGATGAACACGGCTGTGACGAGGCCCGACATCGCATCGACCATGTCGTCCATATGCAGCTTGCTCACGCTAGATAGCATCAGCAGGCCAACATACATCAGCGCCGGCGCCGTGGCGTATGACGGCACGAGGCCCGCGAGCGGCGAGAAAAACATGACGACGAGGAACAGCAAGCCGACCACGGCGGCGGCAAGGCCCGTCTTGGCGCCAGCCGCGACGCCGACGCTCGATTCGATATACGCCGCCGCCGGAGCGCCGCCGAAAAAGCCCGAGAAAATCGAACTCAGCGAATCGGCCGTCAACGCGCGGCCGCCGTTGATAATACGACCCTTCTCGTCGAGCTGGCCTGACTGCCCCGCCACGGCGCGGATCGTTCCCGTCGCGTCGAACACGGCGGTCATCACGAGTGCGAATACGCTCGGCAGCACCGCCACCGAAAGCGCCCCTTTGATATCCATCGCGCCGATGAGCGATGCATGCCCCGGCGCGCTAAGCGAAGGCACGGCAAATACGCCGCGGAATTGAACGCTCGGATCGAACACCAGGCCGATCAACGAGATCGCGACGACCACGAGCAAAATCCCGCCCGGCACGCGACGCTTTTCCAACCCGAAAATCGCGGCCAAGCCGATCACCGACATGATCACGGGAAACGCCGTGACATGACCGAGCGTGAGCGGCAAGCCGCCGCCCGCATTCTTGACGACGAGGCCCACATCGTTCGATGCGATCAACAACAAAAACAAACCGATGCCGATACCGGTGCCATGCGCGACGCCGGCCGGCAGATTGCGCAAAATCCACGAACGCACGCCGGTGACGGAGATCGCGGTAAACACGAGGCCCATCAAGAAGACGGCGCCGAGCGCGACGGACGGCGCAATGCCCTTGCCGAGCACGAGGCCGAACGCGGTAAACGCGGTGAGCGAAATGGCGCAGCCGATCGCGATCGGCAGCTTCGCCCATAGGCCCATCAACAGCGAACCGAACGCCGTCGTCAGACAGACGGCGACAAAGACGGCACTCGTGTCGAATCCCGCCCGCCCGAGCATGCCCGGCACGACGAACACCGAATAGACCATCGCCAAGAACGTGGTGACGCCCGCGACGATTTCTTGGCGCTGAGTACTGCCGCGCGAGGAAATGTCGAAATATCGATCGACGACTCCTTTCCTGCCGAAGTCGTTCGTCGCGCCGGAGCCGACGACCGGCTGCGCGTGGGTATCACTCATGAGCTTCTCTCCTTTATCAGCATGCTGAAACGGCCGCTGCGACCGTCGTCAGGTTTGTCTCGAATCTAATTGGCTTAGGCTTATCCGCAACGTCGTAACGAAGGGTAGGCGAACACAAAATCGCGTCCCATCAGGCAGCGAACATGCAGCCCATGTGAGCGCGCTTATATCGGCGTGAAATGGCGCTTTCTCGCCGCCGGCACCCGTGTTTACGCCTAGTGCGGATCTGTTAAGGGGAGTATTTGAACGGCGAGCCCAGCAGGGTGAACGAGCGAGCGATTTTAGGTCAAGCCCATGGCTGAGCAGCGAAAGCGGAGAGGAAGCAGGAGATAACGAGAATCGACCGCCCGATCGAGCGGCCCGAGGGCTCGGCGGCGCTCAGTTCGCCGGCGAAGACGCCAACGCCGATTGCGCGCGCAGCAGCCATTCGCGATTGTGCGCCCGCGCATGGCGCGGCCAGTGCTTGCCGTCTTGCACGATATCCGCATACAGCGCCACGGCGCGCCGGCGATCTGCCTCATCGGCTTGCTCCGTGAGCCAATCGGCGAACAAGCAACGCGGCGCGGCGTCGCTCGCGCAGGCCAACGCCGTCTCGAAGGCGGCGCGCGTGCCGGGAGCGCCGAGCGCAGCCAGCGTGCGGGCGTGCAGCAAGGCCGGCTCGGCTTGCTGACGCATTTGCGGGTGGGCTGCGAATAAAGCCGCCAACGTGGCGTCGGCCTCGGCGTGGCGATTCACCGCAAATTGAGCCCGAGCCAACCCGAGCAACGCGGCGGGATCCTCCGCGAACGGCCCGATCGCTGCGGCTTGGTAGTGTTCGAGCGCTGCTTGCGCATCGCCGGCTTCGAGCAGCGCAGCGCCGAGCCGCAGCCGATTGGCCACCGTAGGCGCGCGCTCGAACTCCGCGCGGCCTTCGCGCACGGCACGATTAGGATCGACGAATTGCGTGATGGCCCGCGCGGCGACATGCGCGCCGCGCGATTGCCGCCAGCTCGGCAGGTAGACCGCGAAGAAATACACGAGGCTGCCGAGCATCGGAAAGGCAAATAGCACAAACAACCAATAGACGTTCTCTTGGCGCCGCACGGCATGCACCGCGAAGTAGATCGCGATGAGGACGTGCAGACCGATTCCGAAGTAAGGCATAGTGTGGTGTTCTCGAGGCGCAAGCCGGGGTGGCGCGACATTTTCTAACATTTTGTAATGTCGCGCCAACGGCTTAAACCACGCTTAAGCCGCCACTTCGGCTCGCGCGACGAACCTGCAAACAGCGGCCGTCCCCCGCGCCGTCGTCGCTTGCCCGCGGAACTCACGACATCGCGGCAATGAGCAATTCGCTTATTCTTCAGTCTAAACCTACGACCAATACGCGCCGTTATACCGAGTGACGCGCTATTTGTTGCAGACGTTAAATTACCGACCACCCAGCATGCCGAGAACGGACGGCCCCCTTGACCCCGCCGATACGGCGGCCGGCGAGACGACGCCGGCGCCGGCACACGCCGAATGCGAGCGGTGCGATCTTCTTTCACTAGCGTTGACCGGCAGCGGAACAGGCCTGTGGGATCGCAACGTCACCACCGGCGACATTCATTACTCGCCCGCTTGGAAGGCGATGCTCGGCTATGGGCCGCACGAGCTCAGCACGCGCATCGAAGAGGCATATCTGCGGATCCACCCGGACGATCTCGCCTACGTGCAAGCGACGATGCAAGCGCACTTCGAGAACAAGACGGACAGCTACTCGGTCGAGCACCGGATTCGCTGCAAGGACGGATCGTACAAATGGATTCGCAGCCGCGGCAAAGTCGTCAGCCGCGACAGCGAAGGTCGGGCGCAGCGAATGGTCGGCACGACCACCGACATCACCGCCCTGCGCGAGACGGCCGAAAGCTTGCAGCGGACGATCGATCTGATCACGAACCTGACCAACGAAGTCCCGGGGCTCGTGTTTCAGTACCGGCTCGGCGCCGATGGGCGCGCGACCGTGCCCTACGCGAGCGAAGGCATTAGAGATATTTACGAGCTCACGCCCGACGAAGTGCTGCTATCCGCCGATCCGATCGAAGCGCGCATCGACGCGCGCGATATCGCGGCCTACCGGCAATCGCTGCGCGACTCCGCCGAACGCTTGACGCCCTGGCGCCTGCAATATCGCGTGAATCTGCCGGAACAAGGCGTGTGCTGGCGTCAGGGAGACGCGCGCCCGCAGCGCATGCCCGACGGCAGCACGCTCTGGCATGGTTTCATCACAGACGCGACCGATCGCAAGCGCATCGAAGCGGAGCTGCGCGAATTGGCGACGATCGATCATTTGACGCAACTGCCGAACCGTCGGCACTTCACGATGCAAAGCGAAATCGAACTCACGCGGATCCGAGCGGCCGAGACCGGAACCGCTGCCATGCTGATGCTCGATCTCGACCACTTCAAGGTGCTCAACGATCGTTGGGGCCACGCGCTCGGCGATCGCGCGCTGAGCCACTTCGCGCAATTGCTGCGTACCGAAACCCGCACGGGCGATCTCGTCGGCCGAATCGGCGGAGAAGAATTCGCGGCCGTGCTTCCGCAAACGACGACGCGCGAAGCCGTTGCGTTCGCGCGGCGCGTGCAGCAACGCTTGGCGCAATTCCCGCTGATCGACAGCGAGGGCGATGCGCCGGTCTCGCTGACGGTCAGCATCGGCGTCGACACGCTGCGGGCCACCGATGCCGGCGCCTACCAAGCGCTGTCGCGCTGCGACAAAGCGCTGTATGTCGCCAAAGCGCGCGGGCGTAATCGGATCGAAGTTTACGAAGAAGCGGCCAACGGCCTGCCTTAGGGATACGATCACGCGCTCAAGCAAACTCCGGTCGGTCGTGCGGTTTCACTGCGACGAAGGCCCCGCAAGGATGGCGAGCCTATTGCACGACCACCGTGCGTTGGGTCACAGCAAGCCGGTAAGGACCGCACGACAATGGTCGTGCTGGTGACCGATATCAAAACATGCTCATTTAAGAACCAGTCAATCCGGCCACCCGCTTATCGATCCATAGATGGGGGTGAGCTGTGTGTGACCACAATTCAAGGGCGAGCGCTCGCACGCTGCGCCGTACTGCCGTAGCAATAGCCTTGCTCGGCGGTGCATTCGTTGTTCCGGTATCCGTCTCGTATGCGCAGCCCGGCGGGCTTCAAGCGAAGACCGCCCGTGTTGCGCAAGCTGCCGCGCCGACTCCGGCCCCGACCGATTTCGCCTCGATGGTCGAACGTTATGGGCCCGCCGTCGTCAACATCAGCACCGCCGCGCAGGCCGACCAGCCCGATCAACAGACGGGGGTGGTTGGCCTCGACAATCTCGATCCCGACGATCCTGTGTTCGCGTTGTTCCGCGCAACGGCGGCGCCGAGCGCCGCACAATCGACGGTACCCGAACCGCCGAGAGTCATCTGGGGTACGGGTTCGGGTTTCATCATCAGCCCCGACGGGATCGTCGTGACCACCGCGCATGTGGTCAACCGGGCCGAGCAAGTCGTCGTCACGCTCACCGATCGCCGCCAGTTCAAAGCCGACGTGCTCGGCGTCGATCCGCAAACCGATGTGGCGCTGCTGCAGATTCAAGGTGCGAATAAGCTGCCCGTCGTGCGGCTTGGCGATGCATCGCACGTGCGCGTCGGCGAGCGCGTGCTGGCGATCGGCTCGCCCGACGGCCCGCAAAACGCGGCGGCATCCGGGCTCGTGAGCGTCACGCCGCATGCCTTGCCCGACGGCGGCGCATTTACGTTTTTAGAAACCGACATCTCGCCCGATCCCGACAACTCTGGCGGGCCGCTGCTCGATCGCAACGGAGCGGCCATCGGCGTCAGCCTGCAGGTCTATGCGGATACGGGACGCTATCGCAGTTTGGCGTTGGCGATTCCGATCGACGCCGCGCTGCGGCTGCGCGCCCAATTGCAAGGGCAAGGCAAATTGGCGGGCGGCAGCTTGGGGGTTCAAACGCAGGATGTCGACCCGGGGCTTGCGGCCGCATTCGGCCTGCCCCGGGCCACCGGGGCGTTAGTGACGGCCGTCGCGCCCACCGTCCATGGCGTTGCAACAAGCGGATTGAAAGCGGGCGACGTGATTACCCGAATCAACGGCAAGAGCGTCGACCATCAAACGGATCTCACGGATTACGTCTCCGCGTTGCAGCCGGGCACGAAGGTCGCGCTCACCGTCGTTCGCAATAAACGGCCAATGCCGTTGACGGCCGTCATCGTTGCGCGTGCGGACAACGGCGCCAATCAACGTGCGAGCGGCGCAGCTACATCCTCCGTGTCGACTGCCGCGATTGAACGCAATGTACTCGCGGATGCCGGGTTGGCCGTACACGCCTTGAGCGACTACGAGCGACGCACCACAGGCTTGCCCGGGGGCGTGATGGTCGACTCCGCGACGGGCGCCGCGGCGAACGCCGGCATTCAAGCCGGCGATATTGTCTTGTCGGTCAACAGCGAGGCCGTCAATACGCGCGACGGCTTGGCAACGGCGATCGCGCGCGGCGGTAAAGATGTCGCCCTGCTCATCCAACGCGACACCGGCCGCAGTTTCATCTCGCTTTCGGTGAAATGAGCCTTGTTAGCGAGGGACGACGCCAACTGCGTTCGGCCCTCGCCGGGACGATTTTGGTTAGCTTCCGGCCTTGGGTTCTGGGCAGGTGATAAAAAATACCTCGACGCTCGTCAGCTTTATCTTGTTCTTTTCCTTGATAAACGTAATTGCCAAGTTGCTAAGGCGTTGGTCCATCACGCACTGAGCGCCCTTGGCCCGGTACGACACATCGAGAACGCATTCATGCTTCGGAAAGGTTTGGGTGGCGCGGCCATTTTCGACGGACGGTTCCTCGCCGCGCAGTTGCCCCTTCACGTAATCGAAAACGGGCTGCTCGAAACCCGCCTTATCGGGAAACAGCGCCGGGTGATCGTTGACCATTCCGATGAACCAATCGATTTTCTTGCTAGCGGGGTTGGGCGTTCGCTGGAGCAGCGCGCCGTCCGCCGCATTCGTCGACAACCGAAATTTCGCTGGATCCACGAATTTTTCAAATGCGGCGCGATCCGGATAAGCACCGAAAAAGTCGCGCTCGATGGTGGAAACATCCGATCGCGTCAGGCATTCCGACAAGGGGATCGCGCTAGCGTTCGCGCAATAAGCCGATGCGACGATACCGAGCAACATCAAAACGAAGCGACGAGACTTAACGCGTACCATGACCTTTCGGGTCCTTAATGTGATGAAGTTTGTTCAGATCCTCAGCGCTGGCCTCCGGTAGCTGCGCCCCTCGCGCGATCTCCTGTTGCGCAAAGGGAAGGTAGCTCAGCGGCACGTAGTAGCCATGGATCTCTTTCGATCTGAACTCCGCGAAATCGATGGTGCCGCCAAACGAGCCACCGCCACCTTGGTTTCCGCCAAGGACGACGATCTGCCCCGTCTTGGGGTCCTTACCATACACGAACATCACGTGCCCGAGATTCGCCTCGACCGCGATCGCGCCAAAGATCGGTTGCTTAATTTCAGGAAAGCTCGGATCGCCGACAAACTTGCGCGCTCGATGTCGGTCCACGCGCGCGGCGACCATTGCGCGCCCGTCCTGCATCATCACCCAGTTGACGAACGCGGCGCACCAGGCATTGCGACTGCCCGACAACGTTTTGAACGGATTGTGATCGTCGATCTCTGCGTGATAGTTGATCGTCTTCGTGATCACGGTTTCGTCGGCCCCGCCCCATCGCTCCGCCTCGGCGATCGCGATCGCCATCCAAGACGCACGAGGCTGATCGGGCGGCAGAAGAGCGACCGGGCGCCCCAGGCCCGCTTGGGTGCGCGGCACGTCGACATGCGCAGGCGCGGCGGAAGCAGCGGATGCGGGCGATGCAGGTGCGGCCGAAGAAGCGGATGCGGAGGCTGGGGCGGGCGTCGGTGCTTCCGCTACGCTGGTCTGCGTCGAGTGTGCGGCCTTTCTTGGATGGCTCGTATGTTCCGGCGCCCGTTTGGCCGGTGCGCTCTTGTGCTTGGCAGCGGCCGCATCGCCCTGCGAGCCAGCGCCGTAAATCACGAGCGTCTTGCCGACGATAATCAGATCGCTATCGCCCAAGTGGTTGTCCGCCTTAAGCTTGGCGACCGACGTCTTGAAGCGCGCCGCGATTTTCGAGAGCGAATCATGCGGCTCGATTCGGTAGGTGATCGGCGCGCGAGGCGCCGGCGTCGATTGCGCCAACGGCACATGGGGGGCCGTCGACGCATCGGCGGTGAACAGCTCGCGCACGAGCAGATACGATTTCGAGACTTGCGCCTGCCCCACCGTCACGATCTTTTGCAGTTGCGCTTTCGCATCCTCCATCAAGATGTCGACGCCACCGCCCGTCAGCGCAAGCGTGGGCAATGCCCCCGTCGCGCCTGTCGTCAGCACGCGTTCTTTGCCGCCTTGACGGACCACGACCTGCTGCCCCGCAATCGGCCGAGCGCCGTCGGAGAGTGTGATGTGGGCGCCCTTCACCCATTTCTCGGATCTCGTCGCCGGGTAAGCGTGAAACCCCTCCAGCGTTTCGATGCAATCCGCGAGCTTATCCAGTTGAGCGTCCGATAGCGTGCCCAACTTCGTATCCGCATCGATAGACGTGCGGTGGATCACGGAATGCAGGTATTTTTCAGGATCGTTTCCGTCCTTCTTCGGCGCAAACGCGGGAACGGTATCGGCCAACGTCGTCTCGCCGTAACCATCCGGATCTTTCAGTAGGCGTTTGAGTTCGGCTCGCCCCGTTTCGTAATCGGGAAAAATGAGGAAGACGCCGCCGTCCCTCATGGTTGCGCGACCGATGCTCGTCGTGATTTTTCGCCGTCCGGCCGGGCGCATGTTGCCAGGGTTGTTAAAGCGCCACGCCGGCGCGCCGCCGCTGCGCAGCAAGTGGTCGCCATTGTCCGCAACGTATTCGGCCGTCTTGACATCCAAGTGATACGTCGCGCTTACAAGCTTCGGCATTGCGTCGGTCTCCTTATTTCAACGCAGCCGCGTTGTCGCTCAGCGCCTTTTCGACGGTGTAACCGTTCGCACCGGCGTGTCGGTTAGTCTTTTCAAGCTGAAAATAGTAGGCCCACTTGCCGTCATTGCCAGCGACCAGCTTGTACGTTCTCACGGTCACCGGCCCGCTACGCTCGCCGCCGGGCGCG
>Ga0157371_10005148_pt1 | contig 11141 bp, 8 predicted proteins | sample C45metaG_FD_113462 | JGI IMG/M metagenome (GOLD analysis project Ga0157371, IMG submission 113462) | Corn rhizosphere microbial communities from Kellogg Biological Station, Michigan, USA - C4-5 metaG | ecosystem: Host-associated > Plants > Roots > Rhizosphere > Soil | place: USA: Michigan... | reverse complement strand
GTGTTCCGCAAGGGCGGCGACGTCACCTTCATCGTGGAAGAGCTGAAAGCCGTGTTCGACCCCCGCGGCGGCTACTTCAAGGCCGGCGGCGTCTACATGCCCAGCATCGTCGCCGAGATCGGCTCGGTGGTGGAGCAGCACATGAAGAACATCGGGCTGATCCATGACCCGGAGATGGACGAGGCGACGCGCAAGCTGATCGCCGACAAGCGCGCGGCCTACGAGCAGGCAGGCGCAAAAAAACTCTGACGTGAGCGTGGCGGCTTCGGCCGCGACAGCCTCCAGCGATACCGAATCCTCGGGCTTCCCGCCGGGCGCCACGATGTGTGCGAAGTGCAATACCCAGGCGCTGGTGCTGATGGATCCGGAGGGGGCCGGGCCGGTGGCAGCATCCGGTGGTCCAAACTCAAACTTGAGGGTGCCGCCATTGTTGTCTCCACCCGACATTCCGCGAAAGCGGGGTAGAACCTCGGTAGCCTATCGCTTCTTAGCGCGCGCTCTTAGGTCGCTCACCACTGTCCGCTGCTCCGCGCGCGGTAGCTTTGCAAATGCAACGATCAGCTCTGCGATCTCGTCTGTGTCTGCATACAGCGCTGCGAGCGGCATTCCGAGCACGTCTGCAAGTCTCTTTGCGGTACGTAGGTCGCACTCGTTGACGCCGCGTTCGTAGCGGTTGATCCGCGTGCGTGCCACTTCAGCCGCGATCCCGGTAGCGACGCCCAGCGCTTCCTGGGTCAGGCCGGCTGCCAGTCGGGCTGCGCGCAAGCGGTTGGCAAAGATGAGGCGGGCGTCGTCCAAAGCACTGCCACTGGGATGTGGATCGTAAAGCCAGCATGCAGTCTTGCCCTCGTCCTGTCTGTTACTGTATAAGTAACATCGTGGCGTTGCCGCGGCAATCAACACAGTCGATTGAGGGGCTTTTTGCTGGTCGGCGATGCCGTGCCCGACGCCTGCCAAGCCATACGCGGACCGATCTCGCTCGACGACCTTGCCAACTCCGGGACACGACCGGACCGGCAAGTAAAGCGGGCCAACCCAGGGGAAAGCAAAGGACGCAGCATGAAGACAAGCACGCTACGCAACGCCATTTCCATCGCCTTGCTCGTGGCCATCGGCACCAGCGAGTGGGCCATGGCCCAGGACACCACGACAGACACGGCCACGCAGGGTAGGGCGCCAGTGACCAAGGCGTCGGCCAAGACGCAACTGAAAAAGGCGACCGACAAGGCCGCGGCGCCAGCGGCCACCAACCTGCAGACCGTGACCGTCACCGGCACACGTATCCGCGGCGGCACCACGCCCTCGCCAGTCATCACCATCGGCAGCGAGCAGATCCAGCAGGAAGGTTTCGCCGACCTCGGCGAGGTGATCCGCAGCGTGCCGCAGAACTTTACTGGCGGGCAGAACCCGGGCGTGACCGGCGCTACAGGGGGCTTCGGCAATCAGAATTTCACCGGCGGCTCCGCTTTGAACCTGCGTGGGCTGGGCGCCGACGCATCGTTGACGCTGCTCAACGGGCGCCGCCTGGCCTATGACGGGTTTTCCCAGGCCGTGGATATCAGCGCCATCCCGGTGGAGGCTGTCGAGCGCCTGGAAATCGTCCCCGACGGTGCGTCGGCTATCTATGGCTCGGATGCGGTGGGTGGGGTGGCCAATGTGATCCTCAAGCGCGACTTCGATGGGGTGACCGTGGGAGCGCGCTACGGTGGCGCGACCGGGGGCGGACTGGCGACGCGGGAGTACACCGCGACCGCCGGCACCACTTGGGCGAGCGGTGGGTTGATCGCAACGTTAAAGGATGCCGATGCCGGTCCCATCTACGCGCGTCAGCGCAGTTACACCAAGTATCTGAGTGACCCGTACACGATCTACAACGGCAGCGATTCGCGTAGTGGCCTTGTCAGCGTCCATCAGTCGATGGGCGATGTGGTTGAACTGAGGCTTGACGCGCTCAGGACGAAGCGCGACATGACGGGAGATACTCCCATTCGGGCGGGCTCCCACTATCGCTACACACCGGATACGTTGATTGGGTTGGTTTCGCCAAGTATCGAGTTCTTTCTTCGAAACGACTGGTCCATCACTCTCGGTGGAACGTACGGCAAGGACGATACTGTCGATGAGTACCATGTCGTGTCGGCGGCGGGGAACCGCCTTGACACTCAGACCTGGTACCGCAACAAGAGCCGTTCCTGGGAGATCGGCGCCGAAGGACCGCTGTTTCCGGTCGGGGAAGGGGAGGCGCGCCTGGCTGTCGGTGCCGGGTCGCGGACAAACGAATTCAGGGTCGTGCCAAAGGTTTCCGGTAGCCCTTACGGCGGCGACGAGCGGGCCCGGTTTGCCTACGCCGAGCTGGACGTTCCGTTCGTTTCGCCTTCCTCGGGTGTCCCGGGCGTCCATCGCCTGGAATTCAGTGCGGCGATGCGTAGCGAGGACTATGCCAGTTTTGGCCGGGTGGCCACGCCGAAATTCGGGGTGATCTACGATCCTGCCGCCGACCTCACGCTCAAGGCCTCCTGGGGAAAGTCGTTCAAAGCACCGCTGCTGTATCAGCGCTACGCCGACAAAACCGTCTATCTGTGGAGCGCCTCCATGGTGGGCGCGGGCGGCAGCCCCGCCGATGCCACCGCCCTGATGTCCGTTGGCGGCAACCGCGACCTGCATGCCGAGCGGGCACGGACTTGGAATGCCTCGTTGGCACTGCATCCGGAAGCCCTGCCGGGGCTGGAGGCCGAACTGACCTGGTTCGACATCGACTACATGGACCGGGTGGCCAATCCGGTCATCTACCAGCAGGCGTTGAGCGACCCGGCCTATGCGGACTCGGACTTTGTGGATCGATCGCCGACGCCCGAGCGGATTCAGGAGTTTTTCGCGGTTTACGGTGCCGCCTTCTACAACTATTCCGGCAGGGTCTACGACCCGAGCAAGGTGGTGGCGATTATCCATGACGAGTACGTGAACGCAGCACGGCAGCGGATCAAGGGCCTCGATCTGTCAGGTTCGTACCGCTTCGGTCTTGGCAGCGGTCAGCTGACAGTGCGCGGATCGGCCAGTTGGCTCGATAGTGCGCAGACAACCAGTGTCGGCCAGCCCGAGCAAACACTCGCCGGTACCGTGTTCAATCCGGCCAAGCTCAAGGGCCGTGTCGGTGCGGTTTGGGTCTCGGGGGGCTTCAGCGCGTCGGGCTTCGTCAACTACACCGGTGGGGTAACCAACCGCCTCCCGACGGTGACGCAGAAGACCGCGTCGTTCACCACGGTGGACACCACGCTCAATTACGACATCGGTAAGCGCGCCGGCGCCTTGTCGGGGCTAACGCTCGGGTTGTCGGTGCAGAACCTGCTGAATCGCATGCCTCCGCTCTATACCGCGCTGTATGCGACATACGTGCCGTACGACGCTACCAACTACTCGGCAATCGGACGCTTCGTCAGCGTTTCGGTTTCCAAGCACTGGTAGGAGGGGACATGGAACTTTTCCATCAATCGGCCGCGTGGGCGGCCGTGACGGCACGCATGCGTCTGGATTTTTCGACCAGGAAGCACAGCACATATTTGATTTTGACGCTCGCACTTGTCGTACTTGTCGTCGGGCCGTTGCACGCGGAGACGATTTCGTCGCGACGCCTACTGGAGGTGACCGACCTGGGCAATCCGGTGATCTCGCCCGATGGGCGGTATGTGGCATTCCGGACCGAGCGGGCCTCAATCGAACGCAATACCTACGACACCACGTGGTACGTACAGGCCGTGGACGGGAAATCTTCACCTCTCCGTGTAGCGGATGGAGGCCTGCCGTTGCGCCAGTACGACACCGGAGACGTGCTGCCATCACCGGCCGCCTGGTCGCCGGATGGAAAGTGGATCTACTATCGTGCCCGTCTCAATGGCCGGGTCTCGGTCTGGCGCGCAGCAGCGGACGGCTCAGGGGTCCTCGCGGTGACGTCCGATCTGGCGGACGTTCGGGACTTCACGCTGAGCAATGATGGTGAAACGCTGATGTACAGCGTTGGCCCGACGCGGAAAGAAGTCATCGATGCGGAAGAGTCCGAGTATGACCGCGGCATCCGCATCGATGACACGGTGAATGTTGCAGCCGGGTTGTTCCGGTCCAGCATGCTCGATGGGCAACCGACTACACAACGGTTCCTGGGAGCTTGGTTTTCGATGGGGCCATTGCTGGCGAAGGTGCCGGATCGTTGGAAAGCCGTCGACCTGGCAACGATAACAACCCGGGACCTGTCCATATCAGAGTTGCCGGCGCGCCCACTGACGCCGGCCGATCTTTCGCCCGATCTGCCGGCAGCGCCGATCAAGAACATGGACGGCCTGCGCTACGAGATAGTCAGGAATCCAGATGATGGACGCATCGCGGTGCTGTTGCCCGGGCACAAGGACAAGGGAATGGCGATGGGTCGGTATGTCGAGCTGGCCATCTTGCCGGACAGGCACGCTTCGCATCCGGTCTACTGTACGGCCAAGCTGTGCCGCCACAAAGAGATCATGGACATCCAGTGGCGGCCCGGGAGCGACGACGTCCTGTTCACCATCGACGATTATGACAAGGGACATGCGCAATCCATTTACGGATGGAATGTCGTAACGGGTGTCGTGCGGCCCATCGTGCTTTCCCATGGGCTTATCAGCGGAAGCCAGCGCTATTGGGATATTCCCTGCGCACTGTCGTCCGACACGTTGGTGTGCGTGGCTGCGGAAGCCGATCATCCGCCGCGTCTCGAGGCGATTGATGTTGAGAGCGGCCATCGACGGGTCTTGTTCGTGCCGAACGAGGGATTGGGGGCGGATATCGCGGCTACGGTGCCGGCAAAGTTGATCCGCTGGAAGGACGCACAGGGATGGGAGTTCACCGGCCAGCTTTTTGAAGCGCGCGGAACAGGCGCCGGCCATCCGCCACCGTTGTTCGTGACGTTCTACAGCTGTGATGGATTTTTGCGCGGTGGGCTGGGTAACGAGTGGCCGCTTGCCACACTGGCCGAGGATGGGATCTCGGCGCTATGCATCAACGCCATCTCGGGTCTTGGCCTTGGCATCGTGGCGCACTACGACCAGGGGCGCGCGGCCGTCGAGAGCGTTGTGAAGCTCCTATCCGCCGAAGGGCGCATTGATCGCACACGTGTCGGCATGGGTGGGCTTAGCTATGGCAGCGAGGCGACACTGTGGACGCTGGAACATTCGGATGTGGTGAGTGCTGCATCCGTCAGCAGTAGTTCGGTGACGCCAACCTATTATCTCTTCAACAGTCTGCGGGATGCCTTCCGTTCCACTCTTCGGAAAAGTTGGCAGCTCGGCGCGCCAGACGAGACGCCCGAACAGTGGAGGAAAATCTCGCCCGCGTATCAGATCGGCAGGATCAAGGCGCCGATCCTGTTCCAGATGATCGAGCAGGAGTATCGAATGGCCTTGGACTACGCACTACCGTTGGAGCGCAGACACCAGGCGGATATCTATGTGTTCCCCGACGAGCCCCATATCAAGTTCCAGCCAAAGCACAAGCTGGCGGTTTACGAACGCAACGTCGATTGGTTTCGCTTCTGGCTGCAGGGGTATGAAGACCCGGATCCGGACAAGGCGGGGCAGTACCGCATTTGGCGTGAAATGAAGAACGCCGCAAAACATCGTTTTGGTGCGGGCTCTCACGATGGATCGTGATCTTGTTGACGCGCCCAGTTCTCGGCCGCGCACAGGTCGAAGATGCGAAGAAACGACAGGTCCCGGGGCGCAAGGTCCTTGGCGAAGAAATTCGCCAAGGCGGAGTGGTCTAGCAGATCATGTGCGCATAGCTGCCCTTCCTCGAGGAATTCACGCATCTTCGGCTTGTTGCGCGTGTAGACGGTGGCCATGTAGCCGGTATACGAGCCTTTGCTGCGTCGATCGAGAATGCCGCGTGGCAGGCAATCAGCAAAGGCTTGGCGGGCAACCGCACGGTTTCGACCGTCGGCGATCCACATCCAGGTCGGGACTTTCAGGCAGGCTTCCATGACGGGCTGGGACAACAGCGGAAAGTGTACGGAGCGTTCCGGGCCGCGTGGTCCGGCATCCCTGAATAGCTGATTTCCGATCAGGTCATGAATTTTCTCGCGATCACCGGGCAGCGCGCCCGGGGGTGCGTCTATCCAGGGATGATGCTCCGAGATTGTTGCCGCACAGGCTGGGTTGAGCAGCGTGCGATCTTCTTTCCAAGTCGCACGTGGCCGACGCAGCACTTTCTTGAGGGTCAATCGGCCGGCCTTGAAGACCGTGCATCGGTGAAGGGTGGCAAGGTTTCCGATGGTAGCGATGCCTGCCATGACGCCACGCTCCTGGAACGCGTCGGCGGCGGGCGTTGCGGTCTTCAGGTAGCCGAAGACGGTATCGCCGCCGGCACCCGAAAAGAAGCCGTCCACGCCATACCGGTTGCCTGCGGCTTCCCATGCCTCGTTGACAGCGTGTTGTAGGATTCCGATCGCGGGCAAGACGGACGAGCGGGGCACGGGAAATTCGAGGTGGACATTTTCGAACCCGACTTCCACCGAGAAGAGTTCCTGTTCCAGTGCCTCCGTTACCAACTGGGCGTATGGGCGCTCGTTGGTTCCGGCCATGGGCATGACCAGGGTGCAAAAGGTGGCACGCAGCAAAGCATGGCGTAGGCACGTGGCAACGATGGACGAGTCCAGCCCACCCGACAGCTCGACCAAAAACCTATCGTTACCCGTGGATAAAACCCTGACCGCGCTGGATACGGCACTCCGGACATCTTCGGCGGCCACATGAGGGTCTGTGTGCCGAATGCCTTTTTCCACGAAGCGCCACGGCGACCAGGCGGAGCGGACCGAAACATCCCTTCCCCGGCAGGCCAGGATACTGCCTGGAAGCAATTCCCTGACGCGCTGCAGTGCCGTACGCGCCGTCTTGAGGTGGGGAAAGGTGAGGCCGTGTGCGATGGCCTGCCAGTTTACCTCCCTGCGATAGAGTCCCAGGTCGATGGCAAGGCCGATATCCGAAGTAATGAAGCCTTCACCATCGGCGAGCGAATAGACGCATGGCACAGCGCCAGAAGGGTCACGTAACAAAGTGATCGCCGAGATGTTGTCGCGGTCACCAAGAATGGCGAGATAGTTGCCCCAAGTGTTTTGCAGCAGTCGACTGGCGAGTTCGCGCGCCGAGCCACCGATATCCAGAGGTTGTGAGATGAGCTGGCCGTCTTTGGTGAAAACCTGGCCGATGAGCAGGCCGTGCCCGTGTATTGCAAGAGTAGGGACATCAATGGAAGCGAAGACCCTGACCGACGCTGATTCAAGCTTGCAGATCATTCCTTCGGCGCGCAGGAGCCTGTCCAGTTGAAACGTGTAGTCCGTGCTCCGGTTCAATCTTTCGCCGAGAAAGATGATATAGCGGTATTTCATCAGACCATCCTGATGGGGGTGTGCGCATGGGCGTCGGAGAGTGTTTCATTCAAGACAATGTCGCCGGCCTGTACCCAGCAATGCGCTGCGAAGGGATCCGGCATCACGCCGAAAACGATATTCGCCGATAGTCCACGTCGCGAAAGGAACCGAAGTAGGGACAAGGAATCCAGGAGGCAGATCGGTTCGATGGGCACATAGCGGCGCGCACGAGCGAATTGTCCGGTTGCCTGGAGCAGGTTGTCTTCAGGAGCGGCGGGTGTAGCGACCTCGTGCGCACCTGTTTTTCTGTCGCGGTATGCGCTGGCTTCGTCGAGATTCGTTTTGAGTGCACGAGTCTTCAGTTGGCGACGAGTCCAGCAGACGATCGCCATGACTTCGAAGACAATGGTCATACCGATCCGTTGACCTGCCATCGTGGCGGGTTGCTCGATTGCGCTGCAAGTCGGGCGCCGAATGTTCGCTATTGCGGTACGAGCTTTCAGGCTCGGTGCCTCGACCAGTATCCGCGCGGCCACGAGGCCATCCACTAGCGTGGGGGCGACATCTTCACGTGCCTGGAAGCGTCGCATGGCGTTCTCAAGAGCGCCAGTCAGCTTGAAGTACCGATCTTGCGCGACGTCGAGAAAAATCAGGTGTCCGTCGACGTCACAGTACGAGAGGTTTTCCCTGAGCCGATAGTGCATCGCCCGTTCCTCAGAATAGGGCGCGCACCACGGTGCGCGCCCTAGAGGGGTTACTCCTCGGAAATGCCGGGAATCATCGGAAGGCCGGGTCCGGTCGGCTCGATACCGCCAGCCTGTCCCTTCGTCTCGACGCTGGCAACACCGAGCACGATGACCTCTTCCGGCGTGTCGTTGCGGATGTTCTCGTTTGTGTTCATCTCGATCTCCTGCGTTCACGTCATGGCGGTTCCATGACGCGGCCAGCCTAGGAGTCGGAAATTTTGATTTTCAAATGATTTTTGCGCTGTCATCCGGTGATTATTCCGGAAGCATGGCGGTCGCCTTGTTATGCCGTGCTCTGCTTCGACGCCTCTTCGGCTGACGGCATAGCCGCACATTACGCACACCGATGAACTTGATCGCCCGAACCTACCGCTCGTGATCAACTCGCTGGCGCTGATTGGCCTCAGGCTGAGCGGCTGTAACCGGCCAGGAGCGGGCCGTCAACGCTGGAATTACGCAGCGGCGTAACCGCCCGCCTAGAACGACGAATGGCTAGGGCAGCTATGGCCTTTGGTAGGTCAAACGGGAAGTATCAGCGAGATATTTCCCAATTTCGGCAAAAAGTGCATCCCGTGTTGTTTTGTCGGCCTGCGATGCGCTTAGAAATGCAGCCACTATGAGGGTGTGCCCATTGGGCCAGGTCATGATGCCGATGTCATTGAACGCCGCCGTCTCTCCATCCAATGAATAGGAAGTTCCGCACTTGTCGGCAAAGCGAACGCCAGAAGGTAAGCCAGCGCGCAGGCGGTTTGGCACGGTCTGACCATACATAAGGCCGAGAAGCTGCTTCGTTGAACTAGCGGAAAGCAGCTGGCCAAACCAGAGTTTTTCGAGGAAGTCCGCTGCAGCATCCGGCGTTGTGCGGTTGCGCGGGTCATTCAGATATGCGCGATAGCCGCGCCGCCGCCGTGCCAACGTCTCCTGTTCCGTTTCCCGTGCTGGAATGGACTGTCCATTGGCCGTGTCTTCGAAGATACGACTGACCTGGCCTTCACCGAGGTCTACGCGCATACCTTTGATGCCATGCATGCGCAAAAAGTTGGTCACCACGTGCGGTCCGCCTACCAATCTAATCAAGGCGTCGACTGCGGTGTTGTCACTTTCGCTCACAGCGGCAACCAACAATTGCGCGACCGTGAAGTGCATTTGCTTGCCATCAAAGTGGGCGCCGATGGACGGCACCGCCGCGCCATTCACAACATCCCGGCGATCGATCGTCACCTTATGGTTCAAGGTAAAACGCCCGGCATCGATTTGCGCAAGCACGGCCGCAGCGACCGGCGCCTTGAACACGCTCATCATGGGATAAGCACGATCTGCGTTGATCCGGGTTCGCACTCGCGTAGTTAAATCCACGACCGTAATACCCAGCACGCCGGGCCGGGCCCTGTCGGCGAGTTGCGCCAAGGCTTGCTGCAGGCGTGCATCTGGGGATTCGGTAGCCATCGCCGGCGCTGTAAGCAACAGCGCCACGCACAGACTCAACCAGCAACCGACGACCGACTGAATGGATTTACTCATGGGTCCCCAGAAGTTCAATACGAGGCAAAAAGCGCCCGTTTCGGGTCGACCTCAACCTTCGCAGCTTGCCCGGCTGTCATCCAGCCCGCAAGGGCGGCACGCCGCCAGTCACTACCCACACTGATCACAAAAGCAAGTGTGTGGGTGCGCTGTACGTGAAGCTCCTCGACGTTGGTTCCGAGGCATTCACCACTCATCGCCACCCATGCAGTGAAGTAAGCAGGAGGCGTGTAAGGAAATGCCCTCTCCTTTTGTAGGTGAATTCTTATTCACTCGGATAGACTCTCACCTTTGACCCACTGCCGAAGAGCACAATCATGGCCATTAACCTCGAAACGCTGTCTCCCGCCGAACTCAAGGCACTCATCGCAAATGCCCAATCGCAGATGCAGGCTGCTCACGCCAATCACGTCAACGAGGTACGGGAAAAAATCGAGCGTTTGCTGAAAAGCAACAGCCTCACCCTGGCCGACGTGTATCCGACGCGTAGCGGCAAAGGCGCCAAGGGGCCGAAGTCGGTAGTCGCCCCCAAGTACCGCAACCCTGCGAACGCCACCCAGACATGGTCAGGTCGCGGCAAGCGACCGTTGTGGTTCGTGCAGGCCTTGAAGAAGCGCGGTACCACCGCCGAGAGCCTCCTGATCGATGGCGCACCCAAGGCGGCTCCGGCGAAGGCCGTCAAGAAGGGCGCAGCCAAGAAAGTTGCAAAGACCGCTGCCAAGAAAGCGGCCTGAGGCCTGGGCGAGCCACGTTCCGCGGCGCAGGTGAGAACCTGCGCCCGGAATTCGGGCATCTTTTTAGGCCCCCGAAAAGCGGCTGTTTGAGACCCGGTTGTCGGCAGGGCAACGCCGAAGCGGGCAAACGCTGTGGTCGCGCAAAGCGGACCGCTGGCAGAGGACATCGGCGAGGTCTAGTGAAGGTAATCGCTACCTTCGCTCAGCAAGGCCACGATGCACGGCACGAGTTTCTTCCGGCATTCGTGATAGTCACGTAGCGCGGACTTCAGGGCCGGCATGTCGCGGGCCTGCCAGTGCCGGTTCAATTCCGAAAACTCTTCGAAGCCGTTCTTGAGCAATCCTTGCGCGGCCCGGCGTATGGGCGCCAGCCGGTCGTTGGCCTGCTTCACGGCATGGTGCAGGGACCCGTTGGCTGTCGCGCGGGCGATCGCGTCGAACAGCTGCCACGTCAGCTTGACCAGGTCGTCGTCAGCGGACGCAGGCTCCAGCTGCTCCATCTTCCGGGCTATCGATGCTGCGTCGATGTCGCAGGCCATAAGCAACAGGCGTTCCATCCAGTCGTAGAGATCGCGCAGTGCGACTTCGGTGAGCAACGGGACGTGCAGTCCGCCGCGGGCATGATCGACTAGCAGGGCTTCGCCGACCAGCCGGTACAGGGCGAATCGAACAGGCGTGGGACTGGTGTTGAACTCCGCGGCGATCGTGGCCGGATCGATCCGCTGCCCGGGCGCGTAGCGCCCTGATCGCAGG